>Ga0209640_10002048_pt1 | contig 17485 bp, 15 predicted proteins | sample RifCSP10_1_FD_184018 | JGI IMG/M metagenome (GOLD analysis project Ga0209640, IMG submission 184018) | Soil microbial communities from Rifle, Colorado - Rifle CSP2_sed 10_1 (SPAdes) (version 2) | ecosystem: Environmental > Terrestrial > Deep subsurface > Rock core/Sediment | place: Rifle... | reverse complement strand
CGAGCGCCGGCCGGCGCGCAACGGGGAGAGCGGCGCAGAAAACGATACCGAGCAGCAACCATGAACCGGACAGATCCTGCGTGCGGAGGAAATACGAAAAGAGCCGAAATCGGAACGGTTCATACGGATATCCCGTGTAATCGAGGATGAAAACGATCGACAGCAGGCCAACCAGCACTGACAGCGCGACCAGCGCGTGCGCCCGATCCAGGCCGGGCCTGCTATCGTGCATCGGCGCGGCCGCGGTCCTGTGCGAAGCGCTTCCACTGTACGGCGAGGAATTCCGCGAAGCGCTCGCGGAACACGGCGGCGTCGAACCGGAGCGCATTTTCCCGGCAGGTCGCGGGATCGAAGCGTGCAGAATCGCGCTCGAACCGGCGCACGGCCTCGATCACTGATTCGACCGTTTGCGCAGGGAACAGAACTCCGCTCGGCTGCGGCACATCTTCGCCGCGCACGATTTCCGCCGCTCCGCCCTGCCCGAGTGCGATCACCGGCGTGCCGCATGCCTGCGCTTCCACCAGGGCGATGCCGAAATCCTCGATGCCTGCAAAGACAAACGCGCGCGCCCGGCCCATACGGTCGTACACCTCGGACATCGGCCGGTATCCGAGAAGCTCCACGTTGGCGGTCGCCCTGGCGCGAAGTTGCTTCATCTGGGGGCCGTCCCCGATCACGACCAGCCGGCGCTCGGGCATCCGCGCGAACGCCTCGACCAGCAAATCCACGCGCTTGTAGGGCTGAAGCCGCGACACCGTGAGGTAGAAATCGTCCCGGCTCCGCGAGACGGGCAACGACGAGGTATCGACCGGCGGATAGATGACCTCGGCTTCGCGGCGGTAGGTCTTGCGGATGCGCCGCGCGATGAAGCCCGAGTTGGCAATGAACGCATCGACCCCGTTTGCGGTGCGCGCGTCCCATTGCCGCAGGCGGTGAAGCGCCCATTTTGCCGCCAATCCCTTCAGACCGCGGTCGAGTCCTGAGTCTCGCAAGTACTGGTGCTGGAGGTCCCAGGCGTAGCGCATCGGGCTGTGAACGTAACTTACATGCAACTGGTCCGGCCCTGTGATGACGCCCTTTGCGGCGGTATGACTGCTCGATATGACGATGTCGTAGCCGGAGACATCGAGCTGCTCGATCGCGAACGGCATCAGCGGCACGTAATACGGCAGCCACTTGCGCGGATTCGGCAGCGACTGCAGGAACGTCCTCGCCTTCGCGCGCCTGGGAATCGCCCGTTTCAGGTCCTCGTCCGGATGCTCCAGCAGCGTGAAAAGATCGGCGCCCGGCAGGAGATCGAGCATTTCGCGCAACACGCGCTCGCTTCCCGCGTAATCGAGCAGCCACTCGTGCACGATCGCGACGCACGGGTCGCTCACCTTGTTCCGAAGCTCCAGCGGTCGTTGACGAAAAAGTTGAATACGAGGAGCAATGCCGCCACCACGAGGCTCGCCGCGAGGTACCACAGGCTGAGCACCGAGACGAGAACGTACATCAGGACGAGGTTCGCGGCGAAGCTTGCCGCCATCGTCGAGAAGTACCGCGGCAGTTCGACGCGGACAAGTTCCCGGCGGGTTCCAAAGGTGAGCCACTTGTTCAACCAGAAGCCGATCGGCGTGAGCGTGAAGAACGCGATCATCGTGGAAAGCAGGTAATGCAGCCCCAACGCCGAAGTCAAGGCCCACAGCACGAATAGATTGAGGAGCAGGCAAAAACCGCCGATGACCGTGTACGAGAGAAACTTTCCCGCTGTCCTCACGCCGCGACGTCTCCGCCGCCGGGTTTGCGTGCTTCGACCAGCAGGCAGCCGAATCCACCCGATGCGTCCGGCTGGCCTCCGACAGAGATGATGCGCGCGAGGACCGCGGCGAGGTACGGGGGCAGCCGCATACCGCTGCGGCGCAGTCCAAGCCTGCGCTGGATCTCGATCGGGCGCAGCCGGCTTCTGAACAGCGGGTAAAGGAGTCCGGAGGTGAAGCGTGCCAACGTCTCCCAACGCCGCACTTCGGGGGCCGTAAGGTATTCGGATGCATGCGTAAGGCCAAGCCCGTGCCGTTGCATGCACCCTTCCCAGTCCGGTTTGCTCCAATAGCGGATGTGCGCGCAGCGCCGATCGATCTGCGCGGCATACGCGCTCCGGCCGACCCACGGTAACAGCGGGCCGCCGAGGCAATCGTGAAAACCGGCCGATGGCACGGTGAAAAGGAACGTCCCGCCGGCACGCAGCACTCGGGCGACCTCGGTGATCACCGGTTCGAGATCGTCGATGTGCTCGAGGACGGAGTTGGAGAACACGAAGTCGAACGAGGCATCGGGCTCCGGAATCCGGTCGCCTGGCGCTACGCGCACGCGAACGTATGATCCTGTCTCCGCGGCATCTCGAGCTTCGTGCGGATCGATGTCCACTCCAACCAGCTCGGGCGATGCGCGGGCAGCGCCGAGCAGGGTGCGCATCAGCTTGCCGTCCCCGCAGCCGAGATCGAGGCCGCGCCCGTTCGGAAGGCCATGCCGAAGTACCGCGGAAAGCTCGATCGCGCGCCAGAAGCTCGTCGCGGGCTGGAATGGATTTTCGCGCAGCAGGCTCGCAAGCAACGTGCGGTCGACGTTCAATGGATTTCCAGCATACCGGAAATGCCGGTGTGCAAGACGTGCGATAAGACTCGCATCCGTGCCGTCTCATTCGAACCGGAGCGCCTCGACCGGGTTCAGGTGCGCGGCCTTGCGCGCCGGGTAAAAGCCGAAGAACACGCCGATCGCGAACGCGAACGCCACCGCGAGGACCACCGACTCGGGCGACAGCACGATCCGCCAGCCGGCCACCTGGGCGATGGCGAACGAGGCGCCGACGCCGATCAGGATGCCGGCGATGCCGCCGATCAGCGACAGCGTCACCGCCTCGACGAGGAATTGCCCGAGGATGTCGCGGGTGCGCGCGCCCACCGCCATGCGCAGCCCGATCTCGCGCGTGCGCTCGGTGACCGACACGAGCATGATGTTCATGATGCCGATGCCGCCCACGACGAGCGAGACCGATGCCACGGCGGCGAGGAGCAGCGCGAGCACGCGGCTGGAGGCTTCCTGCGTCGCCGCCACTTCCTCGAGATTGCGCAGCGAAAAATCGTCGTCCTGTCCGGGCTGAAGCCGGTGGCGCTGCCGCAGGAGCCCGCGTACCTGCTCCTCGGCTGCCTTCATGTCGTAGCCCTCGCGCACCTTCACCCAGATGGTCCCGACCGAGCGTTGCTTGGCGAGCGTTCCGACGCCCAGCACGCGCTTGCGCGCCGTGCTGAGCGGCATCAGGATCAGGTCGTCCTGGTCGGTTCCCATCAGGCTCTGCCCCTTGCCCTCGAGCACGCCGATCACGGTGAAGGGTACGCGCCGGATCCGGATGACCTGGCCCACCGGATCGGCGCCGGCAAAGAGCTGCCGCGCCACGGTCTGCCCGAGCAGGCAGACCTTGGTGGCGCCCGCAAGATCGGTGGGGTCGAACCCGTGTCCGGCGATGATCTCCCACTCGCGCACCTCGAGGTACTCGGGTGTCACCCCGAAGATCACCGTGGACCAGTTCTGGTTGCCCCAGACCACCTGCGCCGAGCCGCGCAGCGCGGGCGCCGCGATCGCCTCCGGCAGCTCGCGCTGCAGCGCGATCGCGTCGTCCTCGGACAGCGTGAGATTGGAGCCGAAGCCGAGGCGCACGCCGCCCGAGGTGGTCGCCCCCGACAGCAGCAGCAGGATGTTCGCGCCGAGCGAACGGATCTGCTCCTCGACTCGCGCCTGCGCGCCCGCGCCCACGGCGATCATGACGATCACGGCGGCGACGCCGATGATGATGCCGAGCATCGTGAGCGCGCTGCGAAGCTTGTTCACGGCGAGCGCGCGCATGGCGACGCGCAGGAGCGCGACGACGTTCATGCCGCAACGGCTTCCCGGGCGAGCAGGGCGGTGGCGTCGTCCGGGTGCGCGTTCGCTTCGTCCTCGACCACCCGCCCGTCGCGAAATCGAAGGATGCGGCGCGCAAAGCGCGCGACGTCGGGCTCGTGCGTCACCATCACCACCGTCATGCCCTGGCGGTTCAGTTCCTGCAGCAGGCCCATGATTTCGAGGCTGGTGCGCGAGTCGAGGGCACCCGTCGGTTCGTCGGCGAGAATCAGGAGCGGGCGCGTGACCAGCGCGCGCGCAATCGCGACGCGCTGCTGCTGGCCGCCGGAAAGCTGTCCCGGGTGGTGGCCGGCGCGCTCCGCGAGGCCCACCTTGGCGAGCATTTCCATTGCGCGGTCGCGACGCTCGCGCGCAGGCACGCCGGCGTAGATGAGCGGCAGCTCCACGTTCTCCTGCGCCGCGGTGCGCGCCAGCAGGTTGAAGGTCTGGAAGACGAAACCGATGTTGCGGTTGCGCACTTCCGCAAGCTCGTCGCCGGCAAGCTCGGAGACGCGCTTGCCGGCAAGCACGTACTCGCCGGACGTGGGCCGGTCGAGGCAGCCGAGCAGGTTCATGAAGGTGGACTTGCCCGATCCGGACGGGCCCATCACCGCGGTGAATTCGCCGCCCGCGACGTCTACGGTGACGCCGGCGAGGGCGCGGATCTCATTGTCGCCGACCCGGTAGATCTTCACCAGGTCGCGGGCGTGAATCAGTGTTTCCGCCATCAGAACATGCGCGGCCCGGTCGGGCCGGCGGCCTTTTTCGCCGCGGCCGGCTCGGAAAGTCCGAGGATCACGGGCGCGCCCTCCTTGAGCGGACCCTCGAGGATCTCGCTGCTGGTTCCGTCCGTGAGGCCGACGCGCAGGTCGACGGGTTTCGGCTGGCCGTCGTCTCCCGGCGCCCAGACGCGCCCTGTGGCCGAAGCGCTGCGTCCGCCCAACTCGCCGAGCAACCGCTCGTAGACCGCTTTCTGTCCCGGTGTGAGAATCTCCGCGATTCGGGCCCGGGATTCCGCGCGGATGCGCTCGACCTGCTTGCGCCGGTCGGCCTCTTTCGCGATGTCGCGCACCTGCGCCAACTTCTGCCGCACGTTGTCGAAGATCTGCTCGAGCTTCGCTTTCTGCGATTCGTCGGGTTTCAGTTCATCCAGCAGGCGCTGGCGGAACTGCTGCGCGGCGGCCCCGCCGGTTTGCTGCACCGGCTCGGGATTGGCCGCGGATTTCAACTCGGCGGGCCCGGCAGGCCGGAAGCGCAACGCGGCATTTGCCACCTTGAGCACGTTGTCGCGGCTGTCCACCACGACGCGGACGTTGGCAGTCATGCCGGGGAGCAGCGACTGGTCCGGATTGGCAGCCGAGATCACCACCGTATAGCTGATCACGTTCTGCACGTTGACCGGAGATTTGCGGATCTGCCGGATCTCGCCGGAGAAGCTGCGCCGCGGAAAGGCGTCCACCGTGAACGTGGCCGTCTGGCCGACGCGCAACCGGCCGACGTCGGCTTCGTCGATGGCCGTTTCGACCTGCATGTCGCGCAGGTCCTGCGCGATGGTAAAGAGCACCGGCGCCTGCAGGCTCGCGGCAACGGTCTGTCCGGCATCGACGTTGCGGAGAATCACGGTGCCATCGACCGGCGCGCGGATGATGGTGCGCTCGAGGTCCACTTGCGCCTGCTTGAGCAGCGCCTCGCGCTGCTTGACCGCGGCCTGCGCGCTCTCGACCTGCGATTCGTTGACGTGGATCTGTGCCTCGACCGCCTTCTGCTGCTCGCGCGTTGCCTCGTACAGCGTCCGCGCCTTGTCGAGTTCGGCCGGCGAGATGAAGTTCTTCTCGACCAGCATCTTCTTGCGCTCGAGATCGCGCCGGGCGTCCGCGAGATTCACCTTCACGCGTCCCAGCTCGGCGTGCTGCGCTGCGAGCGTCGAGCCGGCCACGGCGACCGCGCTCTTCGCCGCATCGAGGTCCGCGCGCGTCTGGTTGACGCGCAGCTCGAACGTCGCCGGATCGATACGCGCAATGACCTGGCCCTTCTTCACCTGGGTATTGAAATCGGCGAAGATCTCCATGACCTGTCCGGAGATCTGCGAACCGACCTGCACCGTGGTGACCGCGTTGAGCGTGCCGCTTGCCACCACCACCGCCTGGATCGGCCCGCGTTCCACCTTGCCGAGCCGGAATTTCACCTCTCCCGCGCCGTCGCGCACCGCGAACCACCAATATCCGCCCGCCGCGAGAGCAAGCACGATGAGCGTCGCGAGGGTCCTGCCAAGCGTGAACTTCATGATTCCGATTAACGCGCGCGCCCCGGTTCGGCGCACGCGGCGCCGTTGACAATGCCGCGGATGATATCAGCCGGTGCCGCAGGCCGTTCCCGCTGCACGCACGACTGCTACTTGACGGGGGAGTTTACCGACGGGCTACACTTAATCGAAGGAGTTCCCGGTTGGCGCAACTCGAAAGCGGCGATGTCCCGCGGCGGTACTCGGTCGGCCTGTGGCTGACCGCGGGAAGCCTTGCCTTCCTGTTCTGCCTGTACCATCTCTCGGCTACCCTGGTCGACGGCGCCTTCCTGCCGGCCGACCACGACTCCTTCTATCACGCGCGCCGCATCGTCGATGCCCTCGCCGACCCGCTGCGCATGTACCAGTTCGATCCGCGCATCCACGCGCCCGAGGGCAGCTGGCTCACCTGGCCGTGGGCCTACGACACCCTGATGGCGTATCTCGCCCGGGTGCTGATGGCACTCACCGGCGCCGCCGAGCCCATGACGGTGCTGGCGTTCGTCGCTCCGGCATGGGTGTTCGTCAACGCCGCGCTGTTCCTCGGCATCGCCTCGCGGCTGCGGCTTTCGCTGCCGACGCGCGTGCTGGCGATGCTGTTCTTCACCGTGTCGCCGCTCACGCAAGCCCTGCACAGAGTGGGAATGCTCGATCACCACTACGTCGAATACAGCTTCGTCCTGGCTTCGATCTATTTCGGCCTGGGCTGGTTCGAGGACTGGTCGAGCCGGCACCGCGCGGTGGCGCTGGCCGTCGTGCTCGGCGCCGCTCCCGCCTTCCAGAACGGGTTGTTCATCCTGCAGCTCCCGGTGCTGCTGACTGTGGCATGGCTGTGGGCGCTGAAGCGCCAGCCCGATCGCCGGGCGGCGCTGGCCTTCGCCTTGACCCTGGTGGCCACCACCGCGGCTTGCCTGGTCCCCTCGGAGCCGTTCCGCCGCGGTGAGTTTTCCTATTACCTGCATTCGTGGTTCCACCTGTACGTGGCCTGCTGCACCGGGCTGCTGTGCGTGCTGGCGAGCGTCATCCGCGCCACGCCGGCGGCGGCGGCCGGGGTGTGCGTCGCGGTCATCGCCATGGCGGCGCCGACGCTGCCGCAACTGGAGCTGGGGCGCGACTTCCTGTTCACCCGGCTGCCCTATCTGGACCGCATCGGGGAGCTGGGCAGCATTCCGCAGGACATCGCGCAGGGAAGGCTGTGGCGCCTGACCCTGTCCTATTCACCGCTGCTGTGGCTGCTCCCGTTCACCATCGGCGGGCTATGCTGGCGGCTGCGCCGCGATTCCCGCAGCGCCAGCATCTACTTCCTGGTGCAGGTGCTGGTCGGATCGTTTCTCCTGCTGCAGACGTTCCGCCTGCATTACTTCGGCACCTTCGCGTTGATCCTGCCGCTGTGCCGCCTGCTCGACGACGCACGCGAGGCGCGGCCGGCGCTGTTCGCGTCGCGGCCGCGCCTGCTGGCGCTCGGGGCGCTGGCGGTCGCGCCGCTGCTGCCGGGCCTGCTCGCGCTGCGCCTGCAGCACCCGGCCGGCGGCGACGATCAGTACATGCTGACCCGGGGAATCTACCCATCGCTCAAGGCCGCCTGCCGCAGGGCCCCGGGGGTGGTGCTCGCCGAGCACAGCGACGGGCACTACATCCGCTACCACTCGGAGTGCTCGGTGATCGCCGACAACTTCATCACCACGCCGCAGCACGTCGAGAAGATCCAGCTCTCCGAGGAGCTGTTGCAGGGACCGCTGGCCGAGGTGATGCGCCGCGCACCCTACGTGCGCTACCTCCTGGTGCGGCGCGTCGACAACTTGCGTGACGATGCCCGCCGCTGCGGCATCGACTGCCCGGAGAACGGCGGCTTGCGGCGCGAGCTGCTGCGGCCGGGCCTGCCCGCCGCGCAGCGACTGCGGCTCCTGGGGGACCTGCGCTACCTGCGCGGCGCCGAGGCCGAGCCGCTCGCCCGGCTGTTCGAAATCCTTCCACCCTAGCCCGGTTTTTCGCGGTGCGCCGTGAATGACGCAATCTCCCGGTGAAGGATAGACCTGTCCGGCAACGTTTCTTTCAGCCGGATGCAACCGTATGAATGATTCGCGCGCCACGGTGGCACTGATCCTGCCCGTCTTCAACGAACTGGATGGGTTGCGTTTCGTCCTTCCACGGATCGACTTCAGCCTGTTCGATGACGCTCTGGTCGTAGACGCGGGATCCACCGACGGCTCCTGGCAGTACGCCAGGTCTTGCGGACTCAGAGTGATGACCCAGATCCGCAAGGGACTCATGTTCGGGGTGTTGGACGCGATCAGTACGCTGGATACCGATTGCGTCATCGAATTCAGTCCGGATGGAAACTGCATTCCCGAACATCTGCCCGGCGTGGTCCGGCTGCTGCGCGAGGGATACGACCTCGTGGTGGTGTCACGCTATCTGCCGCCGGCGCGCTCGCACGACGACACCTGGGTCACGGCGCTGGGGAACCGGATGTTCTCAAGGTTGTTTCGCCACCTCGGACCGCACCGCGTGACGGATGCGTTGAATATCTATCGCGGATTCAGGCGCTCGCTCCTGCGGAGTCCCGACTTCGATCGGCTTTGCATCGGCCCGGTCCTGGAGCCCCTCACCACCGGCCTGGCCAATCTGCGGCGATTGAAGTATGCGGAGATCCCCGGGGACGAGCCGAGGCGGATCGGCGGCGAGAGCAAGATGAAGATCGTGTACAACGGCAGCTGCATCCTGCTGATGGCGACAAGGCTGTACTTGCGAAAACTCGGCGTGCGTGCCTGAGGATCCGGCCGCAGCGCGTCGGATCGGTGCGTGCGGCGGCCTCGCGTTCAGCGTCCGCGGCCGACGTTTTGCTTCCACCATTCGATCGTCCCGGCGATGCCCTCGTCGAGGGAAGTCGTGGCGCGCCATCCCAGTTCGCGTTCCGCCTTGGCGCAGTCGAGGCGGATGTTCGTCCTGATCGAGGGCCGGGCGGCGTCGTACACGATCGCAAGCGTGCGGCCCGATTTCTCTACGATCTTCTCGACCAATGTGCGGATACTGACCGGCGCGCCGCAGCCGCAGTGGTACAGCCCGAACCGGCCCGGCTGCCGTTCCAGCGCCCGCTCGACGAACTCCCCCAGATCGTCGATAAAGAGCAGGTCGCGGGTTTCCTCCCCGTCCCCCCAAACGATCACGCGGCCGTCCCGCGCGGTCATGACCTTGGTGATGGTCGCTCCCGTCACGTGGCTGTTCTCCAGATCGAATTTGTCGTGCGGACCGTAGACGTTGCTGTGGCGGATCACCGTGTACTTCGCCTCGCCGATGCGCGCATAGAACTCGCTCATCTTTTCGAGGTATACCTTGGTCCAGCCCGCGCCGAAATAGTGCGGATGCGGATCGATCCGCGGATCAAAGTCGATCTCTGCCAGCGCCTCCTCGCTCGACCGGTGCATGATGCTGCAACTGAAAAAGACCACGTGTCCGACCTTGTTCTCGAACGCCGCCCGGAAGATGAGCGAGTTCATCACTGCGTTATCGGTCACGTGCACGTAGGGCCGGTCGACGATCTCCCTCGCGCCGGAGGTGGTCGCGGCGGCCTGGATGAGGACATCGGCGTCCCGAATCACGCGCGCGACCTGGGCGGAGTCGATCAGGTCGGCTTTCACCCAGCGCAGCCCGGGCAGCTCGAACGGCTGCCGTCGGTTGCACACCGCGGTCACCTCGTAGCCGCCGTGCCGCACGAATCGCTCGGCCAGATTGCGCCCGATGAAACCCGTCGCGCCGCAAACGAGCAATCGCTTCATGCCGCCGCGCCGCCGCCGGCGTTGTCGCAAAAGATGATCTGGCTGCCGGAAAATTCGAACTCGAACGGAATCTCGAGCAAGCCGCCGAGCGCCGACCGTATCTGCCCATGATGCTCGGGCGCCGCGAACAGAAGCATGAAGCCGCCTCCGCCCGCGCCGAGAAGCTTGCCGCCCGCGGCGCCGGCGGTGCGGGCGGCGGCATAGATCCGGTCCACGCGATCGTTCGAGACGGCGGAGCACAGGCTGCGCTTCAGCTCCCACGACTCGTGCAGCATGCGGCCGAAATCCCGCAGATCCCGGTCGCTCACCAGGACGTCAAGCGCTTCGTCGACGAAACCGGCGATCGCCCGCATCTCGCTCTGCTTTGCCGGAATGGCGCGGATCTGCGACCGCGCGATCTCCGAGGCAAATCGCGAGATTCCCGTGAAAAAAAGCATCATGTGGCTGCGGATCGTCCGCCGGCGCTCATGCGTGAGTATGACCGGCGACAATTCGAACTCGCCGTCGGTGCGGATCTTGATGACATTGATCCCGCCGTAGGCGACCTGGATCTGGTCCTGAATCCCGACCGCTTCCTGCAGAAGGTCCTGCTCCAGATGGATGGCGTCCGCGGCCAGCCTCGCCTTGCTGACCATGTTTCCCTTCATGGCGTACAGGGCGTGCAGCAGGCCGACGGTGAAGGCGGAGCTCGAACCCAGTCCGGTGCGGGCGGGAAGGTCGCCGTCGTGGTGGATTTCGATGCCCTCCCGGATATCGAGGTATTGCAGGCCCGCGCGAACCGCCGGATGCTGGATCTCCTCCGGCCGATCGATCAGCTCGATTCTCGACCAGACGATTCGGCTTCGCTTCTCGAAAAACGGCGGCAAATAGCGCGCCGAGATGTAGCAGTACCGATTGAACGTGCAGGTCAGAATGCTCCCGCCGTGCTCGCGGTACCAGGGCGCGTAATCCGTTCCGCCGCCGAAGAACGAGATGCGGAACGGCGTGCGGCTGATGATCATCGCGCGGCCGCCGGATGGTCCGCGATCGAATCGGCGGCATGGCGCAGCGATTCCGGCGTCCCGATGTCCACGAACCAGGTGGACGACATGCGCCCGAAAAGACCGTGCCCCGCGTAGCGCGGCAGTACGTCGCACTCCAAGGACAGGAACCCTTCCCGCGGCACGCCCGAAATCACGGCTGCATTGATCGCATAAATTCCGGCGTTGACGAACCCGCGCCCGGTCGACTGCGCCCTCTCGCTGAATCGCGTGATCCGTCCGTCGGCACCCAGGTCCACCTCGCCGTAGCCCGCGGCATTGCCCACGCGTGCAAGCGCGACGGTAATCAGCGCGTGCCACCGGATGTGCGAAGCAAGGAGATCGTCGAGATCGGTGTCGGAGTACGTATCGCCGTTCAGGGCCAGAAACGGATCGCTGCGCACATGAGCCATCGCCTCGCGGAGCGCGCCGGCCGTACCCAGGGGACGCGGCTCGACCGCGACGTGGACCGACAAGTCCTCCGGCCGGCGGTGACGAGCGAGGAATTCCTCGACGTGGGCCGCTCCGTAGCCGAGACACAGCGTGACCCGGCGCACCCCGCGCTGGTAAAGATCCTCGAGCAGGTACGCGAGAAACGGCCTGCCGCGAATCGGCGCCAGCGTCTTCGGCCAGCCGTCCGGCAACACCGCCGCGAGCCGCGTACCTTTGCCGCCGGCCAGAATCACTGCGTCCGTCATGCTGAGCATCGCCGGTCCCGCGCTAACGCACGAGGAAGCGATTTCCCTCGCGTCCGACCCGGGCGCGCCAGTAATCGAGCAGGTCCCTCATGGTCCGATCGTAAGGGATCTCGGGACGCCATCCGGTGTGCGTCTTGAATTTCGTGGTGTCGGGAACCTGGAGATCCGCGTCGATCGGGCGCAGCCGCTCGGGCTCGACCTCGATGCGGATCTCCGACTTCCTCGTCGACAGATCGACGAGCGTCTGCAGGACCTGCCCTACCGTCGTACTGTGCGTGCCGCCGATGTTGTAGTAGGCGCCGGGCACCGGGTCGACGGTGACCAGCAGGTAGTAGGCGCGCACCGCGTCGCGCACGTCGGCGATCGTGCGCAGGGAGTCGAGATTGCCGACCTTGACGACCGGCGGAATCAGGTCGTGCTCGATCATCGCGATCTGCTTCGCGAAACTCGACTCGGCAAACACGTCGCCGCGCCGCGGGCCGGTGTGCGTGAACATGCGGGTCACCATCACCGTCATGCCGTAGGCCTGCGCATAGAACCTCCCGGCGAGATCCGCGCCGACCTTCGAGATCGCGTACGGCGAGGCCGGATGAAAACCGCATTCCTCGTCGATCGGCAGCTTGTCCCGGGGAACGCGCCCGAAGACCTCCGAAGAAGAACACACGTGGATGACGGCGTCTGCCCGCTGCTCCCGCAGCGACTCGAGCACCCGGACCGTACCTTGCACGTTGGTCTCCAGCGTATCGAGCGGTGCCTCGAAGCTGGTCATCGGGTAGCTCTGTGCGGCCAGGTGAAACACGTAATCCGGACTCGAGCTGCGCACCACCTGCCGTATCGACAGCGTATCGCGCAGGTCACCGTAGAGGAGGTGAACGCGGTCCTTCCGGTTCACGCGCCCGATCAACCCTTCGATATTGTCCAATGGGCTGCGCCAGCGGCACATGCCGTAGACCTGCCATTCCGTATGCTCGATCAGGTAGTCCGCAAGGTGCGAGCCCACCATGCCGGTGATGCCTGTGATCAGGGCGCGTTGCGGTGCCACGGGTTACGCTCCTCAGCGCGAGCCGTTCTGTGCCATGAACTCGGCGATCTTGCCGCTGACGTATTGCCGCGCGGCCGCGTCGACGCCCTGGTGGTTTCCGATCGCGAAACCGCGGCGCATGACGCGTGTCGAGTGAGCCAGATCGCCGACCACCCGGTGCGCGTAGAGTTGGAGGCCCGGCTGCACGGCGATGTTGCCGGCGATGATCGCGCGCGTCTCGATATTCGCCCGGCCGAGGAACTCCTTGATGTCCCGAACGGCGAACGGCGCACGCTCGTGGACCACCAGGGGTAACCCGAAGCAGGAGCTGCGCGCATTCGGCATTTCGAGCTGAAGGTCGAAAATGTCATTCCACCGGCCCAGGTCTTCGTGCCAGGCCTGCGTGTTGCGGCGGCGCGCCTCGACGAATCCGGCCAGCTTCGGCAACTGCACCAGCCCGATGGCGGCCTGCGGTTCCGTGATGCGAAGGTTGTACCCGAGGTTGACGAACAGGAACCGCGGATCGATGTCCGGGTGCAGGTCCACGTATCTCTCGCGGTCCTCCAGCTCGCGGATCCAGCCGTGCGCGCGCAGGATGCGCATGGTTTCCGCCAGCTCGAAGTCGTTGGTGACGCAGACGCCACCCTCGAGCGTCGTGACGTGGTGTGAAAAGTAGAAGCTGAAGGTGCTCGCCAGGCCGAAGCTGCCGACGGGCGTGCCGTCGAACGTCGCGCCGAGGGCCTCGCAGCAATCTTCGATCATTACCAGCCCGCGGCGCTCGCAGATCTCCCGGAGCGCCGTCAGATCGCAGGGATTGCCGTACACGTGGACCGGCACCACCGCCCGCGTCCTGGGGCCGATGGCGCGTTCGACCTCGCCGGGATCGATGTTCAAGGTGCGCGGATCGATATCCACGACCACCGGCTTGAGATTGTGTTGAATCAGCGGCCACACCGTGGTGGACCAGGACAGTGCCGGAACAATGACCTCGTCGCCCGGCCGCAACCCGGCCTTGGTCGCGACATTGGCGATCGCCGCAACGGCGAGCAGATTCGCCGATGACCCGGAATTGACGGAGATCGCGTGGGCAAAGCCGTGCATGCCTGCAAACGATCGCTCGAACTTCCTGACCAGCGGTCCCATCGTCACCCGGGTGCTCAGAAGCACATCGACCGCGGCGATGATCTCCTCGGCGCCGAAGGTCGGCTCGTGCAGCCGCACGATCGGATTGGCGGGATCGAACCCGAAGCGATGATGCCTCAGGCAATAGGCACCGATGTTCTCGTGCAGCGCCTCGAGCGTCGGGTCACCGGCGGCGGCGACGGCATCCGCATCCAGTTTCGCATGAGTGCCTGCAGTCATCAGAATGGTCCCTTGAACTCGGCGATTTCGCTCGCTTCCGCCGCTTTCGGCTGCCAATCGGACTCCCCGCGCACCATGGCATGGGCCGTCGTCGCGATGGTGCGCGAATCGGGATAGAAAAGCGTCTCCAGGGACCTGGTCGTCGGGCAGGGGACCGGAGCAAAGCCCATTCTCCGAACGCGAACGGGCCGCTCGCCCTGAAAGCGTTCCAGGATCTGCGCCGCGATTTCAGCGCTCGCCCCCGCGCATGTCCAGCTGTTGTCCACCACGAGCAGGCGGCCGGTTCTTGCCACCGATTCCGCGATGGTTTCCATGTCGAGCGGCGCCAGCGACACCGGGTCGATGACCTCGGCTTGCACGCCGGCGTCCAGGAGGTGATGGTACGCGCGCAGCGACTCGACCACCATGTGGGAGATCGCCACCAGCGTCACGTCGCGCCCGCGCGTCAGAACGCGCGCCTTGCCGAAGGAAACGGTGTACGGCTCCTGCGGCACCGCCCCGCGATGTCCGTAGAGCATGCGGTGCTCCATGAAGATCACGGGATTGTCGTCGCGGATCGCCGCGATGATGCAGCCCTTGGCGTCGTAGGGCGTCGCCGGCGCGACCACCTTGATTCCGGGGACGTGCATGAAAAACGAATGAAACGCCTGGCTGTGTTGCGCGCCCTGGCCCCAGCTGCGCCCGACGATCGCGCGCACGACCAGCGGGACCGAAAACTCTGCGCCGAAGAGATAGCGGGTCTTGGCGGCCACGTTCACGAGCTGGTTCATGCACAGCATGACGAAGTCCATGCGCTGGTGGACGTGAATCGGCCGCATGCCGGCGAGCGCCGCACCGACGGCGACGCCGGTCATCGCATCCTCCGACAGCGGCGTATCGAGGTTGCGCAACGCGCCGAAACGCCCGTGCAGGCCCTGCGTCGTGCCGTACATGCCCTTGGGATCGTCGACGCCGAGTCCGAGGACAAAGACGTTCGGATCGCGCTCCATTTCCTGCGCGGTGCCCTCGTGCAGCGCCTGCGCGTAGCTGAGCTCGCGCTGGCCGCTATGCGGCGAATACATTCGTATGGAGCTCCTCGGCGGCCGGAAAAGGACTTTCTTCGGCGAACCGGAAGGCCGCATCGATCTCGGCCAGCGCTTCGCGCTCGATCCGCTCGCGCGCTCCCGGCTGCAGCATGGCGCCGATGCGAAGCAGCTCATCGTTGGCGATCCAGCGCAGCGCCTCTTCGCGCGACCGGTAGCCGAGTTGCCAATCCTCGGCCGGCCCGACGTGCTCGCGCCAGCGATACGTTTCGACCTCGAGGAACCATGGCCCCGATTCTCCCGAGCGGATCGCCTGCGCGGCGGCGCCCGCCTTGAGACAGGTCTGCACGACGTCGCTGTCGGGAATCTTCACTGCGATCGCGCCATAGCTCTCCGCGCGCTCGCAATAGTTGGGCCGCAAGACGCGCTTGGAGAGCGGGGAATGAATCGCGTAGAAATTGTTCTCACACAGGAAGATCACGGGTAACCGCATGAGCGCGGCAAAATTGATGCTTTCATGGAACGCGCCTTCTTCCATCGCGCCGTCGCCGAAGCACGCCGCGACGATCGTGTCGCGGCCGCGCGCCTTCTCGGCGAAGGCGTAGCCGACGGCCTGCGGAATCGTGGTGGCGACGACCGCCGAAGTTCCCATCATTCCGGCGCCGCGCCACGCGAGGTGCATCGAACCCGCCTTGCCCTTGCCGCACCCTGTCGCCTTTCCGTAGAGCTCGGCGACCATCGCGTTGAGATCTCCTCCCTTCGCCAGGTACAGCGCGTGCCCGCGGTAGGTACCGAACACCACGTCGGTGCTGCGCAGAGATTCGCACAGTCCGACCGCGGGCGCCTCCTGTCCGATGGACAGATGCACCGGGCTCTTGATCTTGTCGCTTGGATAGATCGCCGCGATTCGTTCCTCCACCCGCCGAATTCGAAGCATCGAGCGGAAGAGGCGCTCGAGCAGGGCAGGGTCAACGGCGGTTGCGGCGCTCGCGTGATTCACCGGGGCTGGTCTCTGCGCAGAGGAGCGACATCTTAGCACCCGTACCTGCGGCGCTTCCTCGCAGCGTCACCTTCAGTGCCGTTCGATGAGCGTGACGGTTGTAACCTCCGAGAGGAATCGCTTCAGTGCGGTTGCTCCCTGCATCTTCGCCAGGTAGTACGGGATCACCAGCCGGCGCGTTCCCGCCAGCGGGCCGCGCTCGACGATCAGGCTCGCCTGAGGTGCGCCGGGATCGAATCGCGCAGGATGGACCCGGCTGCGCAAGGCCAGCCGGGCGATGTCTTCCGCCCGGTAGCGAGCGCCGCCGCGAGCGCGCTCGTAATTGCGCTCGTACACGCCGAAGCGCGTGAAATCGCCGAGCGCGAGTTTGAGTACGTACGACCACCAGAGTGCGATGTCGTTGGTGGTCCAGCCCGGGTCCACGATCACGTAACGGTCATGGACGGCCAGAAGGTGGTACTTCCCGATCCCGGCGAGCCGCGCGATATTGTGGCGGACCGATTCGTCCTTGATCGCCTGCGCTTCCCACACGAGGTAGGTATCGACTCGAATCGTGACCGCGACGATCAGCACCGCACCGAGCGCGGCGGCGCGCCACGCCGGCCATCGTCCGAAGAGCAGGTTCGCGACCCCAAGCAGCAGGATACCCAGGGGAAGCTGCAGCAGGAGCCGGTTTCTTGTCGACCAGTCCACGAATTCGGGCTCACCGAAGTCCTTGCCCACGGCGGCGTAAGGAAACGCGGCGAGAAGCAGCCACGCGACGCCCAGCGCCACCGCCGCACCGGCGCCCCACGCGCCCGCCGGGATCGTCGATGGGCTCCTGGTGCCGGCGGTCTTTCGCGCGAGCCAGATGAGGGCGAGCAGGGATGCGACGCACGCGAGGTACAGCGTGCCGTAGTGCAGCCACTGGCCCGCGATCACGCGAAGCAGATTCTCGTAGATCGGAAGAACATGATCGGGCTCGAGCCGGATGGCGTTGTACCCCCGCTCTTTCGCCCAACCCCGGACGGGATTAAGCCGTTCGTGCACGATCCAGAAGGCAAACGGCAGCAGCAGCAGGCCCCACTGGCGGGAAAGGAACCCCATCGTGCGTCCCGCAAGCCCGACGCCGGGCGAACTTGAACGGACCGCGAGTAGGAAGAGAAGCAGCAAAAAGCCGAAATGAAACACCAGGAACGACGGCGTGAAAAAGCTCACGGCGAACGAGGCGTACGCAGCCGCGCGGTACGCATGCCGCGACTTGCCGGCTCGCTTCTCCGAACGCAGAGCGCACCACGCGCCCAGCGCGAACGCAAAGTAGGAAAAGAAATGTCCTGCGATGTTCGCCGCGAAGGTCATCATGTGCCCCGGGTAGATGACGGCAGCGGCGGCCACAAAAAAGGCGGCAAAGC
>Ga0209640_10002047_pt1 | contig 17486 bp, 18 predicted proteins | sample RifCSP10_1_FD_184018 | JGI IMG/M metagenome (GOLD analysis project Ga0209640, IMG submission 184018) | Soil microbial communities from Rifle, Colorado - Rifle CSP2_sed 10_1 (SPAdes) (version 2) | ecosystem: Environmental > Terrestrial > Deep subsurface > Rock core/Sediment | place: Rifle... | reverse complement strand
GAGACCACGTTGACCAGCGTGCGCGGGAGATCGTCGATTCCGTCGATCAGTGCGGGATCGACGCCCGATGGAAGAGCATCGGCTGCGGCCACCCACTCCACCGGAATCGTGGCAAGCCGCTCGCCGCCATCGATGAGCAGATTGTCAGGCGTCAGCGTGAAGCCGGGGCGCAGGAGCCTGACGAACAACGTACGTTGTCGAAGCGCGGGGTCGGGCTCCAGATGATCGCGCACCTCGAGGAATTCGATGGCATTCGCGGTGCCGGAGCGCTTCAGTACGTCGAGACGGCGCGGATCGCAGCAGAAGAATTTCATACACCACCCCCGGGCACGGTAAAGCTGGCCTGCCGCACCGTGGTGTCGGCCAGCACGGTGTACCGCACCGTGACCTGCAGCGCCGCGTCGATGTTTTCGACTGTCACGCTGTTCACCGCAATCAGGCTCGACAAGTGCTGCTGCAGCCCGCCCTGCACCAGGAACTGCGTTGTTGCGGCAAGCGTGGCGCTGTTCGGTTCGAACACCAGGGTCAGCAGCCCGGCGCCGAAGTCCGGACGCATCACGCGCTCACCCGGCGACGTGAGCAACACCTGTTCGATGAGATCCCGGATGTGATCAGCCTCACCTGTCGTGGCCGTACGACCGCTGCCGTCGAAGTGATAGGGATAATCCAGTGTCCGCATTCGAAATCCTCACGTGGCAAGAACGCGCATCTGTGCGACGAGCGGCAGCATTGGCGTGCCTGTTGGTGTACAGACGGACTGACTCACCATGGTGGTGACCGGCACGCCGCCAGCCAGCACGCGCGCTGCTCCCATCACGAACTGGCCCGTCACGCAGGGCGGCGCCGAGGTGCCGCTCAACGCGCACCCCGCGATCGCGTATGGACTGGCCATTGTCACGACCGGTTGGGCCGACACCGTCACACGGGGAAAGGGCGACAGGGGCGTAGCCTGGCCGGCGTGCGAGCACAACACCGTGGCGCCGAGGTGCAGAACAGGAGCAGGCACACGTCCCTCCTACACGATCGTCAGCGCACCGAGATTGACGTCGGTGGTCGGTCCCGTCATGTTGATGATTGCCCCCTTGCCGTTGGAGATGATGATTCCGACATCGCTCACCGAGACCATCGCGCCCGTCGCGGTCTGGATGAGGATGCCGCCCGATGGTCCGGGAGTGTCACTCACCACGATGCCGTTCTTGAACGTGGTTTGCAGCGTGATGCCGGCGATACCGGCAGGAACCATCTTTGCGAGCGCCGGTGTTTCCGCCACGTTGCCCCAGTAGCCGCCAACCCAGATGGGGAAGTCTGGATCCCCGCGCTCGAACTCCACCCAGACGCCTGCGCCAATCGGCGGCACGGTGAACACGCCCATGTTGATGCCGGCGACCGGCAGACACGGCATCGCCCAGGTTGCGAGTGGGACGGCAGACACATCAGACACGCGCACCTGGATGCGGCCGATCATTTCCGGATCGACGTTGTTCACCACCTGCCCGCGGTACTTGCCCCAGAAAGGACCTGCGCTCATACGGGCACCGTTGGGACCGTTGACACCAACCCGTTCCGGGCCAGCGTGAAGCTTTGCTTGTACTCCCCACGCTTGATGTCGTGCGTCACGCTCTTGACGTAATAGAGACCGTTGAACGGCAGACCCGCGCCCCTCACGCCGACAAGCTGACGCGACTTGAGCAGGCGCCCGTATCGCGCGACATCCAGCCGTCCGTTGCCGAAGACCGAATCGCTGTGCTGCGACGCGTATGCGAGGCCGGTCATCAGTGCCGACAGGGGCGACATGTGGGCGGTGTTGTCGAGATTGGTGATCTTCGGTGGGAGCGGTGGCACCATGCCAAGCGGTGGATTCAGCGGCGTGACATCCGGAATCGGAAGGCCGATGGCCACTTTGCTGACCGGTTCCTGGAAAAAGACGATGGGCGTCGTCTTCTTTTCCTTCTCGAAGTTGAAATTCAGCTCTTCGACGTTGCTCATGGCGTCCATGTTCACCGTCAGCGCCGGCTGCGCCTCGCCCACGCGAATCTCTGGACCCCAGTAGGCCTTCGAGGTGCCAGGGGCCGGACCGGGCTCGACGTAGAACACGTATCCGCACTGCATCGCCAGTTCCTTGACATAGGCGTAGTCCGTGCCGCGGTGGAGCGGGATACGCACCAGCGGGACCGGCACGTCCTCGACGATGCTCGGGATGACCATCGGAATGACGCCGAGGGCCGCATACTTCGCGAGCACCACCAGCACGCGCACCGCCGGCGGCATGGCTGGATACGGCACTCCGTTCAGCTCGACGATGTCCATCAACGCGCTCAGATCCTTCCCCTTGACCACGAGCTGGCTTACGCCGCCCTCACCGGGACGCGTCTCCACGTTGGTCGTCATGCCGTCGATGACGGACTCGGCACGGCCGCCGATTTGGACGACCAGCACGACCCGCATCAGCGGCAGGCTGCCGCCGCCGCTCAGCAGGAACAGCGTTCGAAGCGGGGAGCGCGCGGGCAGCTCGAACGTCAGCTCGAATCCCGACTGCGTGTCGCCGGCGCCTGCCTCCACCTTTGCAGACGTCAGCGCGTCCACGACTTCCTTGGGCGCAGGAACAGGCACTGGCCCGATGAACAGCGACAGCTTGATACCCCCCTGCATGGCGCTCAGATGCCCGGCGGTTGTGGGATCGCGACGCGCCGTCCCAGCGTGTCGGTGAGCTCGTTGGGATCCACGACAGCGTTGGCGTCGGCGATGCGCCAGTACAGCAGCGGGTCGCCCAGATAGGTCGCGCCGAGCAGGTCGGGTCTGTCCTGCGCTGACACGACGTGCTGCCCGGCGGTCGCGATAGTCTGCGGCGCGGGAATGAAACGCCGGAGCACGTACGGGACTCCGGCGTCGTCAGGCCGACGCTTCAGCAGGGCGAGCGGGACGCCGCTGTAGCGGCTCTGCGGCACAAACGGCGCGCTCGGGATGGCGCCGGCTTCGATCAGCAGTTGAACGGGGTCGGTCATACGGCTCCCTGATGGTTACGGCAGACTGGTGAGCCCGAGCTGCTCGAGCGAGGCCGCGCCGGTCTTGCCCGCCAGCGCCTCCCGCGTGCGCAAGTGGCTGATGAAGATGTTGCCGCCGCGATGGTCGAAGCCTAGGTCGTCCGTTGTCATCACGCGAAGACCGAGGCTCACTTTCGCGCGCGTCGGGTTCAGCGCGGTGTCGAACGCCTCCTCGGTGACGGAGAACTCGGTGACGCGCACGGGCACCACGCGGCTGGCGCTCCAGACAAACAGCACCAGCGGCGCCTGGGGTGGCAGAATTTCGAGCGTACCCGACTGCGACAGGGAGTTGAGCGTCTGCAGCTCTGCCGTCGTCGGATTGACGAGCGCTTCGAGCTCGGCCAGTTGCGGCGCGATGCCGTATCTCACCGCGTTGGCGTTCTGTTCCGGGAGCTCCAGCGAATCGGTCGCATCGATTTCGGCCTCGAGCTTGATCGACTCGATGGCAGGTCCCTTCAGACGGAACGGCTGCGCGCGCTCGCCGCCCCCTTCGCCGCCGACACCCTGCACCTGGTAGCTGCGCGTGAGCGTGTCGGGGTTGTACTGGAGCGCGATCGTGCGCCTGATCGCGCCGCTCGCGGCGTCGAGGACAACGAGGCCGCCTTTTACGAGTTTGGGAGAGCCGGGGAATGAACTCATCATGACCAATACGGTTAACGCGTCGTAAGACGCATAATGGCGCTAAAGGTTTGTCCGTCGATCGTGATCTCCTGCCCCGGCTTTGGATTGGCCCACTCGGTGCTGCCCGTGACATCGGCTATGGCAACGATGCGCTTGCCGATCAGCGGCTTCACGGCCTCCGCCGCTTCGGCCTTCCTCATTCCCCTTGCGACGAGGAAGGCCACGATCCCGGCAGCAGCCGTTGCGCCGATCTTTACAGTCGTCCATGACGCGGCGGTGGCCACGGCGGTCGCGACAGCTTCCGAGACGGCCACTGCTGCGGCGGCCGCTGCCTCGACTACCAGCGGCAAGAGGGCAGCGATCGCAGGCGCAAGCAAAACGGCGAGAACCGCGGCTCCGAGGATGCCGGCTACGACTGCTCCGCCGATGAGTACGGGCTGCACCTGGATGAAAGGAATGCCCCGGGGATCAACTCTCATGCCTCGCGTCATCGAGCGCGTCAACGCGCGCTGAGCCTCGGCCACATGTTGCGCGAACAACCCCGCGTCGAGGACGACGATGAAGTCGCGTCCCGGCAACGCTTCCTGATACGGCAAGCGATTCGCAAAATCCTCAAAGAACGGGTGGTAACCGTCCACGCGAACCGGCACGGGTGCTCTCACGGGCACCGGCACCGGCACCGGCACGGGTACTGGTACCGGTTTACGCGAGCGCCTTCGCGATCGTTTGCGTTTCAACGAAACGGAATACGCAAGCAGCCCCGGCGTGCACCATGCCGCTTCGATAATTGCTGTGCCGGCGGGCGTTGGACTGGACAAAGTCGGGGGCGTGTAGTGACTGCCCGATAGCGGCGTCACCACGACGATGCCCATTGAGGCACGCCAACGGGCCTGACTTTGATCGCGTGCGTTTCCTTGATCAATGTACTTCAGCGCCTGAATCTCTCCGTCAATCAGACATGGGAGAGCGGCCGGCTTTATCTCTGCGACCTGTAGAAGTCTCCCGTCAGTCACACGTGCCAAATCCGGCAACCCTGCATCAGCCGTGCGCGCCGTGCCCCCGCCCTTCTCCGGCCGAATCACTCGGCTCGGTTTCCCGCAAAGCGCGTCAGTACGCAGCGGATTTGCCGAGGCTCCCGGAATCTGAACGCCGCGGCGCGCACCTTTCACGCTGCCTTGGAAGTGAGTCTCGATGAGCTTGTGAACGGCTGTTCCCGAAAGAAGTCCAAGCCCCTGCTCTCGCGCCATCAGGTCGACGCATCCGGCGAGAGAACGTCGGAGAGTGGGGACGGTGGCGTCGCGTTGTTGGATCACATGCGTGAGCTCGTGGGCGATGAGCCGTTGCCCAGCACGGCTTCCGGGATCGAAGCGGCCTGGAGCGAACACGATATGCGGTCCGACTGTGTACGCGGTTGCGCTCAGCTCGCGAGCCGATTGCGCAGCGGCGCCATCGACATGGACGCGCACGCGCGAAAAGTCGTACCCGAAGCGCTGCTCCATGTTCTTCCGCAGGACGCGGTCTAGCGGCACGCCGGGACCGCGTAACGCATGGTCCACGTTCGCAGGCGCGATTGCCGTGGGTCCGACGGGCTGCGCTATGCAGCGTTGGATGGCCAGTGGAGCCGCATTAACGGCACGATCACCCTTTCCTGCGACGACCCGATCGGCGATTCGATCTGCCTCGTGTTCCAGCGGATCGTTGCTCGCGCCTACCGCAAGCTTGGTCTGTAGGCGCTTCTTGCGCAGACAGTCCGGACATTCCCCGGCCGGCGAAGAGGTCCGCGACCCGCAGGCGCACTTCCGTTGCACTACGCGGCCGGCGCGTGACGAAGGGGCAGCCACGGGTGCCGCTATCCTCGGTGCGGCCGCGACACTCACGGCGTGCGGCCTCCAGCGCCACCTGGTTTCGTCTTCAGCGCCGCCTTGCAGGCGGCCTTGAGCGCGTCGGCTTCTTCGCCGCTGACGCCGCTAGCATCGATGGCCGCATCACATGCGGCCTCGGTGCCTTTTTCGAGGCCTTTGCGCGCGCCCGCTCGGGCCTTGTCACGCAGGTCTTTCGAGACGGGCAGCTTCTTGATGATGGGGTCGACGACGTCCTCCATCACCTTGTCGATCAACGCTTCGGAAAGACTCTTCTCCCTGCGCGGGTGCTTGCGGTCGAACTCCTTGATCTTCCTGTCGTTCTCCTCCATCCGTCGCCAGAGATCCTCGGACGGTTCACGGCGGGGGCCAGGTCCAGGTTCCGGCGATATGGCGCCCGGAGGCAGCGGTGCGAAGGGGTCGAACTTCGGTGGAGGCGGAGGTGACGCAGCCTTGGTGCCGATATGCACGCTGATTTCCACTCGCCGGTTCTTGGCGTTCTTCACGCCGTCGGCGGTGGGCACCACAGGACTCGATTCGCCCATCGAGCTGGTGGCGACATCGCCGAACGTGCCGGCATCGACGCCCTCTTTGGCAAGCGCGTCGAGCAGCGCCGCCTTGACGGCGTCGGCACGGCTCTGGCCAAGGGGATCGTTGACCTTCTCAGGACCCGATCGGTCGGTGTGGCCGACCGCCGAGATGGTGGCGGTCGCGTGACGGCGCATGCCGGCGTGCAGCGAAATGCTCCAGGCCAGGCGCTGGATCTCTTTGACGTGTGTGCTCGTGAGCGCGGCGCTGTTCAGGACGAATTCATCGAGTGTCGTCGGCGGAAACGTCAGGCCGCTTTCCGCTTCACCGCCGTATTCGTCGGGCTTGGCCTGTACGGCGCGCGGGGCGCCGCCAAGCGCGTCGGCCGACACCGCTTCGCCGCGGGCAAGCTGGTCGGCCGCGAGATTCGCACGGCCCTCGGTGTCGTTCGAGGCGGGGCCGCCGCGTGACTGCTGCACGACGTGGGCGAGCTCGTGCGCGATGAGCTGTTGTCCGGGTCCGGTGTCAGGGCGGAATCGGCCCGCGGCAAAGTGGATATCCGTGCCGATCGTGTAGGCCTGCGCCCGCAGGCTGCGGGCCGAAACCGCCGCTGCGGGTCCGGCGTGCACACGCACGTCGGAGAAATCACGTCCGAATCCAGCCTCGAACCTGTTGCGCAGCGGAGGCTCGAGCGCCTGCGCGCGGTCGGAAGCTGCCGTCGCGTTGTCGCGCTTCACCGCTCGCGCCGGTGCCGGCGTCTCCGTTCGCACCGATCTGTCCCGATGTCTGCCGCTCATCTGAAATTCAGCCGTCTAGTCACGTTCGTTCGATGTGCCCCACAACGGATCGCACGCGGTCGGCCACCGCGTTCGCAACGATCTGCGCGATGGGCGCCCGCTGTTCCCGAGCCGGGGGCACTGCCGAATTGGGGAATGACCGCTCCGCGATCGCGTTCTGCAGCAATACGCCGAAGTCACTCGCATGGACACCGTGTGCGCCATGGCACGCTGGGTCCAGCGACAACCGCCGGATTCTCACGTGCACCTCATGAGCGCTCTGCCGGCTCATACGGGCCCTCCGGCGGGCACGTTGAAGGTACGTTCCAGCTTGGCGAACTCTGCCCGAGCGGCAGCCAGCAGATCGCTCTGCTCGATCGGCTTGCCCCGACCCGCCGCATGAAACGCCGCGTTCAGCGCCACACTCCGGATATGCCCTCCCGACAGCTGGAGCCGCGCGAGCATCGCGTAGTCGATTCCGCCAAGCGGCGCGCGCGCAGGGAATTGAAGCCTCCAGATCTGCTCGCGTGCTGCCTCGTCCGGAAAGGGAAACTGAACGATGAACCGGATCCGCCGGAGGAAGGCGCGATCGATCGTGTTCTTCATGTTCGTGGTGAGCACGGCGAGGCCGCGATACGTCTCGACTCGCTGGAGCAGGTAGGCCACTTCGATGTTGGCATAGCGGTCGTGGCTGTCCTTCACCTCGCTGCGCTTGCCGAAAAGAGCATCCGCCTCGTCGAAGAGCAGCACGGCGCCGCTGCGTTCGGCCGCGTCGAACACGCGTGACAGGTTCTTCTCCGTTTCGCCGATGTACTTGCTCACGACGCTCGCCAGATCGATGCGATACAGGTCGAGCCGTGCAGCGTTGGCAATCGCTTCGGCGGCCAGCGTCTTGCCCGTACCGCTCTCGCCGGCGAAGAGCGCCGCGATGCCCAGGCCGCGGCGGTGACGATCGCCGAATCCCCATTCGTCGTACACGCGCCGACGCTGCCCGAGCTGGCTGGCGATTTCGCGCAGCTGCGCTTCAACGAGTGGCGGGACGACCAGGTCGTCAAAGGTCGTCCGGCAGTCGATTCGTTGCGCGAGAGTATCGAGGCCACCGCGTGCCGACTCTCGCAGCGCGTCCCAGACGCGCTCTTCAATCGTCGCGTCGTCATCGAGATCGGCAGTGGAAGCGAGCGCCTGATCGAGCACAGCCTCGTCGACGTGGAACTGCTGGAGCGCCCTGTCCGATGCGCGTCGGACCGCCGATGGCAGATCGCGATTCGCGGGCCTGCCGGAGTGCGGAACGTTGAACCGCCACACGCGACGATCAGGCAGGTCGGCAAGCTCGAGGGAACTCAACGCGCCCAGCGTGATGACCGGACTTCGCAGTGCCGCAATGAGGCGCGCGGCGCTTCCGGCATGAGCGGCCGGGTCCAGCGCAAGCGCAATGCCGGCTGGTGTCAATGCCGCCTCGCGGTCGAGACGATGAGCGAGCTCGACAACCTCACGTGGCTCGCCGCCCGCGGCCGAGAGGTCGGTCCAGAGGGTCTGCAGGCCCGCGCGTTGAAACGCCGCGCGCGCGAGCACACGGCCCGCCCGTTTGCGCGACGGCTCCGCCGTCGCGTTTGGCAGCATTACCAGCGCCGCGCCTGTGCCACCGATCGCCATGGCAATGTCCAACGTGATGTCGTCGGGCTCTGCTTCAGCGGGTCCATCGTCAAGATATGCAAAGCCGTTCAGCCGTTCGTCGAACGCTGCCACTCCTGTCAGATAGTGGAGGACTCTTTCGTCGATGCGCAGCGAGGCGTGGGCAAGTCCGGCGCCAAAGTCGAAATCGACCAGCGACCAGTGACGCAGTGCACCGAGGGGTGACAGGGCGTCCCAGTGCGGCTCGGGCAGGAGCGCCAGCGCGAGCGAGAACGTCGGTTGCACGGCTTCGAGCGGTGAACGCCCCTTTGCCTGTGCCACGGCAGCCCGCAAGGCGGAATCGATCTCGATTCCGGCGGCGAGCACGAGCAACTCCGTCTCGAATGTCGTCAGCCCGAAGATCGCACGCACCTGCAGCGCCGCCGGTTGGAAGTCTGTCGGATCGTCGAAGGGCGGCGCCCCAATTGGCTCGCCGCCGCCGCACCTGTGGTTGTCGAGCCGCTCGCGCCAGACGGTAAAGCGCTGCGACAGCCAGCGCTGGTTGCGTTCAGGCCATGCCTGCGCGGCCGATTCGTGCGCCACGGTCATCGTCGCCGGACTCATGCAGGCACCGTGAGTTGCTGAGATGGATCGAATGCAGGAGGAGTGCTGTGCAACACGAGCGGGCTGTCCACGCCATCGACGCGAAGCCGAACCTTGCGGTCGCCCGCCGGTACCGAATTCGGAAACACGAAGATCAGCGGGTCGCTCGCGGCGGCGCGCGGGGACGCCTCGGCCGTCGTGCCGTCGAGCGCGAGCGTTGCACGCTGTGCCAGGCGAACCTGCGGGCGCGTGCTGAGCGTCACCGTGACCTGCGCCGGCGTTCCACCGCGTACGACAGCGGCCGCGGGCAACCCGAGCGTGGCGTCGGCTGTGATGACCGGATCGGCGGCAATCAGCACGCCGATTCCGTTGGTCTCCCGGGCGTTCGACTCACCCGTGGGCGTCAGGTGCAGGCTGAGCTGCCATAAGCCCGGTGCGAACGTGCTTTGCGCCGCTGCGTCGTTCGGCAGCATCAGCGAGAACCCGGTTCCGGCCGCATTCGGCGTGACCGGCAGCTCGATAGGCGTGGTAACGAGACGATGGACGAGGCGTGCCATCGCACCGGCGCCCGCGAGCCGTACTCCCGTGACCGTAATCGTGTCACCAAGCCTGGCGACTGGCCGGTTTGGCGGCGGCAGAGCAGCGAACAGCGTGGGGAGCGGCGGCAGCATGTCGGGGTTGACCACGACGCCCCGATCCCGTTGCGTCACGTTGTCCCTGATACCGCGACTCAAGACCGGCAGCGGGCTCCGCGCGGCACGCTTCGCGTCGATCAGCACCACGGAAACCTGGTACGCGGCCGACGGCCGGTAATGTGACTGGATCGCCGACCATAGCTTCGACATCTCCTCGATTGGCATCACGGTCGGTGTGATGCGGATCGCCTCCATCTGGTCGGCAAGATCGGACGCTGCCAGAACCTGGAACGTGGGCGGCAGCATCGACACGTCGAGCGGGCTCGGGTCGAGCGCGCGCCGGATCGCCGCACGGTCGAGAATCGGCCGCTCATGGAGCAGGTGCATCGCATAACCGAGCAGGATTTCGGCCTGAAAGTCGGTTCGGCCGTACGCCGTGATCAGATAGTGGAGGTCGACCGCGAGGGCGTGATTGGTCAGCCGCTCACCGTCACTTGAACGAGACGGCAGGTCGCGGTTACGCCAGCCGGCATTGGGCGTGACCTGATGCAGAAAGATGTTGAGCTGCGGCGGGTCGTCAGGCGCGTCGAGCTTGATGGTGTCGGGCGCCGATGCGGTGACGCTGACCGTTGTGCCGAGTGGGACCTGCTCGACGATTCCGTTATCGAGAAGGTTGCGCAGCACCGCGCTGACGGCCCCGATGGCCAGCGGCGAGCTCACGGGGCATCTCCAGGACGCCGGGCGCCTCGAAGATAGTCACCCAGCGAGAGCCGTGGCAAGTTAGCTCGTGTCTTCGCCCGAGGTGTTGCGTGCTGTGGGGACGCGGGCGCACGCACTTCGATGCGGTCGATTGTGACGTGAACAATCGGGCGCTCCTCCACCCGCGAGACGATGCGCGATGCAACGGTCGCAGCGGACAACGGTGCCTGCGCTCTCGCGGCCAACGGCACGTACGCCGCCGCGTCAGAATCGTGCGCCCTTGCCGAGCGGACGACGAGAGGCGGCGTTCCGGCCATCGTCGGAACGGCTCGAGGCTCATCGCGAAGGCCCATGAGTGCCGGCACCGCCGGGCTCCTTGCTGCATCGAGGCCCTCTCCAGGGAGCAGATCTGCAGGTGCGGCGCTGCGAGCTCGTGCACCGGGTATGGTCGTTCCCCTGTCGCGACCGAGTGGCACGCTCGCAATCGGTCGGCCGGCCTCTATCCGATCAGTGGCAGAGCCTTGGACGGCTTGCGGATCAACCGCGGTGGTAGTCGACGTTCGCCATCCGGTTGGCGCGTCGCTTCCCAGCTGCGCGACGGTCTGCCGGCGGTGTTCATCCACGATCTGTGACTTTGACTCCGTACCGATTGCTTCGACGGACGCTGACGCGGCTGGCACAGCACTGAGCGGTCGCTCCATGGCGAACCGTGAGGGCAGCACAGCAACGGCGCAAGAGGTGTCGGTGTGAGGTTTGGGAGCGAGACCGCGCAGGAAGTCCATCATTTCGCGGTCCTCATCCGTTGACGATCTGCACGTAGGCCGCGCGGCGGAGAGGGCTCAGTGCCAGCACGTCGCGTTCGGTCCAGCCGTAGGCGCGCGCCAGGGTGTCGACATCGAGCAGCAACCGTTCTGCTGCTGCCTGCAGCTTCGTCCAGACCAGCTGTCCCACATCGAGCTGCGCGTCCCAGCGGGCGTCACATTGCGGGCAATCGAGCGCGAAAGACACGCGCGCCGCCGGGTCCAGCGCTTCCATCCGTCGGGACACGGCGTCCAGGACAGCATCGGGCGCCTCGTGGATCCCTACGCTCTCGCCGTTGCGCGCGCACGCAACCACGCATCGGTCGAGCAGTCGCCTGACGAAATCGTCTGCCGTTTCTTCGTGCGGCGCTTCCGCCAGGGCGGCGATATCCGGCAGGCGGAAGTCGATGACATGTCCTTCGGTCTCGACTCGATGCAGCGCCTCGGCGTCGCCTCTGGGCATCAGCGCGGTCAGCACGTCGCATTCACTGCTGAACTGCGCCGGCGTTCCGCAGAACGGACAGTGGCTCAGAAGATCGACGTGTTGTCCGAACAATCGAGCGTGCAGCTCGAGGAGTCTGACGTTACGCTCACCGAGGGTGCGTGCGGGCGCCGCGCGCCCGTCTGCGGCTTCCAGCACGACGTTTCCTCGCATCGCGGCCGACTGCTCGAGCCCGCGTTCCCAGAGCTCGAGGAGCGTGTTGATGTCACCGATCGTGGAGATGGGAAGATCGCGCGTCACGCAGGCTCCGTGAACCTCGGCTCGGATGGCTCGACGACGTCGTAGTCACGCTCCCACCCTTCGTTTTCGAGCTTGAGCGTTTGGATCGCGACGGCGTTGGCGTTCGCGTCGAGATCGGGCAGCGACTGGAACTCGGACACCCAGGCGCGGAACACCTTGTAGGAAATCGCGAGCTGCCCGGCTTCGTTGTAGAGCTCGATGAGGAGGTCCTTACGAAAGTCCTTCAGCGACACTTCGGAACCGAGACCCGAATCGAAATTCCACACTTTGTTCGCCCATTTCTCGAACTCAGTGTCGTGCGTCACGCCGCGTTCCAGCGTAATGGCCTCGTACTTCGTGCGGCCCGGTGACTTGCGCGACGTAGACGGATCGCCCCCTTCCCGGTGTTCAACCACCTCGGTCGTTCGCTTCAGAGCGGATACCTTGCTGATGCCGGCGACGTAGCGCCCGTCCCACTTCACGCGGAACTTGAAGTTCTTGTACGGATCGAACCGCTCGGGATTAACGGAAAACTGTGCCATGTGCGTTCTCCTTGCAGCGTGACGTCGGCAGTGGGGGCATCACGTCGGAATCTCGCCGGCAATCTGCTGAATCTTGATGACGACGAACTCCGCCGGCTTCAGCGGCGCGAATCCCACGATGATGTTCACGATCCCGAGGTTGATGTCGGTCTGCGTGGTCGTTTCCTTGTCGCATTTCACGAAGTACGCCTCGCGCGGCGACGTTCCCTGGAACGCGCCCTGGCGGAAGAGGTTCTGCATGAACGCGCCAATGTTCAGTCTGATCTGCGCCCACAGCGGCTCGTCATTCGGCTCGAACACCACCCACTGCGTGCCTCGGTACAGGCTCTCCTCGAGGAACAGCGCCAGGCGGCGCACCGGTACGTACTTCCATTCGGAGGCCCGGTCGTTGTCGCCGTGCAGCGTGCGCGAGCCCCACACGACGTTGCCGTACACCGGCAGCGTGCGAAGGCAGTTGATGCCCCGCGGATTGAGCTGACCGTTTTCGGCGTCGCTCATCGCGATGCGAAGCCCGGCGGCCCCGTTGACGCTGGCGTCGCTGCCCGCGGGCGCCTTCCACACGCCGCGTGTGGCGTCGGTGCGCGCGAACACGCCGGCGACGAACCCGCACGGAGGGAAGGCGCCAAGGGCGCCCTGCTGCAGCGGATCGGGTGCGATCACCCAAGGAAAAAAGAACGCCGAGTTCATCGCGTCCGAGCCCGTCAGGCCGGAGAGCGAGCTCGGCACGTTGCTGACGGTGTCCTCCTCGATCGAGTCGACGATGAGGAACGCACGGCGAGTGCGGCAGTGACCTTGAAGTGTGGCAATCGTCGGGGTGTCCGTGAGCCCGGGGACGCACAGGAGATTGAACAGGTCGATCCGATCGGTGGTGCTGCCGAGTCCGAATCGCGCCAGCAACTCGGTGCGAAATGTCGCGTCCGCCGGTCCGATGACTGTCCCGTCGGCTCCGCTGTTCGAGTCGTCGAGATCGACGGTCGCATCTGCGGGCGTCGTGGCGCTGGTAGCCTCGACGGTGATGAATCCGGAGCGGCCGTTGACCACGGTTTCGACGAAACGCGCGTCGGCATCGCTCATCGACAGGTTCTCGAACGATTCGACCACGGCGTTGTTGCTGGGCTGGTGCAGCACCTCCAGCTTGAACCGCGTCGGGTCGTCGGCGCGCCGGGTCAGGCGAACGCGATAGTCATTCGCCCAGTCGCCGGGGGAGCTGGCGGTCAGCGCGAGGTCGCCGATCGATGCTTCCGCGCTGTCTGCGTCGCTCGCCGCAATGCGCAGGACGTACGCGTCGGCGCCGCCATTCTCGTAGAACTGCTTGACCGCGTATCCGAGCAGCGACCGCCTGTCCAGACCGCCGTACTGCCGCTCGAAGTCGGCAAAGCTCGTCAGACGAAGCGCGCGATCCGTCGGGCCGCGAGTCGCCCATCCGATGAACAGCGCGATCGACGTTGCCACGCCGGTGATCGTGCGCACGCCGCTCGGAATCTCCTCGATGTACACGCCTGGATACGTCAGGGCAGATGGCATTGCGAGCTCCTTGTGTCAGTCCGCGTCTCGCGCGAACCGGCGGTACCTGAATACGGTCGTGCCCTCTGGCAGCACGTGCCGTTCGACGATGTTCTGGGCGACCAGCATTTCCATGGCTTGCTCCATCACCTCGCGGCCAGGTTGCTGAGGCAGCCACCACCGCGCCGCACCGTCGAGCGTGTCTGCCGCGTCCGGATGCGCGCGGAGATACCGCACGATTTCCGCCGCCACCGCCCGGGCTTCGCCCTCGGCCGCGTGTGACATGACAGTGCTGGCGCCGGCCGGACGCTGCACGTGCTGCGCCGCGCGGAATTGCCCACGATCCTTCAGGAAATCAGTGGTATTGGCGGTTCGCCCCGACGGGCGTGGGACGCTGGCGACCCGGACGCCGATGTCGGCAGTCGAACTGGGTCGTCAGATTGCTGGCACTTCGAGGGTGGGACCGAAGCGACCCGCCGCGGGTCGATATTGACCCACCGCAGGCACACCGCAGGCCGCAACGGGAAAGATCGATCCTTACGATCGGAAATCGCGCGAACGCAGGCCGTATTTCTTGACGAGCCGGCCGAGCGCCCGTCTGTCTTTGCCGGCCTCGGCGGCGGCCTTCGTCACGTTGCCGGAAGCACGAGTCAGAAGGGCGCGGAGAAAACGGCGGTCGAAATCGGCGACGGCTGCGGCTTTTGCAGCCGCATACGAGGTCGCAGGCGGCTCGGGTGACACCGTGTCGTCGCAGAGGGGGCGCCCGAGCGTGCTGCCTTCGGTCATCAGGCACTCGCGCACAATCAGACTCTCGAGCTCGCGGACGTTTCCGGGCCAATGGTAGGTCTCGAGCCACAACTCCATCTGTCTGCCAAGCCGTTTCCGTGGCTGGCGAAAGCGCCGCGTGCATTCCTCGAGAAAATGCTCCGCGAGAAGCGTGGCATCGCCGACGCGCAGCCGCAGCGGCGGGAGTGTCACGAAGAGAATCTTGATTCGGAAGAACAGATCAGAACGGAAATCGCCTCGCTCGACGAGCTGCTCCAGATTCCGGTTGGCGGCTGCGACGATCCGGACGTCTGCGCGGCGCTCGCCATGGGCACCAAGCGGTCGATAGCGCTGATCCTGCAGGAAGCGCAACAGCGCTACCTGAGCCTTGGCCGACAACGCATCGATCTCATCGAGGAACAGCGTGCCGCCCTCGGCGAGGGCGATGACTCCCGGCATGCTTTCGCGCGCGTCCGTATACGCACCGCGTTCATGCCCGAACAACTCGTTCTCGACGAGCGCTTCGGGCAATGCCCCGCAGTTCACGGGAATGAATGGGCGATGTCCACGCGCGCTTTGATAGTGCACGACTCGGGCGGCGAGCTCCTTGCCCGTGCCGGTTTCACCCTCGATGAGGATCGGCACGTCGAACCTGGCCATCCTGGCCAGCGCTCCCGTTGCCGCAAGGAAGACCGGCGACTCTCCGACAAGCTTCATCACGACTCCGAACGCGGAGGATCACGAGTCGCTCGGCTGCCGCAGCTCAGGCGCGGGAATGCAAGTGTGTGAGGAGCGGCATCGGCGGCGTTGACAACGCCGACCGCGGAAACTCGCAATCGGGGGGAACTCGTTTATCGAGTACCCTTCGAATCGAGTCAAGTAAATTCCATGGTCGGGTTGGCGATTTGCACGCAAAACGTGCGCGGAGTTTGCTGTCGCGCTAAGGCGGATGGAGCCGGCGACCGTACTTGAACCGATGAACCTGCCGATTACGAACTGTCGGCAGGCGAAAGCCGATGGACGTTGTAGATGCCGACGGAAGATATTCGGAATGTTTCCGTCCACTGGCGTCCAAGGCTTTCGCCCCGCGTCCATCTCTCAGTGGGTCAGATAGAGGGTCAACCCTTTACACCTCGGCACCAGAACGACCATCAGCGCAGCGATGGTCTCCGTCCTGCTCGTGACGTCTTTGTTTTTTGCGGGGGGTGAAGCACTTCGCAGCTTCCATCTTTCGCAACTCTGACAACGAACGGACCCGGTGGAAGCTCGGCGACGTAATAACGGATCCTCGGGATGATGCGGCTGAACAGGTCGGCTTGCTCTGGTCCTGTCATTTCACCCGCAGCCAATACGAACGCGCGCACACCTGAATTAACCAAGGCCAACTGCTCGTTTGGACGCCTCCGAATTGCCTTGTCCTTCGTCAGCACGATCCAATATTGACGCCCCGCTTCGACTAACCATTCTGGGTCGCTTACTCCTGCGCTGAAGCGGTCGGCTCTGATGATCACGTCTAGCCCTCGAGCGCGGAGGGCGTCTGGAAGATAGCGCTGCGACAGGGACTCGTCGATGTAGATCGGTGAAAGCTTAGGCAGCCCGCGTGGCGAGCTGGTACCGGATCGCTTCCTCGATCGTTCGTTGATCAAGATTCAGGTCCGCAGCTAGGGACTCCATGGGCTCGCCAGCACTAAACCGATTCGCGAGTTCGACCGTCGGAATCCGCGTTCCTGCAACGACAGGCCGACCAAACGACACAACCGGATCGATAGTCACAGCCCGCGGCTGACGGTCCCGCTCATCTGCCAACCCTTCGAGCGCCTCAAGTCGCTCCGGTGGACGGACGAATGGAAAGAGCCTGACAACCGTGCCCTCGTTGGGGTCGCGCTCAATCCGTCGGAGGTGCGCCTCGAATACTTGGCGCAGTACGCCCTGTCCGTGCTTCGTGATGTTTATGAACTGCCCAAGATATTCGATGAAGATCCCGAGACCGTCGGTATGCAGTTCCTGAGCGAGCAGAGGATGAGGATGATCCTGGCCAACTACGTTCTCACACAAGTACTTGATCCCCGCCCTGATGCGCTGCAGCGGGACGCGATGGTGTCTCAGCGCGCTAAGAACATGCAACTCCGCCAAATTGTTGAACGATAGGAGCCGGCGGGCCGGGTCGGCAACACGGATTACTGGCTGATGCTTCCTGTTGGCTTCGTAGCCGAACGCCCACCGTCCCACTTTTGCGTCAGTAATCCACAAAAAGTGGGCCACCTCCGTCAGCGGATAGGCCGGCAGATCTCGGGGATCGGCGCCACCGTAAATCGGGTGTTTCGGCATCATCATTCGCCCTACCATACCTCAATCCTCAGTATCGGGTGTGACAGGGTACGCGAAACCGCAGGGTGGGCTCATTCTCACAACGCGATCCCATGCCGGCAGCTACGCTCCGAGCGGCGCACGTACGCAGAGCGGTAGCGAGCTCGGCGCGAGCCCGAACGAATCGTCGCGATCAGGTTGTCGTTCGTAAGCTGTTGAATCTAAATGGAGCCGGCGATCGGACTTGAACCGATGACCTGCCGATTACGAATCGGCTGCTCTACCAACTGAGCTACGCCGGCTGGCGTAAAGGATTGCTCGACAACAGCTTACCGGATTTGCTGCCCCGGAGCCAAACGGAAATGAGCAGCTAACATGGGTGGTGCCGTCGCTGGGAACCATGCGCGGCACGCACCAAGTCCAGACCAGGCACCACGCACCAAGCACCACGCACTGAGGGGAAACGGTTTAGTGT
>Ga0209640_10002046_pt1 | contig 17488 bp, 10 predicted proteins | sample RifCSP10_1_FD_184018 | JGI IMG/M metagenome (GOLD analysis project Ga0209640, IMG submission 184018) | Soil microbial communities from Rifle, Colorado - Rifle CSP2_sed 10_1 (SPAdes) (version 2) | ecosystem: Environmental > Terrestrial > Deep subsurface > Rock core/Sediment | place: Rifle... | reverse complement strand
CCCTCCGCCGGGCGGCGAGTTCTCCCCACCGCTTCGGACTAATGCACTTCAGCTTCGCCAGGGGGATACGATGTGAGTAGGCTCTCCCATGCATCTCCGCCGTTTGCCCCCTCGCTCCCTTTGCAGTAAACTCCTCTGTTTCGCTGCACGCTGGAGGATTCACCGATGCTGGTTGTCATGCAGGCTCACGCCACCGAGGAGCAAATCCGCGCCGTCTGCGACCGCATCGAAGCCCTGAACCTCAAAGCCCATCCCATCCCCGGCTCCACTCGCACCGCCATCGGCATCACCGGCAACACGGGCGCCGTGGACCTCGGCTCGCTCGAGTCCATGCCCGGCGTCATCGAGTGCATCCCGGTCAGCAAGCCCTACAAGCTGGTCAGCCGCGACGTTAAAGAAGACGACACCGTCATCCGCATTCCCATTCCCGGCGGCTCCGTCTCCGTCGGCGGCCCCGCGATTGCTCTCATTGCCGGCCCTTGCGCCGTCGAAACTCACGCCCAAACCCTGGCCATCGCCGAGCGCGTCGCCGGCATCGGCGTTCGACTCTTTCGCGGCGGCGCCTACAAGCCCCGCACCTCTCCCTACAGCTTCCAGGGCCTCGGCGAGCCCGGCCTGCAAATCCTTCGCGAAGTCCGCGACCGCTTTGGCATGGGCATCGTCACCGAGGCCGTGGACAACGAAACCTGCGACCTGGTCGAGAAGTACGCCGACGTCATCCAGATTGGCGCCCGCAACATGCAAAATTTTTCTCTGCTCAAGCGCGCCGGCCGCGCCAAGAAACCTGTCCTCCTCAAGCGCGGCATGTCCGCCACCCTTGACGAATTCCTCATGGCCGCCGAATACGTCATGGCCGAAGGCAATTACAACGTCATCCTCTGCGAGCGCGGCGTCCGCACTTTCTCTGACTTCACTCGCAATACGCTCGACCTCGCCATCATTCCCGCGGTCAAGCGCCGCAGCCATCTGCCCATTCTCGTTGACCCCAGTCACGGCACTGGCCGCCGTCACAAAGTCCTTCCGCTCTCTCGCGCCGCGGTCGCCGCCGGTGCCGATGGTCTGCTCGTCGAAGTCCATCACGAACCCGACCGCGCCCTCTCCGACGGCATGCAGTCCATCCTCCCCGACGAGTTCGCCCAGCTCGCCGACGAAATCCGCCAAATCGCCGCCGTCCTTCGCCGCACCGTCAACTGACCGCGAAGCGGTCATCCTGAGCGAAGCGAAGGATCTCTCTTTCGCTCGCCCCGCGGCGATGTCATCCCGAGGGCAGCGAGGGATCACTCCGCTCTTTTCTGTGCCCTTTGTGTCGGCGCGTGCCTCAACCCGGTCGGAGTGTTCTCTGTGTTAAAGTCTTTCTTCTTTCTCGATCGCCAGTCTCATGCTCCGCCGCCTCAATTTCCGCCTCACCCTCGTCGCTCTCCTCCTCCTCGCCTTCGCCGCCGTCCTCATCTCCCGCGAGCATCGCCCCTCCTTGCTTCGCCCCGGCCTGCGCCTCCACGCCTACGTCTCCAGCTCCACCGCCGGCAGCGTCACCGTCGTCGATCTCGTCAGCCTGAGCCCCATCTCGACCGTTCCCGTCGGCCCCTCTCCTTCCGGCCTGCGCGCCCATCCCACCCGCAACGAAGTCTGGGGCGTCTCCACCACCGAGGGCTTCGTCTGGATTCTCGACACCGTCTCCCTACAAGTCGTCTCCCGCATCCCCGTCGGCTCCTCCCCTTTCGCTCTCGACTTTTCCCCCGACGGCTCCCGCGCCTTCGTCGCCGCCTCCGGCTCCAACCAGCTCCTCGTCCTCGACTGCCGCTCCCGCCAAATCATCACCCGCGCCCGCACCGGCCGTCGCCCCTGGCTCGCCCGGCTCACTCCCGACGCCCGCCTCGTCCTCGTCCCTCTTCACGACGACTCCGCCCTAGCTGTCTTCGACGCCTCTACTCTCGCTCTCCTCGCCATCATTCCCGTCGCCTCCCGCCCCGAGCAGGTCGTCGTCCTCCCGGACAGCTCCGTCGCCTTTGTCTCCTCGGCCGGCTCCAGCCAGGTTTCTGCCGTGGATCTCCGCCGCCGCGTCTTGCTTGCCACTCTTCCTCTCTCCGGCCCGCCCGCCGACCTCATCCTCAAGCCCGACGGCGGCGAGCTCTACGTCACCTCGCCCGGCTCTCATTCCCTCGACATCCTCAACACCTGGACTACCGAAAATGTCCAATCTCTTCTCCTCGGCTCCTCACCCACCCGCGGTACTCTTACCTCCGACTCCCGCCTTCTTTACGTCTCCGACGCCGCCGCCGGCCGCGTCCTCCCCGTCGAAATCAACTCCCGCGTTATCCAGAAACCCATTCCCGTCGGCGTCCGCCCCGGCGTCCTCCGCACCACTCCCGGCGACGATCTCCTCCTCGTCATCAACGAAGGCTCCTCCGACCTCGCCGTCATCCGCGTCCGCACCCAGAGCCTCCTCACACTCATCCCCGTTGGCCCTCGCCCCTCCGACCTCGCCCTTAAAGTCTTCTAACGGTCTTTCTTCTCTCCTTTCCTCTTCTCTCTTCTTCTCCGCTTTCTTCTCCTCCCCCCAACCGCGCTCTCCACTTCCTGCTCCACCTCGCGCAAAAACTGCTATAGTTACCCTCTGCCGAGTTTTCATTTACTTGGGCCAGCCCAAAACGGGAATGCCCGCCCGACACGGCTCTCCCCGCTGAAATGAAGATCTCGGCCGACTAGGCGTCATGCCGCAAACCCTGGAATGCCCGCAGTGTCACGTCGCGAATCCTCCGGGCTCGCCCGCCTGCGTGAAGTGCGCCACACCGCTCCCATTTGACCCTGCCGCGACTTCCTTTGACGACGCCACCATCGCCGGTTCAACTCCCGCCGACGTCACCGTTGTTGGTACCACTCCTGCTCCTCGTCCCGGCGCGCCTCCGGCTCCGCGCTCGGGCGGCGCCGACGACTGGACCATCCGCACCTCTCCCGCCGCCACCAGCATTCCCGTCCCTGCCACTTCGTTTGAGCCCGGCACCGTCCTCGGTGGTCGCTACGAAATCATCAAGATGCTCGGCGAAGGCGGCATGGGCGCAGTGTACAAGGCCCGCGACACTGAGCTTGACCGCCTCGTCGCTCTGAAAGTCATTCGCCCCGAGCTCGCCAACCAGCCGCAAATCCTCCAGCGCTTCAAGCAGGAGCTCATCCTCGCCCGCAAAGTGACTCATCGCAACGTCATCCGCATCTTCGACCTTGGCCAGGCTGGCGGCATCAAGTTCATCACCATGGAGTTTGTCGAGGGCCGCGACCTCAAAGGCCTTCTCACCGAAAAAGGCAAGCTCTCCGGCGAAGAAGCCGTCGCCATCATGCACCAGGTGTGTCTCGCGCTCGAGGCCGCCCATCAGGAAGGCGTCGTCCATCGCGATCTCAAGCCGCAGAACATCATGGTCGAAGATGCCACCGGCCGCGTCCTTGTCATGGACTTCGGCATCGCCCGCAGCATTGAGCCGGGCGGCATGACGCAGACCGGCGCCCTCATCGGCACGCCAGAGTACATGTCCCCCGAGCAAGTCCGCGGCAAAGAAGCCGACGCCCGCTCCGACATTTTCACCCTCGGCATCATCCTCTACGAGCTCCTCACTGGCCAGATGCCCTACAAAGCCGACACCGCTCTCGGCTCCATGTACAAGCGCACCAAGGAGCGCGCCCTTCCTCCCATCGCGGTCAATCCCGAAGTCCCTGGCTTCCTGAGCGATCTGGTCTCCCGCTGCCTCGACCCCGAGCCCCAGCGCCGCTTCCAGTCCACCCGCGAAATCATTCACGAATTCGAAGCTTGGCGCGGTGGCGCCGCCCGCGACGCGCTCGCACCGATTCGCGACTTCCTCCGCCGCGTCCCGCCCTACCAAAAGTGGCTCGCCGTCGGTCTCACTGCCGGGCTGGTTATCACCCTCGGCTTTTTTGCGTTGCGTGGTCGCTTCAGCCTGACCGCAAAGAACGCCTCCAGCAGCACCGCTCCGCCGGCCGTCTCCCTGGCCGTACTTCCCTTCCGCAACGCTTCCGGCGATTCTTCGGTCGATTGGCTCGGCGCCAGCCTTGCCGAAATGTTGCGCACTGACGTCGGCCAGTCCTCCGCTCTGCGCACGGTTTCCGCCGACCGCGTCCATCAAATCATGAAGGATCTGCGCATCGCGCCCAACGCTGAGCTCGACCCCGACACTCGCCGTCGCCTCGCCGAGTTCAGCAACTCCGAAAACATCGTCTACGGCCAGTATTTCAAAATCGGCGATCAAATCCGCATCGATGCCACGCTCGAAGACCTCAAGCGCCAGCGCACTTTCCCCCTCAAGGTCGAAGCTAGCAGCGAAAACGACATCCTCACGGCCGTCGAGCAGCTGGCCCACACTTTGCAGCAGAATCTCGCCCTCTCTCCCGATCTCTTGAAAGACCTTCGCGCCAAATCCTTCAAGCCCTCTTCCAGGTCCGTCCAGGCCCTGCGCTTTTACAACGAAGGTCTCGAGCTCTCCCGCATGGGCAACAACACCGAAGCCGCCAGGCGCTTCGAGTCTTCCATTCAGCAGGATGCTGAATTCGCCCTCGCCTACACGCGCCTCGGCCAGAGCTATTCCGCCCTCGGCTACGACGACAAAGCTGAAGAAAACTCCCGCCGCTCTGTTGAACTCTCTGCTTCTCTCCCTCCCCACGAGCGCTATCTCATCCTCGCCAATCACGCCCGCATCCAGAACGATTATCCCAAGGCCATCGAGGCCTACGAAAATCTCGTCAAGGTTTCTCCCGACGACCCCGAAGTCCTCTTCAATCTCGCCGGTCTGTACGAATCCGCTGGCTCGCTCGACAAAGCCAGCGACGCCCTCACCCGCGTTCTTACCCGCGACCCCAAATTCTTCGATGCCCTTTTCGCCGCTGGGCGCGTGCAAATCAAGCGCGGCGATCCCCAGGCCTCGCTCGACTACTTGAATCGCGCTCTCAACCTTTCCATCCAGCTCGGCAACGAAGAAGGCCGCGCCACCATCCTCAACGCCACCGGCATCGCCTATAAGCGCCTCAACAAGCCCGATGAAGCCCTGCGCAATTACCAGGAATCTTTGGACATCCGCACCCGCCTCGGCCTCAAGGGCGGCATGGCCGCCACGCTCAACGAAATCGGCCAGATTCAAAACAAAATGGGCCAGCCCGATAAGGCCTTCAAGAGCTACCAGCAATCTCTCAAGCTCCGCCGCGAAATCGGCGATAAGCGCGGCACCGGCAACACCCTCATTGACCTCGGCCTGCTCTACGTGGATCGCGGCCGCTACGACGACGCCCTCAAGCTTTTCCAAGAATCCCTTCAGATTCAGCGCCAGGTCGGCAACGAAAGCTCCCAGGCCCTCTGCCTCAACAACATCGGCAACATCTATCTCGCCAGAGGCCAGTACTCCGACGCTCTCACCTACTACGAGCGCGCCCTCCAGCTCGGCGAAAAAACTGAAAACCCCGCCGAGATGGCCGTTACCGTTCACAATCTCGCCGAAACCACCGCCAAACTGGGCGAATACAACCAGTCCCTCGACTACTTCCTCCGCGCCCTTAACCTCTTCCGCAAAGCCGACGACAAGCGCGGCGCGGCCACGGCCTCCTACAGCATGGGCACTCTCTTCGATTATCAGGGCCGCTTCGGCGCTTCGCTCACCGCCAAGGAAGAAGCCCTCAAAACCTTCCGTGATTTGCAGGAACGCAGTTTCTGGTTGGCTGAAATCCTCAGCGGCTATGGCGAGTCTCTTGCCCAGGTCGGCCGCTACGACGAAGCTCAGAAAACTCTCCACGAGGCCCTTTCACTCTCCCGGGAGCTCCAGAACAAAGCCCTCATCGCCCAGACCCTCAACTTCCAGGGCGACCTTGCCTATTTCCGCAGCGATTTCAAATCCGCCGGTCCTCTCTTCCAGCGCGCCCTTGAGGCCGCCAATGGCGCCGGCGACCGCCGCATGGTTCTTCTCGCCCGCGTCAATCTGGCCCGCGTGGCCATTGCCGAAAAGCGTCCTCAGCCCGCAATTGCATCTTTACAAGCCGCCACGCAGCAAGCCGGCTCTCTGGGCTTGAAATATCTCGCCGCTGAGAGCTCCCTCTTGCAGGCCGAAGCCCTTCTCGACACCGGCAAAGCCTCTGCCGCCCGCCCGCTCCTCGACTCCTCTCTCCGCACCGCCGAACGCCTCAATCTTCAGGCCCTCGCCGCCCGCGCCCACTTTCAGCTTGCCCGCTTCTACAAGGCCACCGGCAATGCCGCCGACGCCCAGCGCCAATCCCGCGAAGCTTCTCGCATCCTCGGCGAAATTCGCGCCGAAACCAAATCCGACGCCATCCTCCAGCGCGCCGACCTCCGCCCCATCGCCAACTCGAATTAGCGTAGTGAACGACGCTGTCATCCTGAGGGCATCCGACGAGGATGCCCGAAGGATCTCCTCCCAACGTGCTTGTCGCTGAGCCGCCCACGCCCCGCCAGTGCCTTCTCACGCTTCCTCTCCGCACAATAAAAAAGAGCCGGGCCTCTCGACCCGGCTCCTCGCATTTCTCCCCTGCCGGCTTCTGCCGGCTATCTTCAATCAACTACGTTGAACCTGATCGTCTGCACCGTCGTATTGTTGGTCAGGAACACCACCGAGATCAAATACGTCCCCGGCGTGTACCCTGTCAATTGCAAGTCGAAGATATACGTTGCCCCCGCGTGCCGGAACAAAGGCGGCGTATTCGAGCTTCCCGAGGGATCGGCAATCTTCCGCTCGTAGCCCGGCGGAAGCTTTACCACCGAAATCAGCGCGTCCGCATCCGTCACGAAGTCCGATGTGCAGGCTAACAATGTGCTCAGCCGGAATTTGACGGCGATCGTCTGCCCGGAGTTGAACGTGCTCGAACCATCCGGATTGAGCGGCGACTCAAACCCGCAGAAGAACGCCGCCTGCCCGGCCTCCACCGCTTGGTCCACCATCACGAACTCGGAGAAGTTATTCGTGTTCGCACCCATTCCCGGGTCGCCCGGCAACGAGCTGATCGGGTCGTAGCGGAACAGTGGGAGTTCCTGCGTGTAGTTTCGGATCAGGCGCGGGTTCAGGCTGAAGGCGTTCGCGATGTACGCCGCCGCATAGATGCTCGTCTCGCCGATGAGGCACGATGGCGGGCTCGTGATAAACACAATCACGAATCCGCCCTCTCCCTTAAACGTCAGCGCCGTCGAAGATAAGAAATTCGTCGACAGCAGGGTGGCTACCTCCGCGGGTGTCTTCTGCTGGGCCTTTACTGTGGCATTGCACGACGGTGTCGTAAAGTTGGTCATCTCCCAGTTGAATCCGCCGAAATCAAACGTCTGTGTCGTAATGCTCGAGCTGAACAGAAGTGTGATCGACCGGCTCGTCGCCGCCAGCGCCAGCCCGACCGCCGGCGGGAACTTCCCCTTCCGCTTCGGCAGCGCCTTCACTAGCGTTTTCACGCCCGCCGTCGACACCCGCCACAGCTTCCCGTTCTGCAACGAATGGTCCGACGTTGCCACAAACAGCGTGTTGTCCAGCGCAATCTCGAAATAGAACGGCCGGTCATTTGGTCCGAAGCTCACAAACGTCGTGCATGGCGACCCGTCATCGTCGCACCGGACGATGTTGTTCAATGCCCCGCCATTGGCCACGTAGATTCTGCCGTTGGGGTTCGAGCTGTTCCCGCTGTCCCGCGCGATCCCTGTCGGATCGTCCAGCCCGCTCGTAATAATGGCTGTCGGCACGCCAAAACCGGGGGCAGGCGATAGGTCCGACGACAGCAGCACACTCTCATTCGACGCATCCACAATCAGCAAATCCCCGTTGTTCGCAAACGCCAGCCCTTCTCCGCCCGCGCTTCCCGTCTGCGCCGCCGTCAGCACGTTCACCGGCGCGGGAATCGGAAATCCCGTTGGGATATTCGCCACACCTGCTATCTTCCAAATTCCGCTGTGCGTCGATCCCTTCGTGTTGAAATACAGGTTCCCCAACGCGTCAAATCTCGGCCCTTGCGGCCTCAGCGGGTCCAGCGGGTTCAATCCCGATGGATACACGTTCTCCACGTTCGATCCGTTGTCGTCCATGCGGATGATTCGGTTATTCGACGGGTCGCACACGTACACCTTATTGTCCGGCCCCACCGCGATATCCTCCGGCCGGAACCCCGGGCTGCCGGTAAAAATCGCTGTTGTCGCTCCCGTAGTTCCGTCAATCCTCAGAATCTGCTCGCCCGTAAAACTCGAAACAAACACGGTCGGCCCTTGTCCGCTCGCGGGCACTGCCATTGTAGCTGCCCACACTACGGCGCACACGACAATCAGAATTCTGCAAATTTGCATAGACTCGCCCTCTCTCTCTTTAACTTAGGGTTCCGTGTTACTCCTGCGGGGCCTTTACAATCCCTTCTTCGATTCAGAAAGTCAAGAGCATTTGTTTGATCGCACGGGTACGCGTACTCCTAGAACCAGCTTCAACCAGGCATAGCCCTGCAAGTCTTTTCACTCTGGTTGTCGTTTATTTGGTTTGGTTGGACCCGCCCGCCAAGGCCCTCTTTCCTAGCGACCAGGCTCTCTTGAGTGGACAACTATCGAACTACTTCCACAATTATCCCCGACATTTGCGGTCCTTCTCGACAACCTCAATGAGTCTCCCGAGGTCCGCCTCGTTATTAAAAAAATGGCACGACACGCGCACCCCGCCCACCCCGCTCGTATATCGCACACTCACGAGCACTCCCGCTTCTGCAAGCCGTTCGGCAATCGCCACGTTCTCTTCAGCCGTGCCCACGCTGAACGTGACAATCCCGCTCCGATTCTCCCTCGCCCGCGGTGTCACCACCTCCACGCCAATTCTGTCTAACCCCTCGATCAAGCGGTCAGTCAGCCCGACGATGTACTCCCAGATTCGCCGCGGCCCCACCTCCCGGATCATCCCAACCGACGCTCCTAGCCCCGCCGCGCCCGGGTAGTTCCCCGTACCTCCCACCTCAAACGCCTTCGCCTCCTCCACCGCTTTGAACTCCCGCAGCGGCGAAATCGTCGGCGTCTCGAAATACTTCCCCCAGCCTCCCGCCGGCGTCTCCAAACTTAAATACCCCGCCAGCGGCCGTCGCAGCGCCGCCTGCACCTCGCGCTTCACGTAGAGGAACCCGCACCCAAACGGCGCATTCAGCCACTTGTGCCCGCCGCAGGCCAGAAAATCCATCGGCGTCGCCGCCACATCAATCGGCATCGCCCCCAACTGCTGGATCGCGTCCACCACCAGCCAGACCCTCCGCTCTCGGCACAGTGCGCCGAGCGCCCCCAAATCCACACGGTACCCGTTCGACCACTGCACCGAGCTGATCGCCAGCACTCGCGTCCGCGCTCCGATTCGTTCCGCGATGTCCTCGATCCGTACTTCCCCGCCGCGGTTCGGCACCGGGTCCACCTCGATACCAACACTCTTCTGCTTCTGCAACCACGGCAGCGCCACCTGCAAAAACTCCAAATCCGGCACCAGCACCCGGTCGCCCCGCGTGAGCGGCAACGCCTCCGCCGCAATCGTAAGCCCCTGCGTCGTGCTCTCCACCAGCGCAATCTCGTCCTCGCCCGCACTGATGAGCCCGGCCAACTCGCGTCGCGTCGCCGCCCGCATCGCATCCATGGCAATGTGATTCAGAGTCGCCGATTTCTCCGGACACTCCTCCGCCCGCCTCAGAAACTCCCCTATCGCCTCCGTCGCCCGCCGCGGCGCCAGACTCACGCACGCCGCATCCAAAAACACCTTCCCCTCCACCCCCCGAAACTCCCTCCGTACCTCGGAGAAGGACAACGGCATGTCAGAGTGCGACCAAGCCGAGAGTGATCCGAACCTTTTCTTCAATACTCTGCAACAGCGAGGAAGGTACTCTACCTAGGGGCGGATAGATGAGGTCTTTCTTGGGGATGGTCGTCACCTGGTCGCACTTGGCCCACGAGTCTTTCCTTATCCCGCCAGCGCCAGCCGCGATTGCCACTCGCAAGGAGAGATTCGGTCGATTCACGGTTGTCAGCGCGACCAGACAAACATCCCGCGCATGGCGGTTCAGCCCATCAATTGAAAGCACGACCACGGGCCGCACCTTGTCCATCGCGACCAGATAGATCTCTCCTCTTCGGGGAAACCAGCCGGCAGGGGGATGGGGAGCCATCGTCTTAGTCCCGGGCCAGAGACCGTAACGTCGCCTTCCGGAAGGCCCTGCGCTCTCTGCGCTCGGCAGCGCTTTCCGTTGCAAAAAACTCCGCCGCCTCACGCTCCACCCGATCGTATTCCTCCTGTACGATCGCGCGGCGCAGTAATTCGTTCACTCGCTCACTGACTGATCCGCGACCCCGGCTCCGGACTACATACGTCAGTACGTCCCGATCGACCGTAAAACTCTTAGCAGTTCGCGTAGCTTTTCTCATACGAAATATCATACTCAAGCGAATATTGGACTGTCAACTCCCCGCCCACGCATACCCTTCACTCCCCAGCCTCACTGTCAAAAACCCTTCGGCCGGCAGCACATCCACCGGCAGCCCTCCCTGCCACAGCGCCACGCCCAGTTCCAGCGTCGTCCGCCCTGCCAGCGCCACCACCGGCCTCGCAATGGCCACCTCCAGCACCCGGTCGTACGCCACCTCGACCATCTCGTCCGGCCCCAGCAGGCAAAAGTCGCGCGACTCCAGCAGGTATCCCGCCAGTTCCCCTCCCTCGATTCGCACCACCACGCGCAACTCTTCCCTGGCCCGCAGCGTCACGCGAAACTCGAAATCCCCCATCTCCGCCAGCCGTTCGCCAAACGCATCCACGCGCACGTACAGAAAATTCTCGTCGAACCCGTAGTGCAGCTCGTGCAGCGTGTACGCCCGCCCGTGCATTGCCCCGCTGCGCCGGTCGGCCGAGTACAGCCCCGCCCCCAGCCACTCAAAGTACGAACTCTCCCGCCCGTCTACTTTTACCTTCAGGTACGCCGTCGGCTCCGTCACCACCGCGCGTTCCGGCTTGCGCTTGATCGGCTCAGCCAGCACATCCGGAGCGTCCCCGCCCACCGCCAGATACACCTCGGTCAGCAGCTTCCGGTAGAACGCATCGTACTCCTCGTCATTCGCCGAGCTGTGCTCCGGCCCGTACCACCAGTTCCAGTCGCTCCCTTCCGCGGCCAGCAGCGCTTCGTAGGCCGTTTCGAGCTGTTCCTTGGTCACCGCACCCGGCACTCGCTTCCGATGCTGCCGTTCCGCTTCGCTATAGAAATCCCGCGCATCCCTCAGAAAATTCCACGCCGCCACGTCCTCGCTGTGTCCGACCCACACATCGAAGTTCGCATTGATCCACGACCCCGGGAAAACTCCGCCGCACTCCGGGATCTCTCCCGCCGCTGCAATCGCCTCGCTGACGGTCAGCGCCCGTATATCCGGGTCGTTTTCAATTCGCCGGTAAAACTGCCTTAGAAAATCCCGCCCGTTCCGCGGGAAATACTCCCAGGCGTTCTCCCCGTCCAAAATGATCGACACCGTCAGCGGCCGCCCGGTTTCCACGCGCTCGCCGATTGCCCGCAGCCGCCGGTGCAGGTCTTCCGCCGCCGTCGTCGCGTCCATCCGGCTGTACACAAACCCGATCAGGTCCGATAGGTAGTGGTCCCGGAATAACCCCACAATCTGCCGCTCAACCAGATTCACCCGCAGCGGCGAATACAGCCGCTCCGCGTTCGACGGCACGCCCGCCGCGTCCCGCCCAAAACCAATATTGAGCGTCCGTCCCAGCACGCCCTCATCGCTCGCAAACCACCGGAAGCCCATCTCCGCTGCCAGCCCCAGCACCGCGTCCGACACTGATCCCTCCGACGGCCACAGTCCCGCCGGCTCCTGCCCGAACACTCGCTGGTGGTAGCTCCTCGCCCGCAGCAGTTGCTCTCGGGCGTCCTCCGGATGGCGGAACGCCGGCATCGGCAACGGCGTGAACTGGTTCGCCGCCCGCGCCACGTCCGTGTCGCACACCAGCGGCAGAATCGGGTGGTAGAACGGCGTCGTCGATAGCTCCACTTGCCCCGTCGCCGCTGCCTTCTTGTACTCCGGCAGCACGCGCCCCAGCAGTTCGAGCTGCTTGGCCTTCAGCTCCTGCTTGTCTTCTTCGCTGAAGTTCGCCCCCTTCTTTGAAAGCCCCGCCACCACCTCATCCGTCGCAAGATACTCCTCGTCCATCCACGCCAGTTGCGACAGCAGTTGCACGTCTCGCCAGTCCCGCAGCGCAAAGCTCTGCGCAGCGTGCTCGGCCCCGGTCTGCTCGAAACGCTCAAACAGCTCCGTAAACCTCGGCCAGCGTCGCAGCAGGGTTTCCCGGTTCATCTGGAACGCCCGCACCAGCACTTCGTTCTTGTCTTCGGCCGTCAGCTCTTTGGCGGCCTTGAACGCCAGCTCAAACCACGGCTCGTCAAACTTCCCGCTGGCGTACTCCTCCAGTTGCGCCCCCAGCGACGGCACCATGTTAAACGTCGCGTGCACTCCGGGGAACTCTTCAATCACCCGCATCATTCCCCAGTAGTCCTTCAGCGCGTGCAGACGCGTCCACGGCAGCTCGTACCGCCCCGTCGCCGGGTCGCGGTATTGCGGCTGGTGCATGTGCCATAGCAGGACCAGGTGCACCCGGTTCATCCGCCCGCACTCCCCCATCGCCCATCCAACTGCATGCTAGAATGCACGCGGCGATGCGCCGACTCGATCGCTATATTGCCCGCGAAATTCTCTCCCACGCCCTGCTGGGACTGGCCGTCTTCAGCTTTGTCTTCTTCGTGCCCCAGTTGGTTCGCCTGATGGAGCTGGTCGTCCGTCACAATACATCCCTTCCGGACGTGCTCATCCTCTTCTTCTCCATCCTGCCCGCCATCCTCACCTTCACTCTGCCCATTGCCGTTCTGATCGGCGTCCTGATCGGACTCGGCCGTCTTTCCGCCGACAGCGAACTCATCGCCATGAACGCCGTTGGTCTTAGCCTTCGCCGCCTGCTTTTGCCCGTTGGCGTACTCGCCCTCTGCGCCGCATTGCTCACTCTGCTCTTTACCGTCGTCCTCGGCCCGCTCTCGCTGCGCACCTTCCGCTCCCTCGAGAACGACCTGCGCGCCTCGCAGGCCACCTTTCAGGTTCAGCCGCGCGTCTTCGACGAGCGTTTCCCTCCCCTGGTTCTTTATGTCCAGGATGTTGCGGCGGCGGCCACGCAATGGCGCGGCGTCTTTCTGGCGGATTCGAGCGCGGCAAACGGTTCACGTCTCACGCTGGCAGTGGACGCCATTGTAATGGCCGACCGCGCCAGCGGCAAGCTGGACTTTCACCTCGGCCGCGGCACCACCCACGAATTCTCCCGCCGCGACCCCAACCGCTACCACGTCACCACCTTTGGCGAATCCGACCTCAGCCTCTCCGTCGCCGACGTCGCCACGCCCCGCTCCTCCCCGCCTTCCGACGCCGAGCTTTCTCTCCGCCAACTCGCCTCCTTCACCGGCCCGCGCGCTCGCAACGCCCGCATCGAATTCCATCGCCGCTTCGCCTTCCCCGCCGCCTGCCTCGTCTTTGCTCTGATCGCCATTCCGCTTGGCGCACGCCCGCGCCGTGGTGGCCGCGCCGCCGGCTTCCTCATCACCCTGCTGCTCATCAGCGGCTACTACCTCGTCTTCCTTATCGGTGCCGCCCTGGCACGCCAGGGCGCTCTCTCCCCGGCTTTCGGCATCTGGGCCGCCAACGTCCTCACCGCCAGCCTCGGTCTTCTCCTTCTCCCGCGCATCGAGCGCACCCACGGCGAAGGTCTTCTTCTCCGCTGGACCGACGCCCTCGTTCTCCGCTTTCGCGCTGTCACGCTCCGCGCCCCGCAGCCTGCCGCCCTCCAGAACAGCCCCGTCGAGCGCCACCGCCCCGCTGCGCGTCCTCGTGCCGTCCGCACCGGCGGCATCCCCCAGCTCCTCGACCTCTATCTCCTCCGTCGCTTCACCTACTATTTCGTTTTCATCCTCGCCGGCTTCATTCTTCTTTTTGAAGCCTTCACCCTCTTCGAACTCCTCAGCGACATCGCCCGCAACCGCAGCCCCTTTCTGCTCGTCCTCAACTATTTCCGCTATCTCGCCCTGTACCTCGCCTACCAGCTTGCGCCCCTGGCCGCACTCATCGCCGTCCTGGTCACTCTTGGCGTCATGGCCAAGAACAACGAGCTGGTCGCCTGCAAAGCCTCCGGCGTTAGCGTGTACCGCCTCTCCGTACCCTTGCTCCTCGCCTCCGTTCTCTTGGCCGTCGGCCTCTTCCTGCTCGACGCCACCGTTCTCCCCTACGCCAACCAGCGCCAGGACGCCCTCCGCAATCAAATCAAGGGCCGTCCCGCTCAGACCTTTTACCAGCCCCGCCGCCAGTGGATCTTCGGCGAAAACACCAGGGTCTATAACTACGATTTCTTCGACCCCGACCGCAGTCTCTTCGGCGGCCTCCAAGTTTTTGAGCTCGACCCCGCCACCTTCCAGATGCGCCGCCGCGTCTTCGCTTCTCGCGCTGTGTGGGAAATCCCCACGCAGACCTGGCGCCTCGAGTCCGGCTGGGTCCGCGACTTCAATGGCAGTGAAATTGTCGGCTTCACTCCCTTCCAGACTTTGCGCCTCTCCGAGCTCAACGAGCCTCCCGGCTACTTCAACCGCGAAGTCCGCCAGTCTTATCAAATGGACGCCGCCGAGTTCCGCAACTACATCCGCGAGCTTCAGCAGGCCGGCTTCGACGTTGCCCGCCTTTCCGTCCAGTGGCACCGCAAGTTCGCCTTCCCGCTCATCGCCCCCATCAGCGTCCTGCTGGGCATCCCCTTTGCTCTTCTGGTCGGCACCCGCGGACGCGTCAGCGGGATCGCTCTCGGCGTCGGCATCGCCATCGTTTACTGGGCCATCTCAGCACTGCTTGAAGCCATGGGCGCTGTTGGCCAGTTGCCCCCGCTCATGGCCGGCTGGGCCCCCGACGCCATCTTCGCCTTCCTCGGCGTCCACTTCTTTCTCAAAATGCCCACCTAGCCGATTGACTTGCTCTCCCCTGCGTCGTAGCATGGCGGCTCGCGTCCTTCGCCCATGATCGGCCAAACCGTCTCTCACTATCACATCCTTGAAAAACTCGGCGGTGGCGGCATGGGCATTGTGTTCCGTGCCGAAGACGTCCGCCTGCACCGCAACGTCGCCCTGAAGTTTCTCCCCGACGACCTCTCCCACGATCGCTCTGCTCTCGAGCGCTTCCAACGCGAAGCCCGCGCCGCCTCCGCCCTCAATCATCCCAACATCTGCACCATCTATGAAATTGACGAACACGAAGGCAAACCCTTCATCGCCATGGAGCTCCTCGAAGGCCAGACCCTCAAGCACCGCATCGCCGGCCGTCCCCTCGAGACCGACGAGCTGCTCGACCTCGCCATCCAAATCGCCGATGCCCTCGACGCCGCCCACACCCGCGGCATCACTCATCGCGACATCAAGCCCGCCAACCTCTTCGTCACCCCGCGCGGCCAGGCCAAAATCCTCGATTTCGGCCTTGCCAAGCTCGCTCCTCAGCGCCAGAAAGTCGGCGAAGCCGTCGGCGTCACCGACGCAGGCACGCTGCTTACCGTCGAAGACCAGCTCACCGGCTCCGGCGTTGCCATTGGCACTGCCTCCTACATGTCTCCCGAGCAGGCTCGTGGCGAAGACGTGGATGCCCGCACCGACATCTTCTCCCTGGGCGTCGTCCTCTACGAGATGGCCACCGGCCGCCAGGCCTTCGTCGGCAACACCTCGGCCGTCATCTTCGACTCCATTCTCAACCGCACCCCCACGCCGGCCATGCTCCTGAACCGCAATATCCCGGAAGAGCTTCAGCAGATCATCACGCGCACCCTCGAAAAAGATCGTAGCGCCCGTTACGCCTCCGCCGCCAAACTCCGCGCCGACCTCCAGCGCCTTAAGCGCGACTCCGACTCCGGCCGCGCCTCCGCCGGCGCCCAGGCCCTCAAATCCGTCGCCGTCCTCTACTTCGAAAACCTGAGCGGCGCTAAAGAAGACGAATACTTCCGCGACGGCATGACCGAGGACGTCATTACGGAGCTTTCCAAAATCAAAGAGCTGCGCGTCTTCCCCCGCGCCGCCGTTTTGGCCTTCCGCGACCGCCCCGTCACCGGCCCGCAGGTCGGCCAGGAGCTCAACGCCCTCTACGTCCTCACCGGCAGCCTCCGCCGCGCCGGCAATCGCCTGCGCATCACCGCCCAACTTGTCGAGACTCGCACCGGCCACTCCGTCTGGGCCGAACGCTATGACCGCGAGCTTCGCGACGTCTTCGAAGTCCAGGACGAAATCGCCCGCAGCATCACCCAGGCCCTGCGCATCACTCTCTCCCCGCAGGAAGAAAAGGCCCTGGCCCGCAAGCCCACTGAGAATCCCCAGGCTTACGACATGTATCTCCGAGCCCGCAGCTTCGCTCGCCGCGAGACCAAACCCGACCTCTCCTTCGCCATCCAGATGTACGAGCAGGCCATCTTGCTCGACTCCCGCTTTGCCCTCGCCCACGCTGGCATCGCCAACGCCTGCGGCGTTATGTACGAATGGCACGACCACGATAACCACTGGATCGAGCGCGGCCTCGCCGCCTGCGAGCGCGCCTTGGCCCTCGAGCCCAATCTGCCCGAAGCCCTGGTCGCCCGCGCCCGCATCCGCTATGAGTTGAAAAACTTCGAGGAGTCCATCAACGACGTCCAGCGTGCCCTCGAACGCAAACCCGATTGCGAAGGTGCCTACAACATCCTCGGCCGCACCTACTTCAGCTCCGACCGCTTCGAAGAAGCCGCCGCCCTGGCCAACCGCGCCGTCGAGGCCAACGGCAACGACTACAATATGTACATCCCCTTCGTGAACGCCCTGGAATCCTTGGGCCGCAAGGAGGAGGCGCGCCGGCTTCGCGACCTTGAGAGGAGAGTCCTCGAACAACAGCTCGAGCAAGTTCCCGAAGACGTTCGCGCCCGCATCCTCCTCTCCTCCGAGTACGCCTGGCTCGGCAAACAGGACGACGCCATCCGCGAGCTCCAGAAGGCCGTCGCCCTCCGCCCCAACGACTCCAACATCCTCTACAACGCCGCCTGCACCTATGGCGTCATGGGCAAAAAGCCCGAAGCCTTGGACCTGCTCAAACGCGCCGAGCTAAGCGGTTACACCAACCTCGATTGGGCCGTCCGCGACCCCGACCTCGCCTGCCTCCACGACGACCCCGAATTCCAGCGCCTCATCGCCGACGCCGCCCGCAAACACTAGTCCCCCGTAGCGCCGGCTTCCAGCCGGCCGGGGCACGGGGCAGAACCCGCTGTAGCGCCGGGTCGCAGACCCGGGACTCTTCTGGTTGTGGATGCACTATGGCGGCTGTCATTCCGTCGATGACGACGGCGGCGTTGTCAAGAGACACTTCACCCGTGGCACGACGGAACATTGCCCGGCGCGCCGCAGCGGTGTTTTTCTTTTTACTTCGATGAGATCTTTGCGC
>Ga0209640_10002045_pt1 | contig 17489 bp, 17 predicted proteins | sample RifCSP10_1_FD_184018 | JGI IMG/M metagenome (GOLD analysis project Ga0209640, IMG submission 184018) | Soil microbial communities from Rifle, Colorado - Rifle CSP2_sed 10_1 (SPAdes) (version 2) | ecosystem: Environmental > Terrestrial > Deep subsurface > Rock core/Sediment | place: Rifle... | reverse complement strand
CTCGATGACTTCTCGATGAGAGCTGTCGTGACCGGCGCCGCGGGCTTCATCGGGTCGCATCTGAGCGAAGCCCTCCTCGACCGCGGCCACAGCGTCGTCGGCATCGACAATCTTCTGACCGGCGATCCGGCCAACATCGAGCCGCTGCGCGGCCGCGCTTTCCAGTTCATTCACCACGACGTGACCCGCCACATCGAGGTCGAGGGCCCGGTCGACCTCGTCCTGCACTGGGCCAGCCCGGCAAGCCCCATCGACTACCTCAAGCTCCCCATCCAGACGCTCAAGGTCGGCTCGCTCGGCACGCACAACGCACTCGGCCTGGCCCTCGCCAAGCGCGCGCGCTTCGTGCTGGCGTCGACGTCCGAGGTGTACGGCGATCCGCTGGAGCACCCGCAGAAGGAGACCTACTGGGGCAACGTCAACCCGATCGGCCCGCGCGGCGTCTATGACGAAGCAAAACGCTTCGCCGAGGCGATCACGCTCGCCTATCATCGCTCTCACGCGCTCGACACGAAGATCGTGCGCATCTTCAATACGTACGGTCCGCGAATGCGGCTCGCCGACGGCCGCGCGATACCCGCGTTCATGACGCAGGCGCTGCGCAACGAGGACGTGACGGTGTTTGGCGACGGGACGCAGACTCGCAGCTTCTGCTACGTCTCCGACCTGGTCGAGGGCGTCCTCCGGCTCGCCGAGGCCCCGACCAACGAGCCTGTCAACATCGGCAACCCACAGGAAGTGACGATCGAGCAGATCGCCCGCACGATCATCAGACTGGTCGGCTCGCACAGCGCGATCGTCTACCGTCCGCTGCCGGTCGACGACCCGAAACAGCGGCGCCCCGACATCACCCGTGCGCGAACGTTGCTCGGCTGGGAGCCCACGGTCGGGCTCGAAGAGGGCCTGCTCAAGACGGTCGGTTACTTCAAGCGCAAGCTGGCCAGCTAGGCGGCCGGCTCGTTGATCAGGCGCCGGAGCTTCAGGAAGTAATCGATGCCCGAGATCAGGGTCAGTCCGAGCGACGCCCAGATGAAGACATCGACGACGAGCGCCTGCTCGCGGCGAAAGTTGTAATACATGATCGCCACGCTCGTCAGGATATAGGTGGCCGTGGCGAGCTTGCCCCACAGCGACGGCCTGAACGTCCGCGGCCCGATGGCCAGGCTGACGATGGCCACGACGCCCACGATGACGGTGTCGCGACTGATGACGAAGACCGTCAGCCACAGCGGCACGTGGTTCGTGAGCGGAATGGCCGGCAGCGTCAGCACGACAAACGTGGTGACCAGGAGGAGCTTGTCGGCCATCGGGTCGAGCCAGGCCCCGAGGCTCGTGCGCTGGCCGGCGCGCCGCGCGATCAGCCCATCAAGGGCGTCGGTAATGCCGGCCACCAGAAACGTGACGAGCGCCCAGCCGAGGTAGCCGTACACCACCAGCAGCACGAAGGCCGGGATCAGCATGATCCGCAGGATGGTGAGCTGGTTGGCGAGCGTCAGGTTGCCCACGGCGATCAGCGTCGAGCGGCAAGCGCCCCCAGGCGGGACACGACCTCCGTGGCCTCGGCGCCCGAGACGGGGCGCGCCACGTCAAAGCGGCCGTCGGCAAGGAGCGGCATCACCCCTGCCGATACGGCCACGGCGGCGGCCGGGTAGCTCAGATGGCCCGCGGCCATGTCGGCGATCCGGGGCCGCTCGCTCAGATGCGGCCGCAGGTCCGGACGGCTGGCCGCCATCAGCGCGACGAGCTGGCTGACCGCGCCCGCGAGGTCGGTGCGCGTCACGAAGCTGCGCGGCTGGAACGTGTGATTGGCAAACGGCTCCATGACCCCCGCCCGGGCGACCTGCACGATCCAGGGCGCCGCCCAGTCGCCGGCGAGGTCGGTCATCACGACCTCCCGCGGCGTCGCTTCGCGCAGGGCGTCTTCCAGCCGGACGCCGACGAGGGCGGCCAGATCGCCACGCGTGATCCGCGATGACGCGGCGATCGCACGGAACTCCGCCGGCAGCCCCGCCTCGCGCGCACCCTCCGCAATCGCGGCGAGCCGCGCCGTCAGCTCCGCACTCGGCTCGATCTGCGCCGCGCGCCGGTACGCCGCCGCGGCGCCGGCGAAATCCTGTCGCTGCTGGAGTAACTCCCCGATCTGCACGAGCGAGGCTGCGTCGCCTGCATCCAGATCGGCCGCACGACGGAAATACTCGAGCGCGGGGTCGAGGGAGCCCTGACGCCGCGCCACAAGGCCACGCTCGCGGTAGAGAAAGGCGCTCTCGGGGGAGGCTGCCAGCGCCCGCTGATACGCACGATCCGCCTCGTCCAGCCGGCCGGCGGCGGCGGCCGTGCGCGCCTCTTCGATGATCTCCTGCAGGCCGCGGAATCGCAGCACATCGACCCGGCCCCGCAGGTCCGCCAGCGATCCATCGACGGCCAGCGCGGCCTCGAACGCCGCCAGCGCATCGGCGTCGCGCTTGAGCGCCAGGAGTGTCTGCCCCCGCCCCATGAGCGCCGGCACGTAGCCGGACGCGGCGCGCAGCACGGCGTCAAACGCCATCAGCGCCTGGTCGAAGTCCTCCCGTGCGAGCGCCACGTACCCGGATCCGGCCCGCGCCGGATAGAGCGCCGGGCTGGCCTTCAACGCGGCCGTAAATTCGCGATCGGCGCTCTGCAGATCGTCGTTCTGGAGAAACCGCCAGCCCCGGTCGACGCCGAGCGCCCGGTCGGCGCCGATCAGCTCCCGCGGGACGACCGGGTACAGGAACTCGGGATAGGTCAGCGCGGCCGGGAGCGGTGGTGCGGACCTGGCGGCGCAGGCCGGGGCCAGCGCCGCCACGACCAGCGCCCACACGAGCCGCCTACCGCGCATCCACGCCCTCCTCGGCCGTCCCCGGGGTCGTCAGCCGGGCGATGTACCGGCGCGGCACATCCGCCTCGATCACGACGCGGCCATTGGCGGCCACATGACTGATGACGCGGGCCACGCGATACAGCCGTCCGATCTGCTCGCGGTCGAAGTCATTGGCCGTGTCGAACGTAATGGTAATGCGGCGCGTATCAAGCGCGACGCGGGAAGCCATCATCTGCACCAGCTCGTCGGTTCCTTCGCCCGTGCGGGCGGAGATCAGCGCGGCCGACGGATCCCGCTCCGCGATCCGGCGCCGCTCCCCGGCTGTGATGGTGTCCGCCTTGTTGTAGACGTCCAGCACCGGCACGTCCGCGGCGCCAACCTCCTCGAGCACGCGGCGGACGGCCGCGATCTGGCTGTCGCGCTCGGACGCGCCTGCGTCAATCACGTGGAGCGCCAGGTCGGCTTCCACGACCTCCTCGAGTGTGGCCCGAAATGCGGCGATCAGGGCGTGCGGCAACCGGTCAATGAAACCAACAGTGTCGGAAAGAAGCAACTCCCGGCGATCGGGGAGCCGCACCTGCCGGACGAGCGGATCCAGTGTGACGAACAGGGCGTCGGAGGCGACCGCCCGCTCGTGCGTCAGCCGATTGAAGAGGGTCGTCTTGCCCGCGTTGGTATAGCCGACGAGCGCGACAGTCGGCACCGACTGCTTCTGCCGGCGCTCGCGGAGCTGCGCCCGGCGCTGGCGGACCTGATCGATGTCACGCTGGATGGCCTGAATCCTGGCCCGGATGCGGCGTCGATCGGTTTCGAGCTTCGTCTCGCCGGGTCCCCGGGTGCCGATGCCGCCGCCCAGCCGCGAGAGTGCGGTCCCGGCGCCGACGAGCCGCGGCAGCAGGTACTTCAGCTGCGCGAGCTCCACCTGCCACTTTCCTTCACGCGTGCGCGCGCGGCGGGCGAAGATGTCCAGAATGAGCTGCGTCCGATCGACGACCTTGCGTGCGAGCGTCGCTTCCAGCTGGCGGAGCTGCGCGGGCGTCAGCTCGTTGTCGAAGATGACGACATCGACATCGGCCTCCGCGCAGGCTGCCGCCAGCGCCGAGACCTTGCCACTGCCGATGAAGGTTGCCGGGGCGGGCTTCGGCCGCTCCTGGAGCATCCGCAGCGCGACGTGGGCGCCGGCCGCCTCGGCCAGGCCGGCGAGCTCGTCGAGCGAGTGATCCGCATCGATGCGCCTGGCCTTTCCCGTCACCAGACCGACAAGCGCGGCGCGTTCGGCTTTCGGCGAAGACAGGAGATGACGATCGCCCATGCTCACCTGCGGTCGGGAGCCCCGCTCGGCCGTCGAGCAGCCACCGATGCGTCGGAACAGCCATCCGCAGTTCCCGAATGCGCACGCTCGATGTAGCAGGCGGTCCACCGAAGGTACCGGTCTCCCCAGGCGGCGGTCGGCTCTATGGCGGTCTGTTCGAAGTGCTCGTTCCAGCTATAGACGATGATCAGCTCCGGTCGCAGGGCGAGCGCTCGCTGCCATTGGTCGTGGTACATCCGGCCGTTGTTCCGCGGATACTGCATCGGCTTGTCACGCCCGAGATGGGTGTCGACGTACCCAGGGGTCACCGGGACAACGCCGTTGACAATCGGCTGCGGGCTGCTCGCCCAGAACGGCCAGTCGTGGGGATACAGCACGCCCGAATTGAACGTGTTGGCTCCGAGATCGTAGCGAGGCGTCCAATAGACACTGCGCAGCACAGCGTCAGGCACGTTGAAATCCACCGGGACCGAAAACAGCATGATCACGGGCTTCCCGTAGAGCATGAAATAGTTCGGATGCCCGCCGAACTCGGCCTTGACCCGCTCGGCCGCTTTGACGGTCACCGTCTGCGTATAGAGCCCGTCCAACATGACCGCCGCTCGTAGTCTGCGCCCCGCCAACCGACTGAAGAACGTGTGGGCAGTCACCCAGCTTGCGGGTGTTTCGGCATCGACCTGCACGATGACAAAATCGAAACCGACATCGACCATCTGGCCGATGTGTACATCCATCACCGCAGGGTTGCTGGACGAGTACCAGCCGAGCACGGGCATCGGGGCGTCCGCGTGAACGGAGGTCGCGGCGTTGCCCCAGCCACCCTGCTGGCCGCGATACCACGTGAAGTAGTGCACCCCCACGAGCGGTTTCTGCGCCGCGAGCCGACCCCTGATCTCGGCCGCTGACAATCCGCTCTCAACCCAGCGACGGAGGCCGGCGTTGTCCCAGCCGTAGGGATCGCGCCCGAGCGTCTCGACAAACATCTGCCGCACCTGCGCCACCCGCCGCGCTTCCGGCGACGCGGCGATCTCACGTCTGATGTCGTCCAGGCCGACGGGGCTCTCCACCCAGCCCCGCAACTCGTCACAATTGGCGCCGACAGGAACCCGAGCCAGCGTCTCGAGATAGATGAGGCGGATCCGCCGTACTCTCTCGCCTTCGGGGCCCGACGCGAGCAATGCGGACAGCTGCGCTTCCTCGTAGGCCCTGGTCTCCCATGTCACAGTCTCGACGTTGTCAGGCGGCCGACACAGTGCTTTCATAAACGCGCCGGTGAGCGCCGGGCTCGCGGGAACGCGCACATGCGCACTCGTGCCGGCTTTGCTCCACAGTGACCCCACCAGCACTGCGATCAGCAGCGTGACGAGGCCGGTGACCATCGCGAAGATCCGCGACGAGGAGTTCGTGGGCACAGTCATCAGCCTTCCATACGCTCGCACACTTACAATAGCATCACCACCGGATGGCATCTCGCCGGCCGAAGCGCACGCACCGGGCCCTGCCGCGCGTCCCGCTGCCGCGCCAGACGGGCGGCGCGCACGAGGTCAAGGCGAAGCGGCCGTGGCGACGGCGGAAGCACAAGGGGAAGCTCGACGAATAAACGGTTGTTCTCGGTTCCGGGTTCCGGGTTCGTGTTCGCGGTTCGGGGTTCGCCGACGCCCTGAGGTGCAGCCGCTATAATCGGGACGGCGTGGAGCCATCAGCCTTCGATGAAATTCAGTTCTTCCGTGCCGTCCACCAGAGCGGCGTGCGTGCCCTGCTCATAGGCCGGCGTGCCCTCGTCTTCCTCGGCTTGCCGGTGCTCACGGCTGATTACGATTTCTGGCTCGCCGTCGACGACATCGAGGCGTTCAATGCTGCAGCCACGCCGTTCGACCTGCGGCCGTCTCGTACGGCTGAGGAGGCCAGGCGGCGAGGCCGCTACGTGCTCGAGAACGACGAACACGTCGATGTGCTCGTGGCGCGGTCGATCACGACTGTTCAAGGCCAGGTCGTGGACTTCAACGCCGTCTGGTCGCGAAGACAGACCGTCGCGGTGGAAGATGTCAGCGTGTACGTGCCGAGTCTCGACGACCTGATTCTCACGAAACAGGTGGCGGCGCGCGCGAAGGACCTCGAGGACATCCGTCTGCTGCGTATTCTGAGAGGAGAGCGACCCTGATCCCTGCTGCCATCGTGCGCGAAGTGAACGCGCCTGTCACGGCAGCCGAGGTGCGGCGTGCCCTCGAGCAGCCGATCGGCGCCGAGGAACGCGACGAGGTGCTGTCACTGGTCCGGTGGTTTACGCGGCGATACTCCACCCCGGCGGATCGGCTCGCGTACGTGCGACAGGCATACGCCCGGTGGCGGCGGGCGGTGCCTCGCGAGCGCTGAGCGCAGCCATCGAAATGGCCGAAAAGGGGCTCTCACTCAATTCCGCGTTCCGGACAGCCCGGTCGCGAACGCCGAACATAGAACCCGGCACTCAGAACATCGAACCTGAACCCAGAACACGAACTCGGAACCCGGAACCTGGAACACAGAACCGCAGGCTCCACGCGCTCAGCTTTCCTCGACCGCCGGCGCCGACTCCACCGGTGGATTCCGCTCCACCATCAGGCGCCGCACCACGATCGCCAGCACCACCAGCATGGCAATCCCGACGATGAAGACGGCGCGAATGCTGCGAGCCGCCACCAGCCCGCTCAGTACCGGGCTGATCGCCACCCCGGTAAGCGATGCGCTCGTCAGAAAGCCAAAGGCCGTGGCGTGCACGTCCTGCGGGATGACGGCGCCGCCGGCGGCAAAGGCGGTGGTGATCGACGTGCCGATGCAGACACCGACGACGGCCATCGACGCCGACATCAGCCACAGCGTGGACGCCAGCGTAAACACCGTCAACGCGAACGCCGCGACGACCACGGCCCACGCGATGATCGCGCGCGGCGAGTGGCGCCGCAGGAGGCGGCTTGACAACTGGTTGCCGAGCGCCGACGTGAAGGCGAGCACCGAGAAGAGGATCCCGGCCGCAACCGGGACTTCCGCCTGCGAGTACCCGATCTCGCCCAGGTGCAGCGGCAGCACCGGGCCGAAGCTCCGGTCCACCAGCTGCAGGCCAAACAGCACGAGCATCACGAGCAGAAAGTTCTCGAACGCCAGAATCGAGGCCACCGGCGTCGGGGGCCGGCCTTCCCGCGCCCGCGCGGCGCGGGGCGGCTCCTTGAACATCACGGTGATCATGACGAAGGCCACGAAGTAGAAGCCGGCCGCGAAGAAGAACGCGTTCCGCAGCCCGACGAGCGGCGCCAGGATGCCGCCGATGACGGGGCCGAGGGCCGGTCCCATCCGCTGCGCCGTCTGCACGGTGCCGATGGCGACCGCCATCTTCTCGCGCGGCGCGGAGAGCGCGGCCATCGACAGCGTCAGCGGCCCGTAGCCGGCGAAAAACCCCTGAATGGCCCGCAGCGCGAACAGGTGCCACGCCTTGGTCACATAGGCCATCGCGCTCATGACCACGATGAAGCTGATGAGCGAGCGCTGCACGAGCAGCTTGTTGCCGAACCGGTCGCCAACGCGCCCCCACAGCGGCGCCGTCAGGGCGGCGATGGCCGGCGAGACGCCCAGCGTGACGCCGGTCCAGAGCGCGATCTCGCCGATATCGGTGACGCCCAGCTGCCGGATGTAGAGCGGGAGGAACGGCATCACCAGCGTGAAGCCGGTAAAGCCGACAAAGGCGGCCGCGGTGATGGCCGCCTGATTACGCTTCCAGGAGTGCACCCGTGAACTCAGAACCGAATCTTGACATCTTTTGTCGGATTGACCTGGATGCTGTCGATGAAGCGGATCTGGTGCGGGTAGGTCTGCATGATCAGCGAGGTCGTGCGGGTGCCCTCGCCGAAGAAGCGGACGCCTCGCATGAGCGCGCCGTCGGTCACCCCGGTGGCCGCAAAGATGATGCGCTCGCCCGAGGCCAGGTCCTTCGCCCGATAGACCCGCTTCAAGTCGGTGATCCCCATCGTTCGGCACCGCTCCTCGTCCTCGGGCTTGTTCGCGACGAGGCGCGCGAAGATTTCGCCGTTCAGGCATCGCATCGCCGCCGCGGTGAGGACGCCCTCGGGCGCCCCGCCGACGCCCATGACGGCGTGCACGCCGCTCCCGACAACCGCCGCCGCAATCCCGGCGGACAGGTCGCCATCCCCAATCAGCCGGATGCGCGCGCCGGTGGCGCGGATCTCCTCGATGAGCTGCGCGTGTCGCGGACGATCGAGCACGATAATCACCAGGTCTTCGACCCGGCGCCCGAGCGCCTGCGCGATCGCCCGCAGGTTGAAGCGCACGGGCGCATCCAGATCGACCACGTCCCTCGAGCTCGGGCCGACCACGAGTTTCTCCATATAGAGGTCGGGCGCGTGCAGCAGGCCGCCATGCTCCGACGCCGCGAGCACGGCGATGGCGTTGGGCGCGCCGGTCGCGCACAGGTTCGTCCCTTCGAGCGGATCGACGGCGATATCCACCTCGGGGTACGCGCGCCCGTTCGGCGCCTTGTGGGCCATGCCGACCTTCTCGCCGATGTAGAGCATCGGCGCCTCGTCGCGCTCCCCCTCGCCAATGACGATGGTGCCGTCGATCGGCACCGAGTCCATTTCGTGCCGCATCGCCTCGACCGCCACCTGGTCCGACTTGTGCCGATCGCCCTGCCCCATCGTCTGGGCGCACGCGACCGCGGCCTGCTCCACGACGCGCAGGAAATCGAGCGACAGGTCCGAATCCATGAACTTGTGGCTCGCCAGATGCCCGCTCCGCGTCTCGCGCGAATCGACCGTCCGCGTGATGGTCATTGCGCCCTCCCTTCCCAGGCCGGCAGCGCGCAGCGCGCCGGCCGATCCGTGCGGTACCCGAGCAGGTAGTCTGCCTGCATGATCTTGTGGATCTCGCGCGTCCCCTCGTAGATGACCGCGGCCTTGCAGTTGCGGTAGAACCGGCCGACAGGATACTCGTCCGAGTAGCCGTTGGCGCCATGAATCTGCACGGCGTCGCCGGCCGCCCGTTCCGATGCCACCGTCGCGAACCATTTGGCCAGTCCCGTCTCTTTCGTATTGCGGCGTCCGATGTTCTTGAGCCAGCCGGCCCGCAGCCACAGGAGCCGCGACGCCTCGTAGTCGGACTCCATCTGCGCGATCATCTCCTTGACCAGCTGATGCTCGCCGATCTCCACGCCGAACGTCTTGCGCGCCCTCGCGTAGCTGACGCTCGCGTCGCGACAGGCGCGGATGAGCCCGGTGGCGCCGGCCGCCACGGTGTAGCGTCCCTGGTCGAGCGCGAACATCGCGATCTTGAACCCCTCGCCCTCGCGCCCGACGAGGTTGTCGCGCGGCACCTCGACCTCTTCCATCTTGAAGAACCCGGTGTTGCCGGCGAGGATGCCCCACTTCTCCTTGAGCGTGCCGCTCGAGAACCCCTTGAACGTCCGTTCGACGATGAAGGCGCTCATGCCCGAGATGTCGCGCTCCCGTTTCCTGTCGAGATCGGTCCAGGCGAACACGAGAAAGTGATCGGCCACGTCGGCCAGCGAGATCCACATCTTCTCGCCGGTCAGCACGTACCGGTCGCCGCGCCTGATCGCCACCGTCTGGATGCCGCGCGCGTCGCTGCCGGCCGACGGCTCCGTCAGGCCGTAGGAAGCGATCTTGCTGCCCTGCGCCTGCGGGACGAGATAGCGCCGCTTCTGGTCCTCGGTGCCCCAGGCGAGCAGCGTCAGCGAGTTGAGGCCCGCGTGCACCGACATGATGACGCGGAGCGACGTGTCCACGTATTCGAGCTCTTCGCTGGCCAGACCGAGCGCGATGTAATCCATGCCCGCGCCGCCGTATTCGACTGGGATGGAAATCCCGAGCAGGCCGAGCGCCGCCATCTGGGGGAAGATGCCGGGATCGAAGCGGTGTGCGCGATCGAGATCGTGAATCCGCGGCGCCACGTCCCGGCCGGTCCATTCACGAACTGACTGCTCCAGCAGCCGATGGTCTTCGGTCAGCTCAAAGTTGACCATCTACCGAAACCTAGCACATTGCCCGTGCTTTGTCCCATCACCCGCGCGAGATCGTCACCCTCGCCCCGCGCGCCAGCGCGAGCCGCTCGGCGGCGCTGCCGCCGCTCACCGCGATCTCCAGGTGCTCGGAGCTGCCGAACAGCGCGCACACCGCCCCTGGTTCCGCATCGGCGTAGGTGGCGACGACGGTGCCGACCGCCTGCGTGCCGGCGACGATCTCGATCCCGCCTCCACCCGCAAACCGCTCGAAGACGCGCCGATCGACATTGGTGACCAGGTTGCCAAACCGGTCCACCCGCAGCACTTCGGCCACGATCCGATCCTCACCAAGGGCTGGCTCCGGCACGCTCAGCGACTGCCATGAGGTGAGCAGGCGGCCCAGGCCGCTCAAATCGATTCCCTTCGCCAGCCACGCGGCGGCCGGCGCGAACCGGTCGCGCCCCTCGAACGTCCGGCTGACCGTCGGCCGCGCGTACCGCCGTTCGGTGAGCTCGACCACGCGCTTCGGGGGCGTGTCCCGGAAGGCCAGCGTCAGCACGCCGTTGTCCGGCGCCACGAACCGGTACCCGCCGGCCTCGGCCGCAATCGAGCGGCGCGACGATCCGACACCCGGATCGACGACGACGAGAAACACGGTGCCGGCCGGAAAGTACTTGTAGGAGGCCGCCAGCTCCAGCGCGCCGGCCAGGACGTCGTGCGGCGGAATGTCGTGCGTGATGTCGACGCAGGTGGCGTCCGGGCAGATCCCGAGCGCGACGCCCTTCATCGTCCCGGCGTAGTGATCTCTGATCCCAAAATCGGTGAGCAGCGCGATGACGGGACGCGCCATCGGACACGGGCGCGTCAGCCGCCCGCGGCAGCGGCCTTGGCCGCCGCCCCGGGCTTGCGGAACAGCACTTCGCGCAGGTTGCTCTTGAGCAGAAAGTTCTCGGTGATCCGCAGGGGCTCGAACAGGCGCTGGATATCCCTGTTGAGCAGCGGCCGCTGCTTGGCGCGCGTGCCGGTGTACGAGCGATACTGCAAGTGCGATCGATCGACGACCACGTGCTTCGTGTAGGTCGGATGCGCAGACGACCGCGGATCCGCCGTGCTGAAGAACGCCAGCAGCACCCCGTCGGGCCGCAGCACGCGTTTGAGCTGCCGCGCGAGGCGCTCAGCCGACGGGCGGTCGAGGTAATCGACGATGTCCCAGCACAGGATGCCGTCGATGGTCTCGGATTCCTGGGGAAACCGGGTGTCGAAGAACGCCGGAAGCTCCTCGAGCTTCCCCTGGGTCACGTGTCGATCGATGTCCTTTGACAGATCTTCCACGAGAATCTTGCAGCCGACCTCCTCGCCGAAGAACGTGACATTCGGTCCGACGACCGGGCCGAGGTCGAGGAGGACCGGCTGCTGGCGGCCGCCGAGCCCCGCCAGGAACCTGTCCAGAATCTTGGTGGGCTGGACGGGGCCGTCGGCGCCGTCGGCGTCATCTTTGCGGCGGCGGGCGAACAGGTCGGAAAGAGCCACGAATCACAAATGACCTACCGCGTAGCCGGTTGCGCGACCTGTGCCGCCGGGGTCTGCGGCGCCGGCGGCTGCGCGGCCGGCCGCTGCTGCGGCGGCGTCGCCTGGGGCGTCGTGGCCCGGCGCTGCATGTCGACGCTGCCGCGGAAGTGCGCGCCGTCGGCAATCGCCACGCGCGGTGAGACGATGTCACCGTCAACCGAGCCGCCGTCGCGGATTTCCACCTTCTCGGTCGCGGTGACGTTGCCGTTCACCTCGCCGAGGACGATCAACGCTTTGGCGAAGACCTGCGCCTTGATTTTCCCGTTCGGGCCGATGGTCAGCACGTTTTCCTTGAGCTCGATCTTGCCCTCGACCTGGCCTTCGATCGTGAGATCCTCGCTCCCGTTCAGCTCGCCTTTGATGACCACCGACTTCCCGATATTCACGATGTCCCTCCCAGACAGCTGCCGCGGCTCAGGCTGCGATGCCGACGACGCGCCGCTGAACTGACTCTGAACGGCGGGCCCCGTTGAGGTCGCCGGACCGCTCGTCGGTTTCACCGCTTCATCACGCTTCCACATGTCACGTCCTCCGCCCCGAAGGGCTCCCAACGGCCTGTCACGATCCTACAACCTCAGGAACGGGTCGGTCTGGGCCGGCGCCCACAGAGTATATCGGCGCGGCGAAATTGTTGTCTAGCCGTTTTATTGCTGGGACTTAGCGCGAATGCTACGATGCGAGGAGGGGCGCGCCCGCCCCCAGACGACCGTGCAGCGTATCTACCTCGATCACAACGCGACCACCCCGGTCCACCCCGCCGCGGCCGATGCCGTGGCCACGGTGCTGAGGGAGGAGTTCGGCAACCCGTCGAGCGTGCACCACTTCGGCCAGCGGGCCAAGGCGGCGATGGACCAGGCCCGCAGCGCGGTGGCCGGGCTCCTCGGCGCCGATCCGTCCGAAGTGGTCTTCACGAGCGGCGGCACCGAAGGCGACAACTTTGCCATTCGAGGCGCGGCCGAGGCGCTCGCACACACCGGCCGGCGGCACCTGATTGCCACCTCCATCGAGCACGAGGCGGTGCTCAACACACTGAAAGCGCTCGCCAGGCAGGGGTGGAAGACGACGCTCCTGCCGGTGGATGCCAGTGGCATCGTGGCGCCGGAGGCGCTGCGCGCCGCGCTCACCGACGAGACGGCCCTCGTATCGGTCATGCACGCCAACAACGAGATCGGCACCATTCAGCCGGTCGCCGAGCTGGCGCGGCTGGCGCGCGAGCGCGGCGCCCTCTTTCACACCGACGCCGTGCAGACGGCGGGGAAGATTCCGATCGACGTCAAGGCGCTCGGGGCCGATCTGGTGTCGATCTCCGGCCACAAGTTCTACGGGCCGAAGGGCGCCGGCGCGATCTGGATCCGGCGCGGCCTCCGCCTGCTACCCATTCTGACCGGCGGCAAGCAGGAGCGCAGCCGGCGCGCCGGCACCGAGAACGTCGCCGGCCTGGCCGGCATGGGCGTCGCCGCCGATGCCGCCCGCGCGACGATGGCCGATGAGGCGGTGCGCCTCTCGGCGCTTCGCGATCGGCTCGAGGAGGCGATTCTGCGCGCCGTGCCGGGCACGATGGTCAATGGCGCCAGGATTGCCCGCGTGTCGAACACGACCAACATCAGCTTCGACCGGATTGAAGCCGAGTCGCTGCTGATTGCGCTGGATCTCGAAGGGGTGGCGGTCTCGACCGGCTCGGCCTGCTCGTCGGGCACGCTCGAGCCGTCGCACGTGCTGAAGGCGATGGGCTTTCCGCCGCACCGGACGCAGAACTCGATTCGTTTCAGCCTCGGCGCCGGCAACACGGAGGCGGAGATCGATCGCGTCATCGCGGTCCTGCCGGGCCTGGTCGAAAAGCTGCGAACGCTGACGCGCACGCCCGCCCGAGTCTGACATGCGCATTGTCGTGGCCATGTCGGGCGGCGTCGATTCCTCGGTCGCCGCGGCCCTGCTTGCCGGGCAGGGTCACGACGTCATCGGTCTGTCGATGCAGCTCTACGATCAGCGCGGCGACCAGACGTTCGGGAGCTGCTGTACGCTCGACGACCTGCACGACGCGCGCCGCGTCGCGGCGGCCCTGGGCATCCCGCACTACATCCTGAACTTCGAGCGGCAGTTTCAGGAGACCGTCATCTCGAATTTCGTGCGGGAGTACGCCTCCGGCCGCACCCCGCTGCCCTGCGCCCGCTGCAACAGCGATCTGAAGTTCTCGACGCTCCTCGATCGGGCGCGCGGGCTCGATGCCGAGCAGGTCGCGACCGGACACTACGCGCGCGTGGAGGCGGCGCCTCACGGGCGATGGCTGCTCAGGCGCAGCGCCGATCCCGACAAGGACCAGTCGTACTTCCTGTTCGCGCTGACGCAGGACCAGCTCGCCCGCGCGGCCTTTCCGGTGGGCCGGCTGCGCAAGCCCGAGGTGCGCGCCGAGGCGCGGCGTCTCGGCCTGCAGGTGGCGGACAAGCCCGACAGCCAGGAAATCTGCTTCGTCCCGGACGGCGATTACGCGGCGTTTGTCACGCGGCACGAGCCCGCCGTGGCGCAGCGCGGTGCCATCGTCGATCGGCAGGGACGCGTCCTGGGCAGCCACGGCGGCGTGCACCGTTTCACCGTCGGCCAGCGGAAGGGCCTCGGCATCTCGGCGCCGGCGCCGCTCTACGTGCTGAAGATCGAGGCCGGGACGGGAACGGTCACCGTGGGTCCCCGGGCGGCGCTCGAGCAGACGACGCTCACGGCGTCGGAGGTCAACTGGATTGCGGTCGATGCGCCCGGGGCGTGGCTCCCGGTGTCAGCGCAGATTCGCCATCGCCACCTCGCCGCGCCGGGCCGCGTTCGCGCCCTCGACGACAGGCGCGCCGAGCTCGTCTTCGCCCAGCCGCAGCCCGCCATCACGCCCGGGCAGGCCGTCGTGTTCTACGACGGCGACCTCGTCATCGGCGGCGGCTGGATCTCTGGAGTCGCTTGAGCAGCTGAATCTGACCCGCGTGATAGAGGTCGTGCGCCGCAACGCCTGAGAGCAGCGCAACATTGCTCACCGTGCTGCCGGCCGGTGTCCGACCAAGATCTGCGGCGGACAGACGCGCGACGGCCTGCCGCAGCCGCTGATGCATCGCGTCGAGCAGCGCAACGTCGTCGTGCCACGGCCGCTCGCGCACCGCACCGCCCCGCGTGAACCAGTTGGATCCCTTCAGCGGAAACGACCCACGAGCCGCACCCGTCAGTCGCCGCAACGCGACGTACTTCCAGTAGGCGGCGTGCACGACAAGCTCCCAGATATTGTGCCGGCCGGGCGCCGGCCGCCACGCCGCCTCGCGTGCCGTGAGCCCCCGAATCGACCCGCGCAGGTTCGTGCCGTGCCACGACCGGCGGTCGTAGGCCGCGTCGATGATCGACAACAACTGCCGGCCCTCGCGCATCGCCGCCACAATACTCCAAACGGTGCTATGCTGGCCGCGGCCACCACCTTCAGAACCCGGCGTGCGGCGGCACTTCGAGCAGGAGGCTTCAGATGACCCATCGAGTGCTCGGTTCAATCGTCATGGCCGTGGCGGCGATCGTCGTGCTGGTGCCGGTCGCGGCGCTGGGACAGGCGCCCGCGCCGAGCCGGTGGACTCCCCCGCGCCTCCCCGACGGCCAGCCCGACATGCAGGGACACTGGATCAGCGACGCCGTGGGCGCGGCGCACAGCGTCGAGGACGGGCGAGATCCGGACGCCGACATCATTCAGGGCAGGATCGGCGAGGACAATCCCATCGTGATCGTCGAGCCGGCCGACAAGCGTATTCCCTATCAGCCGGCGGCGGCCGCCAGACGAGACCGGCTCCTGAGGGACATCTTCACTCCGACACAACGCGAGCACGTCGACCCGCACGTCCGCGCCCTGCTGGACGGCGTGCCGCGCAACAATTACGTCCCCGGGGGCATGCAGATCGCACAGGTTCCGGGACACGTGATCATCCTGTACGAGTCGAACCACGCGTATCGCGTCATCCCGGTGGAGGGGCGCGCACACGTCGCGCCAGGCGTCAAGCTATGGATGGGTGACTCGCGTGGCCGCTGGGAGGGAAACACCCTGGTGGTCGACGTCACGAACTTCACCGACGACACCTGGATTGATTCGCATGGAAGCTTCCACAGCGACGCCCTGCACGTGGTCGAGCGCTGGACGCTGGCCGGCCCCGACCGGATCGCGTACGAGGTGACGCTCGAGGATCCGAACGTCTTTACGAGGCCCTGGAAGATCGCCTTCCCGGTCAACCGCAATCGACAGAAGGCGTACGAGATCTGGGAAGACTCGCGTCACGAGGGTGAGCGCGACGTCGAGCAGATCATCCTGGGGGGCAGGCGCGACAAGGACGCCGGCGTGACCGGCATCCACGAGCATCGCCGGGAAGGCCGGTAACGCCCGGCTGATTCAATGTGACGACGGCGGATTGGCCACCGCCGGCTCGAGCGACCCGGGCGCGCCGACAGCTTCGGTGTGCTCGGGTATGCCTTCGAGATATCGCTCGGCGTCAATAGCCGCCATGCACCCCGACCCGGCGGCGGTCACGGCCTGTCGATAGACGTGATCCTGCACGTCGCCGGCCGCGAAGACGCCGGGCACACTCGTGCGGGTCCCGTGGTGCGTCACGATGTAGCCGCTCGGATCGAGCTCAATCTGCCCGCTGAACAGCGCCGTGTTCGGCGTGTGGCCGATCGCGATGAACACGCCGTCGAGCGGCAGCTCCCTTAGCTGCGCCGTCTTGACGTTGCGCACCACGATGCCGGTGACTTCGCCCTTGCCGACATCCCGGATCTCGGCGATCTCCGAATCCCAGACGAACTCGATCTTCGGGTTCGCGAGCGCCTTATCCTGCATGATTTTCGACGCCCGCAGCGCATCGCGCCGGTGGACGACGGTCACCTTCGAGGCGAACTTGGTCAGGTAGATCGCCTCCTCCATGGCCGAATCCCCGCCGCCCACCACCGCAATCGGCTTGCCGCGGAAGAAGTACCCGTCGCAGGTCGCGCACGTCGAGACGCCGTGACCCGATAGCTTCCGATCGGACCCGATGTCCAGCCACCGAGCCGACGCGCCGGTCGCGATGACGAGCGCCTCGGCGGTGAATCGCCGGCGGTCGCTCATCTCGACGGTAAAGGGCCGGTGCCGCAGGTCGGACGCGGTGACGTTGCCCTCCAGCACCTCGGTGCCGAATCGCATCGCCTGCGCCCGCATCTCCGCCATCAGGTCCGGGCCCATGATCCCGTCCCTGTACCCGGGCCAGTTCTCGACCATCGTCGTCAGCATCAACTGGCCGCCGGCGTCGAGGCCTTCAATCAGCAACGGCTTCAGGTTGGCTCGCGCCGCGTAGAGCGCGGCGGTCAGTCCGGCCGGCCCTGAACCGATGATCAGAATCTTGTGGTCCGCCATCGTGACCTAGACGTGTTTGTCGAGCAGACGGGCGATGTCTTCCCTGGGCGCCAGTCCCACGATCGTTTCCGCCAGCTGCCCGTTCTTGAAGAGCAGCAGGGTCGGGATGCCGCGAATCATGAAGCGGCCCGGCACGTTCGGGTTCTCGTCGACGTTCAGCTTCGCGATGGTGGCGCGGCCATCGTACTCGCCCGCCAGCTGCTCGACGATCGGCGCGATACGCCGGCACGGGCCGCACCATTCGGCCCAGAAGTCCACGAGGACGACGCCCTGCTTGATTTCGTGATCGAAGTTGCTGTCGGTAAGGGTCTTGAGTTTGTCGGATGCCATGTGCTTCCTTCTTTTGGGGCTACTTACTTATTGTAAGCTCTTT
>Ga0209640_10002044_pt1 | contig 17489 bp, 11 predicted proteins | sample RifCSP10_1_FD_184018 | JGI IMG/M metagenome (GOLD analysis project Ga0209640, IMG submission 184018) | Soil microbial communities from Rifle, Colorado - Rifle CSP2_sed 10_1 (SPAdes) (version 2) | ecosystem: Environmental > Terrestrial > Deep subsurface > Rock core/Sediment | place: Rifle... | reverse complement strand
GCGGCGGGGCTTATTCCCCCCGGGATGACTTGGGTCGGTAGTCGCGGTGGTCCAGGCAGGTGTCGTAGGTGGCCCGGTCGATCTGTAACAATTGACTCGACAACGGACAGTCGCTAGAATGATGCGGCGCTCAACGAAGACGCCTGACCGATAAGGAAACCTGCGTGGCGTCCCAGTTCGTCCATCTGCACGTCCACACCCAATACAGTCTCCTCGACGGGGCCAATCGCATCGACGCCTTGGTGCAGGAGGCGAAGGGCTTCGGGATGCCGGCCCTCGCCATCACGGACCACGGCAACCTGTTCGGGGCCATCGAGTTCTACCAGAAGGCCACCGCCGCCGGCATCAAACCGATCATCGGCTGCGAGGCCTACCTGGCTCCCAAGAGCCGGTTCGACCGCGAGGGGCAATTCGCCCATAACGAGTACTACCACCTGATCCTGCTCGCGGCGGACCAGCGGGGCTATCGGAATCTCCTGAAGCTGGCCAGCCTCGCCTACCTGGAGGGGTTCTATTACAAGCCGCGCCTGGACAAGGATCTCCTCCGCGAGCACCATGAAGGCCTGATCGCGCTCTCCGGCTGCCTGAGCGGGGAGGTCCCGTACCTCATCCGGCAGGGCCGGATCGAGGACGCCGTCCGCACGGCCGCGGAGTATCGGGAGATCTTCGGGGCTGACCGCTACTTTCTGGAGGTCCAGGAGAACGCCGTGCCGGAGCAGCAGATCGCGAACCAGGGGCTGCGGGACATTCACAAACGGCTCGGGATTCCCCTCGTGGCCACGAACGATTGCCATTATTTGAAGAAGACCGACGCCAAGACCCACGATATCCTTCTCTGCCTGCAGACCGGCAAGACGGTGAATGAGCAGAACCGGCTCCGCTTCAACACCGACCAGCTCTACGTCAAATCCACGGACGAGATGCTGGCCGCGTTCCACGACTGGCCCGAGGCCGTCTGGAACACAAAACAAGTGGCGGAGATGTGCGACCTCGCCATTACTTTCGGCTCCCCCCATCTCCCGCACTACACCGTGCCCGAGGGAGAAACGCTGGAGAGTTACCTCGACAAGCTCGCGGTCAAGGGCCTCGACGAGCGGCTGCGGGAGCGCCCCTCCGGCATTCCCGAAGTCCGCTACCGGCAGCGCCTCCGGGACGAGCTGACGGTCATCACCTCCATGGGGTTCGCCGGATACTTCCTGATCGTGTGGGACATCATCAACTTCGCCCGGTCGCGCGGCATTCCGGTCGGGCCCGGGCGCGGCTCCAGCGCCGGCAGCCTGGTCGCCTACACGCTCCGCATCACGGACCTGGACCCGCTGGTGTACGGCCTGCTGTTCGAACGGTTCCTGAACCCCGAACGGATCTCGCTGCCCGACATCGACATGGATTTCTGCATGGACCGCCGGCAGGAAGTCATCAACTACGTCGTGGAAAAATACGGGAAGGACCACGTCTGCCAGATCATCACGTTCGGCACCATGAAGGCCAAAGCCGCGATCCGCGACGTGGGCCGCGTCCTGGAGATGTCCTACGCGGAGGTGGACCGCATCGCCAAGCTCGTCCCCGACCAGCTGAACATCACTCTGGACGACGCGCTGGAGGCCGAGCCCCGGTTGAAGGAACTCGTGGACACCGATCCCAAGATCCGCGAGGTCTTCGAGACCGCGCGCGCGCTCGAGTACTCGCCCCGCCACGCCTCGACCCATGCCGCCGGCGTCGTGATCTCGCAGGACCCCCTGACCGCGCACGTCCCCCTCTACAAGGGCACCAAAGAGGGCGACGAGGTCGTCACCCAGTTCCCGATGGGCGACGTGGAGAGGGTCGGCCTGGTCAAGTTCGACTTTCTGGGGCTCAAGACCCTGACCATGATCGCCCACGCCGAACGCCTCATCAATCAGAGTCACCCGTTCACCATCGCGTCCATTCCGTTCGCCGATGGCCGGACGTTCGAGCTGATCTCCTCCGGGCAGACCGCCGGGGTCTTCCAGTTGGAAAGCGCCGGGATGCGCGATCTTCTGACCGGGCTGCGTCCCGACCGCTTCGAAGACATCATCGCCAGCATCGCCTTGTACCGCCCCGGCCCCATGGACCTGATCCCCGACTTCATCAGGCGCAAGCAGGGCAAGATCCCGATCACCTACGAAGTGCCGGCGCTGGAGGAAATCCTGAAGGAAACCTACGGGGTGATCGTCTATCAGGAACAGGTCATGGCGATCGCCAACAAGGCCGCGGGGTTCTCCCTCGGCCAGGCCGACATCCTCAGACGCGCCATGGGGAAGAAGAAGCCGGAAGAGATGGACAAGCTCCGCGCGCAGTTCCTGGAGGGCGCGAAGAAGCGCAGGATCTCGGACAAGAAGGCCGAGAAGCTCTTCGGCCTCATCCAGAAATTCGCGGGCTACGGGTTCAACAAGTCCCACGCGGCGGCCTACGCCGTGGTCACGTACCAGACGGCGTACATCAAGGCCCATTTCCCGACCGAATTCATGGCGGCCCTGCTCACCAGCGAAATGGGCAACACCGACAAGGTCGTGCGCTACATCAACGAGTGCCGGGACCTGGGGATTCGCGTCCTCCCGCCCGACGTGAACGAGAGCGGGCAGGATTTCTCGGTCACGAAGGAAGGGATCCGGTTCGGGCTGGCGGCCATCAAGAACGTCGGGGAGGGCGCGATCGAGGCGATCCTCGAGGCGCGGGCGCAGGGCGGCCCCTTTACCTCCTTCTTCGACTTCTGCCACCGGGTCGATGCGCGCAAGCTCAACAAGCGCGCCCTGGAGTGCCTCATCAAGACCGGCGCCTTCGACTCGACCGGCGCGCGGCGCGCCCAAGTGGCCGCGGTCCTCGATCGCACCGTGGACCAGGCCGCGGCCGCCCAGCGGGCGGCCTCGAAGGGGCAGACGAGCATCTTCGCCGCCCTGGACCCCTCCGACGGCGTGCCCGCGCGCCATGGTACCCTCCCGTTGGATGAAAGCCTCCCGGACCTGCCGGAGTGGGGCGAGGACCAGCTCCTCACCTTCGAGAAGGAGCTGATCGGCTTCTACATCACCAGCCATCCACTGATCCGCTACGTGGAGGCCATGCAGCGCTTCTCCACGGCCCGGACCGACACGCTCAGCGAGGTGGCGGACGCCAAGGAGGTCAAGCTCTGCGGAATCATCGTGACCGTCAAGCAGACGATGACCAAGAAGGGCGACCGCATGGCGTACCTCACCCTGGAGGATCTCCACGGGATGGTCGAAGTGATCGTCTTCCCGGACCTCTTCAAGACCGCGTCGGCACTGATCACGCCGGAGTCGGTGGTCCAGATAACGGGGACCCTGGACCGCGGCGAGAAAGCCACCCGGATCAAGGCGACCAAGCTCGGCTCCCTCGCCAATTTGCAGGCCACGAGCTTTTCGCGCGTCACGATCCAGGTCTCCTCCGGCGAGGCCTCGGCGCACGCGATGGTCCGGCTCCGGGACATCCTCAACCGGCACCCGGGCCCCTGCCCGGTCTTCCTCACGCTGACCATCCCCGACCATTCCGAATCGGTGATCGCCGTGGGCCCGGACCTGCGCGTCCTGCCGAGCGACCGGCTCGTCTGGGACGTCGAGGCCTTGATCGGCAAGGGAGCCGTCTCGCTCCAATAACGGAGACGCGCCATGCGCGAGTACCTGGACTTCGAGAAACCGATCGCGGAGATCGAGGAGAAGCTCGAAAAACTGGGCGCCGCGGCCCAGGACCGCCCCGGCACCCAGGACGATCTCCGCAAGCTCCGCGCGCGCCTGCACCAGCTCCAGACCGAAATTTACACCAACCTGACGCCCTGGCAGCGCACCCAGGTCGCCCGTCATTTGCAACGGCCGTCCACTCTGGATTACATCGGCCGGCTTTGCGACGGGTTCGTGGAACTGCACGGCGACCGGGCCTTCGGAGACGACCATGCCATCGTGGGAGGGCTCGCGCGCCTGAACGGGCGCGCGATCGTCGTGCTCGGCCATCAAAAGGGGAAGACCCTCAAGGAACGGATGTTCCGGAACTTCGGGATGCCCAACCCGGAAGGCTACCGCAAGGCCCTCCGTCTGATGCGTCTGGCGGAAAAATTCGGCAAGCCGGTGCTGACCTTCATCGACACCCCCGGCGCCTATCCCGGGATCGGGGCCGAGGAGCGCGGCCAGGCGGAAGCCATCGCCCGGAACCTCCTCGTCATGGCGACCCTCCGGGTGCCGATCGTCTCGGTCGTCATCGGGGAAGGCGGCAGCGGCGGGGCGCTGGCCATCGGGGTGGCCGACCGGCTGCTGATGCTGCAGCACGCGGTGTATTCGGTCATCTCCCCCGAGGGCTGCGCCGCCATCCTCTGGAACGACGCCGCGAAAGCCCCGGATGCGGCCGAGGCCCTCAAGATGACCGCCGAGGATCTCCACCACCTGGGCATCATCGACCAGATCGTCCCCGAACCGATCGGCGGCGCCCACCGCGATTCCGTCCTCGCCTGCGACGCCGTCAAGAAGGCGGTCGAGGCGCACCTCAGCGCGCTGCTCGACCTTTCTCTCGAAGCCCTCCTCCAGCAACGCTACGAGAAGTACCGCCGGATGGGCGTCCTGGTCGGCGAGTAGCAGAACCTACAGTGAAGGGCAATGGACTGGCCGGTTGAGCGGACGGCGAGGCTGGCGGCGGGGCAGGCCGATGGCGTCCTGTCCGACATCAACTTCGGGGAAGTCTTCCCGTTCGTCGCCAAGCCGCTCTCACGCGACGCCGTGGCTCGTTTCATCGGGCCGACCCTCGGCGGGCAGATCGCCGGGCTCAGCCGGAGCGATCCGCTCGTCCTGGATTTGAATCCCATCGCATTCGTCGCCGGCCGGCCCTACATGGATCTCTCGGCCTACGTCAATCTCCCCGCCATCGCCTATCACTTGGACGCGCTGGAAGCGGCCGATGAGGCGAAGGGCAAGGCCATCCTGGCGCTGGCACGGGCCGGGCGGCTGCATCCGATTCCGCTTTCTTTCGCCGAGCGGCTCCGACTGCACCTCGCCTATGCCAGGATGGGCCTTCGCTCATTGGGTTGGTTGATCCGCCGTCGGACACCGGTGGACCTGCTGGACGCCTATGCGCGCACGACCCACCGGTTGCGGGAGGTGGTCCGCCGCCCGCTCGACGGGGAGTCCTCGGATGCCTTGCTCGCGGACCTGGACCGCGAATTCCACGACGAATCCGATCCGACCAAGGACGGCCTGCGCCACCTCGGCCTCGTCTTTTTCCTGCACACCACCCTCCAGCGACTGTGCGCGAGGCGCATCCCGAACGAGTGGTTCAACGACCTCGGCAAAGGCATTCCCAACAATCCCACGACCGCCGTCTCGCTCGACCTCTGGAATCTGGCACAGGAAGCCCGCCCGCTGGCAAAGGTCTTCGAGAACACCCCGCCCGCGACGCTGGCGCACGCGCTCCGCGCCACCGATGAGGGACGACGATGGTGGGCACGCTTCGAGGAGTTCCTTTTCCGGCACGGGCATCGGGGCGAAGTGGAACTGGATATCACCACGCCGCGCTGGCGGGAGGACCCGACCTTCCTCCTCCAGACCATGACCAACTACCTGCGCCATCCCGACGGAACGCCGGCCCCTCCTGAGATGCTGGCCGAATGCGTGCGTCGCCGAGAGGCGGCCGCTTGTGCCATTCGAGCCAAACTCCCACTGCCCCTCCGCGCCCTATTTACATGGCATTATGAACGGTATGTCTTGTGGTTGCCGTTCCGGGAGGCCGCCAAATACACCTGGCTCCTCGGCATGGAACAGGCACGGCGGGTGTACCTGGAACTGGGTCGACGGCTTACCAAGGCGGGACACCTCAAGGCGATGGATGATGTCTTCTGGCTGCGGCTGAATGAGTTGAGCGTCTGGGCTGAAACAGGAACCGTGTCATGGACACAGGAGATCGTGGACTCGCGCGCGCGTCAGTGGCGGGAATGGACGAGGATCCGCCCCCCCTCGTTGATCATCGGCACGCGCGAGGTCGAAGCCACGGCCGCGCCCCCCCCTCGGGCCGGCGAATCGGTGCTCCTGCAGGGCACGCCCGCGTCATCCGGGCAGGTTGAAGGCATTGCGCGCGTGATCACCGACCCACACCGGGCCGACCTGCGGCCCGGCGAGATTCTCGTCACCCGCTACACCGACCCCGCCTGGACCCCGCTGTTCTTCACAGCCGGGGCGCTGGTCACCGAGATCGGCGGCGTGCTGAGCCACGGCGCGGTCGTCGCGCGCGAGGTGGGCCTTCCCGCCGTCGTCGGGGTCGCCGAGGCGACCACCCGGATCAAGTCCGGCCAGCGGCTCAAGGTCAACGGCGCCGACGGCACGGTCGAGCTCCTGTAGCAGGATCCGAAAATAGACCGGCCTCCGAAGGTTGCCCCTCGGAGGCCGGTCGCTCAGCGGTGTTTCTGAGCAGGCGTAAGTTGTAGGGGCACGGCGCGCCGTGCCCCTACGAAGGGATCTTACGCCCCGTGAGATGGCCGTGCGTGGGCGGGCCGTCCGGGTCTGAACCCGGAGGGCCGTCCCGGCCTGGCATCTCGTTGTCCATTGCCCTGCCTGTCTCGCGGATGGCGGGCAGGCCGCGTAGGATACGCGGGCGCCGCGCTTCCTTCTGCTCTAGGGACCGCCTGTCCCAGGTGTTTTTCGATGGCCCGCAATTGATCGTGGTCGTCCGCCGTGACGAAGCTCGTGGCCCGGCCGCTCGCTTTCATGCGGGCGGTCCGCCCGATCCGGTGAATGTAGTCCTCCGGACAATTGGGCAGGTCGAAATTGACGACGTGCCCGATGTTGGCCACATCGATGCCGCGGGCCGCGATGTCCGTCGCCACGAGAACCCGGAATGTCCCGCGCCGGAATCCTTCCAGCGCCCCCCGTCTCTGCGACAGGCTCCGGTCCCCATGGATGACCGCCACCTTGTGGCCGGCGCTGCCGAGCGCCCGTCCCAGCCGGTCGGCCCGATGCTTCGTCCTGGTGAAGACCAGGACCGAATCCCGGTCCTTCCCGAGCAGCGAGAGCAAGAGGGTGGTTTTGTCTTCCTGGGTCGTGTGGTGCAAGGCCTGAATCGCCCGCTCGACCGGAGTCGCCGCCTTTCCGATCGACACCTTCACGGGGTCCTTGACGCTGGCCCGGGCGAGGTCGGCCACATTCGTCGGGATCGTGGCCGAGAAGAGCAGCGTCTGCCGCTCCTCCGAAAGCGCTTCGAGGATTTGGTTGATCTGCGGGGCGAACCCCATGTCCAGCATGCGGTCCGCTTCATCCAAAACCAGGATCTGCATGTGTTGGAGCAGGAGGGTGCCGTTCCACATGTGGTCCAGCAACCGGCCCGGCGTGGCCACGATGATGTCCGGCCGCTGGCGCAGGCCGCGGATCTGGGCGTTCATGTCGGCGCCGCCCACGATCGTCGTCGCATAGACCCTCCGGCTGCGTCCCAGCTTGTCGATGACCTCCTGAATCTGAATCGCCAGTTCTCGTGTCGGCGCCAGAATCAACCCGCGAGGGTGGCCTTTCGGCAGGATGGCCAGGCGCTCCACCATCGGAATCACGAAGGCCGCGGTCTTGCCCGTCCCGGTCTGCGCGCATCCGATGACGTCGCGCCCGGCAAGCGCCGGCGGAATGGCCTGCGCCTGAATGGGGGTGGGTTCGACGAACCCCGCGCTTGCGATGTCTCGCAAGATGGCGTCGGACAAGCCAAGATTACTGAAACTGCTTTGAACAGTCGTCTGCACAGAACTTTCCTTTCGGTGTGGATCGCATTGTCACGGGGTCAGAGAACCGAGGGAGGCAGAATCAGGAAGGAGTCCGCTCCAAGCAGGACCTGATCGCGATGCGATCGCGGGTCCGGAGTATGGTTACCGTCATCGCCGCCGGACCGTCTCGGCTCTGACTGAGACACACTATACTGGATCAAACCCCTAAATGTCAAATTTAAATTTCGCGGGTCCTGTCACCGCATTACCCGGACGTGCTCACGCGGCTTCCCGGTCGCAGCCCCGCAGACTCCGGTGTGCCGCGCTCCGCTCCGCCCGGGTCCCATGCGGTGCCACCCGCTGAGCCTCGTCCTCTGGGTCGTTACGTTCCTACCCGGTGGCAGCGGAAGCAGTCCTGGCGCTTGGGATGCCGCAGCTGCATCGGGCGTTCCCCGCCCTGAACATGACAGGCCAGACAATCCTTTTCCAGCTTGATGCCGTGGTGGGCGAGATCGCCGGGCACGGGAGGGTTGTTGTCCCGCGGGGACGGGAGCAGCGTGATGAAGACGACAACAGCAAGGACCAGGCCGATGAAAATGAAATCGGATTTCCTGAGCCGGACCTTCATTTACTGATAGGCGTCGCGGAGCAGTTCGGCGATGTGGCGCACCTCGACCTCGCCGCGCAACCCGTTCTTGAGCTGGATCATGCAGGCCGGACACGAGGTCGCCACGACCTCCGCCCCGCTGTCCCGGATCGCCGCGCGCTTGCGCTCGAAGATCTTCTGCGAGGTCGCGTAGTCCTTCACCAGGAAGGTCCCCGCCCCGCCAGCGCACCGGTCCGCGTCCCGCATCTCGACGTACCGCACGCCGGGGATGCGCTTCAACAGATCCCGCGGGGGCTTGGTCACCCCGGCCGCCCGCAGATGGCAGGACGAATGGTAGGTGACCGTCTTCCCGCACGGCCGGGTCGGCGCGGCTTTCAGGCCCTCGCCAGCCAGCACTTCCGAGACGTGCCGGACCTTTTCCGCGACCGCTTCGGCGCGGCGGCGTTCCTCGCCCTGGAACCACTTCGGATAATCCTTCAGCATCAGGGTGCACGACGCGCACCCGGTCACGATCGTCTCGTACCGGCTGAGCGAGTCCACGTTGAATCGGGCACAGTCTTTCACGCGATCCACGTGACCGTAGGTCTCGATCGGGGTCCCCGAGCAACGCTGCCGCGGCAAGACCGGCTCGACGCCGTTTCTCCTTAAGACCGCGATCATTGCATCGCCCACCCCGTCCTGGAAGTAGTTGGCCGCGCAGCCGTGGAAGTAGGCGACCGGCCCGCGATGGCCCTGCTCTTCCGTCAATTCGGCATAGCGCTCGCGCAGCAGCCGCGGAGCCAGCTTCGGCAGCACCATCTCCGCCGGCAGCCGGGCGGTCGAGGCCAGTTGATGGAGAATCGGCGCGAGCGCCTGTTCCAACACCTTCCGTGGCAGCGGCCGATCCCAGAGCCCCTGCGTGCGCCCCAGCAGCTTGATAAATGGTTCGAAGAGCCAGGGCTGACCCTGGAGGCCAAAAAGCAGTCCGGCCAGCTTGTTCGGGTGCTCCGCCCGCTTTTGGAGGATCAGGTCCGACACGTCCACGCCGGCAGGACAGACGGTCCGGCAGGACTTGCAGTTGACGCAGGCCTCCACGACCCGTTTCGAGTTGAGATAGTCGTACCCCGGCGCCGTCACGATCTCGAACCAGCCGCGCGAGCTCATGTCCTCCGACTGAAAGACGTCGTAGACCGGGCAGACCGAGTTGCATTTCCCGCACGTGGCACAGGGCTTGGAGAGCCGCACGTAGTCGATGTGCTCCGTGAAGGGGGTGTCGCTGATCTTCACGCCCGGGTTGAGGATGCCCGTCGGGTCGAACGCGGCCTTCACCTGCTTGAACAATCGGTACAGGTCCTCGCCGAAGTAGCGGGGAAGGAATTCGGCCCGCACGCGCCCGTCCCCGTGCTCGCCGCAGATGGACCCGCCGAACCGGGTGACGACGGTCTCGTGGATCTCGTGGTACCCGGCCACCATCGCCTCGAAGTCGTGGCGGTCGTTGACGTCCAGCAGCGGCACGATGTGGGCGTTGCCGTTTCCGATGTGGCCGAAGACCGCGACGTTCACTTCCTGTCCCTTGAAGAACCCGGCGAGGTAGCGCATCAGCTCCGTGATCCGGTTGGCCGCGACGACCACGTCGTCCACGTAATTGATGGGCTTCTTCTTCGGATCGTAGCGGTACAGGGTCGGGTAGAGCGCGTTGCGGGCCTTCCAGAGCTGCTCCTGATGCTCCTTCTCCACCGCCACGGTCGGGTCCTCGCAGAGACGGTACTTCCGGCAGATCGCCGTCACCCGGTCCAGGATCGCGGGGATGGAAAGGCCCATTCCAGGGGGAGGGGGCCCCGCTGACGCCCCTCCCGTACCCACGGTGCCGTCAAACTCGGCCAGCAGCGTCGCGGCCGCGTCCGCGGGCACTCCGTGGGCGGCGCGGCCAATCAGGTTGAGCGTGTTCGCGTCCATCACCTCCAGCGCCATCGGCGTCAGGGGCAGCAGGTCGAAGACGGCCTGTCCCACGTCCTCCAGGTGGCGAAAATGGATGAGCGCGGTCGCCGTCTGGATCGGGCGGTCCACGAGTTTGAGCGTGGCCTCACTGATGACGCCCAGTGTCCCCTCGCTCCCCACGAAGAGCTTGGGCAGGTCCACAATCCCCTGATCCAGCCCGTCCACCAGCCCGAACAGGTTGTACCCGCTGCTGTTCTTGGAGACGCGGGGCTTCTTGCTCCGGATCAGGTCGGCATGCTTGCGCACCAGCGCGACCGTCTCGGCGAGCGCCGGCTGGCTGGCCAACACAGCCTCGGTGGCAGGATCGCCGTCGGCCAGCACCTCGGCCGTCAGCCAGGTCCCGCTGCTGAGATGGATCCGGATCGCGTGGACGTTTTCTTTGACCGAGCCGTAGCGCAGCGTGTGCGGGCCTGCCGAGTTATTGGACAGCATCCCCCCGAGCTTGCACATGTCCCGGCTCGAAGGGTCAGGGCCGAACATCAGCCCATGGGGCTCCAGTTTCTTGTTGAACTCGGTGAGGTTCAGCCCGGGCTGGACCCGCGCCCATCGCTCCTCGACGTTCAGCTCGAGGAGCCGGGTCATCCCCCCGCAATCCAGGATGATCCCCTCGCCCACCGCCGAGCCGGTCAGATTGGTGCCCGCGGCCCGCGGGGTGACCGGAACCCCGGCGGACACGGCGTACGCGATCGTCGCGGCGATGTCGTCCTCGGTCTCGGCCGTCACCACCGCCTTGGGCACCACCTTATAGATGCTGGCATCGACCGAGTAGGCCGTGATCGTCGGGAAATCGTCCTTGACCTTGTCCGGGCCGAGGCGGCGACGAAGGTCCGCGGCGATGGAGCGGGACTTTTCAGGGAGGATGAGCGCGGGCGCCTCCGACATCACTTGCTTGCCTCCGAGAGGCTTCGGACGCATCGCATTCCGACAGAGGTGGATCGAGCAGCCGGGTCGCGCTTCTCCCGCGCCGTGGTCCGCACGCCGGGGGGCAGGGGCAGCCACGCCCCGCCGCGCACGACCTTCTCCGTTCCCCCGGGAGGGCCGGTCGGATTTTTCGGAGGGCTGGTCGCGTAGTACCGCTCGTCATACCAGTCCTGCACCCACTCCCGCACGTTTCCGGCCATGTCGTGCGCGCCGTACGGGCTGACGCCCTTCTCCAGCGAGCCCACGGGAGTCAGGAGCCCGTAGCCGGTCCAGATGCAGCATTTATCGAAATTGGCCCAGCTCACGTGCGGCCGTTCGTTTCCCCACGGATACCGCCGCCCGTCGATGCCCCGGGCGGCCTTTTCCCATTCCGCCTCGGTCGGAAGACGCTTCCCCCTCCATTGACAGTACTCAGACCCGTCCTCCCAGGTGACTCCGATGACAGGCTTCTTCGCGTGCTTCGCCTGGGATCCCTCCTGCCAGTGCTCCGGCTCCGGCCTCTTGGTCACTTTCAGGAACTCGCCGTACTCGGCCGTCGTCGCCTCGTGGCGATCGATGAAAAAGGCGTCTAGGACCACACCATGGGCCGGGGTCTCCCGCACAAAGCTTTCCTCGGGACATTGGGGACACAACTGCATGGCGGCGGCGATGTCCGCTTCCGTGCTTCCCATCCGAAACTCGCCGGCGGGGACCGGGACCATTCCGACAGGCGCGCCCTTCGCCAGCTCCGCGATTTCCCTCTGGAATCGACGGGTGGCCTCCTGGCGCTTACGGGCTGCCTCCCGGTCGGCCGTGAGCTCCGCCATTAGCCTCAACGCCTCGCTTTTCTCCGGCGCGTCCGGGGCGGCCTTCAGGAAGGCGTTGAAGGCGGCGTCCGCCTCATCAAAATGGCCGAGTTTCTTCCTGGCCACGCCCATCAAATACAGGAGCGGAGGATACCCGGGGTCAAATTCCTGGGCCTTTGTCAGCGTGTCCACCACCTGCTTCCACTCGTCGAGCCGGGCATGGCTGTCGGCCTTCTCCAGCAACCCCCTGAAGGCAGGATCGAGTTCGGCCTCACGGGGATCGCGCGGGAGGATCTGCCCCTCCGCCAGGGAGATCAGCACCCCGGCCATCACCACCACACTGATCCATAGGCGGGCTCGGTTCACAGGAGAGCTCCAGAGCAACATCTTCTAAGAGAATTGTACGGGAGATCGCGAACGGGAGACAAGGGATCGCCGGGAGGCGAGGCCCCGGATGAGCGACTCAACGGCCGTGCATTTCGAGGGCCAATTCGACGATCCGCTCCTCGGAGAGGCCGAGGGCGTAATAATGCCGGTAATGCTCCGCGATCGCCTCGGGGTAGCCTTTCTCCGGCAGCATCTGCTCCCGCAGCGTTTTGACGCGGTCGAGGATGCGCTTCACCAGGTCCGGACTGATGTCCACGCCGTGGTCCTTCAAGGTCTTCGCGTGCTTGGCCAGCACGGACTCCACCGCGGCCGCCCCGCTGTGCTTGCCGAATACGAAGCGCTGCTCGCCGCCGACCGTCTCTTCGGCGATGAACTGATAGATGGCGGGATGAACCGCGATGGCCGCCGTGTGGATCCCGGATTCGTGTTTGAAGACGCCCTCCCCCACGATCGGCTCATGTGGCTGCATCGGGATTCCGGAATACAATTCGACCTTCCGGCGGAGGTGGGTCAGGAGGTCGTATCTGAAGCCCGGGAGCTCCACACCGTAGAGCATCTTGAGCACCATGACCACTTCCTGCAGCGGAGTGTTGCCCGCACGCTCGCCGATGCCGTTGGCCGTGACCCCTGCGTACAAGGCGCCATGGCTGAGGGCCCGGACGGTGTTGATCGCGCCCAGCCCGAAGTCGTTGTGAAAGTGCGCCGTCATCGGCACCGACCCGAGGACCTTCACGAGCCTCGGAATGTAGTGATCCACCCCTTCCGGAGTGAACACGCCGCACGTGTCCGAGAAGCACATCCGGGTCCCGCCGGCCTGCACGCAGGCTCGCGCCCACACCTCCCCGTACGCCACGTCCGACCGCGACGCGTCTTCGGCCGCAAATTCGACCCGCGAGAACCCCTGCTCGCGGGCGTAGCGGATGGCGCCGGTAATCAGGCCCAGGTTCTGCTCGCGATAGAATTCCACCGGCCGGTCCTTCCACTGCTCTTCCGGCTGGCCGGCCCGGCGGAGCAGGGTCTTCCCCAGCTTGTACTTGAGGTGCAGATCGGACAGCGTCGAGAGCACCAGCACGCTCACGTCATCGGGCTTCGCCCCGATCGCCGTGACGGTGTCCACGACCGCGTCGATGTCCTCCTGGAGGCTGCGGCACATCGCCAGGATTTCGATGTCCGGGCGGATGGTCCCGCGATGCTGCGCCTGGACGATGAGCTGCAGCGCCTTGCGGTCCGATTCGGAAACGGCCGGAAAGGCGGGATCAATGACATGGACGCCGATCTCGGAGAGCAGGGTGGCGAGCTCTACCTTTTGTTCCGGCGAGAAGGCGACGCCCGGCATCTGCTCCCCGTCCCTGAGCGTGTCGTCGTAGATGCGGATGGCGGCCGGGTCGGGGAACTTCAGATGTCGTGTGAACTGCGTCGGCGGGATCGCGAGCTGGTCAAGCGGCTCTTTGAGGTCCATGGCTCTCCCAGGGTAGCAAATGTCGGAGCGAATTGTAGCGAGTTTCTCATCCGTGTTCCACTAATTCCGGATTAAGGGATATGCCAGGGGATTGTGGAAAGAGAGTAGGCAGAGGGAAGGCGGAGGGGCCACCTCGTTGAGGGGCCCCTCCGCCTACCGCACTTCGACAGGGGTGGTCGTTAGAAGCGGTCGCGGCGACCGCCGCGATCGCCGCCACCGAAACCCGAACCCGTGCGCTTTTCCTGGGGCTTCGCCTCATTCACGGTGAGCGTCCGCCCGTCCATTTGGGTGCCGTTCAGAGCCCCAATCGCCTTCTGGGCCTCTTCTGCCGAGCTCATCTCGACAAACCCGAAGCCCCGCGATTGACCCGTGAACTTGTCCGTGATCACCTTCGCCGACTCGACCGCGCCGTGAGGCGCGAACAGCTCATTCAGCTGCTGGTCGTTGGCGGAATAGGGCAAGCCACCCACATAAATCTTCGAACCCATGGGGTTCCTCCTTGGATAGTGATATTGTCTTGGACTCGAGAAAGAGGCGGAAGGAAGGAACGGGCCGAAGACGCGAAACGCAGGCGGCTAAGGGCGACTTCCAATCAGATTTCCCCGGGACAAAACAACATCTGTTCTCAGGGCCTTGCCTTTTGACACTCCATCACGCAGGCCCGACGCGATGAAGTCACGTCACCCTACCACACGGCCAACCGAATAGCAAGTTCCCCCACGCCTTATTTCCTGCCCTGCCGGTTCACCATCTCCACCAAATTGTTTCCAGCCAGGACCCTCGTCTTGCCTCGATCTCCCCGTAAGGACCGGGCACAGGGCAGGAGTCAATCCCCCGGGCGGCGGCAGAGGGCCACCGTCCCATCCCACCGGGTGTCAAACAGCGGCGATGTGCTCTTTTGTACTCAACTGTACTCAACTTCTACGATTTCCGTCCGATGAAGCCAGTTAACTGAAAGGAATGGCCACCCCGTGTACAAGCCCTCGGAATGAGGCTTGACACCACGAGGTGGGACAGAGAAAATGAGATTTTCGACATGAACCGGAACCAGTGGGCCCATGCAGAATAAAATCCCTTGCGCTGCTCAGCAATTGAACCAGTTGGAGCCCGCGGTGATTCAGTCCGTGGCCGATGTCGCCGCGTTTACGGTCGGCAACCAGTACCTCTTGGAGAATCGCGTGAGGATTCTCGAGGCCGATGACGTTCAGATTTCCGCCGCGGTGATCGGCAATTCCGGTCTCTACAAACAAACGATCCGGCTGAAGGCCGGCAGCCTCGTAACGAAATGCTCGTGCCCTTTGGCTGAGCAACCCTTCTGCCGACACTGCGTGGCGGTGCTGCTGGAATTTCACCGGTCGGACCATGCGCGGGCGCCGTCCGTGGCGCCGGAAAGGAGCGCCTTGGATGAGCCCGTATCAGAACCAGAAGAAACGACGTCGCCTCTGGGCATCAAGTTACGTGAAATGACAGTCTTTATTGATTGGGTTCAGATGACTGTCCACGCATTGGACCGCGGGCACACCTTACCGGCTATACCCGAGCTAGGACGTGGTGAAGTCATGGGTTGGATCCGGGCTATTCAAGGCCTCGATGAGCGGCGGCAACGGAGCGAAGAGAAACTGTTGGCTCTTGAGTACGACCTGAGTGCTCGAGAGGCTCAACTTCACCGAATGACGCAACAGGTGGAAGCATCCACTGAGAAAGCCACGCAGGCCCAAGAGGCGTGTGAGAAAATGCAACGCGAAGTGGCAGGTTTTCGAGGAGCGCTGAGTAGGGTCGCCGAGGTTACAAAGGAAATAGACCGACTGGACAGTGAAATTAAAGCCCTCGCAGGCGACTTAGTCAAGAAGGGATCGATGCTCGATGGTCAGGCGGTTTCCCTAAAAAAGGTTTCGGAATCCCTCCATGCCCTCTTGAAACCTCCCGCTAATTAGGGGTCGGGCCACCTTTCCCACCGCTCACCGGAACCCTCCGGGCTTTAAGACGCACCCATGGGGCTCTCAGCAGCCGAAATCTCGGCCGTAGTCGAAGAGATCGCCCCGGCCGTGACGGGCGGATCGGTCCAGAAGATTTTTCAGCCAACGCCGGACGCGATCACCCTGGAAGTACGACGGTTCGATCAGACGGTGTCGCTGCTGCTGTCCGCGGATCCCGAGACCGCCCGCCTTCATCTCCTGAGCCGCCGCCCTTCCAACCCGGCTTCCCCTCCGCTCTTCTGCCAGTTCCTACGCGCGAACCTGGAAGGCGCCCGCCTGGAGGGCCTCGAGCAGATTCAGGACGACCGTCTGGTTCGCATCCGATTCAAGACGCGCGACACAGCCTACGTCCTGATCGCCGAACTGACCGGCCAAAGCGCCGATCTTTTCCTATTGGACGAGGAGGAGAAGATCCTCGCCACCTTGAAAACGCTCCGCGAGCAAGCCGGCCGGCCCTATCATCCTCCACCACCCCCACCCTCCCGCTCGCAAACAAGACAGACAAGCGGATGGAAGCTCTCTCCCGACCGCCCTTTTCCCGTTTCCGCCTCCCTCGAGCGTCGGTATCAGCAGGAGGAGGAAGACCGAGCCCGGGCTCGAACCATGCAAGCCCGCATGGCCGAGATCCGCAAGGCGCTGAAAAAGACCCACCGGCGCCTGGACGCGTTACAAGGAGACCTGGACAAAGCAGCGCGGTATCGGGAGTACGCCCGCTATGGGGAATTGCTCAAAGCGTATCTTGGAGAAATCGCGAAAGGACAGGAGCGGATCACGGTCGTGGACTACTTCGACCCGGTGCTTCCGGAGATCGTCCTGCCGTTGGACCCCGCCAAAGGCGCGCGCGGCAACATGGAGGATTATTTCCGGAAACACAGAAAATATTTGGGGGCCGAGCGGGAAATTCGGCCGCGGCTCGAGGCGGCCGAGCGGGAACTGACCACCTTACGCGTGGAACTGGCGAAAATCGAGCGGGGCGAATTTGAGCCGCCACCCTCCCCTCTCCCTCATGACCCATTGCACCAGGGGAAGCAATGGGTGCCCCGAAGCGAGGGGTCTTTAGGGAAGAGGGCCAAGGCAAGGGGCCCGTTTCGCCGCTTTGTGTCTGCGGACGGCCTTCATATTCTCGTGGGCCGTAACGCCCGCGAGAACGAGGAGTTGACGTTCAAATTCGCCCGAAGCCACGACTTGTGGTTCCACGCGCAGGGAACGCCGGGCTCGCACGTAGTTTTATTGTTGGAGAAAGGGATGGCCCCGCCCCCCGAATCAATCCGGGACGCCGCGACCTTGGCCCTGCTTTACAGCGATCTGAAAAAGAGCGGCAAGGGCGACGTCATCTACACCAAGCAAAGCAACGTCCGGAAGGTGAAGAGCCGCACCCCCGGCACGGTGACGGTCACGCTGGAGAAGAGCTTCTTTCTCGAACTGGACCTGGCCCGCCTCCGGCGGCTGAAAGAAGCAGCCCACTCGCCACCGGACCAGGGGTAAGCGGGCTATAAGGGTGCCTGTCACCCCACCGTCGTGGTGAGCAGATAGGTCTCCAACTCCCTCTGCTGGCGCTCGTAGGTTCCCTTCAGCCGGTCGAGCTCACCCTGCAGCTTTTCGATCCGGGTCTCCTGGTCGTTCAGCTTCGTCAGCAGCCTCGTATAGTACTGACTGTTCTGAGTAACCGCCTTCATATTGGCGCGAAGCC
>Ga0209640_10002043_pt1 | contig 17491 bp, 10 predicted proteins | sample RifCSP10_1_FD_184018 | JGI IMG/M metagenome (GOLD analysis project Ga0209640, IMG submission 184018) | Soil microbial communities from Rifle, Colorado - Rifle CSP2_sed 10_1 (SPAdes) (version 2) | ecosystem: Environmental > Terrestrial > Deep subsurface > Rock core/Sediment | place: Rifle... | reverse complement strand
CCATCAATTGCCAGAGCATCGGCAAGCATCGCTGGAAAGCCGCCGGCCTCGGCGATACCATGCATTGCGCGAATGAAACGAGCGGTTGCCTGCGGGTCATCCTGGTAGGCGCGGTCGGGAGTGAGTGGTTCACCGTTGCGGATGACATTCGCGAGCTGGCCCCAGTGGTCCCAACCGCTCGCTGTGTGCAGAATCAACGCGCCGTAAAATGTCGGGGAATCGCTGACAAGGTATGTTTCCGCAACCGGGCTATTGCGGTAACGCCCGTTTTTCTTGTGCAGGATGCCAAGCGCGGCAAGCGCATTCAGCAGCATTTCGGCAGCACGGGCATCCAGTCCCAGTACCTGCGCAACCCCATCCGCCGACAACGATTCTTGCGTCAGTTGGTCGAAGACCCTGAGCTCGACGGCGGTTTGCAGGATGCGCGCCGCTTTATAGCTCTCGTTGATACGCATCAAGTCGATTAGTTCCACCTGCTCCATCCCGTAAAAACGTAAAAAAGCGGATTATACCCGCTGTGAATCGTTATATATTTTTTAAGAACCCCGGCTTAACGGGTAATGTGCGTAAACCGCGAAAAAATGTCGTGTGATGCCATTCTATCTCTTTTGTTGACAATTGAATATCAGGGAAGCCTACCAGGTGTCTTCCAAACCCGATACGGGCCTCGGCTCGCGCAAGGGTCGCTCCGAGACAAGAGCGTAGTCCCGAACCAAAGGCGAGGTGGCGGTTTGGTGTTCGGTGTATATCGAATGCGCCGGGGTCACTGAACTGTTCGGGATCGCAAATTATAGCCGCAATTACTGCACAAATCTGTTCACCCCCACTGAAGTTTTCACCCGCCAAAACACAGGCTTCTCAGGTTACACGATCAGGTTATACGAAATGCCGGACGTTGCGCGGGACTTTCATAGCGTATCCCTTCCCCTACCCGAAAGCGGGTTGCACAGGCACATGAAATCGCTTTCATAGTCACCCATTCAGTTGGGTTTAATCACCAGCCGGCATCGTATGACACTAGTCATTGATGGCCATGACCAGCTGATTATATTCCCGCTCCAACAAATGGCGCGCTTGTTCAGCTGCCGCACCCTGACCGGTTTTTTGTGCGATGTCGTTACTGGCCGCGCTCACTAACTTATTCAGCAGATCAATGGACCGAAGCATCGCCCGCCGCTCATCCGTGGAAAGCAATTTTAGATATTCGAGACGTATTCGCCTAAGATGTTGCACGACTTCATCCGCCTCCACCATGCCGCTATGCAGGGCGGTCTGCCAGCTTATCGGGGCGATTCGGTGCATACCCCCGGAGCCATCAACCAGCTTATAGCGCGAATGACGGTACTGCGGATGGACCACCCACAGCTGCAGACCTTGGGTATGCGCCGGGATTGCATTCAAACGCAATTCCGTTGGCGAATTGGATTTGACAGGCGCCTTGTGCACGGCAACGCGTTGGGTTTGCCCGTCATCGACCGTGTCAGCTTCCACAATAACCAGAAACAGATCCGGTGCGCTGCGATTGGCGACAACATTGATCTCAATTTTTTGTGGTCGCCCGAAAACGAGGAAAAGAACCAACACAACCAGCACAATCAACCCAATAACGAGCCAGCCGCGCCAATTCTTGTAAGTGAAGATTCGCCTGAACCTATCAATATGCTGCATATAGTCAGTAATTGAATACAACAACCGTAGCTACTGCGCGGGATCGGTCGTCACCGCACTGATGGGCGGGGTAGTGTCAAAGAGCAGATAATGAGTTTGATCACCGCCGATGTCATAAGAATTAGAGCCCGTGACACCGTCCCTGCCAATCGTTGAAAGCGAGTGCCAGGGGTAACCGGGTTGATCAAGACGCCGGTATGCTGGTGTTCCCGGATTTGCGTCCAGACCTGAACCAAAATCATTTAAATGGTCATCCTTGTCATTTGCGCGAACCGTAAGGCGTAATTTACCGTTTAAATCAGCCAAATTAGCCTGCGGAATCACGATAGTATATTCTTCACCCGCACCGTCTTCTGTACGTCTTGAAAATTGACAATAAGTACCGTTAGTCAGCATGTTCCTGCCATTGATCTCAAGAAAGAAGTCTGGATAAAAACCTCCCTGTGGACAATCTCCATCCCAGACTTTGACAGCTTCATTAAACTCCAGCACCAGAATCACATTGTTACGCCCATGAATATGCTTTGGTGGATTGATCTCTTGCAGTAAGGCGCGCTCTGAAACATAGGCATAGGAGAAATTCTCATCGTCGGGACCGGAGCTGACATAAGTCGGACCTGATATTTCAAACGCTTTTGTCTGAAGTTCATCTAGCCATTTAGCCCGATAAACGTCGTTGCCATCCTGTCTTACGGTAACTTTCTTAAGATAGGGTGGTAAATTCACGATCTTGTACCAGTACTGGGCAAAACCCGCCGCATATTCAGTAGCAAACGGTAAAAGTTTCTGAGCATAAATTTCGGTTAAAAGCCTGCTGTTGGGTTGCATAACAGTGACGCCCTCTACATAAGGCGTTAACAGTTCCGGGCGCATGTAGTTTGGTATGAGACCTGCTGTCTGTTCGATATAGAAGAATCCTGCTTCATCATCCCCTTCATCGGTTGTGGGCCACCAGGAATTATAACCATATGGGCGATTCAGAAAGCCGTAATAATATGAACCCACACCATTAATCTCCCAATGATGGTCGGCAATAATAAGGTCCCTGTTCCAGTGCAATCCGCCGTTCGGAAACATAGCCGCTAATTCACCGCGTCCATTCGGATATGTTGGCTCACTCGCTAGCGGATTCAAGGTCGATGGATACTCTAATATTCCCTGATATCTAACTGCTTTATAAACTATGAGTGATAAGGCATTCGGATTGGTTGTTGACCAGATGTCACTCAGATCTGTTATCGGCTGAATATTAAGGCCACTGAAAAAATTAACAACCGGCGCTGAATTACGCACGGGTGGCAGATAGATGCCCTCATAGTCATCATGTTCATTTAGAGTTATATCAACCTGAGCATTACCTGTAACGAGGTGCGCGTCATTATGTACATGGGCGGGAGAGTTCATATCTTCCAAATGATGCATTGCACGTCCAAAAAACCAGTAACCCAGTGGCTTATCCGGTTCCGCTGTGCCGCTTCTTGTACTTTCGTTATACCCATATATTTCAAGCGAACGATTGAAGAATTCTGTTGCCACCACATTACTCGGACGTTCGTTAAACATGAAAACATCAATGACGGGGATTGTTAATTGCCGACCGGTCTTGGCGTGAAAGAAATGATTCAAAACACGGCTATTCGGCGCATCTTCCATTACCACACCGCCGATGACGCTCCTGCCGTCATATCCGCCATAGTTCTCCGTGACGGGGTTCATATCCCTCCCCCAAAATAGATAATTATCTGGACTGCTTTCACGGTATAGCTCGCCGTACTTTCCTGCTTGATCATTATTTTTAATCAACTCTAGCGCTTTGATTGAAATGCGCGGGTGGATCTGAGTGGTGTTGTGCGCATAAATATTGCCAGTTACAAAGTAACAAGTAATGGCAAGCAACAATAAAAGCCTATTTTTCACCGAAGAAAACCCTCTCAAATACAGACTGCTGGCACCTTGAATCATCTTCACTTGCTTTGTTTATCTTTTTGCACAGGTTCTGCAATTTAACCAAGTATTCATCTTTGGCGATGTTTTTTTGTGGTTGATCAAGCGCGGCGGCATATTTGGTTTCAATATCAGTTAAATGTAATGAGAAATCAAAACGCAGGTTAGGATTAGCAATGCTTTCATCTGCAACAATCTTCTGCCAGTTTGTTAATTTGATAGTGCCAAATTGAATTTTGCCGCCTTTTACGATGGATTCGCTCTGAATCTGTTTATAGTTACACTTATACATGGGATGGCAGACCGACACATAAAAATACGACGCGGGTTTTTCCGCTTGAACTTTGTCAAATGTAACTTCGTCATCCGAGCGCACAAAACGACTGTATGTATATACTGAGCGCGAACTTTCTATTACATAATAAGCAGCGCCATACTCGAGATAGATATCGGTTAGCTGCTTCTCATCATCAGTAACAATTCTTACGTCCGCAGGACCGTAATAATATTCTTCATGTAAAAAAAGATATGTTTTACCCGCTATAACAAGCGCCAGCAGAATCACGAATACTATCCAATATTTCATATTATGCTCAACTCGATCCTTGAAACCTCAACGGCGTTAGCTACTGAGTCTGGTTTGTCATCGGAACCACTCTTACATTGCTGTTTTCAATCCTAACATCGTGTTTATTTCTTTTAACTTCGAGTTTGATTTGGTTCTTTATCACGGTCGCCGAATCAGGCGCCAAGTGCCGCTCCAGTTCCTGATGCTGATTTGTTTCTAACAAAAATTTCACACCGCGTCTGACATCATTAGGCATTAATGGCTTTTGTAGTATTTCTCTGGCTATTCTGTTTTTTTCATCCCCGATTGCATTCCGATATCTGTTTTCACGCATTGCGCTTTGATAATATTTTGATGACCGGTCCAAAAAAGCGGTTTCCGCATCAAACTCCGCGTTAGTTGAAATATTGGCAAAACCCACTAAAAGAACATGTTTGCGGCTATCGGTTTTTACTCGCCGGAGTTCTTGTGTAACCCGCCCCCTTACGGAACTGTCTTTTAATATAGCAAGGGTATAAAGAGCCGCGAAACGGATTTCTTCATCTGCATCATTCCCCATATAACGACGCGCAAAACGAATCCCGCGACTATCTTCATGACGCGCAAAATAGCCCAGAGCACTACGAACGACATGCGGCGATGCAGACGAGTCCGAGAGCAACGAGACTACAAATTCGTATGAGGACTGGTTCTGCGGCAAAAGCCCCAACGCCAACAATACCGTTTGAACAAGCAACGTGTGATTGTTATGTTTTCTTGCCATGGTTATCAAATGCTCAACTGAGCCAGTATCACCAACTTCCCCTATGAGTACAGTTAACTGCATTAATTGCACATAGTTTACGGAACTCGCCAAAACCGGGTAACAATAGGGCAAGACGCTTTCGCCCTGACTCAGCAAGCGCATACCAGCTTCGCTCGACTCCTTACTGTAGGCTCCCAATGCTTGAATATCATCTTCGACCGTGGCGTATGCATGATTGGTTGAAATCATGATTAACAGAACAGCGATGCAGCGCACAAAACAGATTTTATTCGCCATTATGGAATTACCTCGACCGTTAAATTAAATGCTTCAGTAGCAATCACACTCGTACCATCGGTTAAAGCATAGGAAACATTGAAGGTATATATTCCGGGCACTGCATCGGTTGTCGCAGTGATTTGGTAATTGAACCGAATAAGATTTGGCAGGGTTTTAGTAACACCCGTAGTCGAATAACTGAGAAATGCCGGCATGCCGGTGATTACCGGTAAATAATACAGGGTAAAGGCATTGAATATTTCAACGCTGGGTGTATAGCTGTGCATACCGGTCGCGGACGCACCTGCCGCCAGGCTCACATCCGGCGTCACCGCTGTGGTGTTCAGAACCAGACCAATCGTTTGTGTAGCCGTGCCGAAACTGTTGGTCGCCACAACCGTAATTGTGTTTGCACCTTCTACCAGATCCACAACTGCGGAATAGGTGTTCCCCGCCATGGTTACCGGCTGGCTGTTTACCATGACGGTCGCCGCCGTGTCTGACACCGTGCCGCTGATCGTCACTGGCGTGCTGTTAACCGTTTGCCCGTCAGAATGCGAGGTAATTGCCACAACCGGTGGACCGGCGGCAGCCGTAACCGTGACGCGGAAATCCGCCGACTCGGTAAATAATTGATTACTATTGGTGTCGCTGAAATTGTATGTCAATCGCATATCGTACACGTCTGGCAGCGCAGTTGCCTCCGCAGTGACCGTATATCCGATTGCAACCGTCGAAGGAGCAATCAGATTCAAAGCACTGCCACTGTAGTTCAGGAAGGATGGGCGCGACACTGACCAGGAATAGCCAGCGCTCATCTGCGACAGAATCTCTGGTGTGGTGAGGATATCCAATGAACCGCTGGTCGATCCCCCAGCCTGTACACTGACCTGGATTGGTGCATAGGTGACATTGCGCGTTAGCGCCGTCACCGCGCCGTTGCTTCCTGTAGCCGTAATGGTAATGGTGTTGGCGCCCTCGGTTAGCGGCACGTCCGCGCTATAGGTATTGCCCGTCAAGGTGGCCGCTACACCATTGATTACCACGGCGGCCGCCGGGTCTGAAACACTGCCACCAACGGTGAAGGGACTGCCAAAAACAGTTCGACCCTCGACCGGCGCCTGCACAGTAACAGCCGGTGGCGTTGCGCGTGTGATCGTCAGTGTCTGCTGGCTGGTGAGGTTGTTTGCGCCACGCGCATTGAATGTAATGACGTTAGGACCCTCAACCAGATTCAGCAGCAGCGAGAAAGTGCCACCACCACTTATCGGAGTCACGTTCGCAAGTTGACCATTGATCATGAGCAGGGCATTTGCATCAGAGATTACACCGCTCAAGCTAATACTCGCAGAATTTACTATTTGATTATTTATATGTGAGTTGACCGTAAATGACGGAACTTCTCCGGAAAACCCGCTATTTATTAGAAATGTCTTCATGTTGACGACATACGCCGCATTATTCGTAATCGGGAAATCAACGCCGGACGGGACGCCATTCTGGTAGGTCGCTGTCTCAAAGCGCCCTGTTTCCTTGTTATAGTGCTGAACTGATCCCACAAAACTGTTACCACCGAGTGCGCCTAACAAACCGAATGCAGTAGTACCTTGCGGAACACAGGTAAGACCAACGACATTTACACCCGGATTGAGCTGTATTCCCGTGCAAACCTGGTTGCCTGAATAGGTGAAGGACAGGCTGTTATTCAGCACCAGGAAATACCCCTCGTCATCAAGAATGGGGAAATCCACACCCATCGCTGTAGCATTGATATATTCTGCGGTTTCCCATAAGCCTGTGGACTCATTCAGGCGCATGATCTTTTGAACATTGCTGCTGCCGCCCAGTTGTTGCATGAAGTTAAACGCCGTTTGATTCTGCGGCACCAGCACTGGATAGCTGATCAGATTCAACCCGACGTCATAAGCTAAATCGGGTTGTACCGGGTTTGAACCGGTGGTAACCTCACTGAGGTTCGTGCGGCCATCCTGGTCGAAATCTTCATCCCCGTCACGGATCCCATCCCCATCGCTATCAGCTATGAGATGGTTGGTGAACGTTATGGTTGTCTCATAGCTGTCAGACAGGCCGTCATTGTCGTTATCACTGTCACAAACGGTACCAATGCCATCGCCGTCAATATCCGATTGATCGATGTTGTGCATGGTGGGGCAATTGTCGTATTGATTCAGCACGCCGTCGCCATCCAGATCCTCGGCTGATACATCACATAAGTCGCCAATGCCGTCGTTATCCACATCGGATTGACTTGGGTTATAGACAAACTGACAGTTGTCGAGTTTTTGCGGCAGGTGGGAGGATTTCAGCAGTGTCGTCAGCAACCGGGTGCTTGGGAAATATTGCGCATACAAGGAACCGTCGGTGGAAACAAACATCACCTGGCCTTGCGGCAAGGCAGCGCCGTCGCTGAACACTATCGTTATATCACCGGTGTTGCCACGCAGCGTAATCGTGTCACCATCCCTGATGGCAAAACAATCACAATTATTGATGTCGAGGCCAACGGTCAGTACTCCGGAAATCACCGCCTGTTCCGGTGATAACGTTTCAATTACAAATTCTCGCGTGGTCAGGTTAAAATAACCCAGCCTTATTAAGGTGCCGGAGTCGAAGTCAAACTTCGATACGGAAACAAAGGCCGAGGCGTTGTTGGTGACAGGCAGGCTGGTGTTCACCCATGTTGTCACATTCATCAACATAAACGGCTGGTCAGAAGGCGGCGGAGGAACGGTAAAGTCATTGACGCCATCGTTGTCATCATCGGCATCGCAAACATCACCCAAACCGTCGCTATCATAATCCGATTGCGCCGAATTACTGATGGCGGGGCAATTATCCGCGACATCACCGATACCATCTAAATCCTGATCCTCCTGACCCGGATTGCCCAACTGCGGCGCATTATCGAGCTGATCATTGATGCCGTCGTTGTCATCGTCCGGATCACAGACATTGCCCAGGCCATCGCTGTCAGTATCCTGCTGGCCGGGATTGGGCAGATAACGGCAATTGTCACTGCTATTGGGTATGCCATCGCTATCATCATCGAGGACCGGGGTGTCCAGCGGATTATTCGGATCGGTACCGAGACCGACTTCCAGTCCATCATTGACTCCATCGCCGTCGCTGTCAGCCACCACGGGATTCGTACTATACGTGCCCACCTCATCGCCATCAGTGACGCCGTCGCGATCGGAATCGGCGACATTAGGCAGGGTGTTAAAGACCGTTACCTCATCGTTGTCGCTTAGACCGTCACCATCGGTGTCCGCAAGTTGTGGATTAGTGCCACGTAAATACTCATCGAGATTGCTCAGGCCGTCATTGTCCGCGTCATCCGGCGCATCATTCACATTGATATTCAGGCCGTACCGCAGTTCAAAACTGTCGGGCATGCCATCCAGGTCAGTATCGGCCCGAACTGAAAGCACGAGCGGCGACTGAGGAAGAATTTCGACTTCACCAAAGCTGTTATTTACCGGCAGGACCGTGTCAACCGCGGCATCACCGTTGATCCCGCCAAAGGCGACAACCCGGATCGCCTCCCCGCCAGCCATACGCAGGTTTTCCCGGTTCGCATTACTGAATAAATTGGTAAGATTGATCGTGGCCAGTTCGGGTGCAAAACTATCACCCACCATGTGCGAGACCGGGTATTCACTGGCCGGCCCATAGACCAACATGACACTTCCGCTTGCCGCCGTTGCGCCGTCCTGTTGCAATACCCGCGCTCCCAGGCTTTCATTGCTCACCGGTGCGGCCTTAAGCTGGGTTATAACTGAAGGATATGGCCCGCTGGCAGGAAAAGTCTGCACCGCCCCGCCCACAATAGCCGTCGTGACAGTCTGGAAGAAATAGGCGGTATTCGCCTTCAGGTTGCTGACCCGCAACCGCAGCACTCCGGCACTGGCTGCCTGTGTCTGCAACGCCGGATTGTTGGAAGTGATGAATTGCGGTGTGATCACCGCGTCAGTCACAGGAATACTCCCCAAGGCATCGCTGAATACATTCAACTGTCCTGTTGCCGCCGCATTATCGCGCCACAACACGACAAAGGATGCGGCTGTCACGTCAGTCACGAGCATATCCGCATAACTGACGGCAGCCTTTGCATGCTGACTGAATAACAAGAACCCTGCCAGGGTAACCAACCCTAACCATCTTGCTATCATTTTCCGCCAATGCACACTCATTCAACCGCCTTTATGGGAACTGGAAACTGAAAGGATGAGACGCCGGTTCAGGTGTCTGGTTATAGCCCGCATTGTCGTTTAAATTTGTTATTTGAATCGTATTGCTCGGCTCCAGGTGGCTGCCTGCCGCCTCGAAAATCACCTTCACCTCCCGGAATGCGCTGTTAACAAGCAGCTCGGATGGTGGCCATAACGCCTGTTCAGCGCCGTCCAGGATCAGTTTGCGGTAATAAGGAAACTCATTCAGGGTGAACGAGAATCCCGCTGGACCATTGAATAGACCAAAGTTAATGCTTTGCGGATTCAAATTGACACTTAAATTAGCGAGCTTGATACCACTGGCGCTGCCAACCCCCGGATAGGGATCCGGGCTTGGTTCCGCCGGGCTCGGGTCGGAGAGATTGATTGTCACGACGAAAGGTTGGGCCTTGACTGCAAGTATCTCCCGGAAATTGTTCTCGTCAGTAAATGGCATCGTTGTAATAAGAGCGCCGTCCTGCCCGCGCGATGAGTTCAAGTCATGCTTGAATTCAACCGGGATGGTGGCAATCGTTCCGTCAAGGTTGATCGCACCCCCCACATCGCCCATGGTAAAGGCGCCCAGGGCATAGCCACCGGTGTCGGTAGTCAAGGTCAAGGTTTTCTGGCCGTTGAATTTTGACGTCCGTAGTGAATGGGCTTCCTCGTCCTTGCCGTCTTCCCGCTTGACCGTGGCATTGATCGGGATATTAGGAACCGGTTTGAACACGATGTTGGAAAAACTGGTCTCGTCGGTCCAGTTACCGGCATCGTCATCGGTGCCGCCACCAACATCGATATAGGTATCCTGGCGCTGGTAACGCAGCACCAGTTTGCCGACATTATTGATGTCCTTGGTAATCAGCCGCGAACTGCCCTGCCCCACCGACACCATGCTCGGCCCCATATCCACATCGATGACGTAATTGGCGGGTGACGCTGACGAATTCTGTACCGACACCGAAAAATTGTGGCTTGATGCCAGGCCGTTTGTGCCCTTCGCCCCAAATTCATCAATCGTCGGTGTCACGTTGGTTGCATAGACCGCTCCCACCCATTGGCCCTTGGCATCCGTTTGCCAGGTATTGAGGATTTGCCCGTCCTTTAGGCCCGGTGCAACAGTGACACCCGAACTAGCACCTGGTTGGATCGTGGCGTTCTGCACGGGGTTATCGAATTGATCTGTTACGGTCACTTGCACCCCATTCAGAATCCCGGTGTTAACAGTCATGCGCTTGAAATTTGTGATATTAGATTCAAGCTTGCTCGGCGCCCCTGCCTTGGCCGTTGCGCCAAATAAAACCGGTGTGGCACGTCCATGGACTGTTGCCGCAACTAACTGAGGAATCTTAACAGGTACATTGTTATCCAGATATAATTTCGTGCCTAACTTGTGTTTGACTCTGGTTACACCAGCCAGTGGAATTGCCGGATCACTCGAGTCGATTGTTGCCTGCAGGTTGTCCCGCGTCACGGCGGGTTCAAAGTTCTCAAGGCTACCGCCGCCCGCTACGACACGCCACCAGGTTAATACCCCTGGAACCGGATTACCTACCGCATCAAGATATTTGATCGAATATGGCTGTTGCAGCAACTCATTAACTGGGCATCCATCGCCACCACAATTCTGATCATTGCCTGTAATTTCAATTGTTGATACACGCGTACGCAAAGCAGCAACCGTTATGGTGGTCGGTGGAAATCCGGGAATGGTAATAGCAATTTCATACGTTCCTTCTTCATTCGGCAGCGTACCACTGACCAACGCAATCCCATTGCCATTGGTTGAAACCGATGTACTCCCCGCAATCCGCAATACATCCGCCGGATTTGATGAACTTGCGGTGGGTGAGACATTGACGGATTGCGCCACCAGGTTGACTGGCACATTTGATATAGGCGACCCGGTAGGACCGGAGACCAGAATCTTGAACGGGATCGGTAACTGATTGCCGGCGAGTGCGGATTGCCCCTGGCCTTCCAGAATCGTGATACTCGGGGCAGTGGTGCTGGTGGCTATATCCAGTTTGAGAGTGTATGGGCCTGTCCCCGTACCCGGCACCCCCGTTACAACGATCGTGTAGACACCGGACTCCGGTAACTGGAAGTTGCGAATCACCGGATCAGTACCACCGGCGCTATCATCATCTGTCACCAGCGCCACACCGGACGGACTTTCCAATAGTAACAGTAAATCCGGCACGCCGGGATTGGCCGCACGCGCCTCAATCGTCACGCGTGAGCCCTGCAGGCCGATGAAATTATAACGATCCTGCTCGCCTTCCTGGCTGATCTGACCGTTGACCTGCTGGCCACTGACAATCTCACCATTGATGAGATCCGCTTCATTCACACTGCCCGCTTCGATAATAAAATTAACGCTGTTACTCTCCCGGCCATTGGTCGTGACACTCACCGGACCGCTCGTGGCGCCATAAGGCACGCGCGCCGTCAACACATTCGGTGTTGCGTATAAGACCTGTGTCCCCACGCCATTAAAGTTGATCAGATTGTTGGCGACGTCCGGATCAAATCCGCTGCCCATAATAATGATAATGGCGCCGGCCACTGCACGGCCTGGACTAATACCGGTGATATACGGCGGGAAGACCTGGCTGGACCCTGGGACCCTGACGTTGTCCTTATTGACAAACATTTCCGCCAGATAACCTTCACCGTTGGCAATCGGAAAGTCGGTTCCCGCCGGGACACTACCCTGATAAGAAGCTACCTCATAAGACTGGGTATCCGGGTTAAAGCGTTTGACACTGGCGACTTCGAACTCCTGACCAAGGCTTTGCAACAAATCAAAAGCACTGTAACCCGCCGGCGGACAGGGCACCCCGATGAGATTCAATCCCGTGCCGAGATTCAGGTTGGGGCAATTCGAGTTGCCGGTAAAACCCAGTGTCTTTTGCATTAAACTATGCACAATGTAACCTTCGCCACGTGTAATCCCGAAATTAACGCCGGCTGGATTACCGTCGACATAACTTGCCCGTTCAAACGTGCCGGTCGCCGGATTGAAACGATCAATGCTGGTGATTTCCGTTGCGCTACCCAGCGCCTGCAACAAATCGTACGCCTGCATGCCGGTCGGCACCGTGACTGGGTAGGCAAACAAGTTAAATCCGGGCAGCAACACCCGAGAGACGCCAGGGACTTCGATGGTGTTGGTAATTAGATTGATATTGGTGCTATTGGCGCCGGCAAGCAGGCTCACGGTCTGCGCGGCAGTGGGATCCGCTTCAATATTGGATTCATTGGAATCGTATAGCTCTTCCGGAAACGCGGTATCAAAGGTATAAGCGATTATCGAATTAATACGCTTGGGATCCAGTGCGGTGGGATCACCGTCCAGCGGTTCGATGCCGATAAAATAATTGCCAGCCGGGACTGGCATTTTGTAACCGCCATTGTTCAGGGTATAGGCGCCAACCAGTTTCTGCCCGGTATTCACATCGAGCGCGTACACATGCGCGCCAAGGACACGGACATTGGTTGATCCATTCAGCACGGAACCTTCGATAGTCCCATAACTCGCTGGGTAGTTCACGGCATCCGGATAAAAACTCGAAGCATAGGCAATGTCATCGAGTTTGAGTGTGCGCGCGGAAGTTATATCATTGCTCAAAAACGGCCACATCACAGCATCGGGAATGGATGAATGTGACAACCCTATGTGGTGCCCGATCTCGTGCAAAGCCACCGCGCGGATATCCATGGTGTTATTGTTGCCACTAAACTGAAATGGCAGGCTGCCATTGAAAATAATATCACCATCAAAAATAGTGCCTGGTGGATAGACACCTTCAGGAAGATCTGGCTGTCCGTCACCGTTGAGGTCGCTGTTAGCGGCTGTTATGGTCACTCCGGCGGCAAAACTGGTTGTGAGGGATACGGCTAATACGCCTGGCGGAAATACAAAATCCGGATCCGTGAACGTTACCAGATTATAACCGTCCACGCCGGCATTTAGCGGGCCTCCGAGCCTGCCACTGCGGCGATCAACTAGACCTTCAAAAACAAAATTGAGGTCGGTGGTCGTGAGTTCCTGCCATTGACTGAACGCGGCGGTGAATTCGTTAGCCAGTTGCTGGGTGGAAATTGCCGATCCCGGAATCCCGTCGCTACTTAACACCCAGGCAAGCGGCATCATGCGAGAATCCCATTTTGTCTCGAGAACGTTGCTTAGATTGGCTGGATCGCCCTGAAGGAGGTTTCCACCACCCAACACGAGGGTGGGTAACAACAGGAATACCCCAACTGCTAAGTTTTGTAAAAATTTCATTAAAAAATATTCTTTTAGCTAATCTATTGCGCTGCTCGTTTTTGGTTTGCGATTTGCCTGCGAAACAATTCAACCTGTTGCAGTCGTTCCGATGAACTCGAACGTACAGAACCTTGAGTCATCCCGATGTCTGGCGTTGTAATGTTATGAAACAAAAATCCATTGGTGTCGTTCACAACAGTAGAAGAAACCGCCGCAGGATCCACCTGTAACACCTGCACGTTCGCACCCGGTGATTGTTGCGTGGATGACGTTAATGGCAACGGAATAAGCGCCCGCCTTTGAACACTATCAACGCGCTGCAGGAGTAAAGGATCATTAGCCAGGACCGTCACTCTTGGGATTGGCTTAACTACGGAACCCGTGTCCACGAAACGCTGGATCGGTACAGATTGTGGTTCTTCTGCCATGGCAGCCGCCATCGCCATGTAAATTGCAGGCAAGACAATAAGCGCAATGTACTTCTTCATACTCCCTCTATTTTTGTTTTTTAGTTATTTTGTCTGTTGACTTCAGTGGGGATATTGTCCCGAATTTTCTGGATAAACTCGTTTAAATCCATGTCTCTTGGTTTCAACGACTGTTCAATATCACCGCCGTTCTTCTTAGCTCGGGGCGTAAAGGTACCAGGCGGCATCATGTCAAGTTTCTTTTGCGATAACGGTACAAGTTTTCGGCGGGTCTCCCGCTCGGTTTTTACTTCAAATTTACCCAGCGACATCCCAATCACCTGGTGCATTCCTTGCGGACTGCGTTTAGTAAAGAGAACGACTTCTTCGTTTTCCTGGAAGCTTAATCCTCCACCCACGCTCATAGTCACTGGTACGTTGAGCGTAGGGTGAATGGCAGTGCCGCCCAGCGAGGTGATTTCCATGGTGTTATTGCCGTTTCCCTTGATATGCTGATCGATTTGAACGGTCGTTTTGGTAAAAATCTTGCCTCCACGCCATTCAGGTTGAACGGCAGTACACCGACCAACAATAATGGAATCCGCCATGACCGACATTTGCGACAAATCAAGCTCCTCAACAGAAGCCGCATTCGCAAGTGCTACCAGGATCTGGCTGATAGTAAAAATTAAAAAGACAAAGGGTTTCATATTTACTCGCTGGTTTGCTAGCAAAATATCGTGATAAATTGTCGCAGCGCCAGTTATTTAATGTGGACTTTATTTTTTTGGTCGTAGTTGTTTCTTATTTTTTTTAAACCCTTCTTTCACCTTAACTCATCGCAACTCTGATTCCAGCTAAGGTTTTACACTTTTAAACAACCGGACAATTCCTGACTCCGCGCGCGCCCAGTGTAAAAGATTCCATTTACTGTCTGCAAGAAATGGTTTACTCACTTCACCGTTATCTTGAAACTGAAAAGGCAGCATTCCTTAAGCTGCGCTGAATGTGACCCACCAAAATCGTTCCCATATCCCCGCGGCGTGCTTTGAGATCCCGGTCCTCGTTTTCTACCGTGGTAATATTCTAGAAATCGTCACCAGCTGCTATTTTCTCTATTCACGGGCATGCCGATTGTTTTCAACCACAATTCTTTGCAGCGGCAGGCATACTCAAAAACGTTGTTTACTCTTTTCGTTATATTCGTTAAGTCCATTATCACTGAGGACGATATTTTGTATTAACTCTTACATTAGCGGCTCTCGCATCGACTCCTGTTTCTATCGAATACCTGTGTTTTCAATTCGATTTGCAACTACGGCGTATTACTCCGCCCACATCGAACCTATCGGTATATAGTCCTGTATTACAGCCACAGTCGTTATACTTATGATTAAATTTTGTAGCAGTATTCAGTTTCATAAACACTCTGTATCGAGTTTTCTGATCCGATGCGCAGGAGGGAACTGCGGGCTAACGAGCGTAATCGTTCGTTGAGAGGTGATCTCATGCAAACCAGTACCGCCCGCAAGTCATCCGAACAGACACTGACAATACCGGCTCATCCGAAATACAAACGACAGATATAGCAGTGGTAGCCGCATCAGCCGGAACAATACTTCTTACAGCTGCGTGTACCAGATTGTGTGTTAGATTGAAATGTAACAAGTTAGAAATGTCGAAAAAGAAATTAAAACCACACAAGACGAACACCGTTTGATTATGGGCTGTCTCCCGCATTCCCCACATCTGCGATAGAACGCCAATTCATTTACTATTGCGCTTTTCAAAACTAAAATTCATTGAAAATATTTGCGGTTACATACTTCTCTGAAAGCAGAAAATTTCCTAAGGATTTCTGACGCGCGCAGCCGCTCAAAATTCTAAGATAACCTAGACGATGGAGAAATCCTACGTTTCATAAATTCATCAGTTTGGGACTTCCACTATTTCGCTGTGAAGCGAATTGGAAAGTAAGAAATATACAAACATTGCATGATGGAAGTAGATATAAAATGAACGAGCGTTAGCTCGCAATCGGAGAATCGACGGACCTTCAAACCGCCCGACGATCACCACGCCGATGGGCAATCACACTGCTACTCGATTGAACTACATCTGCGAGCGAGATAGTTTTCAGTTTCGAACCGAGATGAAACCATCCTGTTCGGGGCAACATTATTCAAAGATTTTTGACAAACTCGGAGGGATAGATTTCGTCCTAAATAAGATGATGACTTGCTGTGATTATTGGTCGGGGCGAGAGGATTTGAACCTCCGACCCCCACAACCCCATTGTGGTGCGCTACCAGGCTGCGCTACGCCCCGACTGTTTGATTTCCTCAGGAAGGAATCTTAACGTGCTTGCTTGCTTGCTTGAAGGAAGGTGCATTCTACACCAGGTTTCATGAAGAAACTACGTCAAAATGGGCGTCGTAAACGCCCATCCGGTTATTCATGCAGTGAGATTTCATGCAACGAAAGCCGTCGCTAACTTAGCGGCTCAAAATTTCCAGCACTTCTTCGAGATCATTGATCATCTCCCGGAGTTTCGCGCCATTGTTATCGATATCTTTTCCGTCGCTGCCATCAGCCAGCTTTTGACGCGCGCCGCCGATGGTAAAGCCATGCTCGTAGAGCAGACTTCTGATCTGGCGAATCATCAACACATCATGCCGCTGGTAATAACGCCGGTTACCGCGTCTTTTTACGGGCTTGAGTTGCGGGAACTCTTGCTCCCAATAACGCAGCACATGCGGTTTAACGCCGCAGAGATCGCTGACTTCCCCAATGGTAAAATAACGCTTGCCTGGAATGGTTGGTAATTCGTTATTGTTGCTCGCTTCCAGCATACGCCTCCACCCTAGCTTTTAGTTTTTGACCGGGGCGAAACGTAACAACGCGGCGGGCGGTAATCGGTATTTCCTCGCCGGTTTTGGGATTGCGTCCAGGCCGTTCATTTTTATTGCGCAAGTCAAAGTTACCGAAACCCGAGAGTTTCACCTGACGACCGCTCTGCAGGGCTTCACTGATTTCGGCAAAGAAAGCTTCGACTATTTCTTTGGCTTCGCGTTTGTTGAGACCAAGTTCTTCGTAAAGTTTTTCTGCCATTTCGGCTTTGGTTAAGGCCATATCTCTCTCTCACTAGGTTCTTAATGTTGCACCGAATTCCCGATTAAGGGCGGAAAGTATTGTTTCAATTGCTACATCTACATCCTGGTCCGTAAGAGTACGGTTACGATCTTGCAAGGTTAGACTAAATGCCAGGCTTTTTCTACCTGGATCAATGCCTTTGCCCTGATAAACGTCAAATAACTTTAAGTTTGTCAGCATAGCCGTTGATGTACGGTGAATACAGTCGCTGACTGCCTGGGC
>Ga0209640_10002042_pt1 | contig 17496 bp, 18 predicted proteins | sample RifCSP10_1_FD_184018 | JGI IMG/M metagenome (GOLD analysis project Ga0209640, IMG submission 184018) | Soil microbial communities from Rifle, Colorado - Rifle CSP2_sed 10_1 (SPAdes) (version 2) | ecosystem: Environmental > Terrestrial > Deep subsurface > Rock core/Sediment | place: Rifle... | reverse complement strand
GGACGTGGTCCCCTCCCTTCTGGTCTCGGCCACCGATCCCTCCCTCTCGCCCGAAGCGGTTCAAGGTGTGTTGCAGCTTGTCGAGCTGATCACCCGGGTGGGCTGAACCACCCAGAGCCCCCTCCGGCCCTTCGGGCCACCTCCCCTAGAGCCCCCTCCGGCCCTTTGGGCCACCTCCCCCAACGTCGCTTCGCGCCTGGGGGAGGAAACAGTCGCTTCGCTCCTGGGGAGAAAACGTGGGGGAACTCAGCTCGTGGTGGTCCGTAGCGCCGGCAGCACTTCCGATCCCAGTAGCCGGATCAGCGCCGGCTGATCGAGGGAAGCCATCTGGAAGGTGACGATGTTCGCTTCGAGGTCCTCGGCCAGCGGGCGATATGTCCGGATGATCTCGTCGGCCGAGTCGGTCCTCTGGTACCGGCCCAAGATCTCTTCACGGGGGAGGGTGTCGGCTTTCTCCCTCAACTCGGCCGGATCGACAGCCTCGAGCCGTCCTGGCGCGCGCAGGCCACGCCAGGAGAAGATCGCTTTCCAGGCTTCCTCGTCGTCTCCCGCGAAAATGGTCCATCGGGTGGCGAGAATGGTGGGAGCAGGCCGGTTGGCCGCCTTCGCGGCTTGGTTGAGTGGAGTGACCACCTTTTCGATCGTCTCCGAGGGGTCCTTGACCGATGTGATCACGCCCTGAGCCATCTCCCCGGCCAGCGTGGCCGACTTTGGGCCTCCCGCGGCCATGAGGATCGGCACCGGTCCCACCGGGGGCGAGTAGAGCTTGGCTCTGTCGGTTCGGTAGTAGCTGCCGTCGTAGGTCAGCTTCTCACCGTCCAACAGTCGCCTCATTATCTCCAGGGCCTCCGACATTCGTGCGTTGCGCTCGGCGTAGGCAGGGAACTCGTAGCCAAGGGGGCCTTCGTTGATGTTCTCACCGGTGCCGACACCGAGGGTGAAGCGACCGTTGGAGAGCCGGTCGAGGGTGGCCGCAGCCTGTGCCACCACTCCCGGGTGGAAGCGAAAAAGTGGAGTCGTCACTCCCGTGATGAACTCGATGTGGTTGGTGGCCGCGGCCATGGCGCCGATGGTCGAGAAGGCAAACCCCGAAGCTGAGACGTCGTCGACCCAAGGATGAAAGTGCTCTGAGACGACGACAGCATCGAACCCGGCCTCCTCGGCGAGAACGGCATGCTCGACCAGCTCTTCGGGGTGCCATTGCTCGTGACCACAGAAATAGGCGAACTTCGTCAAGACGCTCCTTTCATCTCGGGCCCGATATTGCCAGGTCTACTGGTAGGAGACGAAGACGGGGACCGGGTCCTTATCGATGGTGTAGGCCGGGGTGGCGGTAGCCGGAGAGTCCTCGTCGAAGAAGTTCTTCCAGCCCCACACCCAATGGGCGTCTTCGGTGCCTCTGGTCAATACCAAGAATGTCTCATCCTTGGTGGGGATTGGGCCCTGTCCGTCCATTTGGATCACCATCTGCAGCTCTGGTCGCTGCTTCAACGTCTCCCGATCGGTGATCATGGTCGTCTTGAACTGATGGACGATCAGCATCTTTTGGGGAAGACCGTTGTCCCGGACCAGATCCGCCAGCCAGTCGACGACCGTGTTGACCTCCGAGGCATTGACCCGACCGACCTGGTTCAGATGAACCTGGTCCGATGTGAGCCGCCATTCCGGGTCGAGGGCAAGACTGACGAAGGGGAGCAGCAGAAGCTCCTCGTATTGCTTGGCCTGGGTCAGGAAATCCTCCCGACCTGGTTGGAGGTCGAGGACCACCTGAGCATCGTGTTCTCGAGCCACGGCTATCCACTCGTCAAAGGCTGAGATCGGCCATTCGAAGCTGTAGTCACCATCCTCGGTCGGCTGGCCCGAGGCAACACTGGCAATGATCTCGAATGTCGGGATCACCACTCGCCCATCGGCGGCATACTCGGTGAGGAATGGTGCCATGCGCTCGAGTGTTGCTTGGGGGCCCTGTTCTCCGAGCACTCCCAACCCGATGGTCTCCGGGTGGCCGTAGAAGGCCACGTAGCGTCGAGGCTGGTCCTCGGGAAAGGCATGAAAACCGCCGCCTGGCACCTGGAGACCGCTCGTCAGCACCGCCAGCTCCCAGTCATGCGCTTCGGGCACGGCGCCGATGTAGCGGATTGCCCCCGGTGGTGCGCCGGCGAGGGCCGCCCCGACCACGGGGAATCCCAGGATGTCGCCTGGGTCGTATGCGACGACGGTCGCCCCGGCCACCCTGCCGCTGGCAGCAGCAGAGAGTATGGCCACAGGTTGGGCCGCGTCCATCAGCCAGACGGCAAGCGAGTTGGTTGGCCGGGCGAGCCCGGTGACCAGAGCGGCCGGATCGACGGTGGCCACCGGTAGCGAGCCGGTGGTCGGGCTTGCGTCGGTTTGTGGCAGCACCACCTTGTCGCGGCTCGCCATCGCCGCCATCGTCTCGAGCACGGTTGAGGCGTCCGCCTGGGCAGGGAGACGAAGCTCCTCCGAGACGCCGAGGGCGTCTCGGGCCCTCTCGACTGCCTCCTCGATGGTGGGACGGATCACGTCTGCGTCGGGAGGTGTGATCACATCGACGTCGCCTAACAGGTAGACCCGACTTGGCTTGAGACGTCCCAATTCAGCGGCCAGCTGCGGGTGGGGATGGAGCAGCGGGCCTTCGAGGGCCGCCGCCAGTTGAGCAGCAGCAGCGACCTCGTTCAGATCACCTTCTCCCACCACGACCACGTCCCCAGCACACAAGAAGAGCTCGCCCGACAGGGTGAGGGCGTCACCGGCGACCGAGCCGGTCGCCACCGGCGCCGCGCCGCTGGTGACGTGGACGCAGCTGCTCGCGAGGGGGATCGTGGTGCTCGTCGTGCTCGGAGCCGCGACGATTGTGGGGGGGCTGGTCCCCGCGGTGGGTGTTGGTGTCTCCGCCACAAACGAGCTGCAGGCGCTCACCATCAGCGCGGAGAAAGCGATGCGAACGACGTGGTTCATGCGACTCCGGAGCCCTCGGCAGCGTAATGGCCAAAGAGGGCTAGAACCGGCGTTGTGACTTCCAGATCAAACCGACCGCAATCAATCCGGTCCCGGTCATCCAGACTCCGACCGGCACGAAGAAGGACAGGAACAGACAGGAGAGAAGGCCGACCCAGGCGGTCCAGCGCCCACGATCGAGCCGAAGTGCGGCCAGATTCGTGATGCCGTAATAGAGCAGCACGGTGAACGCCGAGAACGTCCAGGCGAGTGAAATGTCTCCGATCAGGGCGATTACGGCGATCGGCACCGCGGCGGTGATGATGGCGAAGACTGGCACCGATCGTCGATCGAGGCGGGCAAGGGTCTCGGGCATGTCGAGTCGGCGGCCCATCGCCAGCCACACCCGGGAAAGCCCCAGGACCAGGTTGACCAGGACTCCGAGCATGGCGGTCACCGCTCCGATCGTCACCACTGTCGCGAACGGCTGGGCAACGAGGTCGGCCGGCGTCGTGCCCGCCCCGATGCGGAGGCCCCACATTGGGCCGGCGAAGGCGCGGCCGCCGACCTCCACAAGTGCGTAGAGGGTGGTGGCGACCACCAGGGTCACGATCACCGCCCGTGGAATGGTGCGAGCTGGCCGATGAACCTCCTCGCCCATTGTGGCAATGCGCCCATATCCGGTGTAGGCGAGGAAGATGAAGGCGATCGCCGGAAGCAGGCCGCTCGTCGTCAGGTCGGCTCTCTGAAACAGCACTCGGTTGGGCAGCGAGTCGAGTTGGGCGATCCCGGCCAAGGCGAAAGTGATCAAGGCCCCCACGGTCAGGAGCACTAGGACCGTGTTCACCACGGTTGTCCGTTTCAAACCCGCCAGCACCAAAAGAGTGACCGCTGTCACCGCGACAATGGCGACCATGCGCCGGTCACCAGGGATACCGAGATACAGCGCCACCCCAAGGGCTGCGGTGGCGGCTGAAGCGGTCTTCGCCAACAGGAACAGCCAGCCGGCACTGAACCCCCACCAGGGACCGAGAGCCTGATAGCCGTACTCGTAGGTGCCTCCCGCCACCGGGAACCGTCCCGCCAGATAAGCCGATGAGAGACCGTTGAAGACGGCGACCAGGCCGGCGATTGGGATTGCCAGGAGCACGGCATCGCCCCACATTCCCGAGGCAACCCCAATCGCAACGAAAGCCCCGGTGCCGAGAATCGAGCCCAGACCGGTGACGATTGCCCCGCCGATGCCCATCTCGCGCTGGAGGCTCTGGTGCATCAGAAGAGAGTTTCCGGCTCGGCCTTCTCCCGAAGCTCAGGACCGTTGTTCTTCACGGAGTTGACGCTGCTGGACACGACATGCTCCATGACGTTCTCGGGGTCTATGGGTTGGAGCAGGGATGCCGCCGCCTGGGGATCGCGCAGGCTCCGATCGAGCCATGCGTCCCACACCTCGGGCACGAGTGAGATCGGCATTCGGTCGTGGATCGCTGAGATCACGCCTTCGGCGCCGGTGGTGATGATCGAGCAGGTTCGGTGCCAGGTGTCGGCCTCGGGATCCAGTCTCGACGCCCAGATCCCGGCGAAGACCATGGGATGGCCATCGGCCCGGTACACCCAGTGCGGGGTTCGTCCCAGATCCTTGGGCTCCCATTCGTAGAAGCCGTCACCCGGAATGAGACACCGCCTGCGGGAGAACGACTCGCGGAAGGCGGCGGTGGTGGCGACAGTCTCGGCGCGGGCGTTGATGTGGATCGACTTGGTGTCCTTGGCCCAGTGTGGGACCAGACCCCACGGCATCGAACCGAGAGTCCGCGCACCGTCCCTCTCTGAGATCACGTAAACAGGGTCGGTGGGAGCGACATTCCAGTTCGGCTCCAGCGCCTCGGTCAGCACGTCATCGATGCCGAAATACTCGGCGTAGAAGTCGAGATCACCGGTTATCGAGAAGCGACCGCACACAGGATGTCAGGTTAGAGGCGACGGCATGTGCTCAACCCGTGGAACGGGCCCTAAGTAGGGTCTCGAGCAGGTCGGCGACCCCTGAAGGATCGGGCACCGTCAGGTTGGCGAGGGTTGGCCCTTCGCCCACGTGTACCCCCAGGTCACCTTGTTGGAGTGCGGCGAAGACGCTCTCGTCGGTCACATCGTCTCCAATGAACAACGCCCGGTCCGCTCCGAGTGACCGTCTCAGTTCCACGAAAGCCGCCCCCTTGTCGACTGACGAGTCGGTGAGCTCGAGGATCTTCTTTGCCTCCAAGAGTCTCAAACCCTTGATCTTTCGTGCCTCAACCCGCAGACCCTCGACCGTCTCGTCGGGATCGGTCACCGACCGGTAATGGAATCCCACAGCTCGGGTCTTGTGCTCGACTCGTGCCCCCGGTGTGGCACTGACTGCGGCGTCGACCAATGCCCGGGCCTGGGCCAGCGCTGGTGTCTCCGGCCCGGTGGTGTTCCCGTGGTCGGCTCCGTGCTCACCGATCAGCACGAATCCGGGGTGATCGAACCGTCTCAGGAGGTCGGCCCGTCTTCTTCCGCTGATCACGGCCACTGTGGTGTGATCGAGATTCGCCAGTTCCTCCAGAGCGGTCTTGGATCGGGCCAATGGGGTGGCGAGATCGGGATCATCGACGATCTCGGCGAGAGTCCCGTCGAAGTCGCTGGCGATGAAGAGCCGAGGAGAGTCAGCGATCTCCTCGATCACCTGTCGATGGCCTCGAGATTGTGCCTGGCCCAAGAGTGAACATCCCAGCGACCGACGGCCCGCCTGAGTCTGGCCATCCGTCGGTTCTGCTCTTCTGGCTCCATCACCACCGCGGCGTGAAGCGCACGCGCCAGACCATCGATGTCATAGGGGTTGACTATGAGTGCGTCGCCCAGACGCTCGGCCGCCCCGGCGAACTCGCTGAGGATCAGCGCCCCGGTGTTGTCCCGCCGGGTTGCCACGTATTCGAGGGCAACGAGGTTCATCCCGTCTCGCAGCGGTGTCACCAGCATGACGTCGGCTGTCAAATAGGCCCCGACCAGGTCGGTGAAGGGGAAGGTCCGGTACAGATAGTGGACCGGGGTCCAGGCGGCGCGGGCGAAACGGCCATTGATTCTGCCCACCAACTCTTCGACCAAACGTCTGATCACCTGGTATTCGCCGACGTCCTCGCGGCTCGGCACGGCGATCTGGACGAAGGAAACCTTGCCGATCAACTCAGGGTGTCGCTGCAACATCACCTCGAAGGCCCGAAGCCTGAGGTCGATCCCCTTGGTGTAGTCGAGTCGGTCCACACCGAGGATCACATGCTCCGGGTCACCCAGGTCGTGTCGGAGGCGTGAGGACATGGCGAGTGCCTCGGGACTGTTGGCCACGGCCCTGTTCTCGGCGACATCGACCGAGATGGGAACAGCTTCGGCTCGAATGCCATGTCCCTGAAACTCGAGGGAGGATGCCGGGCCGGTGGCCCCGGCTATCTCCCTGGCGGCCGCGGCGAAGTTCAGCGTCGCCCTCCGGGTCTGGAACCCCAAGTAGTCCGCCCCGAGCAACCCTTCGAGCACCTGGGCGCGCCAGGGGAGTCGTTCGAAGATGTCAAGGGGGGGAAAGGGGATGTGGAGGAAGAAGCCGATACTCGCCTCGGGCACTCTCCGACGCACCATTGCCGGGACCAGTTGCAGCTGATAATCGTGTATCCAGATCGTGTCATGGGGACCGGCGGCGCGAGCCACGACTTTGGCGAATCTGTCGTTGACTTCGAGGTGGGGCCGCCACCAGTGGCGATGAAACTCGAGTGGGCGGATGGCGTCGTGATAGAGCGGCCAAATGGTGCCGTTGCAGAACCCGTCGTAGTGATCTTCGATCTCTTCTTCGCTGAGCACCACGGGTCTGTTCTGGATTCCGGCGGCTCGGAATGCCCGTGATCTTCCGCCAGGGCCGCCATTCCAGCCAACCCAGACACCACCACGCTCGCGAAGCACGGGCGCCAGGGCGGAGACCAGCCCACCCGGGCTGGCGCTCCACGCCTCGGATTCCTCATCCCAGGCGACAGGCAGCCGATGTGCTGCCACTACCAGCTTGCCACCGACCCGGTTGCCATCCATCTCGTTTGACCATACCCGGCCTCCCCATCGGCAAAAACGGCGTTCCCCACATGGGTAACACCTCTGCCATCATCGAACACCATGCTCGCCGCGCTGAACATCGTCGCCGTCGGTCTCGGTGTCGCCGCCGGGGGTTTGTCGGCAACCATCACTTCGCTAGCCGTGGGCGGGCTGTTGACCCTGCTCGGAGTCGAGAATGGCGCGGACATCGGGTTGTTGGTGGGTGTGGTTGGCGGCTTGGCTCTGGCGGGATGGGTATCGGGCCACATGGCCAAGCACTCCGAGCGATTCCACGGCGCGGTCACCGGGCTGCTGTTGGCCGGCGTGGTGATCATCGTCGCCAGGCTGGGGGGAAGCCCGGCCGCGACCCCGGCCGTGATCTGGCTGGCGGTGGTGGCGATGGTCACCGCCGGGTCGACTGGTTGGCTGGCCGGTCGACGTAAGCGCTCGACCTCGTAGAATCAGGAGTGCGAGCCCGCCGGGCGACCGCGGTCGAGAGATCGAGGAAAGTCCGGACTCCAAAGGGCAGGGTGCTGGGTAACTCCCAGGCGGGGTGACCCGACGGAAAGTGCAACAGAGAGCAAACCGCCGATGGCCCTATGGGCACAGGCAAGGGTGAAACGGTGAGGTAAGAGCTCACCAGCGTCGCAGGTGACTGTGGCGGCTTGGCAAACCCCACCCGGAGCAAGGCCAAGCAGGGACGACGACGGCCCGTCGATCGAGTCCCGGGTAGGCCGCATGAGCGTGTCGGCAACGATACGTCGAGATGGATGGTCGTCCACGACAGAATCCGGCTTACAGGCGGGCTCGCAACCGTCGCAGAGGGTCCCGATAGGGGCCTTCTGCGCGTCCGGACCTGGGTGTTCCAGGGCTTCGGACGCTTCTAGCCCTCGTCAGAACCTCTTGTGACACGGTCGTGACACAGGAGCTCAGGGTTGCACGGTCCAGCCAATCAGGTCGTCCGAGCCACAGAGCGAGGCGACCATGTTGACCACCTGGACACTTGACCAACCATTGTCGGCCTGGCCTTGCCGAGCCGCGTTGAGGTTCTCGTTCACCTCCTCCACGAGGGCGAGGAGGGTGTTTTGGTCCTCCTCCGACAAGGACTCGGCCTCTTCCACGATCGTTTCCATCTGACTGGCGACACCGTCAATTGGGCCGGCCGGACTATCCGTACCTTCTGGCTCGGTCTGTAAGACGGGCACGACGCTGCCGCAGAAAACATCGAGTCCCCCCGATGGGCTGTCGACGCTGCTTGTTGTGGCCTCGTTGGAGCTGTCACCGCCGCAGGCGACAAGGACGATGCCAACCACTAGCAGCGCCGATGAGACAGGTCTCCGATAACCGGATCTCCGGAGTCGCGCTGCATTGTCATCAGAAGCTGGTCTCACTGTGACCCAACGATCGCGAACGACGACTCGATGTTAACGACACTGCCATCGGGGGCCATCCACTCCTCTGAGCGCTGGTAAGGATGGTTAGGTCTGGCGCAGACGCATAGCCCCCGGAAGGAAGGCTATATCAGAATCCGGCTTACAGGCGGGCTCGCAACCGTCGCAGAGGGTCCCGATAGGGGCCTTCTGCGCGTCCGGACCTCTGCTACCGAGCACGTGGTTGACCTGGGCTATCGTATATCGTCGAACAACGATGATTGAAGCATGACGAGCCAGCTCGAGACCGAGATCCAACGAACCGACGCGGTGGTCGCCCGACTGTCGTTGTTGGATCGCTTCCTGCCGGTTTGGATCGTGGCCGCCATGGTGCTGGGGTTGGTGCTCGGTCGTGTCGTCACCGGGCTCGACGAAGTCCTGGACCGAGTCAAGATCGACACAGTCTCCCTCCCCATCGCCCTTGGCTTGCTGGCGATGATGTACCCGGTCCTCGCCAAGGTGAAGTACCGGAAGATCGGCTCTGTCATCGACCGGCGTTCCCTCGTCATGTCTCTGCTGTTGAACTGGCTGATCGGGCCGGCCTTGATGTTCACCCTTGCTTGGGTGCTCCTGCCCGACCTGCCCGAGTACCGCACCGGCCTGATCATCGTTGGCCTGGCCCGGTGTATCGCCATGGTCCTGATCTGGAACGATCTCGCCTGTGGCAACCGCGAGTTGGCAGCGGTGCTGGTGGCGATCAACTCGGTGTTCCAGATCGCGGCCTATTCGCTTCTCGGGTACTTCTATCTGGAGCTCTTGCCCGGGTGGCTCGGTCTCGATTCAGACGGCATCGACGTGACCGTGTGGGGGATCGCCAAATCGGTGTTGATCTTCCTGGGAATCCCGCTGCTGGCTGGATTCCTCACCAGGATCTTCGGCGAGCGGGCCAAAGGAACGCAGTGGTACGAGGAGCGCTTCTTGCCGCGCATCGCCCCGCTCGCTCTGTGGGGCCTCCTTTTCACCATCATCGTGTTGTTCGCCCTGCAAGGCGAACAGATCACCAATGCTCCTTGGGATGTTGCCCGGATCGCGGTGCCGTTGGTGGTGTACTTCGCCATCATGTGGACTGGCTCGTTCGTCGCCGGGATGAAGATGGGACTGCCCTATGACCGCAACACCTCTATCGCGTTCACGGCCGCGGGCAACAATTTCGAGTTGGCTATCGCGGTGGCGATCGGTGTGTTCGGGGTGGCGTCAGGGCAAGCACTGGCCGGGGTAGTGGGCCCGCTCATCGAGGTCCCGGTTCTGGTCGGCCTCGTCTACGTCGCCTTGTGGGCACGCCGCCGCTATTACCCGGGCCAACTCGACGTGGCCGCCGAAGGAGCCAAGACATGACGTCGGTGAGGCACTCCACCCCAACCAAGTCGATCGAAGAATGTCACGTTCCTCCAGAGGCCGAAGTCGTGGTGGCACCTCCCGACGACGAGACATTGGCCACCCTGGCCAAAGCGATCGGTCACCCAGCCCGGCTGATGATCCTGCGTCTTCTCGCTGATCGGGAGACGTGTATCACCGGCGACGTTGTTGCCGAGCTTCCACTCGCCCAGTCGACCGTCTCCGAGCACCTCAGGATCCTGCGTGAGGCCGGTTTGATCCACGGCGAGATCGAAGGACCGCGGACGCGCTACTGCATCGATGCCGGCGGTCTGGCCCTGCTCAAGGCCGGTATCACCGTTCTGTGAACGTCCGGGATGGCCAAACGGCGGGCGCCGGGCGCCAAAACCACCCGACACCTACCCCAAGGGATAGCCTGGGCTAGGAAACCTTCGACGAGCCGAATCGGTCGAAGGGTGAGGACTCGACGAGGAGGAGCCGGAATGGTCATCAACAAGTACCTAGCCGAGTTGCTGGGAACCTTCGTCCTGGTGTTTCTTGGTTCCATGACGATTCTCGGTGTGGGTGGAGCGACCGGGGCCGCGGAGATCGTCGCCATCGCCTTCGGCTTTGGTCTCGCCCTTCTCGCCGGGATCTGGGCTGTGGGGCACGTCTCGGGCGGACACTTCAACCCAGCAGTGACCCTTGCGATGTTGCTGGACGGCCGTACCTCATTCGGGGACGCCATTGGTTATTGGATCGCCCAATTCGCCGGAGCCGGCGTGGCCTCATTGGTGGTGATGGCCGCCTCCAGCCAGGCCACCGTGGCCGGGACCGTAACCGGTTATCAGACGCTCTCGACCGGCATTCTCATGGAGATCGTGCTCACCGCGGTGTTTGTCTGGGTGATCCTCTCGGTGACGCAACGTGGCGCCAACCATGCCCCGGCCGCCATCGCTCTCACCCTGGTCGGCGTCCACATCGCGGGCATCCCATTCAGCGGTACCTCGGTGAACCCTGCTCGTTCCTTCGGGCCGGCGGTGGTCTCGGGAGAGCTCGAGCAGCTATGGGTTTACATCGTGTTCCCGCTGGTCGGTGGAGCGGTCGCCTGGGCGCTGCACAAGCTGTTCCCAAGCGAATCCTGACCTGAATCTTCGTTCGAGCGGGCCGTCGGCGAGACGACTATCTGAAAAGGGGTTCCTCGCCGAAGTCTTCCAGACCCATCACCCAACCGGCGGGCAACGACCAATGACGGGCCCCCTTGATCATCGAGTCGAGCTCAACGCGGGTCGGCCGAGCGTCGTTGCTCGGTGAGGCCTTGGCCACGAAGGTGAGACAGTCGTACTTGTTGCCTTCCCGATCGACGGCCTTGACCTCCCAGTCAGCGACCCGTCCCTCCGCCTCTTCGGCATCGGTCAGGGAGGGCACCTCGTCGTGAGGGATGTCGAAGACCGCTCCCCACACGGTGTGACCGGTCTCGGCTAAGAGACTCGGTAGACCGCTGACTTCGTCCGAGTCGACGAACACCAGTCGGGTCTCTGGAAAGTGGGCAGTGAACCGAAACCGTGCGTTGGGAGCGACGACGCCGATCCGATCGGGGTCGAGAAAGGATGCGTAGGCGAAGTAGAGCGTCGGCTTGGTCAAGGAGGGCAGTCTACCGGCCCGTCCCGGTTCTCCGGTTCGGGGGGTGGTTTTACTTTGGGCTTAACGGGCGGCCCTATCGTTGTGGGGGTGTCACGAAGCTTGGTTGGATTGGGGCTGGCCCTTGTGCTGCTGGTCGCGGCGTGCAGCGAGGGCTCCGGTGGGGAGTCTGAGCCCACCATCTCGGATCAAACCCCGACAACCGTCGTGGAAACCACGGCCACCGTATCCCCGAGCACATCGCCGCCCTCTTCCGACCGTCAGGCGGCTCCCGATTTCACCCTCCAACTGGGGGACGGGGGCAGCTACACCCTCTCCGAAGGAGCCAAACCGGTCTATCTGGTGTTCTGGGCCGAGTGGTGACCGACCTGTCGACGGGAGTTGCCCGTCGTGGACAACCTGGCCGCCGAGTTCTCGGATCGCATCGACTTCGTCGCCCCGGCATGGAAGGCGGACCTGGAAGCCACCACGGCGCGAGCCGAGGAGCTGTTCCAGTCAGGGGAGGTCCTGTGGGGTCTCGATCAGGACGAGGAGATCTTCGCCCTCTACGGTGTGCCTTATCAACCGGTGACGATCCTGATAGGCGCCGATCGGACGGTGTACGAGGCGTGGCCCGGATTACGCGACGAACAAGAGATCAGAGAGGCGCTGGAGCGTCTGGTCGACGCAGATCAGTAGCGCCTTAATATCTCCAGGTGCAACTGCCAACATCGCCGACGGGGGATTCATGACCTACAGGACCCAGCCAGACGGCCGGCCGACTGGTTGGCGCGACGAGCTCCTCGAGTTGGAACGTCGACTTCTCGATCCCGAGGTTCGGCATTCACTGGTATCTGTTGACCGGCTCCTCCACCCAGAATTCATCGAGTTTGGCAGTGGCGGGCGGGTTTACAACAAGGAGATGATGGTGAGCATCATGGTTCGAGAAGAGCCGGCGTCGGTGATGATCCGCGACTTCTCGGTGAGAGAGCTTGCCGAGGGGGTCGCCCTCGTCACTTATCGGACGGTCGGCATGGAGGGCAAGGAAGCCCGTCGCAGCTCGATCTGGGTGCGCCAGCTGTCTCGCTGGCAAGTCATCTTCCATCAGGGGACGAGGATCCCGAGTCGGCTCAGTCTCGGCTGATCCCGGCCCGCAATCCGACACACTCTTAGGGCACTCTTGAGGCGTTTCGAGCTCTTGCTGGTCTACGGGGAGCTATTCGCCGTTGCTTGGCCGGCGCTGTTCGGGGTGAGGACCCGTCGTGGCATCGTTGCCGGGTTGATGCTGGCCCTGTTCGTGTTGCAATGGCAGTCGGAAGGTCTCCGTTGGCAGATGATCCCGGCGTACGCAGCTGCCGTCGGGCTTTCGGTGGGTGACATCCTGGCGATCGAGCGAAAGCTCGACTGGACTCATCGCATCTCGCGGGGAATCTTTGGCCTGGCCGGCGTCGGTCTGGCGGCAGTGCTGCCACTGGCGCTCCCGGTTCCCGAGCTCCCGGTTCCATCGGGTCCAGAGCGAATCGGGACAGTGACCGTCGAGTTGATCGACGGTGAGCGCGAAGAGATCTACGGGCAGCTTCGTCCCGGTGAGCCGCGACGGCTGGTGGCCCAGGTCTGGTATCCAGCGCTTCCCGAGGGAGATGCCCAGCCGGTCCTGTTGAGCGAAGACTGGGACATCGTGGCCCCGGGGATGGCGAAACTGCTCGGGCTTCCGGGTTGGTTCCTCAGACACACCCGATTTGTCGAATCGAATTCCTATCCCTCAGCCCCGGTAGCCCCCGGGACGTTCCCGGTGGTCCTCTACAGCCATGGATGGACCGGGTTCCGGGCCATCGCGGTGAACCAAATCGAGAACCTGGTCAGCAACGGTTTCATGGTGGTGGCCGTCGATCACACCTACGGGGCGGTGGCAACCAGGTTCGGCGACGGTGATGTCGTGGAGTATGACCCAGCCGCTCTCCCCGACATCGACGAGGTAGGGGAGGACGCCTACGAGGAAGCCAGCCAGAACCTGATCGGGGTCTTCTCCGACGACCTGGTGACGGTGGTCAACGCCCTCGAAGAGGGAGCCGATGGCCCTTTCGGAGCTATCGCAGGAAGCGCTGACCTCTCCCGTTTGGGTCTCTTTGGTCACTCGGTCGGCGGCGGCGCCGTCGTCAAGTTCTGTCTCGAAGACGAGAGGTGCGACGCGGTGCTGGGTCTAGACGCCTGGGTTGCACCGATTCCCGATCGAGTCGTTGCCGTGTCCGCGGTGAAGCCCGCGCTCTTCATGCGTTCGGATGAATGGAGGGGTGACGAGAACGATGCCATCCTGAGAGGGATCGCCGAGCGGTCGACGGAGACCACCTACTGGGTCGGCGTTGAGGGAGCGTCCCACAATGACTTTGTCCTGGCCCCGCTCCTCTCTCCGTTCTCCGATCGGTTCGGGCTGACCGGGCCGATCCCTGCCGGCCGGATCATCCCCATCATCGACCGCTACCTGGTTGGCTTCTTCGACGTCCACCTGCTGGACACAGGCTCGGCCGCCCTGGACACCGCCAGTTTCGATGAGGTATCGGTAGAGGTGATCCGTCCCTAGCCGCCCGCTACGGCTTAGGCGTCGGGTCGTTGTTGGGTGTCGCCGGTGATCTGCTGACCGGGGCTCTCGCCACGCTTGATGGCATCGATGGTGGCCCCGAGCACAAAGGCATCAGCCTCGCCGATGATCTTCCCCACCACCACACCGTCGGGGTCGATGAAGAAGGTCTCGGGTATCCCGAACACTCCATAGGCGATGGCCGTCCTGCTCCCAGGGTCGGCCAGGTATCGGGTGGCCTGCGACGTCCCCGCCTCGGCGAGATAGGCGAGCGTGCGTTCGGGGTCCTCCTGATAGGCGACCTGGACAAAGGTGACACCCTGATCGGCGAACGAGTCGGAAGCGGCGACGAGATCGTCATGCTCCTCCCGACACTGGGGGCACCATGAAGCAAAGAAGTTGAGCACAACGATCTCGCCGGACAGATCGGAGAGCGACACGCTGCCCGAGCCGTCGAGATGGTCGAGCTCGAACCCGGGAGCGGGCTGGCCAAGCAGCGGTGACTCGACGAGACCCGGGTTGGAGCCAAACCGGGATGCCAGCACCACGGCAAACACGATTGCCCCGCCCACAACAGCGAGCGCCACCCAGCGCATGACGCGTCCGCTCATTGGCAGTCCTCGCCCTCTCGGGCCAGTCGAAGGTCGGACTCGACTCTGGTCCTCGTCTCACGGTCCAACTCTGGGTCCCCGAGCAAGCCCTCGAAGATCTGGGTGGCGGTTTCGGCTTCGCCGCTGCCACACCATCCGATCAAGGCCCTGACGTAGAGAGCGACACTCGACCCAGGATCGATGGCGAGGGCCTCGTCGACGAGCCGGGTGGCGGTCTCCACCTCACCGTTGCCGTCATATGCCATCCAACCGAGACGGACCAGGGCGGTGATCGCCTCGGTCGGTGCCGCCTCGACGTCCTCGGCCACGACGAGGTAGTGGGGAAACGCCGAGCGATAGTCACCGACCTCGAAGTAGCGCTCGGCCAGGGCGAGCCGCATCCCGTTCACCTGAGGGTTGTCGAGGTTGGCGGCGATCACCGCCTCCATGGTCTCGTTGCTCACGTCGGCCAGGTCCTGGTCGCCGAGGTCGGCCGCCCCGGACGCCGACGCTGCCCGGTCCTGAAGCGAGTTGCCGGCCAGAACCACAATGGCGGCGAATGTCGCGACGAGGATCAACCCACCAGTGAGGAGACGGGTGCGGCTTCTTTGCCCCGAGGGGGAAACCGAGACCTTCTCGGCAGGCCCGGGGTGTCTCTTCCACCAGACAATCACTGCCAGACCCACCACCAGGGCGGCGACCGGGGCCACCCACAGCACCAGCGTGTTTCCGCTTGGGGGCGGATCGAGCAATAGGGCGCCGGAGAACGAGGACAGCAGCTCGTCGATGATCTGTTGATCGGAGAAACCAGCGGCCACCCGCTCCGATACCAGGTCCATCATGTCCTCGGCCATTGGCGACGGTGAGTTGGCTATCGACTCGCCCTGGCAGACCGGGCATTTGATGCGTGCACCGATCTCCTCGACGCGATTCACGGTGGCGGGCCGGGTCGAGATCAGGAACAGCAGAGCCACCGCCATGACGACGATCAAAGTGGCCGTGGTGAGACTGCGGGCGCGGTCAGACATGGGCCACCACCCGATCTCTCTCGGCGGCTCGCTCCGTGCGGCGGACGGCCAGCGACCAGAAGCCACCGGCTGCGGTTGTCAGACCGCCCAGCCAAATCAGCCAGATCATCGGTGAGGTGTCGAGGTCCAGGTCGATCGTGTCGGCGTCGATCCTCCGCAGCGTCAGATAGAGGTCACCCTCGGCCTGGGTCATGACCGCAGGGGTGATCACGGCCGTGGCCATGGCCTGGTACAAGTTGAGCCGTGGCTCGAGGGTGGTCAAACGGCGGTCTTCCTTCAGCACGTCTATCCGAGCCCCCTGGACGACGCGGTTCGGCTCGTTGCGTCTGAAAGGAGAGTCGTAGACCAGGGTGTATCCGGCAAAGTCGACGGAGTCGCCGGGTGCCAGCTCGACCTGGAGATGCGCGGGCAGGTTGGCGGCGAAAGCGATGCCGACCGCGACGAGGACCACGCCTACGTGGCTCAGTTGCCCCGCCCAGAACGACTGGTCGTTGCCCAGCACGGTCCGGATCTCGGTGGGCAGAGGGCGACCGGACTTCTCTGTCCGGCTCCGGGCAAGTTCCAACAACAGCCCGAGGATGGCGCTGGAAACGAAGAGACCCAGGGTGACCGCGAGAACCACCCATCCCACCCGGGTCACGACCAATGCGGTCACGATGCCGGCGGCCAAGGCGATGATGGTCGGGCCGCGCAGGCGTCGCCACAACAAACCTGGAGCGGCGCCTCTCCAAGGTGTCACCGGGCCGAATCCCATCGTCAACAGGAGCAGGAACGAGAGGGGCACGGCGAGACGATTGAAGAACGGCTCGCCGACTCCGACCTGGGTGCCCGTGAACGCCTCGAGCAGGAGGGGATAGGTGGTACCGATCAGGACCACGAAGGCGTAGACGGCGAGGAGGAGGTTGTTGACGAGGAAGCTGCCCTCCCGGGACACAAAGCTCTGGATACGCGGCGAAGTGGCCACCAGGTGCGACCGCATCGAGAAGAGAGTGAACGATCCCACCAGGACGAGGACCATGAACCCGAGCAAGGCGGGCCCGATGGCCGACTGGGTGAAGGAATGGACCGAGTTGATGGTGCCGGACCGGGTGAGGAAGGTGCCGAGAATGGTGAGGGCAAAGGCGCTGATCACGAGCACGAAGTTCCACGCCTGAAGCATCCCGCGCCTTTGTTGCACCAGACCCGAGTGAATGAACGCCGTGGCCACCAGCCAAGGCAAGAGGGAGGCGTTCTCTACCGGGTCCCACGCCCAGTACCCGCCCCAGGACAGGACCTCATAGGCCCACCACCCGCCCAGGATTATGCCCAGGGTGAGGAACGACCATGCCACCAGGGTCGATCGATGGCTTCTCTTCAACCACTCCGGGCCGGGCACCCCAAGTGACAGGGCGCCGATCGCATAGGCGAAGGGGACGGTGAGCCCGACGTAGCCCACATAGAGCACGGGCGGGTGGATGGCCATCAGGAAGTGGTTCTGGAGGAGCGCATTGGGCCCCGGCCCATTGGCCGGCACATCAGCTGCCGCCAGCGGCCACGGGCTGGAGGCGGCACAGCCGGTGGAAAGTGCCTCCACGCAGACTTCGAACGGATTGGAGACGGTGACCATCAGCCCGAAGAAGAAGATGGCGACCCCACCCATGACGGCGAGGGCGGCCGCCCCCAGTCGGTCCGGGGAGTTCCGGTACTTGAGTGTCGTTGCCCAGATGAAGACCGCCAGGACCAAGCCCCAGAGGATGATTGAGCCTTCGAGAGCGGCCCATGCGGTCGCCACGTCGAAGGGAAAAGGTGTAGTTGTGGCGTGGTGATTGGCAACATATGCCAGGCTGAAGTCGTCGTTGAGCAGAGCGAGCTCCATCGCTGCCATCGCGATCACCGCACCCGAGAGCACCAACCTGCCCGGCGCG
>Ga0209640_10002041_pt1 | contig 17497 bp, 16 predicted proteins | sample RifCSP10_1_FD_184018 | JGI IMG/M metagenome (GOLD analysis project Ga0209640, IMG submission 184018) | Soil microbial communities from Rifle, Colorado - Rifle CSP2_sed 10_1 (SPAdes) (version 2) | ecosystem: Environmental > Terrestrial > Deep subsurface > Rock core/Sediment | place: Rifle... | reverse complement strand
CCCCCTTTCGCGCGCGACTTGCATGTGTTAGGCACGCCGCCAGCGTTGATTCTGAGCCAGGATCAAACTCTCCAGTTAAATGCTGAGCCGTCCACCGTGATCATCCGGCTTGCGCCGGTTGATCGAGGCCGCTTGCGCGACCCCTGAGCGGAGGCCCGTGAACTGAAGATACGTACTTCTTGGTCCTTGGGCTGAACCTCGCATCAAAAACGTGTGTGCACTACCTAGTTTTCAAAGAGCCACCCCGTTTTCAGGGGACTCGACCAGAATACCAAAGCCGCTGACGCGTGTCAACCGCTTTCGTTCTGGCCCGTCTGTTTCGGAGGTGCGACTGGGTGGGGGAGGACGATCCGACCGTCTCTACGTCACCCGGCGATACGCCCCCGGCAACAGAGGATGATAGACCCCCGCCGCCGGCTTGTCAAGGCACGGTCAGGGAAGGACCTGGACGCGCAGGTGTCGTGCCGAGCCCACCGAGAGCACGAACCCCTCCCCCGGACCCAGGGTGAGCTCGGCGCGGGAATCGATGGTCTTTCCGTCGACCCGCACCGCGCCCTGTCGGAGCAGTCGGTCGGCGTCGCTCTTGGAGCGGGCGAGCCGGACCCCGTTGGCCAGGATCGCGGTCACCAGTATCTCCCGCAGCTCGCGGGCGGTGTACGTGCCCGGGACGACGTGGTGTACCGGCAGCTCGGACGGCGCCTGGCGCTGCTGATGGACGCGCCGCCATTCGCCCTCGGCCTCGGCCGCGGCGGACGCGCCGTGAAAGTCGGCAACCAGCCGCGCCCCGAGCGCCAGCTTGGAGGTCATGGGGTCCGCCTTCGCCTTCTCCCGTTCGAGGTCCGCCGGAGTGAGGTCGGTCAGAAGGGCGTAGTAGCGCCACATGAGCTCGTCGGAGATGCTCATCACCTTCGCGAACATCACCCCCGGAGCCTCCGCGACTCCGATGTAGTTGCCGAGGCTCTTCGACATCTTGGCGACCCCGTCCGTGCCTTCCAGGAGGGGGGTGGTGAGCACGACCTGGGGCTCGAGCCCATAGCCCGGCATGATGTCGCGCCCCACGTTCAGGTTGAAGAGCTGGTCGGTCCCCCCGAGCTCCACGTCGGCCCGGAGGGCCACCGAGTCGTAGGCCTGGGCCAAGGGGTAGAGGAACTCGTGGACCGAGATGGGCTGGCCCGCCTCGTAGCGCTGCTTGAACTCGCGGCGCTCCAGCATCCGAGCCACGTTGTAGCGGGCGGCCAGGCGGACGAGGCCTTCGGCCCCGAGAGCGCCCAGCCACTCGCTGTTCCGGCGGGTCTCGGTCTTCCGCCGGTCGAGGATCTTGAAGGCCTGCTGCTTGTAGGTCTCGGCGTTCCGGTCGATCTCCTCCGGCGAGAGCGGCGGCCGCGTCTTCGACTTGCCGGTAGGGTCCCCGATCATGCCCGTGAAGTCGCCGATCACGAAGACCACGCGATGACCGAGGTCCTGGAAATGGCGCATCTTGCGCATGAGCACGGTGTGGCCGAGGTGAATGTCGGGGGCGGTCGGGTCGAACCCCACCTTGACCGTGAGCGGAGTTCCCCGCGCCAGCTTTTGCCGGAGGGCGTCCGGGGTCACGACGTCGACGCAGCCCCGGGTGAGGTGGGCGAAGCTCTCCTCGACGCTTCGGGGCGGGGCGTTCACGCTTCCTCCAGGAGAACCCGGCGGCCCTCCACGCGACACCGCCCCTCGAGCACGATGCGCGCCGCGCGCGGGTAGAGGCGGTGCTCGACTTCGAGGATCCTCGCCGCCAGCGTTTCTTCCGTGTCGGCGCCCCGCACCGGCACCGCCTCCTGGAGGAGGATGGGTCCCGAGTCGAGCCCCTCGTCGACGAGGTGAACCGTGGCTCCGCTCACCTTCACGCCGTAGGCGAGCGCCTGTCTTTGTGGCTCCCGGCCCGGGAACGCGGGCAGGAGCGACGGATGCACGTTCAGGATCCTCCCCGCATAGGCCCGGATGAATCGCGAAGAGAGCAGGCGCATGAAGCCGGCGAGGCAAACGAGGTCGACGTGGTGCGCGGCCAGCAGCTGGAGAACCTCTTGATCGAAGTCTTCGCGGGGGCGGCCGCGGTGGTCGCAGAAGTGCGCGGGAACCGCGGCCTTGCGGGCGCGCTCCAGGCCGGCCGCGGACTCGACGTTCGAGACCACCACCGCGATCTCACCTCCGAGCTCCCCCCGCGCGGCCGCGTCGACGAGGGCTTGGAGGTTCGATCCTCGCCCGCTGATGAGGACCCCGACCTTCTTCACGCCGCCATCACTCGAACACGACACCCGTACCCCGGACCACGGAGCCGATCACGAAGCTCGTCTCGCCGCGGCGCTCGAGGGAATGCTCCACGTCGTGCAGGTCCTCGGGGGCTGCCACGACCACCATGCCGATGCCCATGTTGAAGGTTCGGAACATCTCCTCGTCGCTCACCGCGCCGCCGCGTTGAATGACTCGGAAGAGCGGCGGCACCGTCCAGGAGTCGGCGCGCACCCGGGCCCCGAGGCCTTCGGGCAGCACGCGCGGGATGTTCCCGGGGAAGCCGCCGCCGGTGATGTGGCAGAGCGCCCGCACCTTGTCCCGCTCGAGGAGCGGCTCGACCGCCGCCAGGTATCCTCGGTGGGGGGCGAGGAGGGCCTCTCCCACCGTGGTTCCGAGCTCCGGCAAACGCGTGTCCACGCGGTGGCCCAGGGTCTCGAAGAGGACCTTGCGGGCGAGGGTGTAACCGTTGGTGTGAAGCCCGGCCGAAGGGAGGCCGAGGAGGACGTCGCCTTCGCGCACCCGCGCGCCGGTCAGGGCCCGGCTCTTGTCGACCACCCCGACGATGAAGCCGGCGAGGTCGTAGTCGTGGGGCGCGTAGGTCCCCGGCATCTCCGCGGTCTCGCCGCCGATCAGGGGACAACCGAACTCGGAGCAGCCGCGGGAAAAACCGCGGACGATGGCCTCGACCGTCGCCACCTCCATCTTTCCGAGGGCGATGTAGTCGAGGAAGAAGAGGGGCACGGCGCCTTGCACGAGGATGTCGTTGACGCAATGGGCGACGAGGTCGTAGCCCACGGTGTCGTGCACGCCCGCCGCGATCGCCACCTGGATCTTGGTGCCGACGCCGTCCGTCGAGGCCACGAGGACGGGCTCGGCGTAGCGCGAGAAGTCCGGCCGGAACATCCCCCCGAACGAGCCGATCTCGGAGAGCACGGCCGCATTGAACGTCCCCCTGGCGAGGGCCTTGATGCGGTCCTTGGCGGCGTCGGCCGCGGAGATGTCGACGCCCGCCTCGCGGTAGTCCATGGGAGCGGCAGTTTATCGCGAGCAGGGCCGCGAGGCGAGGCACTGACGCGGTAAGATGGCGCGGAATCCCAAGGAGCCTGCCCATGGCGATGGTCAAGGAAGGCAAGACGGCCCCAGAGTTCACCCTGGCTTCGAGCGAAGGGGGAGACGTGAGCCTCGAGGGGCTCCGCGGCAAGACCGTGGTCCTCTACTTCTACCCCAAGGACGACACTCCCGGCTGCACTCGCGAAGCGTGCGCGTTCCGCGATCGCCAGGCGAAGATCAAGAAGGCAGGTGCGGTGGTCCTGGGGGTGAGCGGCGACTCCCTCGAATCGCACGGGAAGTTCAAGGCCAAGTACGAGCTCAACTTCCCGCTGCTCTCCGATCCCGACAAGACGGTGGCCAAGAAATACGGAGCCTGGGGCGAGAAGGTCCTCTACGGCAAGAAGACGATCGGCATGATCCGCTCGACCTTCGTCATCGACGGGGAGGGTGTCGTGCGCAAGGTCTTCCCTCGCGTGAAAGTCGATGGCCACGCCGAGAAGGTACTCGAGGCGGTCACCGGCCTTTAGGAGCCCTTCAGGATGCGCTTACTACGTGGTCTCGCGGCGGAGGTGAGGATGAGGCGAGGACTTCGAACATGACCAGGTGCCCCGAGTGCGAGGTGGACCTGGAGCTGGACGGCTACGACCTCGACGTGGGAGAGACCACGAACTGCCCCGAGTGCTCGGTCGAGCTCGTGGTCGTCTCCACCGACCCGGTCAGCGTGCGCCTGGTGCGGGACGACGAGTAGGCATCCGCCGAAAGGCGACGCCTCAGGCGCCGAATCGCTGGAGGGCTTCGGCTTCGTCGCGGTACATCTCGAAGACGGGGAGAAGGCGGGCCATGTACAAGGTGGAGTGGACGCGATCGCTCGTGCTCAGGAGCTTGAGCTCGGCCCCGAAGCGCTTCGCCGTGCGCAGGCCGGCCACCAGCTCGCCGACGCCGGCGCTGTCGAGGAAGGAAACCTGGGAGAGGTTGAGCAGGATCTTCCGCTTGCCCTCGGCCAGGAGCTCGTCCACCGTCTCGCGCAGGATCAGGTCGCCGAGCCCCGCCGTCAACTTGCCCTTGAGATCGACCACGACCACCTCGCCCGCCGGCCGCACTTCGACGTGGAAGCTCATCGTTCCTGTCCCATCACCCGCTTGAACGCATCGGCTTTCCTCTCGATCACGTAGCGCTCGCGGGCCAGGTTCAGGTACGCCTGGAAGAGCTGGCCGCGCTTCTGCTGCTTGAGCGAGGCCACGAGCGAAGGCTGCTCACGGGCAAAGGCCTCGGGGTCGAAGGCCTTCTTCTCGAGGACACGCAGCACCGCGTAGCCGGAAGCGACCCGCACGGGCACGGAGAGCTCCTTCTCCGGGAGCGAGAACGCCGCTTCTTCCAGGGCCGCGCCAGTGCCCAGGTCTCCGAGCGGCTGCCCCCGCCCCACGAGTCCGGGCGTCTCCTTGCGCACGAGCTTGAGAGCGGCCGCGGCCTTCTCGAGACCGGAAGTGAGGGCGCGGGCCCGCAGCTCCCCGGCCTGGGCCGAAGCGCCGGCGAAGGCCTTTTCCTCGACGATCTCGGTCTTGACCTTCTCCTCCACCTCCTTCAGCTCCGGGAGGCGCGAAGGCTGGATCTCGGCCAGGGCCACGAAGACGGCGCCTCGGGGGACCGCGAACCCCTCCTTCTCGACGACCCCCACCTTGATCTCGAAGAGGCGCGCCACCAGGCTGGCGGACGCCAGCGGCTCCTTGACCTCGCCCCGCGCGATGGGGGCGCTCTTCTGCACGGCGAAGCCGTGCTCGTTGCCTGCCTGCTCGAGGCTGCGCCCCTTGGCCAAGGATAGGGCGATGGCCTCGGTCTTCTGCGCCGTCAGCGCTTCCGCCTTCTGGTTGGTCACGAGGGGGCGGATCCGTTCCTTCACCTGGCTGAGCGTCGGCACCTGCTCCTCCCGCCGGGAGACGAGCCGGATGACGTGGTATCCGAACGGGCTCTTCACGAGGTCCGAGGTGCTCCCGGGCTCGAGCGCGAAGACCGCTTCGTCGAACTGCGGCACCATCCGCCCGCGCGGGAAGCAGCCGAGGTCGCCGCCGTTCGTGACCGAGCCCTGGTCCTCCGAGGACTTCTTGGCCACCGCCGCGAAGTCCGCGCCGGACTTCACCTCTTCGAGGAGCCCGGCGGCGATCTTCTTCGCCTCGTCGTCGGGGTGCCCTTCCTTGGCCTTGGGGTCGGTCTTGACCTTGACGAGGATGTGGCTCGCGCAGGCCTGCTCTTCTTCCTTGAACTCCTCGCGGTGCTCTTGGTAGTAGGCCTCGAGATCGCGGTCGGTCACCGCCACTCCGGCGCGGAGCGCCCCTCCGTCGACGAGCAGATAGGAAGCGACGCGCTTCTCGGGGATCCGATACGTCTCGCGCCGGGCCTCGAACCGCGCCTTGACCTCGTCGGCCGTGGCCGTGGCCTCGGCCTTGAGGGGGGTGGCGTCCACGAGCACGTACTCGGCCTTCACCTGCTCGTTGCGGCGGCGGAACTCCCGTTCCGCCTCGGGTGCCGACACCCCCGCGGCCTGGGTGACGAGCCCCTCGAGCTGGTCGCGCAGCATCCGGCGGCGCAGGGATTCCTCGAACTCGGGGACGGTGACTCCCTGCAGCTCCAGTCGGCGCTTGATCTCGCCCGCCCCCATGAAACGCCCGTTCTCCTGGAACTCGGGCGAGGTGGCGAGCATGCGGGCCACGGCCACGTCGGGCACGTCGAGGCGGAGGCGTCTCGCCTCGAGCAGCACGAGGCGATCCTCGACCAGCCCTTGCAGCACCTGCTCCTCGAGGCCCAGGCGCCGCAGCATGGCGGCGTCGAGGGGGCGGCCCTGGTAGAGCCGCTCGTAGAACTGGCGCTGGCGAAGATAGGCGCGCTGGAACTCGCCGACCGAGATCGGCTCTTTGCCCACGAGGGCCAGGGTCTGGCCGGGACTGCCTGCGCTCTCCCCTTCGAAGGCCGGGATGTAAAGGATGATGAAGGCGGCGATCACGAGCCAGAGAAAGACGTAGAGCCACCGTCGGTGCCGCCGCATGAAGCCGAGAGCCATGGAGTCTCCGTGTCGGGGTCCCAAGTGAGTTCGTGGACCCGCCGAAACACGCGATTCTAGACGTGAGCGGGGGCGTCTTTCAACCCTGGGCGGCCCTCTCGTTGCGTCCCGGAACCGCTTTGGACTATACTGGCAAATGCTGCTAAGTCGCGTGGAGTCAACGGGATTTTGGGATCGGCGCCCTGGCCGGGAGGGGTGCTCTCTTCGGTAAGCGAGGCATGGCCGCAGACCGGGGCAACAAAGGGCCGCGACCACGAACCGACCTCGTCGAGTGGTTCACCGTCTCCTACCGGACCTTGTACATCGCCGCGGCCGTGGTGCTCGGCCTCGCCGCCGCCGTTGGCTACGGGTACTACCGAAAGCACCGGCTGCCGTCCGTGGTCGTCGTGGAAACCCCCGGCTCTTCCGCCACCGCGGCCCAGTTCGTCAGCATCGAAGGCAGCGTGCAGGTCAAGGTCGCGGGTTCGCTGCGCTGGGACGGCGCCAACAAGACCATGGTGCTCAACAAGGCCGACCTCGTGCGCACCGGCGCCGGCTCGAGCGCGGAGATACGCTTCTTCAACGGCGCCGTCTTTCGGGTGCGGCCCGACTGCGTGTTCATCATCGAGGAGACCTCCGAAGACCCGACCTCCAAGCAGCGCCGCGCGGCGGTGAAGATCCAGTCCGGAGAGGTGAACTTCCAGGTCCCGCAGCGCAACGTCCCCGGCAGCGCCACCACCATCTCCACTCCCACCGTGAGAACCACCATTGCCGCGAACGAGGCCGAGGGCCGGGTCAACGTGGCCGGCGGCGCCAGCACCCTGAGCCTCTTCCGCGGTTCGATGGAAGGCCAGACCTCCGCGGGCGAGCGGCTCTCCCTCGGCGCGAACGAGGGGATGAAGGTCGACGCCCAAGGTCGGGCGGGGCCCAAGGTGACCTTGCCGGGCGTCCCCACCTTGATCGCGCCGCCTCCCCAGGCCGACATCGCCTATCCCAACCCGGCCGAAGCCACCACGCTGCTCGCCTGGAAGGCGGTGCCCGGCGCCGCGGCCTATCACGTTCTCGTGGACCTGAGCGCGTCCTTCAACCGCCCGGTCGTGGATCGTAAGGAATGGAAGGCCGTCTCCATGGAGCTTCGGGGCCTCGAAGTGGGCGGGTTCTTCTGGAAGGTGGCCGCGGTCGACAAGGACGGCACCGAGGGCAACTTCTCGGAGCCTTCCCGGTTCGTGGTGAGCCAGGGGGGCCCCGTCGGCGTGCCTCCCCCCTTGAGCCTCGACCCCTTGACGCCACGGGGCCGGACCGTTCAGGTGAAGGGCCGGACCGAGGCCGGGGCTTCCCTGACGATCAACGATCAGGCCATCCAGGTCCGGCCGGACGGCAGCTTCAACGAGATCCTGACCCTCAACCCCGGACGCCAGGAGATCGTGGTCCGGGCGGTGAGCGCGGGCGGCGGGGTCGCCGAGCAACGACGGCCGGTCGTCGCTCCCGACTGAGCCGAGCGATGACTCGCCTTGCGGTCTTTTGCGACACCTCGCAGCGACGGAGCCTCGAACGCTCCGCCGGCCGGGGACTCGCCTGCACCTTTTTCGATGCGCGCAGCCCCGTCCCCGCCGACCTCGCCGGGTTCGAGGCCGTGCTTTTCGAAGTCGGCCCGGGGTCGACGCCGGGGCGCCTGGGGGCGGTGCGCAAGGCCGCGGGACGTCGGCCGCTGGGCGGGCTGCTGGTGCGGCCCGATGCCGCCAAGATCGGGCGCGCGCGCCGGTTGGGCTTCGATTTCATGGTCGAGGCCTGGCGCCCCGGGGATCCGCTGGCGGCTGCCATTCTCGCCCACGTGCGCGCGAGCCGCGGCCCCGGGCCGGGGGCCGGCGGGCGGGACGTGGGCCTCGCCCTCCGGCGGACCGCAAAACGCCTCGCCATCCTCACCGACATCGTGAAGACCGCCAACTCCATCCTGGAGCCCCGGAAGGTGATCGAGCTGATCATGGGGAAGATCCAGCAGCTCATCCCCTCCGAAGCCTGGTCGATGCTGATGGTCGACGAGGAGAAGCAGGAGCTGGCCTTCGAGCTGGCCCTCGGCGCGAAGGGAAAGGACGTCTCGTCCTATCGCGTGAAGATGGGGGAGGGGGTGGCGGGCTGGGTGGCGCAGACCGGCAAGCCCGCGATCGTCAACGACGCCGCCCGGGACTCGCGGTTCACGCGGAAGTTCGACTCCAAGACCCAGTTCGAGACCCGCTCCATCCTCTGCGCGCCTCTCATCTCACGCGGGCGGACCATCGGGGTGGTGGAGATCATCAACCGCGTGGGCGGCCGGTTCACCCAGACCGACCTCGACATCCTGCTCACCCTGGTCGAGCCCTGCGCCATCGCCATCGAGAACGCGATGCTCTTCCAGCGGACCGAGCAGCTCACCATCACCGACGACCTCACCAAGCTCTTCAACTCGCGCTACATGAACCTCTACATCGGCCGCGAGATCAAGCGCTGCAAGCGCCACGGGATCCCGCTTTCCGTCATTTTCCTCGACCTCGACGGCTTCAAGGGGATCAACGACCAGTACGGCCACCTCGCGGGCTCGGGGACGCTGGCCGAGGTGGGGAGCATCCTGGCCGAGGTCGTGCGAGAGTCGGACATCTTGGCCCGGTACGGGGGCGACGAGTTCGTGGTGGTGCTGCCGGAGACGCCGCCCGGGGGGGCGCTCGTCATCGCGGAACGCCTGCGGCGAGCCATCGAGGAGCACTCGTTCCTCTCTTCCCAGGGACTCTCGGCGCGGATCTCCGCGTCTTTCGGCATCGCCTCCTACCCCGACCACGCCTTGACCCCCGAAGGGTTGATCCAGAAAGCCGACCAGGCCATGTACCGCGTCAAGGAGCGGGACAAGAACGGCATCGAGGTGGCCGTCTAGGAATTGGCCTCGCGAATCCCTAGAATGACGATTTGACGTCAAACCCCCAAAACGAAGGGGCCCATTGCCTCATCATGCTTGAGAGTCTGTCGCGCGTTCCGCCGCCAGGCGGCGCTTCTGGATGCGGAGCGAAGCCCTGATGAACCTCCGTTCCGTCTTCAACCTGAGCTTCCTGTCGAGCGACCTCGCCATCGACCTCGGCACCGCCAACACCCTCGTCTACGCGAAGGGGAAGGGGATCGTCGTCTCCGAGCCCTCGATCGTGGCCATCAACCGGGTCACCGGCAAGGTGGAGGCGGTGGGCAAGGACGCCAAGGAGATGCTGGGCCGCACCCCGGGGAACATCGTGGCCATCCGCCCCATGAAGGACGGGGTGATCGCGGACTTCGAGATCACCGAGAAGATGCTCAGCTACTTCATCCGGCGCGCCCACAACCGCAACACCCTGGTCCGCCCCCGGATCATCATCGGGATTCCGTCCGAGGTGACCCAGGTCGAGAAGCGCGCGGTCAAGGACTCCGCGCTCAAGGCCAAGGCTTCGGAGGTCTACCTCGTCGACCAGGCCATGGCCGCCGCCATCGGCGCGGGCCTGCCCATCACCGAGCCCTCCGGCAATATGGTCGTGGACATCGGCGGCGGCACCACCGACATCGCGGTCATCTCGCTGGCCGGCATCGTCTACAGCAAGTCCGTGCGGGTGGCGGGGAACGAGATGGACGAGTCGGTGATCCAATACATCAAGAAGCGGTACAACCTGCTCATCGGCGAGCGTACCGCCGAGCAGATCAAGCAGGAGATCGGGAGCGCCTATCCGCTCGACGAGCCGCTCACCATGGAGATCAAGGGACGGGACCTCATCGAGGGGATCCCCAAGACCCTGACCGTGACCGACACCGAGATTCGCGAGGCCCTGGCCGAGCCCATCAGCCTGATCGTGGACGCGGTGCGGGTGGCCCTGGAGCGCACCCCCCCCGAGCTGAGCGCGGACATCGTGGATCGCGGCATCGTCCTCACGGGCGGCGGGTCCTTGCTCAAGAACCTCGACAAGCTGCTGCGGGAAGAGACCGGCCTCCCCGTCTCCGTGGCGGAGGACCCGCTCTCGTCGGTGGTGCTCGGCACGGGCAAGATGCTCTCCGACTTCGACCTGCTCAGGAAGATCTCCCTTGACTAGCGCGGATCATTCGCGACTCCGCGCGTGCTTGCGAGCGAATGATCCGCTCGAGAGCCTAGAAAGCGCCCTTGACGGCCCCGAGGAGCAGCGGGGAGGATGGCGACTCCGTAGGGCCGGGCCCCGTCGGATCGTCGAAAACTCGAAGACACGGGGACGCAACGGCATGCGGACTATTCATGAGAAAGGCCGGACCGCCCTCATGAATAGCCCGGGCTAGAGTCCCCGCCTAGCCTCTCGGAGTCGTCCTGAGACATGGCCCTCGCCCTCGGAGCCCAGAAGAGCCGCTTCCTCCTCGTGGGCCTGGTGCTCGTCCATCTGGCCGTGATCAGCCATCAGGTCGACGCCGGGGGCGGGATCTCCTTGTTGCAGCGGGCGGTCTTCAGCCTTCTTTCCCCCCTGCAATCCGGTCTCTCCGGCGCGGTCAGGGGAGTTGCCGCCGGCTGGCGGGGCTGGATCGATCTCCGGCGCGTGCACCAGGCCAACCAGCGGCTCGAAGAGCGCGTGCGCTACGTCGAGACCCTCCTCCAGGAGCGCCAGCACCAGGCCCGGGAGGCCGACCGCCTGCGGGAGCTGCTGGCCTTGCGCCAGGCCCTCCCCCTGGAGACGATCGCGGCCGAGGTCGTCACCCGCGACGGCGTGCCTTGGTTCCGCACCCTCACCATCGACCGCGGCCGCGACGCGGGGGTCGCCTTGGAGGCGGCGGTCATCAGCCCCACGGGGGTCCTGGGGCGGGTCATCGCCGTGGGTCCGCGGGCCGCCAAGGTGCAGCTGCTGCAGGACCGGGAGAGCGGGGCCGGCGTCGTGGTCGAGCGCAGCCGCGTGGCCGGGGTCGTCTCCGGCCAGCTCGGCTTCGCGGACGCGGGACCGACGGACCTCGTGATGAAGTACGTGCCGGCCCTGGCCGACGTGGTGGTGGGAGACGTGGTCGTGACGTCGGGCATGGACAGGATCTACCCCAAGGGCCTCGTGGTCGGGACCGTCCGTGTCGTGGGTCCCGGCTCCGGTCTCTTCAAGGAGATCCTGGTGGCGCCCGCCGCGCGCCCCGACCAGATCGAGGAAGTGCTGGTGGTGAAGGCGGTCGAGGCGCCTCCGGTCTTGGACGAGTCGGTCAAATGAAGGCGCTCGTGACCGGTCTCGCCATCCTGTTCGCGCTGGTCGTGGCCACCGCGTTCGGCCAGCTCCTTCCCGGGCTCGGGCGCATCGTCGATCCGTTCCTGCTGTTGGTGGTCTACTGTGGGCTGCGCGGCGGCGAGACCCACGGCATGATGGCCGGACTGGCCGCGGGCTGGGTCCAAGACGTCCACTTCGCCGGGCCCGTCCTCGGGTTGTCCCCCCTCACCAAGGTCGTGGTGGGCTTCATGGTCGGCCTGGCCGGCAACCGCTTCCTTCTGGTGGGCCTCGGGGCGCGGACGATCGTGCTGCTCGCGGCGGCGGCGGCGGACGCCCTGCTCTTCCAGTGGTTGGCCGCGGTCTTCGACGTTCGGGTGAGCGACCTCGGACCGCTGGGGCTTCTCTGGCGCGCCACCGTGAACGCGGGGCTGGGGGTGGGGCTCTTCGAGCTCGCGGATCGACGGCTGGCGAGGGGAGGCGAGGCATGAGGATCTACGAGGACCTCCGCGTCGTGCAAGGTCGGCTCTCCGTCCTGCAGTCGATGGTGGTGGGGCTCGTGGCCCTCGTCCTCATCCACTTCTGGAACCTACAGGTGGTGCGGGGTCGCTACTTCCGCACCCTGGCCGAGAACAACCGCACCCGGGCCGTGCCCCTGGCCGCGCCCCGCGGCGCCCTCCTCGACCGGCACGGGCGGGTGCTCGTCCTGAACCGGCCCTCGTTCAACGTGGTCCTGACCCCCGAGCACAGCGAAGACCTCGACGCCGCGATCGCTCGCTTGAGCCGTGCGCTCGGCCTCGGGGAGGCGACGGTCCGCGAACGGCTGGCGCGCAGGGGGGCGCCGTTCCACCCCGTGGTGGTGAAGACCGACGCCTCCCTCGAGGACGTGGCCGCGCTCGAAGCGCGACGCCTCGAGCTGCCCGAGGTGGCGGTAGACGTGGTCCCTTTGCGCTCTTATCCCCTGGCCTCGGCCGCCGCCCACGCCCTCGGCCGCGTGGGCGAGATCACCGAGCGCCAGATCGAGAGCCGGGAGTTCGAGGGCCTGGAGGCGGGCGCCCTCGTGGGGCAGGCCGGGCTCGAGTCCCAGTACAACCGCAGCCTCATGGGCCGGGACGGCTTTCGCCGCGTGGTCGTGAACTCGCGTGGGGTCGAGGTGGGGGAGGCCGAGCGGCAGCCGCCCCTCGACGGCCCGAGCCTTACCCTCACCCTCGACAGCGCGCTGCAGACCGCCGCGGAGCAGGCGTTCGCCGGGCGTGCCGGGAGCGCGGTCGCCCTCGAGCCCGAGACCGGCGAGATCCTGGCCATGACGTCGGTGCCGGCCTACGACCCGAACACCTTCACGACCGGCGTGGACGCCGCGCTCTGGGGAAAGCTCTCCACGGACTCCGCCACCCCCCTCATGGACCGCGTGATCCAAGGCCAGTACGCGCCGGGGAGCGTGTTCAAGATCGTCATGGCCACGGCCGGACTCGAAGAGGGCGTGATCTCGCCGTCGACCACGTTCTATTGCCCGGGTCATCTCTCCGTCTACAACACGGTCTTCCGCTGCAACCGGGCCGCCGGCCACGGGCTCGTGAACGCTCAGCAAGCCCTGGCCCTGTCGTGCAACGTGTTCTTCTACCAGCTCGGCATCCGCCTGGAGATCTCGCGGATCGCGGCCTGGGCCAAGAAGATGGGGCTCGGCGCCCCCACCGGCGTCGACCTTCCCCACGAGCTCGGCGGGCTCGTCCCGAGCCCGGAGTGGAAGCAACGCACCCAGCGGGTGCAGTGGTACGGAGGGGAGACGGTGTCGGTGGCCATCGGGCAGGGCCAGGTGAGCGTCACCCCGCTGCAGCTCGCCCGGCTGGCTGCGCTCATCGCCAACGGTGGACGCCTGGTTCGACCGCACCTGGTGCGTTCGGTGGGGGGAGTGCCGATTCCGATCGAGCCCGCTCCGGATCTCGCCCTGAAGCCCGCGACGCTCGCGGTGGTTCGGGCCGGGATGAAGGGAGTGGTGGCCGAGGGCACCGGTGGGCGCGCCCGGCTCGAGGGTGTGAGCGTCAGCGGCAAGACGGGGTCCGCCCAGGTCGTGGCCAAGGCCCGCCTGGAGAAGAACCCGTCCTTGACCGCGATCGTGCCCCACGGCTGGTTCGTGGCCTTCGCTCCCTCGGAGGCTCCGCGCATCGCCCTCGCGGTTCTGGTCGAACACGGGGGGAGCGGCGGCGAGGCGGCGGCCCTGGCCCGGGAGATCCTGGCGCACTTCTTTGGCCTGGACCGCGCCCCCGCGGTAGTGCCTTCGGGCCGTACCGCCGACATCGAGGCGGCCACCCCGTGATCGATCGGCGGCTCTTCTTCAACGTCGATTGGGTGCTCGTGGCCACGACCCTCGTCCTGGCCGTCATCGGCGTAGCCATGATCTTCTCGGCCACCCACTCCGGGCGACATGCCGACCTCTATATGAAGCAGCTCTACGTCGTCGGGGTCGGAGTCCTGGCCATGTTCCTGTGCCTGCTCGTCGACTACCGCCGGCTCGCCGACCGCGCGTTCCTCCTCTACCTCCTGGCGGTGGGGGTGCTCGTGTACCTGCTGTTCTTCGGGCCCCGGATCGCCGGCACCCGCCGTTGGATGAGCCTCTTGGGATTCCAGGTCCAGCCTTCCGAGTTCGTGAAGCTAGTGGCCGCGCTCTTCGTGGCCAAGATCCTGGCCGACTCTCGACAGGAGACCCTGGGCCTCCGCGACATCGCCGGCCCGGGGGTCGCGGTGGGACTCCTCGCCCTTCTCATCGCGGCCGCCCCCGACCTGGGCACCGCTTTTTGTCTCATTCCCCTCTTTCTGAGTGTCGCGTTCCTGGCCGGGCTTCGGATGAAGGCGGTCGCGTGGCTCGCGGTCGTACTCCTCGTCGTGGGCGGCATCGGATGGCAGTACGCGCTCAAGGACTACCAGAAGTCCCGGATCTACACGTTCCTGGACCCGAGCCTCGACCCCAAAGGGGCGGGCTACCAGAAGATCCAGTCGCAGATCGCGGTGGGCTCGGGCGGGCTCCTGGGCAAGGGATGGACTCAGGGGAGCCAAGCCCAGCTCGGCTACCTCCCGGCCCGCCACACCGACTTCATCTTCTCCGTGCTCGCGGAGGAGACGGGGTTCGTCGGGGTCTCGGTCGTGCTCGGCCTCTACCTGCTCCTGCTGTGGCGGATGCTCGACACCGCCCAGCTCGCCCGCGATCGCGTGGGCGCCTTCCTCGCCGCCGCGATCACGGCGACCTTCGCCTTTCAGGTCGTATACAATGTGGCCATGGTGGCCGGGCTCGTCCCCGTCAAGGGATTACCGCTTCCCCTCTTGAGCTACGGCCGTTCTTCTCTCCTTTCTTCATTCCTGGCCGTGGGTCTCATCCTGAATGTGCGGATGCGCCGCTTCGCGAACTAGGACTTCTCGAAAGACCCCCGCGCGACGGCGCCGGGCTCCTTCGAGTCGTTCGGCTCTCCCTTTTGGAGATGCCTCGAATTTGCCTCGGGCGAGCTCCTGAAGCCATGCCTTCGCACAAGGCGGTGGCTCCCATCAACCACTCTTCCGCGGCGCGCCGCGCCGCCATAAGGACCCTGGGCCAGCGTGCCTCCCCCTGGCCGGGGATCCTCATGGAAGGGACCTTCCATGAACAGGGATCTGATCGTCAGCAGTACTCCCCAGGAGACGAAGGCCGCCCTCCTCGAAGACGGCATCGTCTCCGAGATCTTCATCGAGCGTGACGCCCATCGCGGCATCGCGGGCTACGTCTACAAGGGCCTCGTCACCCGGGTGCTGCCCGGCATGCAGTCCGCCTTCGTGGACCTCGGGCTCGAGCGCGACGCCTTCCTGCACGTGGCCGACGTCTTCGAGGAGCTGCCCGAGAACCTCCTGACCCCCGAGGAGCAGGCGGCGGCCGCGGCCCAGAGCCGAAACGCTCCCATCGAAGAGCGCCTCAAGGAAGGGCAGGAGGTGCTGGTCCAGGTCCTGAAGGAGCCGCTCGGGACGAAGGGCGCCCGCATCACCTCCCACGTCTCCCTGCCCGGCCGCTACCTCGTGTTCATGCCCACGGTCGAGCACGTGGGGGTCTCACGCAAGATCACGGACGAAGGCGAGCGGCGACGTCTCAAGACCACCCTCAAGGAGATCCGCCAGGAGCGTGGCGGGGGCGGCTTCATCGCCCGGACCGCGGGCCAGGGAAGGAGCCGCGAGGACTTCGAGCGCGACAGCCTCTACCTCGGCCGCACCTGGGACGAGACCCGGGCGCGGGCCCTGCGCGAGCGCGCCCCCGCCCTCCTCTACCGCGAGCTGTCGCTCGTCCAGCGCCTGGTGCGCGACATTCTCTCGGACGACATCGCGTCGATCCGTCTCGACAGCGAAAGGGAGTTCCGCCGGACCCTCGATCTCGTGAGCCAGCTGCAGCCGGAGCTCGGGCCCAGGGTGCGCCTCTGGAACGGGTCCGAGAGCATCCTCGACGAGCACGGGGTCACGACCGAGCTGGAGCGCGCCCTCCGCTCGAAGGTCTGGCTCCCGTCCGGGGGATACATCGTCATCAACCAGACCGAGGCCCTGGTCGCGATCGACGTGAACACCGGGCGTTTCGTGGGCAAGAAGACCCTCGAGGAAACGCTCCTGCGCGCGAATCTCGACGCGGTCAAGGAGATCGTTCGGCAGATCCGGCTCCGCGACCTCGGGGGGATCATCGTCGTCGACTTCATCGACATGGAGGAACGCAAGAGCGGGCAGAAGGTGCTGGCGGCGCTGGAGCAGGAGCTGAAACGAGATCGCTCACCCTCGAAGCTGCTCTCCGTGAACGAGTTCGGTCTCGTGATCCTCACCCGGAAGCGCGTCAAGCAATCGCTCGAGCGGACCCTCTGCCAGACCTGTCCCTACTGTACCGGCAGCGGGATGATCAAGAGTGTCGCCACCGTCTGTTCGGAGATCTACGAGGAAGTCCGAAAGCTCCTCCCCGAAGTGCGCGGCCAGCGCCTCGTCCTCCGCGTGAACCCGGACGTGGCCCGAGCCCTGGCGAGCGACGAAGCGGCCGTCCTCAAGGAGCTGGCCGGGCTCGTGGACCGCGAGGTGTCGGTGCAGGGTGACCCGCTCCTCCACCAGGAGCAGTTCGACGTGGTGCCGATGTGACCAGGAACGGCGGGCTCGAGGCCTACGTGCTCGCCATCGAGCGCCATTTCCGCACCTTGAGGGGCGCCGGCCACGTGCTCAACCCTCGCGATTTCGCGCTGGCGCGGAGCTTCTACGAGGCCGGGGTGCCCCTGGCTCACGTTCTCGTGGGCATCGACCGCGCGTTCGAGTCCGACCCGCTCACGTCGTCCCTCTCCTTCTGCCGGCGCCGCATCGATGAGCTGGCGGAGGGCCTGGGAAGAAGACCCCGGGGCGAGAGCGGAGAAAGCGTCTCGCTCGCCACGGTGGAAGAAGGCCTCGCCGCACTCGAAGAGCGCCTCCTGGAGCTGCCGGTGGAAGCGCGAGCCGTCTTCGGGCTGGTGCTCGGTCGGGTCAAGGAGCTGCGGGACCTCGTGGCGGTGGCGGCGCGGCCCAACTGGGACTACGTGCGAGCCAAGCTCGTGGAGATCGACGAGGAGGTGAGCGGCGCCGCTCCCCAGGCCCTCGACCCCGAGGCCGCCCGAGCCATCGAGATGGAGGCGGCCCGCTCCGGCGCGCGGCATCGGGGCCGGGTGGACGAGGCCGCGCTCCGGGGGGCCCTCGACCGCTTCGCCCGGGCCCGAGCCCGCGAGCGGCTACGCCTGCCGCGGGTAAGCGTGCTCTAGCCCGGACTATTCATGCGGCCAGTCCGGTCTTCCTCATGAATAGTCCGAAAGCCGTTGCGTCCCCACGGCTTCGAGGTACGGACCGTCCGACTCTCCCGATTCCACGCAATCGCCATCCCGTCGTCGGCTCCTCGAACCTCGAATGGCTCCTTGATGGCTCTCTGAGCGGATCATTCGCGCGGACCTCGCGCGGCTCGCGAATGATCCGG
>Ga0209640_10002040_pt1 | contig 17497 bp, 15 predicted proteins | sample RifCSP10_1_FD_184018 | JGI IMG/M metagenome (GOLD analysis project Ga0209640, IMG submission 184018) | Soil microbial communities from Rifle, Colorado - Rifle CSP2_sed 10_1 (SPAdes) (version 2) | ecosystem: Environmental > Terrestrial > Deep subsurface > Rock core/Sediment | place: Rifle... | reverse complement strand
GAGCCGCTCGGCCCGGCGCACGCCGACGGACTCGCGGCGGCCGTCGCCCACGGCAAGCTGTGGGAACTTTGGTTCACATGGGCGCCGAAACCCGAGGACATCGGGGCGTACATCGTAGAGGCGCTTGCCGGGCAAGAGGCCGGACGCATGCTGCCGTGGGCGGTTTGTGACGTCGAGACGAGCGCGGTCGTCGGCAGCACGCGTTACCACGACGTCATCGCCGCAGCCGATCGCGTCGAGATCGGCTACACGTGGTACGCGAAACGGTGGCAGCGAAGCCACGTCAACACCGCGTGCAAGCTGCTGCTGCTCGGGCAGGCGTTCGATACCGTGGGCTGCAAAGTCGTGGGACTGCGCACGGACAATTTCAATTTCGCTTCGCAGCGCGCAATCGAGGCCCTCGGCGCGAGAAAAGACGGCATCATTCGCCACCACGCGCAGCGCCGCGACGGCAGCGTGCGCGACACAGTCATGTACAGCATCCTCGCGACCGAGTGGCCGGATGTGCGGCGGCACCTCGAGGCGCGTCTCGTCCGGCACGGCACGCACGCGTGAGTCGGACGAAGGCTCGTCGGGTGGAGCATCGCCATCGCATTGAAACGTCGCGACTCGTGCTCCGCGCTCCGCAACCCGACGACGCGCAGGCCATCTTCGACGTTTTTGCTGCGGACGCCGAGGTGGCGCGGTTCGTGGGGTGGCCACGGCACCTTTCCATCGACGATACGCGCGCGTTTCTCGAGTTCTCCGACGCCGAGTGGTCACGCTGGCCCGCGGGCCCGCTGCTCATCGAATCGCGCGCGGACGGCCACTTGATTGGCGCGACGGGGTTGAGCTTCGAGACGCCTTATCGCGCGGCCACGGGTTACGTCCTCGCACAGAAATATTGGCGGCACGGTTTCGCATCCGAGGCGCTCGCGACTATCGTCGCGCTGGCGGAGCAGCCGCAAGATGTTTGCTGCTATGCGCGGATTTTGATGGGATGAATCGCGGCGGGACGCTACAAGAACAAGATCGCGGCCGGAGGCCGCTCCCACAAGGCCACGGTTACCGGTTGAGGTAGTCCCCGAGGCGTCCGGACTCGTAGAGATCCCGGTAGTAGCTCTGCGGATCGCAGCTCGCGTGCTCGATGAGATCGATGTTGTCGCCGCGCGCCGAGCCACGCACTCGCACGAGCGGCTGCGTGTAGTACGGATCGTAAATCGTCATCGTCCGATCCATTGACAGACGATCATCGGACAACGCCCAACGCTCGACGAGGCGCGTGCCCTCGCCCGCCATTGGCAACCCCGAGCCGTCGAGCCACGCCGGCAGCAAGCGCGTCGTCTCGATGACGAGCACGTCGTCCTCCCAGCGGCCGACCGAGAAGCCGAGCGACGTCGGCGGGTAGTTCTCCGGCGGCGTGCGTCCGTCCATGTAAATGCGTCGCGACATATTGTGCTCGACGTAGAGCACGACGTAGTGCGTGCCCGCATCGACGATTTCCATGTTGTACGGCGAGCCGAACATGCGCGGCAACCCGGGCGCGATGCAGCGCAGTGCATAGTCGTCGTAGTGCTCGATCGCTTCGTATGTTTTCCTGCCTTCCTCGGTGAACGGCGTCGGCTTCGGCTCCAAATCGTCGACAGTCACGCGAAACTTGTAACGGTTGCTCCACGGCCCCGTGATGTCGACCGGATAATCGTTGCGTGGGCTCCCGTAGGCGAATTCGGCGGCATCGCGTCCCGCGAGCGCCAGAAGATCATTCGGATCGGATGCGCCGCGCGCCGCGCTCAAGGGAAGCTCCGTCCCGTCGGCGAGCTTCACGTCGCGTACAAAGAGCTTGCGGGCGCCGTTCCGGCCGAGCTGTCCTTGCACGGCGACGCGGTCGCCGACCTCCAAGGTATCGGGGCCCCAATTGGCAGCGCGCAACGTCGTGACATTCGCGAGCTGCAGCTCCCACTCCTCGACCGTGCCGTCTTCCTTCGAGACAGTCAAGCGATAGCGAACGTGCGGATTCACGAACCATACACGCGCGATCTCGCCTTCGAGCTCGGCCGTGCTATTGGCATCGAACTCCGCCGCGAACGAGTGGTGCGCATGTGCCGAACCGGTCAGGCTCGCGCACGCCAGCGCAATTGCCGCGCAGGAAATGGTCGGAAACCGCATGCCCATCTATCCCGCGCGCATCGACTTGCCGCTACAGGCCGGGCGGCCCACGCAAGTGCTCGACATCCTGGTTGTTCTCGTTGCAGATGTATTCCATGAGATCCCAACCCGGACGCAGCCGCGCTTCGTGGCGGATCGTGAACGGCTTTGCATACGCGCCGGGATCGAAGACGGTGGTGACGTTCTCGAGCGTGCCATAGCTTAAGCGCGTGTAGCGCTCCACCGTCCGCAACTGGCTCGTGTGCGGGTGCCCCAAGAAGTCGAACCAGAACAACTCGTTGAAGCCGACGGTATCGATGACGAGCGTGTCGCCTTCCCAATGCCCCACCGAATGCCCGTACCACGTGGGATCGGGATCCTCGGGATGCTCGCGTCCATCCATGAAGATCTGCCGGAAGCTGTGAATGTTGCCTTCGAACAGGAAGTACAGCACCTCGGCCTTGCCGTAGGGCGGCGATTGCACAATGCGCCACGGATAAGGGGCGATGCGCGGCACGCCCGTCGGCAGACAATTCGCTTCGGGGTCATCGGCCGACAGTCGCGAGTCCATGAGCGCCTGTGCCTCCGGCAGCAAGACGATCTCTTCGCCGGGCAGGAGCCCCTCACCGATGTCGCCGATCGGTCCGCCGCCGCTCCAGACTCCCGAGAGATCAGGTGCGCCGTCGGGGAGCCTCGGCGCCGGCGCGTCGGGGACGTCGCCCGCGATCGCGGGGTTTTCGAGACCGCCCGAGCCCGCCGCTGCCGTCGCGGCGGCCGGCACGTCCTGTGCCTGCACCGCGGACGCCACACCTGCGAGCATGAGCAATATGAAAGAGTCGATGTGTTTCATCGCGAGCCCATCAGCGCGCGAAGACTTGCTTGCCGTCGGCGAGCGTCACGCTGCGCGCGTTCGCCATGTTCGCGCCGCTTCGCGCCCGCGAGCCTTCGACGGTGACTGCATCGCCTTCCTTGAGCGCGTGTCGCGTCCAGCCGTTGCGCGACAACACATTCGGGCTCGCGAGCTCCAGGTTCCAGTTCACGACTTGACCGTCCTCGTCTTCGACGTCGATGTAGAACCGCGCGTGCGGGTTCATCCATTCGACCTTGGTCACGATACCCTTGAGCGTCACGGGTGCGTCCGCGTCGTATTGGGTTACGAACGAATGATGCGCAGCCGCCGGCCCCGCGGCGATCAACAAAAAGAGCGCACCGATACCCCGAAATCGAGCTCTCATGTCTTTTCCCTTACCAAAGACCTCTTGGTAGGAAATACTAACGGAAGGCTCGCCGGGCGTCGATCTCGGGCGGAACGCCGAACGCCGCCATCCGCCATTAAGGCCGTGTTCAGGTTGCGTGGGCTAAGGTACGCTCAGGCACAAGGCTGTCCGGCCCTCGAGGCTCGGCGGCAAGGGAGCACGAGATGGACGCTCGAGTTACGGCTCATGACACCTCCGCGATGCGGCGCTTAATTGCGGCGGCGAGCCTGCTGGTGATCGGCACTGTTGTCTTTTGTCAAAGCACGTACTCGCAGGAGCAAGAGCCCGCCCCGCTCACGGCCGCCGAGCTCGATGAGCTCGTAGGCCCCATCGCGCTTTATCCCGACGACTTGCTCGGCATCGTCCTACCCGCGTCGACCTATCCACTGCAAGTCGTGCAGGCGGCGCGCTTCCTCGAGGATCGTGCCAACGACGCGAGCCTCGAGCCGAGCGAAGAGTGGGACGACTCGATCGTCGCCCTGCTCAATTACCCCGAAGTCGTCGAGATGATGAACGAGGACCTCGACTGGACGTGGGCCCTCGGCGAAGCCGTGCTCGACGATCAAGCAGCGGTCATCGATGCCGTGCAGGTGTTCCGCGACCGTGCATACGCGGCGGGCAACCTGCGTACCGACGCAAGACAGGTCGTCACGGAGGACGACGGCGTCATCGAGATCGCGCCGGCTGATCCCGAAGTCATCTACATTCCCTACTACGAGCCCGAGCGCGTCGTCGTTTATCAATCGTCGCCGGCTTACTACTACTATCCGTACGCGTATCCGCTCTACTACTACCCGTACCCGGTCGGTTATGCGTTCACGTCGCCGTTCTTCTGGGGCGTGACGTCCGCGTTCACGATCGGTTGGCACACGCACTTTCTGCACGTGCACCATTACACGCACTTCGGTCACCCGTATTACGGGCACCATTACTACACGTACGCGCCATTCTATTGGCGTAACACCGTGCATACGTACAGGCAAGTGGACCGCGTTGCGTACGTCTGGGAGCCGAGCTATCGGCGCGGCGCGCAACCGCATTACCGCGACGATGGGCGGCGCGTGCGCACGGTCTACGAAGGTCGCGTTGGGCGCGCGGACGCGCGCGGCGACGGCGCGCGTGCGCTTCAGGGTGGCGGTGCCTCGAGACCCGGCGCGGCCGGCACGAATCGCACGGTAACGACCCCGCGGCGCACGATCGGCGGCGTCGCCGGTCGCACGCTGACGGAACGAAACGCGACCGCACGAGCTGCGCGAGAGAGCGACTCGAGCACGGTTCGTCCGCGCACCGGCATCACGTCGCCGCGCGTCGAACGCAATGGGGCGACCAATCGTGCGGCGCCCAATCGCGCGGCGGAACGCGCACCTACGGATCGCGTTTCGATTGCACCCCGAACGACGCGTTCGCCGCAGCGCACGATCGGGAGCGTCGCAAGCCGCAGCATCGCGCCGAGCGAAAGCAACGCTGGGACGCGCGTACTGCGCGACGGCGGTCGAGTCGTCGCACCGCGCGGTCAGTCCGCGCAGCGCAACGTCGCGCCGCAACGTAATGTCGCTCCGCAACGCAGCACGCAAGCGGAGCGCAGCGCTCCGGCCCCGCAACGGTCGGAATCGGCTTCGACGTCGCGTTTCGGCGGCGTCGCGAGAGGAAGCGGCGAAGGACGCGGCGCGCGACGCTAGTCCCGGCTAGCTGCCGCCGACCCCGAGCTCGGTGCGTATGAGCCCTTCGACCTCGGAGTCGAGTGGAGCGTCGAGTGCGCCGATCGTCGTCTCCGCCGGTGCGCCGGCCATTATCCACCACTCGATGATACGCACCTGGGCGTCGGTCAGCGGCGTCTTGCCTTCGGCGGGCATGAACTCCTCGTCGTCGGGCGGCAGGCTGATCCGATTCAAGAGCTCGCTGAACTCAGGCCTACCCGCGGAGACCACGGTGCCCGTCTCGCCGCCGCGCATCACGCCCGCGTAGCTCGTGAGATCGAGATCCGACTCCCGCTTATCGCTGTTGTGACACGACGAGCAGCGTTGCGCGAACATCGGGCCGACGAGATCGAGGAAGGGATCGGCCGCGTCGAGACTCGTCACGGGCGGCCGCCGCGGCGCGAGCCCAGCCATGGAGCGCACGAATTGCGGTGCGTACTCGACGAGATACGCCGAGCCGTGCGTCAAATTGCCGCCGTAGTGGCCCGTGATCGTCGCGAGGAAAACCATGAGCACGGAGGCCGGGAAGAAGACCGGCCCGTACAAGCCTGCGAACTTGCTCGTGCGTAACAGCGCGACGACGGTGATCGCGACGCCGAGCACCGTGCCGAAGGTCCGGTGCTGCGTCGCGGATGCTCCCTCGAATGCTCCCTCGGCAAAATGCAGATAACCGAAGAGCACCGTGACGAGCGCCGAGATTGCCGTGGCGCCCCACAAGAACGGCGACGCCGGCGCCAAGTGCCGGTATTTCTCGCGCCGCGCGAGCAGCTCGAGGAAAAAAATGACCACGACGAGGCCGATCGGAATGTGCAGGACGACGACATGGAAGCGCCCCAGGAAGTACAAGAACTCCATCAGTCTTCCCCCAGAAAAGCCGCGACACTTTAGTGCGGCCGTAGCGACAAATCAAACCAGGGGATCGTAGTGGGAGCGAGCTTCGCTCGCGAATGTAAGAATCGCGAGCGAAGCTCGCTCCTACAGGGTCAGCATCGAGGCGAGGTAGGCCTCCATAATCGGCAGCTCGGCTACGGAGCCGTGGAAACCGACGTAACCGTCCGGACGCAGCAGGCAAACGCGATCGGCGGGCGTGCTGCCGTAGTAACGCTCGAGCGCCGCGGAGCTTTGCAGCCGGTGCGTGCGCAAAACCGGCGCGAAGCGCTTTTGCAGGCGCGCGAGGGCTGCGTCCGTGTCGCGGCCGGCAGTCTCGCGACCCGGCAGCACCACGAGCGTGAACCCCGTGTGACGCGTGAGCTCGAACAAGTTGCCGCCACTCGGGAAATCGACGTCGGGCGCGCGGTCGCCGATCGCGGGTCCCGGTTGCGCGTTCAACCCCGCGATCGGTGCTACATAGTCGCGATACGTGTAGGAGATTCCCGAGCAACGGCCGACGACTTGGTCGAGAAACTGCCTGTCACTCATCTTCGCCGTGCGCTCGTGAATATCCTTGCCGTGACCCATGAAGATCTCATGCAGCGACGAAGCCGCCCAAATGACTTGCTCGGCGATCGGCCGGCGCTCGTCGATGTAGGTGTCGAGGAGCTCAAGTCTTGCCACGCCGCGCATCACGAGACCGAGCTTCCAGCCCAAGTTGTAGGCATCCTGCATGCAGCAGTTGAGTCCTTGTCCACCCGTCGTCGAATGCACGTGCGCGGAGTCGCCGGCCAGAAACACGTTGCCCTCGCGATAGTTCTTCGCAAGCCGCACCCAGCTTTCCCATTTCGAGTGCCACACGAGCTCGCCGAGTGACACGCCGTCGAAATGCTTGTCGACGAGCCCCATGAAGGCGTGCTCCGGCTTGACATTGGGATCGGCGGCTTCGCCGCGATCGCTGAGCAAAAGACGATAGAAGCCTCCCGGCAGCTTCACGACCATGATGAAGTGATCTGTGCCGGCGCAGTAGTGGACGTAGTCGTCGACGTCGGGAAACCCGTTCAAGAACACGTCCATGTTTTGCAGCTTGGTGCCCTTGTAATCGCTGCCTTCCTGCTCGAGACCCAATGAGCGGCGCACGCGTGAGTTGATGCCGTCGCAGGCGACGAGATACTGGCAGCGCACCTGCTCTTCCTCGCCGCCGCGCGCCGCATGCACGAGCGTGGCCGTCACGCCGTCGCCGTCCTGTGTGACACGCGTGCATTGCACGTTCCAATCGGTGCCGCGCCCGTACTGCTCGCGCAGATAGTCGCGAAGGTTGTTCTCTGTCTCGCTTTGCCCATGGACGAGAATGAAGGGATAGCGCGAGTCGAGCGTCGTGAAATCGATACCGGGCCGGACTTCGCTGCGCTTGCCCGCGCCGTCGACCAAATGCAGCACGTAGCCCTTGTTGTGGATGCCGCGATCGAGATAGCGCCCGACCAAGCGTGCATCGATCCGCTCCAGGATCTCGAGCATGCGCGCGTGCACGGTGATCGCACGCGAAGTCTTCGCCGGACCCGGCAAGCGATCGACGGTTCGAAACTCGACGCCGTGCCGCGCGAGCTCGAGGGACAGCATCGTGCCTGCGGCGCCGCCGCCGACGATGAGGATTGGTGTTTCACTCGTGCGCATAGTCATTTGTTCCTTGCTTGTAGGAGCGAGCTTCGCTCGCGAATTTCGAAAGAATCGCGAGCGAAGCTCGCTCCTACAAAGAGGGTATCAATCCTCCTCGCCTTCGACGGGCGCCGGGCCGCGCGGCGCGCTTTCCAAGGACTCGCGCACTCCGATACGCAACAGGGCCGTTTCGGTCGGTCCCTGGAAAAAAGCGAAACCCGTGCGGTCCATCCAGGCTTGCGGCCCGCCGAGGTAAAGACCCGCAGCGCGCGTCGCAGCGGCGATTTCGGTAACCATCTGCTCGTACAGCGGATCGGTTTGCGCGAGACCCGAGAAGCTGCCCAAGTCCGTGCTCGCGGCGAATATGACGTCGACGCCGGGCACGGCCGCGATCGCGTCGGCGATGCCGACGCCGGCCGGGGACTCGATCATCGCCACCATCATGATGTTGTCGTTGGCCGTGGCGCGGTAATCGTCGCCCCACAGCGCGCGATACTGGCCGTTGCCCAAGCTGCGCACGCCTTCGGGCGGGTACATTGCGTATTTGACGGCGTCGCGGATCTCGGCGGTCGTATCGACGAGGGGAATGATAATGCCGAGCGCGCCTATGTCGGTCGCCTTCTGAATGTCGCCGGGCGTCGCATCGGGAACTCGGATGAACGGAATCGCGGGCGCGCCCCGGCATGCCCAGATCATGCGCGCAACTTCCTGAAACGTGAGCGGACTGTGTTGCATCTCGATCCACAGAAAGTCGTAACCCGAGCTCGCCATGGCGCAGTAGACCTCGGGATCGGCGCTCGTCACGGTACCGCCGACGACGCGCTCGCCGGCGAGCAACTTTTGTTTGACCGTGTTGTAAATACGCGTGCCCGGCTGCTGACCATGCGCCGACCCAGATGCGACCATGGCGAGGAGGCAGGCGCACACGGCCGACCAGCAGCGAGCTCTACTCATGATTACCCCCATTGCAGCAAGCCTGCTCAGTTGTTGTTTCGACTCTAAGTAGCTTGGCGTCCCCGGAGCTGTCAAGGCTGCGAGCTCAGGGTGGCGCCGTTGCTTCTTGACAGCGACGCAGCAAACGCTTAGAAGGCTCCGAGAAGTTCGCCGGGGGAAGAAGTCGATGACGCGACGCTTTGCCGCTCGCTTGGCCGCGTGAGTGCTGGCTGGCGAACCCGTAGGCGCCGTCACTAGCGCCGTCGACGTAGACCCACCGGGGCCGAAGGGTTTCCCCTATTTCGGCTGTCTCAACAGTCTCCTGCGCAACCCCATGGATTTCTGGACGCGGATCGCCGTCCGTTACGGCGGTATTGCGCGCGTCCCGCTCAAGCGTAAGCACGTGTACCTCGTCTCCGACCCCGCGCTGCTCTACGAGCTGCTCGTCACGAACCGCAGAAAGTATCGCAAGAACACGCGTTACAAAGCCGCCGTCGACACGTTCGGAGACGGCCTGCTCTTGACGGAAGGCGAAGCCTGGTCGAGGCAGCGCAAACTCACGCAGCCGACGTTCAAAGCCGACTACATCGAGCAACAGGTGCCCGCGACAGCCGCGCTCATCGATAAGTTCCTCGACCGCTGGCAACCATGGGCGGAGCAGGGGCGCACCTTCGACGCCGAAGAGGAATTCTTGCGCCTCTCACAGCGTCTCGCCGGGCACTACCTCATGGGCTCCGGCTTCGAAACCATCGAGGAGCAGTTTTGCGCCGCGGCGGTCGCCATCAAGGACAACTGGCCGCTGCCGCCGCGCAACCTCGCCGCGCTGCTGGTCCCGAAATCGAAACGACGCGAGCAACGGCTCAACGCCGCGGTCGCGGCTATCGATTCGTGCCTCTTTGGCTATCTCGCCGAGCACCGGAAGCAGGATTTCGAGAATTGCGGCGTGCTCGGCGTGATCGCGGCGGGAAGCCGTGCGCAAGGCGACGAGTGGAGCGACCGCTCGCTCCGCGATCAGCTCCTCACATTGTTCTTCGCCGGCCACGAGACGTCAGCGGTGACGCTGACGTGGCTTCATTATTGGCTTTGGCGGCATCCTGAAGTGCGCCGCAAGCTGCAAAAGGAAGTCGATGAGATGCTCGGCTGCCGGCGACCGACGGCCGAGGACTTGCACAAGCTCGCCTACACCGAACGCGTCATCAACGAAACCCTGCGCCTCGATTCGCCGATCCACTCGATCTCGCGCGTTGCGCTCGAGGACGACGTCGTCGGCGGCTACCGGATTCCGCGGGGTGCGACGATCTACGTGTCGCTGTGCGCGACGCACCGGCTGCCGCAGCTTTGGCCGAAGCCTTACGAATTCGATCCGGATCGCTTCCTGCCCGAGCGGTGCGCGGCCCGCCCGCGGTTTGCGTTCATCCCGTTCGCCGCCGGCCATCGCAATTGCATCGGCGGCTCGATGGCGGTGATCGACTTGAAGCTCGCCGTCGCGCAGCTTGCACAGCGCTATGTACTCGACGTCGCGCCGGGGCACCGTGTGGTGCGTGTGGCCGGCACGACGATGCATCCGCGTTACGGCATGAAAATGATCGTGCGCCCGGCGAACGCGTCGACCTCGTGACCGCGACGACGAAATCGAAAAGCGCGGGCGTTGCGGCCTATTACGACAAGGCCGCAGCCGCGGTGCCCGAGTTCACGGTGCTCAACTACGGTTTCAGCTCGGACTCGGAGCCGACCGTGGTCGCCCGCGACGACCCGGAGTTCTACTGTCTTCGGCTCTATGAGCACACTGTACGCGACGTGTCGCTCGTCGGCGCCGACGCGCTCGAAGTCAGTTGCGGGCGCGGTGGCGGCGCGAGCTTTCTCATGCGTGCGTTTCATCCGGCGAGCTACGTTGGCGTCGACTTGAGTGAGGAGAACATTCGCCTCGCAGAAGCGCGTGCCGACGGCCCGCGGTTCTTGCGGGGCAGCGCTGAGCGGCTCGCCTTCCCCGATGCTTCCTTCGACGTCGTGGTCAACATCGAAGCTTCGCATCTCTACGACGATCGATCGCAGTTCTTCCGCGAGGTCCGGCGCGTGCTTCGGCCGGGCGGCCACTTCTGCTACGCCGACGGCTGCTGGGCCGACGACGATTGTCGCGGCGACTTGCGGGCCGCGGGATTATCGCTGCTTGAGCGCCGCGACATCACGGCCAACGTCGTGCGCGCGCTCGAGCAAGACAGCGCGCGGCGCGCAGCCCTGTTCGACGCGATGCCGGACGCCTCGCTTCGCGAGGAGTACAAAGATTGGGGCGGTGTCGTCGGCTATCGCGCCTACCGGCGCTTCGTCGCCGGCGAGACGCTGTACTTCTCGCACCTATTGCGCCGCGATTGATCCGAGCAGCGCATCGAGCGCCGGGCCGCGCGGCAATTCGATACCGAACGTTTCCGCGAGCACGCGGCCGATCTCCGCGGCCGACCCGATTGTGCGCTCTTCTTTAGAGGCTCCGCGATAGACGGCGAGCTCGCGGTTCTTCAGTGCATAACGGCCGTCCGGCGTCCGGCGCGCAGCGACGAGCGTCGTCAAGAAATGCGACGACGGGTGCGTCGCGACGAAATGGTTGAGCACTTCGAAATCGATCGGCAGCTGTTCCTGGAGATCGAATCGATAAAGGGGGCGCCACTCGCCCCGGACGAGTGCCTCGAGCTCGAGCTCACCGTCACGGTGCACGAAGCGAAACGTCTCGTGCGGCGTCGATTGCTCGATGTTGAGCTCAAATCGCAGCGGCCCCGTGAGCGTGAGCCCGCCGAAACCGACGTCGCTCAAGTAATCGTCGGCGCCGACGCGCACTCTGAGCACCATGTGCGTTCGCGGCCCCAGCGATTGGCCGATGCGGCCCCAGACGACGCGGGCGGCGAGCGTAGTGACCTCGAACCCGAGCGTCCGCAGCACGTCGGCGAACAATTGGTTGTGCTCGAAGCAGTAGCCGCCGCGGCGGCGCGCGACGAGCTTCGCGAGCAGCGCCGGAGTGTCGAGGGGAATCGGCTCGCGCAGCAGCGTGCTCAAGTTCTCGAACGGAATCGCCATCGGATGCAGGCGATGCAATGCCTCGAGCGTCGCAAGGTCGCGCGAGGCGGCCGCCGCAAAGCCGACGCGCTCGAAATAGGCATCGATGTCGACGGCGCGCATACGTCGCCGGACCTCCTTCAGCGCAAGTCGGCGGGAAAGCGCTTGAAGACGGCGCGCGCGTTCCCTTCGAAGATCTTGCGTCGCTGCTCGGTGCTGAGCTTCTTGCTTGCATCGACGTAACGCTTGGTATCGTCGAAATAGAAGCCCGTTTCCGGATCGATCCCGCGCACGGCGCCGACCATCTCCGAAGCGAACAGGATATTCTCGATCGGTATCACGTCGAGCAAGAGATCGATGCCCGGCTGATGGTAGACGCACGTATCGAAGTAGACGTTCCTCAATACGGCCTCCTTGAGCGGCGGCAGCTTCAGCATGTCCGCAAGCCCGCGAAAGCGTCCCCAATGGTACGGCACGGCGCCGCCGCCGTGCGGGATGATGAGCTTGAGATCCGGAAAGTCCTTGAAAATACCGGACATCATCACCTGCATGAACGCGATGGTATCGGCGCTCAAATAGTACGACCCGGTCGTTTGAAAATACGGAGTATTGCAGGCGCCGCTCACGTGGATCATCGCGGGCACTTCGAGGTCGCACATCTTCTCGTAGAGCGGATACCAATAACGGTCGCCGAGCGCGGGTCCCGTGAAGAATCCACCGGTCGGGTCGGGATTCAGATTGCAGCCGACGAAGCCGAGCTCGAGGACGCAACGCTCGAGCTCCTTGACCGACCCCGCGATCGGCGCTCCCGGCGATTGCGGCAACTGCGCGGCGCCGACGAAATTCTTGGGATACAGCCGCGTCAATCGAAAAATGAGGTCGTTGCAGTGCTCCGTCCATGCGCGGCTCGTCGACTCGTTGCCGAGATCGTGCCCCATCGCGCTCGCGCGCGGCGAGAAAATCGTCACGTCGGTGCCGCGCTCGCGCTGCAGCTTAAGTTGCGCGCCTTCGACGCTGGCGCTGAGCTCGTCGTCGCTGATGTCGATAGCGCCTTTGACCGCTTGATGTTGCGGGTTCTTCTTGAGGTCCGTTTTCTGCTGGTCGCGATACTTGCCGAGTTGCGCGGGTGCCGTCGTGTAGTGGCCGTGACAATCGATGATCATCGCGCTTCCCGTCGTGGTCAGTCGTCTTCGTCAGTGAACGTGAAATCCTCGAACGTCGAGGAGCCCTCTTCCGTGCGCTCGATGACGTTGTTCGGATTCTCGGCGCAGTGCCAGTAACTGATGCGTAGATATCCATCCTCGTTCGGCACGAGCTTATAGGTCTGCTGCACGTACCAAGGCTCGGCGAGCGTGACCGGATCGTATGACCAAACGTCGACGAGGATCGTCTCGGGATCGGTCTTTTGCCAAACCTCGACGGTCTCGATCTCAGCGGAATGCCGCGGGTCGTTACGGTGAAAGACGTTCTCGCGCAGTTGGCTCGTATGGATTACGAGCGTGTGGCCGTGCCAGAACCCGATCGAATCCCCGTACCACAGCGGATAAGCGTCCGCCGCCGCGGTATGAGCGCGGCCGTCGGTATAGATGCGGCGGATGTTATTGACGGTTTCGGACGTGAGCCAGACCTGCTGCGGCGTCACGATGAACTCACGCAAGAACGGGATCGCGAGCCAACGCGGATGCCCGGGCGGGCTGCAGTCGCTGATGGGGTCGTATTCGATGCCTTGCGCCGATCGCTCGCGGCGCGCCTCGAGCTCCGCGCGCGCCTCCGGGCGCAGATTCGCCGTGGTCAAAAGGCCGAAGTCCTGCTCCGGGTCGAAAAACGGGTTGCCTACGCGCGTCCACAGGCCCGTCCAATCGGGCATGTTGTCGCGCTCGAGCGGCGCGCCGCCGCCGGTCCGCTCGAGCAGCTCCTGGTACAGCTGCCATGCCGAGGCGTGCTCGCGCCCGAGCGCGATCTTGCCCTCGCGATCCGCCGGGACCAAGGCCTCACCCGAGGAGTCCGACTCCGGGGAGCACGCCGTCAACGTCAGTGCGCAAGCGGTAAGCCACGACAACGCGTTCCCGTGTGCATTCATAGCCATCCCCTGTTGCTCACGTCGATCCGAGCTCTTCGCACATTAGTCAATCGAGCATGACGGATCAACTGCGCGCACGGCGACGCCCTGCTAAGATGGTCGCAGACGTTTTGGGGGAGGATCGCGATGAGACGCCTTTCGACTCTGATGACTCTGGCGATCGGCGCTGCGGCCGTTTTGGCGGCGGTTGCGCAGGAAGACGAGCCTTTCGTTCCCGTCACCGACGAGATGCTCCAGGATCCCGAGCCCGAGGACTGGCTCATGTGGCGGCGCACGCTCGACAATTGGGGTTACAGCCCGCTCGATCAGATCGACCGCGGCAACGTGCAGGAGCTCGCGCTCGTCTGGACGCGCGCCCTTGCGCCCGGCGATCAAGAAGGCACGCCGCTCGTCTACGACGGCGTCATGTATTTCCCGAATCCGTTCGACATCACTCAAGCCCTCGATGCCGCGACCGGCGATCTTCTCTGGGAGTACCGGCGCGCTGTGCCCGAGGACGTCGCCGAGTACTTCCCCGCTCCAGGTACGAACCGCAACATCGCGATCCACGGCAACTACATTCTCGACAACGGCGCCGATGGCTATGCCTATGCAATCGACGCGCGCACGGGCGAGCTCGCGTGGGAGACCTTGATTCTCGACTACAAGCACGGCGCCAAGAACAGCTCGGGTCCCATCGTCGCCAACGGCAAGGTCATCTCGGGGCGCAGCTGCGAGCCCGAAGGCGGCCCCGAGGCCTGCGTGATCACGGCGTTCGACGCCGAGACGGGCGAGGAGCTTTGGCGCACCCGCACGATACCGAAGCCCGGCGAAGCCGGCGACGAGACTTGGGGCGACGTGCCCTACGAGGAGCGGTGGCACGTCGGAATGTGGATGGTGCCGAGCTTCGATCCTGAGCTCAACCGCATTTACGTCGGCACGTCGGTGACGTCGCCGGCGCCGAAGTTCATGCTCGCGGGACCCACCCAGCAATACCTCTACCACAACTCGACGCTGGCGCTCGATGCCGATACGGGCGAGATCGTGTGGTACTTCCAGCACCTCGTCGACCACTGGGACCTCGATCATCCGTTCGAAAGGCTGCTCCTCGAAATCGAGGTCGCACCGGATCCGGAAGCCGTCACGTGGATCAACCCGCGCGTGCGCTCGGGCGAGGCCTACAAGGTCATTACGGGCATACCGGGCAAAACGGGGATCGTCTACACGCTCGACCGCGAGACGGGGCAGTTCTTGTGGGCGCGCGAAACGGTCATGCAGAACGTCGTCAGCACCATCAACACCGAGTCGGGAGCCGGCGTGGTCAATCCCGAGAAGATCTTCGCGCGCGTCGGGCAGGAGCTCCTGATCTGTCCCAGCACGTCCGGCGGCAAGAACTACCCGGCCGGCACGTACAGCCCGATGACGGGCCTCATGTATTACCCGTTGCAGAACACCTGCATGATGTCGACGTCGGCCTCGGATACGCCGAGCCTCGATGATCTCTACGCGATTCGTAACCGCGTGCAGATCACGCCGGGCGAGGAGAACGTCGGCACGATCGAGGCGATCTCGGTCGAGACCGGTGAGACGGCATGGAAGTACGCGCAACGGGCCGGCATGTTGTCGCTCATGTCGACGGGCGGGGAGATCTTGTTCGGCGGCGACGTCAACGGTCGATTCCGCGCCTACGATCAAGAGAACGGCGACATTCTCTGGGAGGTCAACCTGGGTTCGGCCGTAAACGGGTATCCCATCACGTTCGCGGTCGACGGCCGGCAGTATGTCGCCGTCAGCACGGGCGGCTCAGGCTTGGCCTTCGGTCTCGCGCGACTCACGCCGGAGCTCACACCCGGCACCGGCAATCAATTGTACGTGTTCGCCCTCCCGTAGGGGCGGCGTCTTTGTAGGAGCGAGCTTCGCTCGCGATTCCTAAGATCGCGGCCGGAGGCCGCTCCTACGACCGCCTTTCTTGCTACCGGCACGAGACTTGCCCGAGCGCTTCTTGTGCCACGAATAGTCGTCCGGATTGATGAGGTCGGGCACCGTCCAGCCGTCCAAGTCATATTCGGCCATGCACTGCTCGGCGAACCCTTTGAACTTGGCCGCGTTGCCGTTGCCCATCGCGCTGAACAGGCAATAGCGGCGGATTTCCTCGGTGCTGCCCCCGTAGTTGATCTCGTAGAGCTCGTGACGCGCGCCGAACTCCGTGCCCAAACAATCCCACAAGAGCTTCAGGAGCTTGATGCGCTGCTCGGCCGTGTAGCCGTTCGAGCCGCGCATGTAACGATCGATGTAAGGCCGGATTTCGGGGTTGCCGAAGTCCCGCGCATGCGAGTTCAAGTAAATGAGCCCCGAGGCTACGGTCTGCTCGATCAGGTATTTGATCTTCGTGTACGCGATCGTCGCGAGGATCTGGTACGCGTTGCCGGGATCCATGTTCGGCAGGAGATACGGCCCTTTCCAAGGCCTGGGATCGCGCACCATGGCTTCCGTGAGCGCCCAGAACATGTTGCGCCACGCGAGCACCTCGCCGACGTTCGCCTGCACGCCGCGATAGTCTTTGGTGCCCGCCGCTTCGACGGCCTTGAGCAGAAGCCCCGCGATGAAATCGAGCTTGACAGCGAGCCGCGTGCAGCCGTGCACCACGAAGCGCGGCAAAAACCCGGTGCGCGGGAAGAAGTTGTTGGCTTTCTCGACGTCGCCGTAGACGAACACGTTCTCCCACGGCACGAACACCTTGTCCATGATGAACACGGCGTCGTTCTCGTCGAGACGCGACGACAGCGGTTGGTCGAACGGGCTCGACATGACCGTCGAGGTCATCTCGTACGAAGTCCGGCACAGAAACTTCACGCCCGGCGCATTCGTCGGCACCATGAACACGAGCGCAAAGCTCTTGTCCTGCAGCGGAATCAACCCATGGTGCGCGATGAACGTGTAATTGGTGAGCACCGAGCCCGTCGCGACGACTTTCGCGCCTGAGACGATCAAGCCGCCGTCGGTCTCCTTCTCGACGTGCACGCAGACGTCGGCCACTTGATCAGGCGGCTTGTCCCGATCCACAGGTGGGTGAATGATCGCGTGATTCACGTACGGCACACGCTCCTGACAGAACGTGTACCAGCGCTTCGCGTTCGCCTGAAAAGGCTCGTAGAACTCGGCGTTGCCGCCGAGCGTGCCCAGAAACGCCGCCTTGTAATCCGGCGAGCGGCCCATCCAGCCATAGGTAATGCGCTGCCATTCGGCGATTGCGTCGCGACCCGCGATCGATTCCTCGACGGTCTTCGGCGCCTTGAAGAACGCATGCGTCTTGCCTTTGCCGTCGGTGTCGGCCGGCAGCAGCAGCTTGTCGCGACGCTTGGGGTCGTGCAGCGCGTCGAACAGCCGCGCCGTCATGCGCGCGGTGTTCCGAAACGCGGGATGCTCGGTCACGTCGTCGACGCGGTCACCGTAGATGTATACCTCGCGACCGTCGCGCAGCGACTCGAGATACTCCTTGCCCGTCTGCGGACGACTGCAGCGGACCGCGCCGATGCTCTCCGGCGACACGGCCTTACTGCGCTTAGCCACCATGCTCTACAGGCTCGCGAGCACTTGCGCGATGGCCTCGGGCCCTTGCGCGGGCGCCATGATATGCGCGCCCGCGATGCCCGGGATCTCGCGAAAGCCCGCGATGAGCTCGGCGCAAATGCGCCGTCCTTCGGCCGCCGCGTCGGCGGCGGCTCCGAGACGCGCAATGATCGCATCGGGCACGTGCACGCCAAATAGATTCTCGTTCATCCATACGGCGGAGCGCGCCGACCGTATCGGCCCGACGCCGAGGATCACGCCGACACGCTCGGTGATGCCGTCCTCGACCA
>Ga0209640_10002038_pt1 | contig 17507 bp, 14 predicted proteins | sample RifCSP10_1_FD_184018 | JGI IMG/M metagenome (GOLD analysis project Ga0209640, IMG submission 184018) | Soil microbial communities from Rifle, Colorado - Rifle CSP2_sed 10_1 (SPAdes) (version 2) | ecosystem: Environmental > Terrestrial > Deep subsurface > Rock core/Sediment | place: Rifle... | reverse complement strand
CCTTCAATTCCAGGTTAATCATATCGCCCCGCGTGAATCTCAACTTGTTTTTTCTTCTCTCTTTCCGGCAGGCAAAAATGTTTTGAAGACGAGCTCATTGTGTTCACCGATCATCGGGGCAGGCCGATCAATCTTAAAAGGAGTCTTTGAAAAAGCAAAAGGCGGCCCTTCGGCATGGCATCTCCCCACTTCTGGATGATCCAGAGGAGCTCAGAAGCCTCGATTTTTCATTGAGGATCGGCGAAAAGATCCTCTACCGTCTGGACGATCCCTGCCTTCACCCCATTGTCCTGCAGCTTCTTAAATACCTCCTCAGCCGTGAGCCGGGATGTCCATTGCCCAACTTCTTTATCGACTTCATCCTCATGCTCTTTTCTTGCCGGTATCGTTTTAAACCTCGGATCTGAGATCAGCTGATCCCGGCCCGTCCATTAGTTAATCCCACTGTGATTCCTCCGGCATCTTTTCTGCGGATTTTAGGCGATTTGCGGGCGGGGAGAAAGGGGAAAATAACAGAAGGCAACAGGCGTGAGGCAGGAGGCAACAGTAAAATGGATTAAGGATTGGAAGGGTTCAAGGGATAAAGGGTTAAAAAGCCAAGGATGAAGGCGGGATTATGAAGGATGAAGTAGCATATTGGATACAATAACTCTTTGCCAAATAAGGAGCCGAGGCAACCGGGACCGGGGCCCATGCCACCCTTGGCACCAACCGCACCTATCAGTGAGAAGGAATACTGGTAGGCGCTGTTCTCAGAGGCCACAGAGACGATTATTCCCCAAGAGGTGACCCCGCGTCTCGTTCTCCGGAAAATTCAGCACCAGTAAGTGCTCCTGTCGGTTGGAATATGCTGCAGGATTTCAGCCGGGATATAGTCTTCCAGCCTTATCTTCTCCATGGCTTCATCCGGGCACTTAGAAACTGGGGAGAAAGGCCGGTCCAGAGGCCGGGTGGCGTCCACGATCATGCAAGAGGTCTTGATCTCGTCCACTAGAGAAGGATCCAGCATGTTTCCACGGAAGAGAGGTTCCAGAATCGTCACCTGTCGATGTGGCTGCACCCTGGTCGCCAAAGCCCAGAGAACATCGGTGGGATCGTAGACATCGATGTCCTCATCGAAGACGAGTATATTCTTTGCATGGTCGAAGGTCATTGCTGCGGCAGCGGCCCGGCCCGGATCACCCTCCGACATCTTTTTCATGGAGATGAAAATGTTGTAATTCGCGTGCCGTCCCAGCTTGCATACGGCCCTTACGCCAGGCACCGCTTCGCGGCAGCGCCTTAGATAAGCCCCCTCCCGGGGTAAATCCATCCACGGCTTGTCCCCCTCCGGCGTGATAACGGACTGATACATCGCTCCCTTGCGATAGTTGATGGCCCTAACCTCGTATTGGACACATCTGACATAGCGTTGGGGTCCCAGGTAACCTGGAGCTTCACCGAAGGGCCCTTCGACAACCCTCTTTCCCGGAAGCAGTGCGCCCTCAATAACGATTTCTGCATCCGCGGGAATCAATAGCTTTTCGCCCCACGTTTCGGACGGAGTGAGCCTCAGAGGCTCCTGGAGATAACCGCCGATGACGTCAAACTCACTGACCTCGAAGGGACCGGTATAGCAAGCTCCTATATGATAGGCCGGGTGGTGGCCTAATACTGTCGCGACGGGACACTCCATGCCTTGTTCCTCGTAATCCCGGTAGATCCCCCAGAGATGGCGCGGCGAGGCATAGAGCGCGGTAGTGTTCTTGGACTTTACCTCCATCCGGTGGTACGAGCAGTTGTAAATACCTTTTTTTCGGTCGCGGGTAATCGTCGAAAGCGTGATGTAAGGGCCCCCATCCATGTCATGATGCCTCATAATCGGCAGCTCGTAGAGGTCGACATCGCTTCCACGCTTCACCGCCTGCTTAACCGGAGCGTCTCTCCTGTCCACGAAGATCGGCGGAATCTGATGCGCCTCTCTTTGCATGCACGCCTCAGCCATTTCGGCGCGAGTCATCTCCCTGGGTAAACCTAAAGCGATCTGGGTTTTCCGCTGAGAGATTTCACAGTTCAAGACTAATGGAAAATCGCTTACCCGGCCGTGGAGGCTTAAGGGCTGTTCAAATATCACAATAGGGAATTTCTTCTGGGCGCCGAGATGCTTGATGATAGCGGAGACATCGTAATGGGCCGGATCAACCTGTTTCGTAATCCGGATGACTTCGTTGGGGACCTCTCCCTGGCACTCTTCCAGGAACGAGCTAAGACTTTTCGGCATAAAGCCTCCCTGCTACTCACCCCTTTTTTTTCGATCTCTTGCCAGGGAAACGAGCGGCGGCATCCTCCAGCGATTCTCAAACTCCTACCGGAGAAAGATCTCTTTGTATTCCTTCTTCTTTTCCGCGTAGGCTTTAGGACCAAGGTCATCCATCGGGACAAATTGGATCCTGTCCGCATCTGGCAGCGGCGGATATATCCCTTTGCGGTTCACAAATTCGCCCATCTTGGCCATGATATTTATGCTCTCATCGTCCAAAAAATAGTCGATGAAGGCCTTCCCCGCATTCGGATGCGGGGCCTTGTTGCTAAGGGCCACGTAGTTGCTGTCCCCGAGCATCCGGGGAAGCCTCACATAATCCAAAGGGGCGCCCTTCTGTCCAAATACGTACGTATAGTGAACCAGCGTGATGGCAATGGGGATCTCTCCGGTGGAAGCGCGCTCCACAGGGGGGAGGAGAGATTCCACCAGCATCGGTCGGGTTGCAGCCAAATCACGAATATATCTTTCAGACTTTTCCTTCCCCATCAGCCTGTGCAGGCTGGCGAGCCACTGCGTGGCGGTCGTGTGCTGGGTGGGATCGGGCATGACCAATTTCCCCCGATATTGAGGCTTCAACAGGTCCTCTAGAGATCTCGGCGCGTCCCCAGGGTTGATAGCGTTTTTGTTGTAAACAATCCCGATCATAAGATTGCGATAGCTGGGCCCCAGGTTAGGATCAATGGCGTCCTTGGGGTAGTCTTTGGCTGTCGGCGAGTCATATCGGGCAAAGACCCCTTCTCGCTGCATGATTTTCATAGGGTCTGCGATGGTGAAAACCACGTCGAAGAGGGGCTTTCCGACCCGATACTCGCTGAGCGCTCTATCCATGACCTTTGTCGACGAGGCCCTCCAGTAGTCGACCTGGAGACCAGTCTTCTTGAGGAAGACCTTGGCAATAGACTCGGCGATACCGGATTCCATCGAGCCATAAACCACAACCCTTGCCCCTTCTTTCTTGGCGGCCTCGACAAGTGGCGCCTTCTGACCTGAAGCTGGCACCACAAGGATAAACAACGAAACCGCGCAGGCTAAGAGAGATATGAATGTTGGCATCTGAGATCTAGCCTCCTCTGTTGGATCAAATGAAAATGGCAGGAAGTTCTTTTTGAGGGACAGCCACCGAGAACTCATCAATCCGGCCTCACGACCGCATGCCAAGTGGTCTTGGAAGGGCCCAAGCAGCCACCGAAGAGAACGGCCGGTCTGGACTCTCATTTCAAGGGAAAAATATCCGATGCGGACGCGTCATGTCAACCTGAGCGTAGCCCAACCCCCTCATCTTATGAATCTTGCCGCCGCGTGCTGGAGTCGGTTGGAGGCGTGATCCTGAACAAAACCTAGATCGAATCGCCGCTTTCTGATAAGGTCTGCTCATCCATTGAAAACGGTACTTTGAGAGCAGGAGAGGAGAGTTCCTGAAATGGCGGAGCTGGGAAGCGGAGAAAGAACAGCCGCACAGGCGTATCTCGAAGTAGCTGCGGCGCACGGCGTCGAATATATTTTCGGCCTGCCGGGCACGAGCGGGCAAGAATTTCTCGGCACCATCGCCGAACAGGAACGGATTCGATATATCCTGGCCCTTCATGAGACCTGCGCGGTTTCCATGGCTGACGGCTACGCCCGGGTGAGCGGTCGCCCGACGCTGGCCCAGGTGAGCACGCTTCCAGGGACTGCGAACGCCGTCGGAGTTCTCTACGACGCCTATCGGGACAGGTCTCCGGTGGTGGTGACCTCGACCCATGTGGATATGCGGATTATGGGTCGTGATAGCCACACGGAAGGGCGGGATTTAGTAGAGCTAACGCGGCAATTCACCAAGTGGAGCTGCGAAGTCCACAGATCGGATCGGGTCGCTGAAGCTTTGAATCGGGCCTTCAAAGTGGCTTCGACCCCGCCTAAAGGTCCGGTCTACCTCTCTTTGCCGAGCAATCTTTTAGTCGAGCCGGTGACGGGTAAGGTTCCGGAGGCGGAGCGTTACCGCATCGTTCCGCGGATGGCGGCTGACCCGGAAGCGCTTCGGGAGGCGGCCCGTCTTCTATTGGAGGCCGAACGGCCTTTAATTGTGGCGGGAAGTGGCGTGGCCGCAGCGGGCGCGGTGGACGAATTGATCCAGCTAGCGGAGATGGTGGTTTTGCCCGTGGTCATGGAGCCGCGCTACTCCTTTCTCAGCTTTCCCACAAGCCACCCCTATAGCTTTCAGATCCCTGAGCGTCAGGTGACCTTCAAGCTTCCGGAATGGGGAGAGCCCGATCTCATTTTTGCCGTTGGCTGCCGCCTGGTCCGCGAATACCGCTATCTTTCGGAGCCGGCGATCAAGCCTGAAACTCGCTGTGTCCATATCGAAGAGGATCCGTGGGAAATCGGCAAGGTTTTCCCCGTGGACCTGGGCGTCATTGCCGACGCCAAAAGCGCCCTAAGCTCGCTGGTGCAGATCTGTCGCGATCAGCTAAGCAAGATAGACGGGGGCCGCAGGGCCGAACGCCTCGCTTGTCTCAAGAAGGCCAAGGAAAGGGCGCAGCGGGAACTGGAGGACCGGGTGCGCGACGGCTGGGATTCCACTCCGGTTAATCCTGCTCGTTTAATTCGGGAAATGGACAGACTTTTGGACCGCGATGTTTTGATCGTCAATGAAAGTCCGACTGCGAAGGATATCCTTATGTCCAACTTTAGCTTCGCCGCCGGACGATCCTATTTTTCCAATTCCTCCGGCGGCTATCTGGGCTGGGGTTTAGGTGCCGCTATGGGGGCCAAGCTCGCCTCGGGCGAGCGCCGTGTCGTCGCGTGCCTCGGAGACGGCAGCGCGATGTTTGGCGTCCAAGGTCTTTGGACCATGGCCAAGTATCGCATACCCCTTCTGGTCATTGTGTTTAACAACCGGGCCTACATGGCGGTGAAAAACCAGTTTCGAGGCAGCGGTGAAAGGGTGAGCCTGGCCGCGCAGCTCGGGGCCGATCTGGTCGATCCTGAACTGAACTTCGCCCGGCTCGCGCAGTGCTTTGGCATATTCGGCCAGAGAGTGGAACAACCACAGGAGATCGCACTCGCGTTAGAGCAGGCCCTGCAACAGCCCGGGCCGGCGGTTATCGACGTAGTCATCAGTCAGAAGACGAGAAAAGATTAAAGGGGGGGAACATGAAGACGGATACTTGGGAAGAGTTTCAAAAAGCGTCGCTGGGAGCGGAGAATACCGCTTATGAGGTCATCGCGAGGCTGGATCCGGAGTATTTCGGCCATCTGAAGGGAATTTTTGTTGATGCCACTTTTGGCCGGGAAGGCGCGCTACCGCGAAAAACCAAGGAACTTATCATGGTGGGAATCACCTGCGCGCTGTCGCGTCCTCGAGGCGTGCGGGTCCATATCGAGAGAGCTCTAAACGTGGGCGCGACCCCAAAAGAGATCCTCGAAGCCGCGGAGGTGGCGGCGATTCCAGGCGGGATGCCCGGCTTGTGGCTTGGTGTCGAGACGCTCCAGGAAGTCCTAAAGCGCAGGGGGCAGGAATTTAAATGACCGGCGGTCAGGATGGGCCGCTGGTGGGGATTCGTGTCCTGGATCTGACGCGCTTATTGGCCGGCCCTTACTGCACGATGTTCCTTGGCGATCTGGGCGCCGAGGTGGTGAAGGTGGAAGAGCCGGGAATCGGCGACGATTCCCGTCTCTGGGGCCCGCCGTTTGCCGGAGGTGAAAGCGCCTACTTTCTCTGCATTAACCGCAACAAGAAAAGCCTGGGACTCAATCTCAAGTCCGATCAAGGCATTGAGATTCTGCGCGAGCTTGCCAAGCAGGCGGACGTTCTGGTTGAGAACTTTCGGCCCGGGACGATGGAGCGGCTAGGGTTGGGGGAAAAAGAGCTGAGGGCGCTCAACCCGAGGCTCATTTATGCGTCTGTCTCCGGCTTTGGCTCGGATGGTCCCATGAAAGACTGGCCCGGTTACGATCTCATTATCCAGGCCTGGGGCGGTTTCATGAGCATTACCGGAATGCCCGACGGTGAGCCCACAAAGGTTGGGGTCGCCATAGTTGATGTCTTGGCCGGTCTAATCCTGGGGCAGGCGATCCTGGCAGCGCTTTTTGCCAGGGAGAGCTTAGGCGTTGGGCAGAAGGTGGAGACCTCGCTGCTCGAAGCCGAAGTGGCCTGCTTGGTCAATTGGGCCAGCAACTATCTCGTTGGCGGGAAGATCTCTGGTCGGTTCGGAAATGCCCATCCCAGTATCGTGCCATACCAGAGCTTCAGGACGCGGGACGGGTATCTAGTGGTCGGGGTTGCCGGCGAGGCGATCTGGCAGCGTTTCTGTCAGGCCATCACAAAACCGGAATTGGCTGATGATGAGCGCTTTGCCAGAAACCCGCAGCGGGTCGAGCACAGAGAGGAGCTGCTCGAAATCCTTGAGCCAATGTTCTTGGCCCGAGACACAGCCGCGTGGATGAAACTTCTAACCGCTTCCGGCATCCCCTGTTCCCCGGTTCAGACGGTCGATCAGGTCCTAAGCTCGCCGCAGGTATTACATCGCGGAATGGTCGTAGAAGTCCAGCATCCCACAGCGGGTAACGTTCGCATGGCCGGCATCCCCGTGAAGCTATCAAGGACACCAGCATCGATCCGGCTGGCGCCGCCGCTTCTCGGCCAGCACTCGGGAGAGGTTTTGAGGAGCTGGCTAAATTTGGACGAGACAAGGGTTGCCGATCTCAAGAATCAAGGAGTGATCTGACACATGCAGAAAGGCATTACCTTTGAGGGATTTCATCGCGGTGACCGCTTCACGACCGGCCGGCGCACGGTCACCGAGACCGACGTCATGCAGTTTGTCTGCCTTGTCGGTCTGTTTGAGCCGCTTTTTATCGACGCCGAGTATATCCGCAACGAGAGCCTGTTCGGCGAGCGGATCGCGCCGGGCTCCCTCACCTTCGGCATGGCCGAAGGGCTAACAGTTCAGACGGGAATTATCCACGGCACGGCAATGGCATTTGTCGGGCTCGAGCGGATGCGGCTTTACGCTCCAGTAAAGGTGGGCGACACGATCCAGGTTGAGATCGAGGTCCTGGATGCCAAGGAAGTTAAGTCCCGCGGGGGAGGCATTGTTGTCTTTCGTCAGGTTGTCCGCACCCAGCGAAGTGAGACCGTTATGGAATATGATGTCTCGCGCATGATTCGAGGAGCGAGGCAGGAAGAGAAGGAAGGAAGAAGCCAGTGAAGAGCGCGAGAGAACAGCTGAGCGTCAAGTTCGGCATCCTCCTTCCGACCCGGGAGGTCGTCATGTCGCGCCTGCGCGACCCGGCCACGACCATCTATCCGCTCGCCGAGCGGGCCGAGGCCTTGGGCTTTTGTTCCTTATGGGTCGGCGATAGCATAACCGCGAAGCCGCGGCTGGAGGCCGTGACGACGCTGGCTGCGGTGGCGGCCCGAACCCACCGTGTTCGTTTGGGAACGGCAGTTCTCCTGGCGGCGCTCAGGCACCCGATACTCCTGGCCCATTCCATCGCCAATCTGGATTGGCTCTCCGGCGGGCGAGTCGATCTCGGGATCGGTTATAGCCGGCCCAATGACCCGGCTCAGGAACATGAATTTGCCATCCTGGGGCTCTCCATTAACCAACGTATTAAGATGAGCGAGGAAATCGTCCGAGTGATCCGAAGGCTCTGGCGGGAAGAGGATGTGTCGCACTCGGGTACCTTCTTTAACTTTGAGCACGTCACCCTGGAGCCCAAGCCACTCCAACCCGGCGGGGTGCCGGTATGGCTTGCTTCGAATAATGTGGAGCCTGGCTTAAAGCGGGTGGCGCGATTGGGGGATGGATGGCTGAGCAATATCACCAGTCCCGCCGTCTATCGTGAATGCCTGGATAAGATACGGGGCTATGCGGCAGAAGCTGGACGCGGATTGGATGACATCGAGCCCGGGCTTTACCTCACGGTCGCCGCCGGCGCGGAGGAAAAGATAAGGGAAGGAAAAGCGTTCTTGGAGGAGTACTACAAAAAGCCCTACGAGTCGGTTGCAAGGGCTATGGTTTGTTTCCTGGGGAGTTGGCAAGAAGTGCTTGACCGCATAGAAGCTTACCGTGAGGCCGGCGCGCGTACCATGATCATCCGATTTGCCGCTCGAGACCAGATCGCTCACCTCGAGGCCTGTGCTGAGTCCCTCGCGTCGAGGGGGTTGTTTCCTAGCAATTGAGAGCGAGAAAACCAGGAGGTCTTAACGCCGCCGCCCTCGAGTCAACCGAAAACGCGGTGTGGTAATGACAAGTCAGCATGAATCGGGTTTATCTCTTTGCTTCCGCCTTGTTACTTCCAGAGCGAGCTAGATGTGGCCTGACGTCATTGCCGTCCTTTCAGCGATGGGCTGGGCGTCCGATGCCGTTTTGGTGCGCCTGGGAGCACGGAGGTCTAACGTCCTCGCTGCAGCGTTTTTGAGCTTTTCGGTTTCGGCCCTTTGCCTGTGGTTGTACCTCCTTCTCTTTTCCTCCCTCGACCTCCTCTGGTCGCGGGCTACGATTTATTTCTTATTGAGCGGCTGCTTGCAGCCGCTGATGGCACGGGTCCTCTTTTATATCGGTCTAATGCGCCTCGGAGCGTCGCGCGCCGGGCCTTTGCGGGGGGTGGAGCCTCTGTTTTCCGCTGCGATCGCCGTGGTCTTCTTGCACGAGCGGCCGGGTTTTTTGGTCTATGGCGGAACGGTTCTGATCGTCGCCAGCATCTGGCTCATCTCCTGGCGGCGGAGTGGTGAAGCCAGGTGGCGGCTTTTCGACATCGTCTTTCCCGTGGGAGCCGCCCTGGTCTCCGCTGTTTCGCAGAACCTGCGCAAGGGAGGTTTGCTTATCCTTCCTGATCCCTTTGTGGGAACGGCCGTCAGCACTTTGACTTCTCTGATGCTCTTTTTCATCTTCTTGCTGGCGACTGGAAGGATGAGCCTCGTTCGAATTGAGCGGGAAAGCTTACCTTTTTTTGGCAGCGCCGCCTTCGTCTCCGCTTTGGCGCAGCTCCTGAACTTTACGGCACTAAGCCGTGGGGAAGTTTCCGCGATGGTCCCACTCCTGAACACCACGCCGCTCTTCACGGTGCTTTTCAGCAGCCTATTCTTGAGAGAGGTGGAAAAGGTCACCTCCCGGATTGTTCTCGGAGCAGGACTGATGGTAACCGGCGTCGTGATTATCACCAGCCGGTAGCGGGGCGTCGACGGGCGGCTTTTATTTCTCGTAGAGCTTCTTGATAAAGCCGGATTTTTCGAGTTCCTCGACAAAGCTCGGATCGGCAAACTCTTCGGCTTTGTGCTTCCACACCTCCGGTCGAGCCATCGCGACATATTCGAAGCTCGTCTTCATTCCCGGGATGTTCGGATAGGGAACCGGCAGGAAAGCCTTGGAGAAGATCTCGTAAGACTCGTTGACGAGCTCCTCATCATCCAATCTTAGCATTTTTCGGATCACCTTTTTGCCGAACTCGCGGTCTTTCTTGAAGAGCGAGATCCCTTCGATGTGGGCCTTCATGTAATTCATCACCAGCTCGCGGTCTCGCTGGATCGTGGCCCGGCGCGTGACGATCTCCATCCAGGGATAATCGACCTCTTTCGAGGAATCCCACAGCATCTTGAATCCCATTCTCTGTGCCCTCCCGTAGGCGGGATAGGACATCGCTGCGGCATCCACCGATCCCTGTTTCAGCGCCGCGATTCGCTCGGGATCGCCGCCGATCTGGAGCAGGACCAGGTCCCGATCGGGGTTGAGCCCCTTCTTCTTGGCTACGTAGCGCACCAGAAAATCCGTGAGGGAGCCAAAAGTCGACACCGCAATCTTTTTACCTTTGAGCTCTTCGGGCCTTTTGATCTCGGGCTTCACCACGAGGGCGTGAATGACGCCAGGCATGGTATGAGCGAGAATCGCGAGGTCCGAGCCGGCAAGGTCGGCGTTGATGACGGTCGGCGTGGCGATGGGCGCGATCTGCATGCTGCCGCCGATGACGGCCTTGGACGCTATTCCTGAGCCCTGCACCGTGATGACCTCCGCGTCGAGCCCGTGCTTTTCGAAGAGCCCAGCCTCCTTGGTCACGAAGATGATGATATTGCTCATGCTGACCGCGGGGACACCGACACGGATTTTTTTCAAAGCTTTGGTTTGCGGCGACGCCGGAGAAGGAAAAGTCAAAAAGAGACTCAAAAGAAAAACGGACAGAACTCTGTGCGGAGCCATGGCGGACAACCTCCTTGATAGGGTCAGAGACTGGATTAACGAGCGCGATCCCATCCCTCAGACATCCATCTTAGACTCGCCCGCCAATTTACCTTGTTGCATGTCCGACTGCAAAACCCTTATTGGCAGGATGATCATTTGTAAGCCTTCGAATTGGAGCCGCTGCTGCAAGGTAAAAGGCGTATGGTTGTGAAGCAAGCGGCTAAAAAGGCTTTCTTTCTGAAAAACCAGCTTTCCGGCAAAAAAGACCGAGCGGGGAAACTCCTGCGCAACAGATTTACAGAGCGTCTCCAATTCAGCCATGAGGTCGATTCCCAGGGAAAACCGATACTCCGCGTACCATCCCAGGCAATTCGCATAGTCGACAAAGCTTTTTAGATTCTCTTCCTTGTTGCGGCGCAGGTTTTCGATCTCCTTCACGCCTTTAAATTGGCTGGTATCAATGACGCCGATCGAGACAAAGACGAGGTTTTTGAAATAGTTCGGGAAAAGACGTTGGATCGATAGCAGCGAGTGGACCGCCATGCCGTCAAAGTCTCTGACGATGAGAACCCCAGTCGAGGAATCGGGGCTCTTGGGAGGCACGGGGTTGAGATCGGGTTGAAAGGGGATCTGCATCAAAGTCTCATCCAAGCTGCGCAGGGCTCGTCGCACCCGGTCGTAATGGGATCGGACTTGATGACAGAGAAGGATAAATCCCGATGTGACCGCCGCTGTAACCCACCCGCCTTCGGCAAATTTCATGGTTACAGTGATGATGAGGATGGTTCCGGTCAGCGTGAGTCCAAGGCCGTTGAGAAGGAACTTGCGCCGCCAAAACCGGTGATCTTTTTTTTCTTCCCACCAATGCCGGCACATGCCTAGTTGCGAGAGCGAAAAGGTGAGGAAGACATTGATGCTGTACATCACGACCAGAAGCCTCACAGCCCCTTCGGCGTAGAGCAGGAACACCAAGGAGGAGAGGCCCATAAACCATATGCCATAGCGTGTGACGAGGTGATCGCTTAAGTGTGAAAAACGATGGGGCATCCAGGAGTCGACCGCCATATTGGATAAGACTCTGGGGCCGTCGATAAACCCGGCCTGGGCCGCGACCAGAAGAATGGCGGCTTCGGTCAGCAGAGTCACAACGACCAAAACATAATCGACGGGAGCTGAGAAAAAGCCTCCATAGACTTTCGCAAAGAGGCTTGCGTTAAGCGTCCTGCCGGGCTCGTGGGAGACTTGATTCAGCAAATAGCAAAGAAGAATGCCGCTGGCGGTGAATGCCAGCGAGACTGCCATATAGCGCATCGTTTTCTTGCCGGTTTCGACTTTAGGATCGCGCAGGGCCTGGAGGCCGTTACTGACTGCCTCGATCCCGGTGTAGGTGCCTCCGCCTAGACTGTAGGCATGGAAGAAAATAAAAAGCGTGGCGGCCAGACCCAACGCTTTGATATTTCCCATAGTCTCCCCATAGGTCCTAGAGGCGAGCGCGGGTATCTCCGGTGCTCCGGGGACGACGCCGAGAATGATGGCGAGGAGATGAGTAAGGACAAACAGGAGAAAGATGGGGAGAAGAAAAAGGACGGACTCTTTGGTGCCTCGCAGGTTAAGAAAGATGAGAAAGAAAATTAAAAAAACTTCGACGGCGATTTTCGCCGCGCGCATGGGCTCGGGGAGGAAGCTGAAAATCGCGTCGGTCCCGCTTGCGACGGAAATGGTGATGGTCAGCATGTAGTCGACAACCAGGGCACAGCCGGAGATGAGGCCGACCCGAGGCCCGAGGAGTTTGCTGGCGACAAGGTAACCTCCGCCGCCGGTGGGGAAGAGCTCGATGATTTGGCTGTAGCTCGCTGAGATGACGAAAACGGTGACGGCCATGAGGACGGCGAGAGGCAGGGCAAGGTAAACGTGCTCACCCAGCGCCAAAAAGGCTTCTTCCGGTCCGTAAGCCGATGAACTTAACCCGTCTGCCCCGAGCCCGACCCAGGCGAGAACGGCGACGAGAGAGATCTGGTGAAAGACCCGCGGATCCAGGGGACTCTTGGGCTTCCCGAGCAAAATCTCTTTGAAGGACCGGCTCATAGTCGCGCGGCGGAAAAAGGCGTTATCATGCCCAGCACTTCATCATTTGGGCAAAGCGGATTTCCTATACTCGCTGCGCATCTCGGACTGTAGCCGGCCGAGCCGATAAGTTTTCCAGTCGATGAATTTGGCCGCCTCCGCGAGCCGGGGATGAACGGCGCGGATTTTTTTCCACATCTCCTGCACGATGAAGCGATAATCCGGATGGCCCTGGGGCATCGTGCGGAGTTCGCCGATGTGAACGGCTTCGCGCAGGTTCATCTTCATGGTCCAGCGGATCTTATAGGCAAAGGGAACCACGTACTGGGCCTCGAGCAGGAAGTCCGGGAGGATTTTTTCGTAGAGCGCGGCGGCCTTTTCCATGCAGCAATCGAAGTCAGCCTTGAAGCCGGCCTCCGCGATCTCCGCGGGGGTGTCGTAGCCGTGCGTCGTGGTGAAGCTCTGGCGCTCCTGGGTGAGGATTCTGTGGCGGTGCAGATCGCGATAGAGTCCGAGGTTTCCGAGAATATCAAAGGTGTAATAGACCTGCTCCAGGGCCCTTCCGGGCTTGTCCCGGCGGTGGCGCCGCCGCTTGAGGTATTCGTCCAGAATTCTCGTGCGCTCCTCGTGAGATAGCTTCGCTGCGAGTTGTTTTAGCTGCTCCAATGGATGGCTCGATTGCGGATAGAGGATGGCGGCGATGAGGTTCTCCTCTGCTTTCGGTTCGTAGTCGATCAGCGCGACGGCTTCGCGGGTTTCGGTCGGCGGTTCCGATACGAACTTGGCGACCAGAGCGTGGGTTGCGCTGAAGGTCTCCGCTAGATACTCGCTGGGGCGCGCGCGCTTGACAAAAGAGGGGATGAGCTTGTCGAGCTCCCGATGGATCGTTGCCGCAAGGTTTTTGGCCTCTATGAGCTCGTGGGAGTAAAGCTTTGTGAGCAGGTACTCAAAGGCCTGGCCGACGCCGAAGAGGCCTACGTTGGTGAGGGTGGCTGCAGGCAGGTAGCCCCGCAGGACGTCGCAGGCCTGTGCGCGGACGGTCGCGCGATAGGCGCTCTCCGCCCACTGTTTGAGCTTCTCGTCTCTTTGCGCATCGGCGTAGCTGAGCGAGCCGCCGGTTTGAGGGTCCCTCAACTCGATCTCTTCGATCGGCAGCGAGCGCTTGACGAACTCGATCATGGGGTCGAGCTGGCGCGAGTAGGTCTCGAAGAGCAGATTGAGCGCTTCCAGGTACGCGCTCTGATGGGGCGAGGCCATGATTTTGGGCTCGCGGTAGAACAGGTATTCTCCATGCTCGTCTTTTTGATCGAAGCGGACATAGCGCGTCGATTTTTCCAGCGGGGCGATCCCGATCCGCGCGTCCTCCAGGAGATTGGCCGCCACGTTGGAGATTTTTTCGCAGGCGATGTGGGCCCCGCCGAGCTGCGCCACCGAGTCGTCGCCGTAGCCGATCAGAACGCGGTCGTAAAACGCCCGCGCCTTTTTGAGCGCCAGGCTCTGATCGCTTTGAGGCTGCTCACCTCCGAGCAGCTCCTTGAGCGCCAGCTCCGGATCGCCGAGAAACTCGTCCAGAAAAGTGCGGCGCAAGCTTTTGGTCGAGCGGCTGTAGCGGGAGAAGAGCGCCCCGGCGACTTCCTGGGGCAACTTGAGCCCGAAGACCGGCTTATCGAGATTGGTGAAAAAAGGGGCGAGGCTTTTTGCCTCCGCAGCCGTGAATTCGTCACGCATCAGGGGTAGTGCTTTCCTCGATTTACGCTGGCATTGTATTCTCTAGGGTGCCAATCGCAAGAGAAAAATGTTTTCTGATCGCAACGATCACTCGGCACTGTGTCAAGGACGGGTTGCGGAGACGATGGCGATAATGCCTCCGAGCTGCTCTCTCATTACGATCTTCTCGAATCCCACTTCCTTCAGCCATGCGGCGACTGCCCCCTGTCCCGGATAGGCCTTCAGAGACTCCACGATATGCCAGTAGGTATCTGCATTCCCGTGGATGAGCCATCCCCAAAGACTTCCCAAGAGAAACAGGTAGCCAAAGCAGAGTCGGCGATACAGTCGGTTCGTGGGCACGCCAAAATCCAGGCACACAAAAATCCCGCCTCGGTCGAGAAGCCGGAAGACATCCGTCAGCGTGCGGCGAATATCGACAACGTACCGTAGCGCATACCCCATCGTGATAACATTGAAAGAGCGTTCCTTAAGAGGAATCGCCGTGAGATCCGCCTGAACAAAGCTTACTGGTTTTGCGGCCGCGCACTTTTCCTTCGAAATCTTTAGCATGCCGGGATTTCGGTCGAGGCCGAAGATAGGGGCGCTAAAGCCAGCAGCCCGGAGGTGGAGCGGGAAGTCCCCGGTCCCGCACGCGAGGTCGAGTACTCGGCCGGGTTCATGCTTCCTGGGGATAAAGTTCACGGCCTTTTTCTTCCACCCCTGTTCCAGTCCGAAGGACATGGCCCGGGTCATGAAGTCGTATCGGGCGGCGATGGTCGCGAAAGTGGGGTCCATATAGGCTTGAATATCGGAAGCGCGTCTGGGCCACTCTCTCAAGCGGGACTTGTAAAAGGATGATTGATCGTTCACAGTCCCGGGACCCTTTCCCCTCGCCGTACCACCAGCGCGGAGTTCTTGGAGCCAAAGGCGATGCAGTTGCACAGCGCTACCTCGGTTTCCCGGTTCAGGCCTCGATTCGGGATGTAGTTCAAATCGCACTCGGGGTCGGCCTCCTCGTAATTGATGGTCGGCGGGAGAAAGCTGTCGTTCATGGCGAGGATCGTAGCCACCACTCCGGCCGCGCCGGAGGCTCCTTGGGGATGGCCGATCATCGACTTGATGGAGCTCATGGGGATGTCGTAGGCCCTGCGGCCGAAGCAGAGGCGGATCGCCAGGGTTTCGGTCTTATCGTTCAGGACCGTGGAGGTGCCGTGAAGCGCGATGTAGCCGACTTCGTCTTTGGCAAGCCCTGCGTCCTGGATGGCCACGGCCATGGCCCGCGCCGGCTCCTCACCGCTTGGGTCTAGGCGCACCATGTGGTAGGCGTCGCAGGTGGAACCGTAGCCCAGAACCTCGCCGTAGATCGGCACCCCGCGTAGGAGGGCGTGCTCCATCTCTTCGAGGATCACGATCCAGGCCCCTTCGCCGAGAACAAACCCATCCCGGCCGCGATCGAACGGTCGCGACGCGCGCTGGGGCTCCCGGTTGCGTGAGGACGAGATGGCCCGCATGATGGAAAAACCCTGCATGATCGCCGGCGTGATCGTCGCATCCACGCCGCCCGTGATGAAGTGATCGGCCAAACCGAAGCGGATCATGTTGAACGCGTATCCCATGGCGTCTGTGGAGCTGGTGCAGCCGGTGGTGATCACGTGGCTCGGCCCCCTCAGGTCGAAGTGGAGGGAGATCTCGCTGGAGAGGTTGCCGATGGTCGAGCCGGAGATATTGTAGGCGCTGGCCTTTTTAAGCTGATTCGTGAAATAGAGGCGATACTGTTCCTCGACGAAGTCCGGCGCGCCCCCGCCGCTTCCGAGGATCACTCCCCACGAGCGTTTCTCCTCCAGACTTATGGCCGCCGCATCGACCCGGGCGGACCGGAGCGCCTCCGCGGTCGCTGCAATGGCCAGCGGCGCGGCGCGCGCCACACGCTTGAGCGCTTTAGGCTCGAGGTAGTCCGCGGCTTGAAACCCCTTGACCTCGCCGGCTATCTGGCAAGGGAGGTTTTCGGGATTGAAGAGGGTGATCGTATCGACTCCGCTGACCCCGTTCCGCGTGGCTTGCCAGAATTCCTTTACCCCGACGCCATTGGGGCTCACCACGCCGATCCCGCTAACCACGACTCTCCGCCTCGAGGCTCTTTCGCCGTTTCCGTTCATCTTGACACCGAGATTAAGAAATAGTTTGATCTCGTTCACCATAGCACTCGGAACCCTTTTCGTTAAGATCAGACGGGTTGCGGAGGCAGTTGAGTGAGGTTGGTGGTCGCCGGTGGGACCGGCTTTATCGGGTCAGCCTTGTGTACCCGACTTTTGGGAGAGGGGCATTCGCTTGCCATTCTCAGCCGAGCCCCATCTCCCGGCACGACAGCCGCAAATAAGCGATCGTTGAGGTGGGACCCGCCTGCCGCCGGGGAGTGGGAGCGGGCTCTCGAGGGCGCCGATGGCGTTATCAACTTAGCCGGCGAGCCGATTGCTGCCAAGCGGTGGACCCAGAGACAAAAGGAAAAGATACGCTCAAGCCGGGTAGAAACGACCCGGGCGCTGGTCGCGGCTATCCAAAGGGCCAGAGAAAAGCCCAAAGTTCTGATCAATGGCTCGGCCGTGGGTTATTACGGCCCTCATGGAGATGAGTCGCTTGCGGAGGAAGCTGGCCCGGGGGGCGATTTCCTCGCGCGCGTCTGCATGGAATGGGAAGACGAGGCGAGGAAGGCGGAGCGATACGGGCTTCGCGTCATCCGACTTCGCACCGGAATCGTACTGGCTAGGGGCGGCGGTGCGTTGGCGAAAATGACGCCTCCGTTCAAGTTTTTTGTGGGCGGTCCGCTGGGCTCAGGGCGGCAGTGGATGTCATGGATACACCTGGAGGATGAGGTCGGATTGATCCTCGCCTTGCTTAGGAACACTGGCGCTCACGGCGCGGTGAACGCCACTGCCCCGAATCCCGTAACGATGCGGGATTTCTGTCGCATCCTCGGCCGGGTTCTTCATCGGCCCTCATGGACCCCCGTCCCGGCTTTCGCCTTACGCCTGCTGCTAGGCGAGATGGCCGACATGCTGCTGGCCGGCCAGCGCGTTCTGCCGGCGGTGGCGCAGAAACTGGGCTATACCTTTAAATACCCTACCCTCTACGAAGCGCTGCAGGCCTGCCTGCCACTCTCATAATCTCTTCTATGTACTATAGTGACGGAATTAAATAAATTGACATCAAATCCCCCCTTACCCCCCTTTTGTAAAGGGGGGATGGGGGGATTATGGTAATTTTCTTTTTTCCTT
>Ga0209640_10002036_pt1 | contig 17525 bp, 17 predicted proteins | sample RifCSP10_1_FD_184018 | JGI IMG/M metagenome (GOLD analysis project Ga0209640, IMG submission 184018) | Soil microbial communities from Rifle, Colorado - Rifle CSP2_sed 10_1 (SPAdes) (version 2) | ecosystem: Environmental > Terrestrial > Deep subsurface > Rock core/Sediment | place: Rifle... | reverse complement strand
GCGCGCGCAGCTGGAGTCGCGACCCTGCCTGCGCTCGTTCGCGACGTCGAGGACCGCGACTCCCTCCTCCTCGGCCTCGTCGAGAACGTTGCACGCGAGCAGCTCTCGCCGGTCGAGGAGGCTCGTGCGTACGCGTCGCTCGTCGATGAGTTCGAGCTCTCGCTCGGAGACGTCGCAGATCGCGTCGGGCGATCGAAGTCGGGAGTCTCGAACCGGCTGCGACTGCTCGAGCTCCCGGAGGAGGTGCTCTGGATGCTGGCGCGCGGCGACCTGAGCGAAGGGCACGCGCGCGCTGTGCTCTCGCTTCCGGATGACGACGCACGCCGCCGATTGGCGCGCCGGATTGTGAAGGAGGGTCTGACTGTTCGTGCCGCAGAGCGTGCCGCGCGCGAAGGGGGCGCCCGCAGACGTCCGCGCAAGGCTGCGGCCGTCGACCCCGCGCTCGTCGACCGGGCGCGATCCGCCGCTGAGCGACTGACCGCGATGCCGGTGCGCGTCTCGGGCGGCGCGCTTCAGATCCGGTTCGAGGACGAGAAGGGACTCGGCGAGCTCGTCGAAGTCCTCGAGGCGATAACGCTACGAACTGCAGCCTGAGGCTCCGATCTCGAGGCTGAGTCGACGAAGCGCCAAGGCCGCGAAGCGACCGCCTTCAGGGAAGGCGCGGAGCGCCTTGTCCGCGGAGCGGACCAGGGGAGCGGGTCTGGGGGAACCGGGAGGTTCCCCCGGCATCAACCAGCGACCGGAATCTGCACTCGCAGATTCCGGTCTTGCGCCAAGGTGGGCGATCCTGGACTCGAACCAGGGGCCTCCGCCTTATCAGAGCGGCGCTCTAACCGACTGAGCTAATCGCCCGGGGCCGCAACTGTAGCGGAGCCTCCTGACTAATATGGGCGAGGGCCAGACGATGCGAGAGATGACCCTCTACGGTGTGAGTTTCGAGCCCATCGGCAAGCAGCCGATCGTGCTTCTGAAGACCACCGACGACGACAAGTTCCTTCCGATCTGGATTGGCCACCCCGAGGCGGCTGCGATCCTGATGAAGCTCCAAGGCGCCAGTCCGCCGCGGCCGATGACCCACGACCTCTTCGCCGACGTGATCTCGGAGCTGCAGGGCGAGATCGTGAGAGTCACGGTGACCGAGCTCCGGGAGAACACCTACTACGCGCGAATCACGATCGTCCAGGACGGCCGCGAGGTCGAGGTCGACTCGCGCCCGTCGGACGCGATCGCGCTCGCGGTCCGCTGCGACGCGCAGATCTTCGCCTCGGACGACGTGGTCGAGGAGTCCGGCATCGAGTTCCAGGCGGAGGGCGAGGAGCAGCCGGGGCTTGTCACGGCGTCGAATCTCGCCGACCTCGACCCAGCCGAGTTCCGCCGGTTCCTCGAGACCGTCACGCCCGAGGAGTTCGCGTCGAGCCTGCACGAAGCTCTCGACGAGGACGAGCTCGACGAAGATGCCGAGGCAGACGACGAGGAGGGCGAGCCCTCGTAGGACAGGTCAGCCGGCACCGGCGATGGAGACGATGAGAGCGGTGCCGTTGAAGGTTGCGTGCAAGAGCATGGGTGGATAGATGCTGTTCGTCTTGACGCGTAGCCACCCGACGAAGATCCCGAAGACGGTGAGTACCGGGAGCGCAACGAGGAGCCCATGGGCCGCCCCGAAGAGGACGCCGGTGGCCAGGATCCCGGCGAGGGTGCCGTACGGCACGAAGAGTGAGAGGCCGAGGCCGCGATAAGTCAGCTCCTCCACCGCAGGCGCGACGAACGTGACGACGGCGAAGAAGGCGAAGAACGCTCCCGCACGGCTCGAGTCCCACTGGTCGGGGACCAGCCCTTGCTCCTCGGTCGGACTCCAGTCGCCGAGGATCGAGAGCACACGGTCGTAGACGAACGCCGCGAGGTAGATGGCCAGAAGCGCGAGGACGGCGAGCCCGATCGCTCGACCCCAGGACCCCGGACGACGCAACGCGAAGACCTGACGCCAGGGCAGGCCACGCGCGATGAGCAGCAAGACCCCGAGCATGAATCCGTACTGGACGAGTGCAGCCACGGACGACGAGTAGCGGTATGCGATGTCGTCCGGCGTGTCGGTGCCGCTGAGCCGAGCTGCGTAGTTGAGCGTCGCCAAGGCGAGTACGAAGACGAGCCAAGCGACGAGGCGGCCCGTCATCCGCCGACGCGTGTCCTCCAGGTCCATCTCGGGATTCCACCACGAAGACCGACTCGCGGGCCTGAGGAGGGCGCGTGGGCGCACCGAATTCAGAGCACGTGGTGGCTAGCATTCCCGCATGAGACCGGTCCGCGGTAGGCGAGCTCCGCTCGACCTGGACACGCTACGTCCGCGCGGACGTCATCAGCGGGCGACCCGGCGCAGGCGCAGGCGCCGCGGGACGCTTGCCGCAGTCGCCGCCATCGCGGCGCTCGGCCTGACGGCTGGGATTGGCGGGACGGCCGCGGTGCTCGCGTACGGCTCGTCGTGTGACCTCGGCTCGCTGCAGTCGGTACGCATCGGGCAGAACACGTTCCTCTACGCCGCTGACGGAACGCTGCTCGGATCGATCCCCGCGGAGCGGAACCGTCAGCCCGTCACTGCGGAGGGGATGTCGCTCTGGGTCCGGAAGGCGACGATCGCGGTCGAGGACCGCCGCTTCTTCGGCCACGGCGGCGTGGATCTCGAGGGGATCGCGCGCGCTGCGGTCGCCGACCTGCGAGCAGGAGAGATCGTCGAAGGAGGATCGACCATCACGCAGCAGCTCGTGCGGAACCTCTACATCTCTCGGGAGCGAACGGTTCAGAGGAAGGTCAAGGAGGCCTGCCTCGCGACCAAGCTCGACAAGGCGTGGACGAAGCACCGGATCCTGACGACGTACCTCAACCAGGTCTACTACGGGAACCAGGCGTACGGCATCGAGGCGGCATCACAGACGTACTTCTCGAAGCCCGCACGGGACCTCACGCTCTCCGAGTCCGCTCTTCTCGCAGGTCTGACCCAGGCGCCGTCGTCGTACGACCCGTTCACGACCCCCGCCCGCGCACTCGCCCGTCGCGAGGAAGTACTGCGCGCGATGCTCGAGACAGGGGCCATCACGAAGAGACGGTACGACGAGGCGGCTGCGTCCGAGATCACGCTTCGGCCGGGCCGTCTCTACAGCCAGATCCGCGAGCCGTACTTCTTCGGCTACGTCCGGGACAAGCTCATCGAGATCTACGGGGCAGAGCAGGTCCGCTCGGGCGGGTTGCAGGTCTACACGACGATCGTACCGCGCTATCAGCGACTGGCCGAGAAGGCGATCCGCGACACGTTGACCGAGCCGACCGACCCTGCTGCGGCGCTCATCTCGATCAGCCCCCGCACCGGCGCCATCAGGGCAATGGCGGCCGTGATCCCGGACCGGCCGAAAAACGAGTTCAACCTTCTGTCGCAGGCGCGGCGGCAGACGGGCTCGACCTTCAAGACGTTTGTGCTCACCGCCGCCGTGGAGATGGGCATCAACCCCGACTCGACCTACTACGTCTCCGCGCCGTTCACGTACCGCGTCCACCCGGCGGGCAACTGCGACGACGGAACCTGGTGGTGCGTTTCCACGTACGCCAACGACTACTACGGGTGGAGCTCGATCCGGAGCGCGACGATCCGGTCCGACAACACGGTCTACGCGCAGCTCACCCTCGACGTCACGCCCGAACGGGTGGCGGAGACCGCCCGCCGCATGGGCGTTCGGTCGCCCCTCGACGTGAGAGGCGCATACGTGCCGTCGATCGGTCTCGGCTCGATCGCCGTGTCGCCGCTCGACATCGCGTCGGGGTATGCGACGCTGGCAGCCGGGGGCGTGTACGCGGAGCCGATGGCGATCCGGCGAGTCGTCCTCGACGACGGGCGTGAGGACACGGCGGCCGGATGGGGCGTTGCCAAGCGCAGGCGGGCGATCTCGGAAGGCACGGCAGCGGTTGTGACCCGCATCCTCGAGCAGAACATCCAGTACGGAACGGGCACGCGCGCGGCGTTCGGCCGCCCGGCCGCGGGTAAGACCGGAACGAACGAGGAGTACGCCGATGCCTGGTTCGCCGGCTACACGCCGGATCTCGCGACGACCGTGTGGATCGGGTACACGCGTGGCGAGATTCCGATGGAGAACGTCCATGGGATCGCGGTCAGCGGTGGCAGTTTTCCCGCGGAGATCTGGCGGCTCTTCATGGAGCCGGCGCTCGACGGGACCGAGCCAACGCCGTTCGCCGAGCCTGTGTTCTGGCCCGAGTGGAAGCCCTTCACGCGCGGCCAGTACGCCCTGGCGTACGACCCGAGCGCCTCCGAGTCGGAGAGCACAGAAACGGAGACGACTTCCACGCCATCCACTGCACCGCCCTTCGGCGGACTTCGCGGGGCGGGTGGGGATTGCCGGAACTGCTGACGCTCCAGGATGCGCTGGCACGCATCCTCGAGCGGGCCCAGCCGCTCCCGACGGAGACCGTGGCGGTCGCCGAGGCCGCTGGACGGATCCTGCTCGAGCCGGCGTTCTCCCGCGTCGATCTTCCCCCGTTTGCAAGCTCCGCGATGGATGGGTTCGCGCTACGGGCCGGCGAGACTCCTGGAGAGCTTCCGATTGCCTTCCGGATCTCCGCAGGCAGTCCAGGCCCAGGTGCGCTTCCTCCGGGCTCCGCCGTAGCAATCGCCACCGGCGGCGCGGTGCCCGAAGGTGCGGATGCAGTCGTCCCGATCGAGCGCGTCACCGAGCACGGAGATCGCGTGCACGTCCCCGAGGCACGGGCCGGCCAGCACATCCGTCCTCGCGGGGGCGACGTTCAGGAGGGCGAGGTCGTCGTCGGCTCCGGCGAGCGGCTTGGCCCTGCCCAGATCGGAGCGCTCGCCGCGACGGGGATCGCGGCCGTCCGCTGCTCTGCGCGACCGCGGGTCGCGGTACTCGCGACCGGGAGCGAGCTTCGTTCCGCCGGAGAGCCACTCGCCTCCGGTCAGATCTACGAGTCGAACCGGGCGATGATCGCCGCAGTGCTCGTTGCCGCGGGCGCCAATGTGGAGCTGCTGCCTGTGGTGGAGGATGACGAGAACGCGCACCGTGCCGCCCTCCGGCGCGGCCTCGAGGCGGACGTCCTCGTCACCTCGGGCGGAGTGTCCATGGGCCCCCACGATCTCGTGCGTCGCGTGGCGGCCGAGCTTGGCGTCGAAGAGGTCTTCTGGGGCGTCGCCGTCAAGCCGGGGAAACCGCTTTCCTTCGGGATCCGCGGAGCCACGCTCGTCTTCGGCCTCCCAGGCAACCCTGTGTCGTCGCTCGTGGGCTCGCTGGTCTTCGTGCGGCCCGCTCTCCTCGCCCGTCAGGGACTCGAGCATCCCGGCCCTGCGTATGAGCACGGCATCGCTGCGGCCACGCTCCACCGGAACGCCCGGAGGGACGAGTTCGTGCGTGCCCGACGCCGGTTCGAGGAGGACGGCGTGCGACTCGTTCCGGTTTCGGGTCAGGAGTCGCACATGATCGTCCGCGCCGCGTCAGCAGATGTGCTCGTGCATGTGCCGAGGGGCGAGGGCGAGATCGCGGCGGGTGCGCCGGTCCGATACCTCATGCTCGCCTAGCACGCACCAGCCGGCCGACCGAGCGTCGCACAATTCCCGGCGGAGGTGGCTCCGTGCCGCCTGCGTACGCTGCGTAGCGACCGAAGGCGAGCGCAGCGAGTTGAGCGGCCGCCGCAGCCCATGCGGCGGCAAGCAGCACGGATCCGATCGAGAGGTACCTCACTGTCGCGAGCCCGGCAACGTACAGTGGGGCGTCCAGCACGGCGAGGTCGAGCTCGACGGCGAGCAAGACGAGCCCGAGGACCGGTCCCGCAAGTCCTGCGACGTATAGGACGACGCGCTCCCAGACACGACCCCGGAGGGGCAGCCAGATCCATGCGTACAGAGACGGGAGGACGAAGACAAGCGCATAGGGCGTCACCACCGCGAATGCAATGGCGACGAGAGCGAGCCACCCCAGCGCCGCGGCGAAGCCGGCAAGCCGTTCCTCAGGGCTTGCATCCCTCTCGGGAATGAGCCGGCGTCGGCCGACGAGCCAGCCCAGGGCGAACGCGATGGCGAGAATCGACAGCCCGGCGAGCGGCACGTCGACGACGAATGACGAGTACGGGGGAAGTGGGCGCGGCGCGCCGGTCGGGAATACGCCGGTGACCGCTCCGAGCCAGAGCAGCAGTCCTCCGTAGAGCCAGAGAAGCAGGCGGGCCCGGAGTCCACGAGCGGCAGCAGCGAGCGGCAGTCCGCGGCGTCGGGCGCGGACGAGGAGGTCGAACACACCCAGTGCGAACGGCACGACGGCGACGACGAGCGCGAGACGCACGGTCCAGCCGCTCGCGGCGCGGTCATCGAAGAAGAGGCTGTCGGGGGTCCGGAACGCTCCTCCGACGCTCGCATCGAGCGACTCGACGAGGGCCTCTGTAGCTCGACCCAGTTGCCCGAGCCTCTGAACCGAGAGCAGCGTGTCAGGGTCGCCTGCGGGAATCGCGGGATCGTTCTTCTCGGACGTCGTAAGGGTGATCGCTGCGATATCCGCTGCCAGGAAGGGGCCCTGCTCGCCGGCCGCGAACGGGATGCCGAGGTCGACGAGCTGGGTCAGGACGGACGGCAGGGTAGGAGCGACTCCGGTCTGCTCCTCGACCCGTGCGGCCGCAGTGCTCACGAGTGCGCGAGCGGGCGAGCTCGGGCGGTCTCCTGCGATTGCGATCCGCGGCCTCCCGGCACCTCCCAGACCGTCGAGGACGACGACCGCGATGGCATCACCTGCGTATTGCGACAGCCGGGCAAAGTGCGCTGCTCCCGCACCTCCGTATGCGCCTCCGTCGGTGGAGACCAAGACGAGCGTGCGCTGAGGGAGTGGATCCGGTCCCGTCTCCTGCGGTGCGAAACCGCGCGCGAGCTCGATCAGGGCAGCCGTGCCCGACGCGTTGTCTCCAAGGGGCTGGCTCGTCCCCGCGTTGTCACGGTGGGCGACAAGAATGATCGACTCCTCGGACCGGCCGGGGACGACGGTGACGACGTTGCGAAGCTCGACGCTTCCGAGATCGGGGAGTTCCTCTCTCCAGGTCTCCTCCTCCGTCGCAAGGCCCAGAGCAGAGATGGTCTCGCCGTACCAGCGAGCAGCACCTTCGGCTTCGACCGTGCCCGGAACACGTGCGGGATACTCGGTCGAGAGTCGCTTCGCGAGCTCTGTCGCTGCGGACGCGTCGAAGAGCGGCTCGAGTGATGACCGCGGAAGGGTGCCCGTTGTCGCGACGGAGAACAAGAGCGCGAGGACGGCCGGGGCCACGACGATGAAGCCCACGCGGACGAGCCGCGTGTTGAGGGGTCTGTCGACGGTGCCGCGGCGCAGCCGCCGCCCGCGCCTCCGGGGACGAGCCGCTTTCATCGCCGGGCTATAGTAGGCAGGCCGGCAGCCGCGGGCCCGTGCGAACGCTCCGATGCCCAACTCCTCGACAATCCTCCTCGTCGACGACGAGGACTCGATCCAGACGCTGCTCACGTTCCCGCTCGAGCGAGACGGCTATCGCGTAGTGCAGGCACGCGACGGAGAAGATGCGCTGCGCCGGTTCGGTGAGGAGGACGTCGATCTCGTCGTGCTCGACGTGATGTTGCCGCGACTCGACGGTCTCGAGGTGTGCAAGCGCCTCCGCACGCAGAGCAACGTCCCCATCATCATGCTGACCGCGCGCGGTGAGGAGCTCGACAAAGTGCTCGGCCTCGAGCTCGGCGCCGACGACTACATTACGAAGCCGTTCTCCATCCGCGAGTTCCGGAGTCGCGTCCGGGCGTTGCTTCGTCGGGCGACGACGCCGCACGCGACCACGGATCGCGAGGAGGTCATCGAGCGCGGCGAGCTGAGAATCGACCTGCCGCGCCGAACCGTCCAGATTCGCGGCGAGACGGTTCAGTTGACGTTCATCGAGTTCGAGATGCTCGCCGTGCTCGCGTCGAGCCCTGGTGTGGTGTTCTCCCGCCGCGAGCTGCTCGAGCGACTGCGCGGAGGATCCGACTACCGCGAACCGCGCACCATCGACGTCCACATTCGCCACGTGCGCGAGAAGATCGAACGCGATCCGAGCAGTCCCGAGCTGATCCTCACGATCCGCGGCGCCGGCTATCGCTTCAGATCGGAGTAGCGGGTGAGGATCCCGGGCGGCATCCGGATCCGCATCGCACTCGTCTTGGTCGGGATCGTTGCCGGTGCCTTGGGAACGGCGTATCTGATCGTGGTGCCGTCGCTCGAGCGACGCCTCGTCGATGCTCGTCTCGACCAACTCGAGAAGCTCGCAGTCCCACTCGCGCAGGGTTTGCCCGACGACACGCTGCTGTGGCAGGAGCGCGTGGAGGCGTTCGCCGTCGTCACGAACTCGCGAGTGGTCGCGTTCGGCGTGCTCTCGACGAGTCGGCCCGCGCTCGCGGTGGTGGCGGATTCGCGCACGAGGACCTCTCGCGACGTCGCCGAGGACTCCGTCGCGCTGCGCGCGCTCGTCAGCGGTGAGGTCGAGCGGGGCCGCGTGGTCGACGCGAACGGGGACTACGCGAACGTCGCCATCCCGCTCGGCTCGGAGGCGGTGCTGCTCTTCCAGGCGCCCCTTGCTGACTCGCTCGCTACCGTCCGCCTCGTCGAGCGGAGGCTGCTGTTGGCGACAGCGTTCGCGCTCGTTCTCGCGCTCGTTCTCGGGCTGACGGCCGCCGGCATGCTTGCTCACCGGCTCCTTCGCCTCGAGACGGCCGCGGAGCGGATTGCGGGCGGCGACTTCGACGTCCCGATCGTCGATGACGGCAACGACGAAATCGGACAGCTCGCGCAGGCCTTCGACCGTATGCGCGTACAGCTCGCTCAGTTGGACACTGCGCGGAAGGAGTTCGTCGCCAACGCCTCGCACGAGCTGCGGACGCCGCTCTTCTCGTTGGGGGGATTCCTGGAGCTGTTGACCGACGAGGATCTCGACGATGACACGAGGCGAGCCTTCCTGGAGACGATGCAGGGGCAGGTCGAGCGACTCGCCAAGCTCTCGACGGACCTTCTCGACCTCTCGCGCGTGGATGCCGGCCAGCTCAGCGTCACGCGGGAACCGGTCGACCTCGGGGATGTCGTCCGCATGCTCGCGGGCGAGTTGGAGCACCTGGCGATCTCCACCGGCCACGTGCTCGAGACGGACATCGAGGGGGACGTGTGGTGCTCCGCCGACGAAGGCCGCGTCCTTCAGATCGGCCGCGCTCTTGCCGCGAACGCGATGATCCACACGCCGGCCGGAACGCGAGTGGTCATCCGCACGCATCGCCGCGGCGATCGCTCCGAGCTCGTCGTGGAGGACAACGGGCCGGGAATTCCCGCGCGGCACAAGGACGCGGTCTTCGAGCGCTTCTACCGGGTCGAGGGAGGGATGGCCTCGGGAAGTGGCTTGGGTCTCGCCATCGCGCGGGAGATCGCAAGGCTCATGGGGGGTGTAGTGCGGCTTGATTCTGCGCACGATCCAACTGTCTTCACCGTCGATCTGCCCGGCGAGCCGTCGCCGGCGGAGGCGCCCTCGTTTTCACGTGGAAACGGCGTGCCATCTCCCGAGCGCGTCGCGTAGCGCTGATTCAGGCCGACCGTGATACCCGCCGTCATCGGACGCGGTCTACGATCTCGCCGTGAGCTCGTCCCGCCAGAGAAGCGCGATCGCCTTGCCCCACGACGGCGACTCGTCCCCCGAGCCACGGGCATGAGCGACCTCAGCCACGTCGGAGACGCCGGTGACGTCCGGATGGTGGACGTCGGCGGGAAGCCGCATTCGAGGCGCCGCGCGATCGCCCGCGCCCGCGTCGACATGGCGGCCGGGACGGCCGAACGGCTCCAGAGCCTTCCGAAGGGCGACGCGCTCGTGACCGCGCAGCTCGCGGGGATCATGGCCGCCAAGCGGACGTCCGAGCTCATTCCGCTATGCCACCCCCTCCCGGTGACGCACGTGGAGGTGCGGCTCGATGTCACGAGCGACGCCGTCGAGATCGAGGCGACGGTCGAGACGACGGCGCAGACGGGCGTGGAGATGGAGGCCCTTGTCGCTGCCACGGTGGCCGCGCTGACGGTCTACGACATGGCCAAGGCGGTCGACAAGGAGATGGTCATCAGCGGCGTGCGGCTCGTCGAGAAGACGAAGGAACCGGCATGAGGGCCGCTGTGATCACCGTCTCCGACGGAGTGCATGCCGGCGTCCGCGAGGACGTGAGCGGCGACCTGCTGGAGGAGCTCCTCCGGGGCGACGGGTTCGACGTGCTGCGCCGCGTGGTGCCGGACGAGACGGCGACGATCGCCTCCGCGATCCGCGACCTGGCCGAGGAGTCGTTGCTCATCCTGACAACGGGAGGCACGGGCTTCGCACCACGTGATGTGACTCCCGAGGCAACGCGAGCGGTGCTCGAACGAGAGGCTCCGGGTATCGCCGAGGCGATTCGAGCCGACGCGATCGCGAGAACGCCGCACGCGCTTCTCTCCCGAGGGGTCGCTGGTCTCGTGGGCGGGACGCTCGTGGTGAACCTCCCGGGCTCGGCGGGTGGGTGCCGGGACGGCTTCGCCGTCATCCAGCCGGCGCTTCGCCACGGTCTCGAGCTGGCGGCGGGCGACACGACGACAACTCACCGCCAGACATGAGCGTCGCGACCGCCCCGCTTCCACGGCGCCTTGCGTCGCTGGTCCGGATCGAGCACACCGTGTTCGCGCTTCCGTTCGCCTATGTCGGGGCGTTCCTCGCAGCGGACGGCTGGCCCGGCGCTGGAGACATCTTCTGGATCGCCGTCGCCATGGTGGGAGCTCGAACGCTTGCCATGGCACTCAATCGACTCGTCGACGCCGAGCTCGATGCGCGCAATCCACGCACGGCGACGCGCGAGCTCCCGAGCGGAGCTCTCACGCGCGTGCAGGTACTCGCCCTCAGCGGCACGGCGCTCGCGGTGTTCCTCGTCGCCGTGTTCCAGCTCGACCCGGTCGTGCGCTGGCTGTGGCCCGTCCCCGTTGTGATGTTCGTCGTCTATCCGTACCTGAAGCGCTTCACGTGGCTCTGCCACCTCTGGCTCGGCGCCTGTCTCGCCCTCGCGCCGATCGGTGCCTGGCTCGCTGTCTCCGGGACGGCTCCCTGGGAGGCGTGGGCCATCGGCGGGGCCGTGCTTCTGTGGGTTGCGGGATTCGACCTCTTCTACTCGCTCTTCGACCTCGAGCACGATCGGCGCGAAGGTCTTCAGTCATGGGCCGTCCGCTTCGGTGAGCGAGGCGTCTTCTTGGGCGCCAGAGCGTTTCACGTAGGAGCGGTCGTCCTCCTCGCCGTCGCCGGAGCCGGGCTCGACGTCGACGTGCTCTACTGGCTCGGCGTTGCGGCGACGGCGGTACTGCTCGCGTACGAGCACGCGATTGTTCGTCCGAGTGATCTCAGACGACTCGACGCGGCGTTCTTCACCGTGAACGGCGTGATCAGCGTCGTCTACTGCGTCTTCGTGGCGCTGGACGTGCTCGTCGGGTGATTCGCGCGCGGGGGATCGAGAAGCGCTACGGTCGGCGACGCGTCCTGGACGGGGTCGATCTGGGCGTGCCGGCGGGTGGGTTTGCGCTCGTGACGGGACCGAACGGATCCGGGAAGACGACGCTTCTGCGCATCCTTGTGGGGCTTGCGGCTCCCACGCGAGGCGCGCTGCTGGTCGACGTCGACCGCGCGCGGCTGGGATACCTGGCGCACGAGCCACTGGTGTACCGGGAGCTGACCGCGCTCGAGAACCTGGATCTGTTCGGGCGGCTCTACCGCGTGCCGGAGCGGAGGGAGCGCATCGGGATGCTTCTGGAGCGCTTCGGGCTCTGGGATGCGCGCAGCGACCGCGTGTCGCTCTTTTCGCGTGGCATGGCGCAGCGACTCGCGCTCTGCCGGGCACTTCTCCACGACCCCGACCTCCTCGTGCTCGACGAGCCGTACGCGGCCCTCGACGAGCAAGGTGCGAGTCTTCTCGACCACGAGCTCGCCGCGCTCGCCGGCGAGCGTACCTTTGTGGTGTCGACTCACGATCCGACCCGGCTCGACCGGCTCGCAACTGGGAGGCTCGCGCTCAGGTGACCTATCTCGGGGACGTCGCGGCGCTGACGCGCAAGGATCTCAGGGTGGAGCTCCGTGCCCGGGACACGCTTCCGGCGATGCTCCTGTTCGTCCTTTCGACGCTCGTGGTGTTTCACTTTGCGTTACCCGGGGGAACTGGCGACGACGCGGCGTACGGGCTTCTCTGGGTCGCGATCGTCTTCACCGCGCTGCTCGGCCTCGCTCGCGCCTGGGTGCCCGAGCAGGAGCACGGCGTGCTCGACGGTCTCGTGCTCGCTCCGTGCGACCGAAGCGCGATCTGGCTCGGGAAGACTCTGGCAACGCTCGCCTTCCTCGTTGCGGCGCAGGCTGTCGCGTTGCCGGCCTTCGTCCTCTTCTTCGCTCCACTCGACTCGACGGCCCTGGCCGGCGTCCTCCTCGCCGACATCGGCATCTGCGCAGTCGGCTCGCTCATGGCCGCGATGGCCGCCGCAGGACGCTCGAGGGAGCTTCTCCTGCCGCTGCTCGTCCTCCCGCTTGCGATTCCGCTGATCGTTGGCGGGGTCGGTGCTGCGATCTCGCCCGAGGGCGAGCGCTACCTCCTCTTCCTGCTCCTGTACGACGGAGTGTTCGCGGTACTCTCGTGGGCGTCCTTCGAGTACGTCGTCACGGAGTAGACCACTGGGCCCTTCCACGTTCCGCAACCTTCCCGGCCTCGCCGCGCTCGCCGCAGGACTGATGGGTCTCGCCATCGTCCTCGCGCTGATCGTCGCGCCCGAGGACGCGGATCAGGGGATATCGCAGCGAATCTTCTACATCCACGTCCCGATCGCACTCACCGCGTACTTCTGTTTCGGGCTAGGAGCCTGGAAAGCGCTTCTCCTCCTCTGGCGAGGCGATGAGCGCTACGACCTCGAGAGCTACGTGGCTATCCATCAGGGCACGATCTTCGGCGCGCTCACGCTCATCACCGGCTCGATCTGGGCCAGAGCGTCGTGGGACGTGTGGTGGACGTGGAGCTCCAACCAGCTCGTCCTCTTCCTCGTCCTCTTCCTCTTCTACTGCGCGTACTTCATGCTCCGCTTCTCGCTCGAGGACGGACCGCGCCGCGCCCGCTCGTCGGCGGTGTACGCGCTCTTCGGCGTCGTGCTCATCCCCGTGAGCTTCCTCGCCATTCGCCTGGCGGAGGACTTCATTCATCCGACGGTCTTCACGCGTGAGGGGCCGCAGATGACAGGCACGATGTTCGTGACGTTCTGCGTGGTCTGGGCTGCAGTGACTCTCCTCGCCTACGTGCTCTACCGAGTCGAGCTGGCCGGAAAGCGCCTCGACGCCGATCTCCGGGAGCTTCGAGAGGCGCTCGGATGAGCTGGAGCCAGGCCGAGCTCGTGGCGGCCGCGTACGGCGTCGTCTTCGTCTTCGTGCTCGTGTACGTCGCGATCATCGCAGCAAAGCTCGTGCGGCTTCAGCGTGAAACGGCCGAGCTACTGGAGCTTGCTCGCGGCCGGAAGCCGGCCGCCTCCGAGCGGGTGCCGTCGCTGGAAGCGCACGAGGAGGCGTGATCGACCGGATGCGGGACTATGCTGCGCTCGTGCGCGGGGGAGTCCAGAGGAAAGGGGGAGCGGAATGACCCGGCCGCCGCTCGTCGGCAGGCCGCTTCCGCTTCAGGCTCCTACTGCCTTCGTTCGGATTCGCCCGCGCGGGATGCGCTTGTGCGGCGAGGTTCAGCGTGAGCGCCTGAGACGCTGCGCGCCTGCGCGGCCGGCCCGCCGCCGCTAGCTCTTTCGCGACCTACGGCGGTAGGCTCCGCGCGTGTTCATCACGTTCCTGAGCGACTTCGGGCTCAAGGACGACTTCGTGGGGACGTGCCACGGGGTGATCAAGCGGATCGCTCCCGACGCGCAGATCATCGACATCACTCACGGGATCCCGCCGCAGGCGGTAATGCAGGGCGCTCTCGTGCTCTCCAACACGATCGGGTTCATGCCGGTCGGCGTACACCTCGCCATCGTCGATCCGGGCGTCGGCGGCCCTCGGCGTCCACTCGTCCTCCGTGACGCAGAGGACAGGCTGTTCGTCGGCCCGGACAACGGCCTGCTCCTTCCCGCGGCGAACCGTGCGGGCGTCGTTGCAGCGCACGAGCTTGCGAATCCGGCGTACGCGCTCGAGACCATCTCGCGCACGTTCCACGGGCGTGACCTCTTCAGTCCGGCGGCAGCGCACCTCGCGCGCGGCGTCGCCCTCGAGGAGCTGGGCCCGCCGCTCGACCCGGAGGCCCTCATCAGCCTCGACCTTCCCGAGCTCGTGATCACAGACGGGGACGTCCTCGCGACGCTGCTCTACGTCGACAGCTTCGGGAACATCGCCCTCAACCTCACGCGCGACGACGTGGAGGGCCTCGGGATCGTCTCGGGCACGCGGGTCGAGCTCGAGCTCGCGGGTGAGCGGTACTACGCGGTCGCGGCGAGGACGTTCGCGGATGCGCGCCCGGGCGACGTGATCCTCTACGAGGACAGCTACCGGAACATGTCCCTTGCGATCTCGCGCGGCAGCGCCGCGCGGATGCTCCACGCCACCCCGGGTCAACAGATCCGGATCATGCTTGCCGGTTGACCTCGGGTCGGCCGTTCGGCTCAGGAGATCGGAGGTCGCCGGTCGGCCCACGGACGCGCCGCCTCCACCTGAGCGGCGAGCCGTAGGAGGAGCCCGTCTCCGGCTGGGGGCCCGATGACCTGGACGCCGACGGGCAGGTCGTTCTCGCTCCAGCGCAGCGGAAGCGTCATCGCCGGAAGCCCGGTGAGGTTGGCGATCGCAGTGAACGGTGTGAACTCCGTGTTGCGGAGGAGCTGCTCGATCGCTCCGTCCACACGTTCCTGCCACCCGATCGCCACCGGAGGAAGCGCCAGGGTCGGCGTCACGACCACGTCGACGTCATTCCAGAACGCGACCGTCCGGCGGGCGACGGCGTGGAGGAGAGCGACCGCTCGAACGTAGTCGGCCGCAGAGCTCGCGCGTGCCGACTCGACGAGCCCGCGGTTGAGCGGAGTCATCAGGGAAAGGTCTTCGATCGGGTGGAGTGCCGGGCCCACCTGCCAGACGGAGATGAAGGTGTGGAAGAGATCGGGCTCCGACCAGGGAGGCGTCTCCTCGAAGACGTCGTGGCCGAGGTCGGTAAGAAGCGCGGTGGCTGAGTCGAGAGCGGCGCGGCACTCGGGATCGACCGGTGTGTCGATCGGCGGCGTCGCCGTGACCGCGATTCGAAGCCGGCCCGGCGGCTCACCGACCTCGAGCGCGAACGGCCGTTCTGGCGGTGGTGCCCACCACGGGTCTCCTGGCTCGTAGCCCGCGAGGACGTCGAGGAGGTGGGCCGCGTCGGCGACCGACCTCGACACCGGCCCGGCGGTCGAGAGGCCCTCGAGTGAAGCGAAGGGCGCCGACGACACGCGTCCTCGTGACGGCTTGAGACCGAAGACGCCGCAGCACGACGCGGGAATGCGAATCGACCCGCCACCGTCCGTGCCGTGCGCGACCGGTACGAGACCGGCGGCGAGAGCCGCAGCCGCTCCGCCGCTCGACCCTCCTGGCGTGAGCTCGGGGTTCCACGGGTTCCGCGTGGCGCCGTTCAGGTCCGACTCGGTGAACGCCGTCGTGCCGAACTCGGGCGTGTTCGTCTTGCCGACGATGACGAAGCCGGCCTCGCGCAACCGCCGCACGACGGCCGTGTCGTAGTCGGGGACGAAATCCGCGTACGCGCGGCTCGAGAACGTCGTCCGAATGCCGGAGGTCGCGGTGAGGTCCTTCACTGCAATCGGTACCCCCCGAAACGGCGCTTCGCCCTCCCCTTCGTCGACGGCAGCGCTCTGCGCGAGAGCGTCCTCGCTGCAGACCGTGACGAAGGCGTTGAGTTGTGGATCGATGCGCGCGATCCTGTCGAGGTAGAGCTGAACCAGCTCCGTCGACGAGATCTCTCTCTCGCGAACGAGGCGCGCCTGCTCGACGGCAGAGAGGAACGCGAGCTCCACTCCGGCGAACGTATCAGGCTCGGAGTCGAGCTTCAGGAGCCGGCGTTGCGGCTTACGAAGGTGGGTAGCTCTCCGCGAACGGTACGGATGACGGTTCCTGTGGCCAGGTCGATCACGCGTACACCCTGTGGGAAGCTCTCCTCAGGTGTGGGCACAAACGCATATCCGCCGGCGGTCTCGACGACCCAGACGGGCTCGTCACCTAGCGCGCTCCAGAGCCGTCCGCCCTCGGGGCGAAACGCGGCGAGCCCCATCCCGCTCTCCACATTTGTAGCCCCATCCCGACCGGCGCCGAAGGCGAGGAGAAGCCCCTGCGAGAAGCGATGTGCCGATGCGCGCGGCTCGAGTGTCCTGACCACTCCCGTCTGCGTGTCGACAATCTGGAGTCCGGCCGGGGTGGATCGCGCACCCTCGTACGTCGCTCCGGAGACCGCAAGCAAGTCGTCGCCGAGCCACGTCACCTGTCGTGAGAAGCCCGCGACCAGCTTCGCCTGCGCGGCGGGATCGAGCCAGCTCAGAAGGCGAGAGAGAAGCGACCTCGACTCCGTGAGCCGCGCGTAGGAGATGTCTAGTGTGTCGAGATCGACCTGGGCGAGCGTCTGGGAGTCGACAATGAAGGCGCGACGGTTGACGGAGTCAACCGCCAGCCCCGGATCGGCAATACGCGCCCAGGGGGGTCCGTCCGACAGGAAGCCGGCGACGACACCGACGTCTGTGGCCTTGAGGATGCCGCCTGCGGGTCCGAAGACCACGACACGAGCGGGCCCCATGCCCTCGGTCATCTGACTGAGGAGAACCAGCTCTCGCCCGGCCGGCGCCCACTCCGTCCAGGCCTTCCCTGTGCTTGCGCGGGCCGTCCGGGCCACGACTCTCCGAGCGACCGGGTCTATGGCGACCAGTGCCTCTGGCGAACCCTGTGCGTTCTGGGGGTAGTCGAGAGCGAGAAGACGACGGCGCTCGGGCCAGGCCAGCGGTGTCACCCGTCGATACGAGGATCGTCGCGCGACGTGTGCGACGAGCTTCATTCGCCTCAGGTCAACGATCCGGATCCCGACTGAGCCCGGACCTCCCAGGGCGACATATCGGCCCGCGGGCGAGAACACCGGGTCCCAGGCCCCGCCGGGAAGCGCGACTGATCCCCTTGCGAGCGGACTGAGCGTTGCCGGATCGAGCCAGACGAGCCGTGAACCGTTGTAGGCCTCGAGGAGCGCGAGCACGGCTGTCGCGCGAGGCGGTATCTGCGCGACGGCGACGTTCTCTGCGCCCGCGCCGCCCAGGCCGGCGGCGACGAGCGCGAAGGCGAGACTCACTGCGACGCGTCGCATCAACTCCTGTACACCTCCGACGAGAAAGAGGTTCCCGAAGTTAGGTGGCGAGGGCCGGAATCGAACCGGCGACACCACGGTTTTCAGCCGTGTGCTCTACCGACTGAGCTACCTCGCCGCG
>Ga0209640_10002034_pt1 | contig 17530 bp, 19 predicted proteins | sample RifCSP10_1_FD_184018 | JGI IMG/M metagenome (GOLD analysis project Ga0209640, IMG submission 184018) | Soil microbial communities from Rifle, Colorado - Rifle CSP2_sed 10_1 (SPAdes) (version 2) | ecosystem: Environmental > Terrestrial > Deep subsurface > Rock core/Sediment | place: Rifle... | reverse complement strand
TCGACGTTTGCGTATACACCCTTGTGGGCCAGACGTGCTTCCGCCGCTTTTTCTACCGCGATAGCGGTCTCCAGCAGCGGATTATTACCCCCTTTTTGTTCCAGTAAATCCGTCACCATTTTTTGCAGAATCTTGGCGCGGGGATCCTTGGTTTTATATTCACGATGCCCCATACCCCAAATTACTTCTTTATTGGCTAACTTCTTATCGACATATTCTTCCGCTTTGGCGGGAGATCCCACTTGCTCTAACATTTCCAATACGCGTTGATTTGCCCCGCCATGTAACGGTCCAGACAACGCGCTGATGGCGGAGGCAATAACACTATACGGACTGGCTAGCGTTGATCCATTCACCAATACAGAGAATGTCGATGCGTTAATGGTATGTTCGGCATGGAGAATCAGGCATACGTCCATGATGCGGGCCAGCAGAGGATCCGGCTCTTTTTCATTTAACATATACAAAAAATTTTCCGCATGTGACAGATCTTTACGCGGCGGAACCGGATCATCACCGCGGCGGATATGTTCCCACATCGCGACAATAGTGCCCATTCTGGCGATGATTTTCACCGTCATATTGTGGATGTAATATAAGTCCTCACAGGCGTCGCTACCCGTCAAGCATTCATTACCCGGGTAGAACATTCCCAGACAGGCGACGGCGGTTTGCAGCATTTCCATCGGGTGCCCGGTAACCGGCAGTGTTTTCATCAATTCTCGAATATTGTACTTGACCCGGCGGTTTTCCTTTAGCTGCATGTCAAAGCTCAGCAATTGCTCCCTGGTCGGAAGTTCTCCGTCCAAGAGCAATAACGTCGTCTCCTCAAATGAGCTTTTGGCCGCGAGTTGCTCGATGGGATAGCCACGGTAAGACAATGTGCCTTTCTCGCCATCAATATCGGAAATATTTGATTTGGTCGCAGGAACACCGGCCAATCCAGGTAGGTACTCACTCATCGTAAATCCTCTATTCGAAAATTGTTCTTTGGTAAGGATAGCAAAACCGCGGCCGCCTACGATTTTCTCGGCACCGCAACGAACAACATTAGTTCAGATAACGTATGTTGTTCAAATAACTGAACAAATTATTTGTTTCAACGATGGAAAGGGTAAATCTGTAATCCGTTACTACTAGAAATAGTTTATATGGAAAACGACGATCCACAACCACAGGTTGTCGACGCATTAGGATTGCGTATCACGAACTGGGCGCCTTGCAGGTCTTCCTTGTAGTCGAGTTCCGCGCCGGCCAGGTACTGGTAACTCATGGGATCAATTAAAAAAGTGACGCCGTCTTTTTCAACCGTGGTATCTCCCTCATTCAACTTTTCATCAAAGGTAAACCCATATTGAAACCCGGAACAACCGCCCCCGGTAACATAGACGCGTAATTTAAGGGCCTCATTTCCTTCGTCCTTAATTAAGGCCTTAACTTTTCGTGCCGCATTGGCTGTGACGACAATAACGCCGTCGGTCTCGTGCTTGGCGACCGGGGTATCCATTAGATATCCTCCAAAACTGATTAATATCGAGCGCAATTATACGCTGTATGTAGTTGCTAATTTAGTAATATTCAACCACCAATTTAGTTTGCAATTACTGAGTAATTTAGTCAACTATATATTATACAAACTATCAATCAATTATAGCCCGCTTGCGCTTTTTTCTCGGATTCCACGCCATATTCGCTATGGCTCGTCTCGTAATCAGTGGATGATTCAGCCTGTCCTGTCTCCCCTTTCTGGGCAGGTTTGGCGTCCTTGTTATCATAGTGGATCAGTGATCCATTGACTTCGGCGCCGCCGGCCATCTCAATCAAGTTGTAGTAAACATTACCGGTAACGCGGGCGTTGGGCGCCAGTTCAATGTGTTTCAGCGCATAGACATCGCCAATCACCTCACCGCTCAACACGATATTGTGCACATGCACATTGCCTTCAATGCGCGCCTTATCGCTGGTTGTCACCAGAGAATTTTCCCCTTCCGCGATCACATTGCCTTTGACAGTTCCGTCAATACGCAGTCCGCCGCTGAAGTGCACATCACCGACTATTCTCGTGTTCGCGCCAATCAATGAATCCAGATCCGAACCTTTTTTACCTTTCTTGTTACCAAACATACACGCTACCTCTCGTTGTTTCGTTTTACCAAAATCCTAATTTATCGACGTTAAATAATGTAGTCGGGCTGCTTCATGAAATGACATCGACCCAGTTAAACGTTTGCGATAGCGCATTTTGAGCGGCGCCTGAAGGCTTGACATCCACCAGCACACTCGACGGAATAAAGCCTTCCGGTAATACCATATCGCCCTCGATCGTCTGAAAATATTTGAAATTCAAATTCATACCCGCCTTGGTATTCCCCATCAACGCCGCCACGTTGAACTGCTTTGGTTCGCCATTATGCAGCCCGTCTATGAATATTGTGGCCTTGCCACGGATGATTCGGTCGTTTAGTTTTACCTGAGTCAATACCAGTTTGAAGCGATAACCTGACTCTTCGCCCAACTTGCTCAGTTTGAAACTGGCAATCGCCAGACCGGCCGCTGTTTCCGTGGGAGAAACAATGCCGCGATAAAACGCGACTTGCTCCTTTAATTCCAATACTTCATTCTGCAACTGTTTTAATGATCCGTTCACATCAGAGTGGGCGTTCTTATCGATGATGGCCGCCTGTTCCAGAACCGCGTTTTTTTCCCGTAATTTTGAGTTTTCCTTTTCAATTTCATGGAGTTGTTGCTGCAGAGTGACGTGCGCGACTTTTAACACCGCGTTATCAAATCCCGCGCTGTCATGGCCAATGTAATACATGCCATATCCCGTCCCGATAAATAAGGCCGCAATGACAATAATTAACAACGCGGTTTTACGGGGTTGCGGTGATTTGATGATTAATTGCGAAGCCATGTAAATCTGCCGTCCTTTCTTTCCTTCATTGGACTCTCGCAATCAAGAGTCCTTGAATTTCAATGGAATACCTCCACACGAGAACCGCTTGGAAAAACGGTTCTCGTAACGCGGAGGATTTACAGTTATTACGGCAGTAAAGCGGGGTTATTTAGCCCTGCGGACTCATTTAGCCCAAACATTATGTTCATATTTTGAACTGCTTGGCCCGCAGCGCCTTTGACCAGGTTATCGATGACGGACAAAATGACAACGGTGTCACCGTTTAAGGGGCGATGTACCGCGATTCGGCAATAGTTGGCGCCCTTGACACTGCGGGTATCGGGATGGCTGCCCTGGGGCAGTACATCCACAAACGGTTCGTCCTGGTAGCGTTGCGCAAACATGGCTTGCAGGGCGGCAGCGTTTTCGCTGCCCGTTTTGGCAGCACTTAATTTGGCGTAAAGAGTGGCGTGAATACCGCGAATCATGGGTACGAGATGGGGAACGAACACCAGCTCAGCATCGCCACCGGCGACCGCTTTCAATCCTTGCGCGATTTCCGGTAAATGCCGATGTCCCGGCACCGCATAGGCCTTGATGCTTTCACTCACTTCGCAGAGTGATGTTCCCAGGCTGGCTTTACGTCCGGCGCCACTGACTCCCGATTTGCAATCGGCAATAATGCTCTTGGTGTCGATGCATTTTGATTCCAGCAATGGCAGCAAGCCCAGCTGCACCGCCGTGGGATAGCAGCCTGGATTGGCAATCAATTGCGCCGATTTTATTTGTTCGCGATTGACTTCCGGTAATCCATACACCGCCGTTGCCAGCAATTCGGGGCAGGCATGGTCTTCCTGATACCAGTGTTCCCACTCTTTCTGGTTTTTCAAGCGAAAGTCAGCCGCGAGATCGATGATCCGTATACCTTGCGCCAGTAATTGGGGTGCGGATCGCATGGCGACCCCATTGGGGGTTGCGAAATAGACCAGGTCGCAATCAGCCAGCTCACCGTTTTCAGGATCCGTAAAGGGCAACGCAAGATGCCCGCGCAAACTGGGAAACAAGTCCGCGACCGGCATACCAGCTTCAGAGCGTGACGTGACCGCGGCTAATCGAACGTTGGGATGATTCACTAACAGCCGCAGCAGCTCGACACCGGTGTAGCCGGTGCCACCCACCACACCCACTTTTATTCTATTGTCAGTCACCTGGCGCTCCTAACACGCTATTCCAGCTTTCTTCGTTTGTCGTTTACTGTTTCGTGCTCTCATCCGCGACCGGGTGAAAGGCACGACCGATATAATCAATAATACTGTCAATTTCTTCATCTTTCAGCACCTGTTTCCAGGCTGACATGGTGGTTCCCGGTAATCCGTCCCGAATCACGGTTTTTAAACGCGAACGTGGCATTGTTTTCATGACATCGGCATCCGTCAAGTTCCGCGGCTGGGGATCCAGAAAACTGCCGATCCAGTTTTTGCCGCTGCCGTCCGCCGCATGACAAAATGCACAATTACGCTGAAACAACTGTTCACCCTGCCGTTCCTTAAGCGAAAGGTTTTCAACGGCCGGCGCGTGGCCGTGTTTGCTGTAAGGCGAAGCCCGCGTTGTTGCGTCAACGGCCGAAGCGTCGGCAGCTCGTTGGTGGGAATACTGGTTACGCGGGTAAGACACCGCGCGCAATTCCCACATAGCCCCGTCGTCACTGACTTTTGCCCGGTCATGACAGGACACGCAGCTCTCCAAATACACTCGTTGGCCCAGTTGTTGCTCCCGCGTTAAGGAGTCCCCGGGTGTATCCAGCGCGATTTCACCCAACGCAAACGGAAACGCCGGCGCATAACGCTCATGGTTGGCCCATCCGTTCCGCGCAGTGTGGTAGCGGGTATTTTCCGCCTTATTCACCATAAATTCCAGCCGCACAAAATCAACTACCGCCTCGATATCAACGCGTGTCAAGGTATGACTGAAACTCTGCATCGCGGTGCCTGGGCGTCCGTTCACTACCGCGTCAATCATTGTTTCGCGGGACAATTCATTTGTTGATATGGCAAGAAAATTCCGCGGCTTCGGATCAATGTAACTCGCCGCCAGCGTCCGCGCATTGCCTGAATAGCCGTGACAGAAGTAACAATAAAAGTTATAAATAGCCCGCCCTGCTTCATGGCTGCTATTGGTTGCGGTCGTGCTGCGCTGGATTTTATCCACCGAACCCGTAAACCCGGCACTGGGTGCCGGCGACTGTTCAGGGGACTGGGTTAAATGACTTTTTTTTTGATTAAACTGACTTTTTGCGATTGATGATCTTTATCGCTTACAGCCGGGGCTTTTACCTGGATGAACGTAGTAAAGACAAACTCGGCAATGTTTGCGATTTGCTGATCGTCAAGCACCTTTCCCCATGCCGGCATCACCGTCCCCACCTTGCCATGGGTGATGGCGTTAAAGATACGCTCACGATTCAACATACGCCGCGACACCTCACTGGTAAAATTTCGCGGCCGGGGGGTGTTAAAATGCGCGCGCGGTCCATTGCCATCGCCGCTCACGCCATGACAGACAAAACAATTGTGCAGGTAAAACGTACGCCCCTGCTCCACATTGCCTTGCAGCCCTTTAGGCAGGGGTGCGTTCATATCAACGCTGACCACCGGGCCCATTGGCGCCGCACTGCCGGGCGCGCCACCCGGGTGCGCCCCTTGCTGGGGACTCGGCGGATGTGGATTGACGCGCAAAGGCGCGCCGGGTGTTGAACTGGGAACGTCAAAACCGGGCATTGGCGGATGCCCTGGCATACCTGGAGATGCCACGGGCGGCAGATTTTTGTGTGCCTCAACACCTGGCGGTGTTGCTGGCGCCAAGGCAATCGGTCCGCTCATGAACACGACCCGGATATAATCCACCACTTGTTCCATTTCGTTTGCGGTTAACTTATCTTTATGCGGCATCATCGCCGTACCGGGCCGGCCATTGGCAACTGAAATCAGCATGCGTTCGCGCGTCAATTCCTGGCGCGCCTGTGCCGTCGTAAAATCCCTCGGCTGCGGATTCAAACCACTGCGCGCCCACACCGCGCTGGTGCCCTTATCACCATGGCATACGGCACAATGTTTGGAATAAATCTCCTCGCCACCCACATGCTTAGCTAGTTGCCGCCTTTCCTTATCATCGGCAGACTTCATGAATGCAGTGCGGATATAGTCCGCAACCGCGGCAATTTCCGCCGCGGTTAAGCGGTCATTATGCGCCATCATGCCGGTACCGGGACGCCCATGGCTGATGGAATGAATCATTCGTTCCCGGGTTAATTCCAGCGCGGCCGATAGCGTCGTAAAGTTGCGCGGTGGCGGTCTCAGGCTGCTCTGGACGCGGGTGTTGCCATCGCCATTGTCCCCGTGGCATATCGAGCAGTGCCGCAGGTACACCTTGGCCCCATCGACCTTGCCACTTAAACCATCTGTTGCCGGAGCAGGCGCCGTGCCGGACGGCGCTGCCAGCGCGGAAACCGTGAATACGCTTAAACCGCTGATAATTACCCCAAAAATGCAATTTCTAGAGAATAGCATTCCTAAAATTCACTCAATTGATCCGATAGCGACAGTGTAATAAAACTTGCTGATATTAAGCAGCTTTTATTTTCTAAAGTAATACAACGCTGTGACCGCAAAAAGTGGCTAAGGTTGGCAATTTGCGATACTCTAATTTTGCGCAAGGAACAATAACTGATAAGTTATTCGATATATTCATAAAAAACCCTGATTAACTTTGTCAGTGAAAGATTATTGCAAATAGTCAATACTATCTCAAAGCGGGCGGGCTCAAAGAGGACGGGAAGTATCATCCAATGAATTTGACAGTACCAAGTGGTAAAGCAAGCGTTGGTCTGTTCCTGGTATCGTTTCTATTAATAAGCGGGTTGCTTGGATCCTACGCCATGGCGGTAGCCATTGTCGGCGATCCAGTACTGGGGGCTGATGATCCAATACTTGGATCCAAGCATGATTTTACCGGCTTGAACAATCGGGCGGGTGTGGTCGCGATGCCCGGTGTCGCGTTTTCCGATTACGGCTATTCCTGCGTCTATTGCCATATCCCGCCGGAAGAAGCGGGCGCCGAACCGGCTGATTTTGGGGGTATCCAGGATTGGAACCGCTATGTGCCCGCGACCGAAAATTACCAACTTTATCCTCAATCCGGCTCACAAACCCTGGACACCCGGCCTGGCAGGCCCAGTCCGATCAGCATGCTTTGCCTATCTTGCCATGATGGCACCATGGCCGTTGACATGGTGGTTTTCAAACCCGTCACCTTCGATCCCATCCAGGATAACGCAATGCACATGCGCCTCAACGCCAACGACGACATGGAAAGTTGTGGAAAGTGTCACAATGGACAAATTGCCCACAGCATTGAAGTCAAAGTGATTGGCACGGATTTGCGAAACGACCATCCCATTTCCATGCGCTACGCCGGCTTGGGTTGGGACGATCCGGATTTTCGTCCGCCCGACCATCCCAATGGTTTTGACAATGGCGTAAAGCTGTATGACGGTAATGTGGAATGTATGACCTGTCACAATGTACACAATACCACCAACGATTTGTTACTGCGCGCAAACGCCGAGGTATTGTGTTTTACCTGCCATACGAAATAATATCAGCAATTGCGTATTGGCGACCCCATACACGCAATTACATGCCATGCCACTTCAAATAATTCCTGGTATTTAAAATTCGATATTTAAAGTCAAACCGATGCATAAAAAATTTGCTTACTTTCTCAGCGCGTTAGTACTGGCAATGCTTTTTCTCAATGGCTGTTCCTCCAGCGGGCATAAAGATGTTGAGTTCATTCCTCCTGTCTATCCGCCTCCGCCGGAAAAACCCCGGTTTATTTATGAGCGCACGTTAAGAACCAGTTTCGATGTCAAAGAAGCCACGGCAATGGAACGTTTTAAAACCTTTGCCACCGGCTCGGTCGGCTCCGGCTTCGGACTACAGAAGCCCTATGCGGTCGCGGTATACCAGGGAAGAGTGTACGTCTCTGATACCGTGCAGCGTGTGGTACTGTTATTTGATCTGCCGGGCAAAGAATTCAAAGTTATCGGTCAGGAAGACGCGGGCCAACTCACCAAACCCATTGGCATTGCTGTCGACAGGAATAATGGCACCTTATATGTGGTGGACAATACCGCCAGGCGAGTCGTAGTCTTTGACAAGGATGGAAAATTCCTGCGGGCAATTGGGGGTACCGAGTATTTCCATCGGCCATCGGGAATAGCGGTTAGCCCCGATGGCACCCGGATTTACGTCGTGGATACGGGTGGCGTCGACACCCAGGACCATCATATGTATATCTTTGACGCGATAACGGGAAAACATCTAAAAACCGTGGGAGACCGGGGAACCGAACAGGGTCAGTTCAACCTTCCGCTCCAGGCAGCCGCCTCCCCGGATGGCACCGTCTATGTAGTGGATGGCGGTAACTTCCGGGTTCAGGGATTCAACGCCGACGGCAGTTTCAAAACTGCTTTTGGCGCCATCGGCCGCCGTAGCGGTCAATTTTCCCGGCCCAAAGGTATCGCGGCCGACATGAACGGGAATATTTATGTCGTCGACGCCGCGTTTGGAAATTTCCAGATCTTTAATCCGCAAGGGCAATTGTTATTATTTGTCGGGGACCGTGGATTCACCGGCAAACCGGGCGAATACATGCTGCCTGCGGGTATTGACGTCGATGAGGACGGCCGTGTGTACATGGTGGACCAGTACTTCAAGAAAGTAGATGTTTTCCGGCCGGCCGATCTGCCTGAAAACCAAGGCTGGCTGAGTTCGGTCCGCGAAACGAAAAAATAATCATTTAACAAAAATCACCACGCATTAATTTTTTGCTAGCTTCGCGCACCAACAAAATCAACAAACGGTTGAGTGGCCGTTGATTTTAACCACCTCCGTTTGTTGATTTAACGCAGCCCATCGCAACCATCGCTGATTTATCACCGGGAAAGCAACCCCGTTGATCTGGACTGGTTTCAGCAATCACTATCCACCACAGCTTCGCCCGTATCCGGATCAGTCAATGGATTTCCCGCCTCATCGGTCCACACCACATTGACGAACATCATGGAGCCCATGCGATCATAGTGCTTATCTATCGCGGATTGAATATCGGATTCCTTTAATCCAGCGTAAATAAACACGTTGCCTTCTTTTTCCAATTGCAGTTGTTCGTTGGATGGATCCATTAATTGCGCATACTGGAATTCGTACATAAGATCCATAGCATTGCCGTGCGCCGCCATTGCGGAACTGCACAACACCCAACCTATCATAGTCCAGACTATTCGATACTTAACACTGATCATACTGATACCTCCGACGTAACGTCATTTGATTGATTTCTTGAAAAACCAGTCACCGGAGACGCAAAATATCCTGGTGTTCGCATCAGGAGACACCGTTTAAGCCGCACAGGTTTAGTTTGAATGGCGAAGTAATTGGACAATTACGGCGACAACAAAAAGCGCCGAACCAGTGCGTAAATTAACTGTTTGAGCTGAGTAAGGGTTTCAACCTCAGGCAGGTAGTTCATGGCTGCATCGCCAACTTCTATGCCGATCAGCTCAATGGTTTCCGGCAAACTGTCTAATTGACTGCCGAGCGCCAGCGCCTGCGCCACCCCGAAATCATGCGTGGAACATCCCGGTTGATCGTTCAATAGATCAGTCTTGCTGATTTGAGCCACTTTACCCCGGTCACCGCCTGCCACGGCATCGATCAAAATAACACAGTCAAAACCGGCCATATCGTCCAACAGCATCACGCCCGGCCGGTCACAACTCATGAAGTTGATTTGACCGCGGCTCAAAGTTTGCAGCGTATGATCCTGCTTGAGAAATTCCACCGCGCGCCACCCGGTTTGATCGGCCCCGTAGGGTGAACCGATACCAATGATGGCAATCGGTTTCACGAGCGATTGACTTTGAGTTTGAGAAAGTGTGTAGCGCAGGAAATGCACGGATCATAATTGCGTATCACTGTTTCACAGCGCAAACGCAGCGCGTCATCATCGTGATCAAGCCCAAAGGAAGTTAATGACGCCCGCAGGTCCTGTTCGATTCGGGCTTGATTTTGACTGGTCGGCGGGATAATAGTGGCTTGCACCACATCACCTTGCGCGTTTAGCTCATAGCGATGCCACAAAATACCCCGTGGCGCCTCAGTACACCCGTAGCCTACTCCGGCGTGCGGAGAATATTCCGCGCAGGACGCGGACGGTAATTCATACTGTTCCATGATGCGAATCGCTTCGAGCAACGCATAATAGATTTCCACCGCGCGCGCGACGACGCTTTGAAACATATTTTGACTCGGCAATTGAATACCGGAATCAGCGGCCAATTGCCGAACCGCATCGGGTAACTGATCGAAATTCAAATTCAGCCTGGCCAGAGGCCCGACGAGATACGGCTGCCCGTTTAAGTGGGAGTACAAGGCCGTGGAATGCGCCACCTGCGTTTCGGCAAAGTGATTCGCGTATTCGTCGATGGCGATATCCAGTCCCGTACTGGAGACAATGCGCCCTTCATTCAGCGGATATTCATCGGGATGACGCAGCGCCACACAGGTAAACGGCTGCGAGTCATCGGGCAACGGAATGGCGGCCGTCCAACGCACCAACTCCTGCGCCATTGGCAGGGCCTGTTTGAATTCTTTCAAGAGGGACTTGACCGCGCCGATAGCGGGCGCGCTGTAAAACCCGCCCACGCACACACTTACCGGATGCACCGACCGCCCGCCCAGCAAACGTAACAGGCGGTTTCCCAGCGATTGCAGTTTTAACCCGCGGCGCACTTCATCGGGATATTGCTTGGCCATGTCCACCACATTGGCAAACCCGAAAAAATCCGGCGCCGCCAGCAAATGGATATGCAAGGCGTGGCTTTCGATCCATTCGCCGCAGTACAGCAGGCGGCGCATGCTTCGTACCCAGGGATTGACACGAATGCCAAAAATACCGTCCATCGCGTGCACCGCGCTCATTTGATAGGCCACCGGGCAGATGCCGCAAATGCGCGCCACGATATCCAGCACATCGGTATAAGGGCGGCCCTCCAGGAGTTTTTCGAACAGGCGCGGCGGTTCAAAGATACGCAAGTGCAGCTTTTCAATTTGCCCATCCTTGATGGACAGCTCCAAGGCGCCCTCGCCCTCGACCCGGGACAGCACCGGCACCTCGATAAGAATGTTTTTATGGTCTGTCATATTCGGTTAAGACTATTTGGATTTCCAACGTGTGCCGGCATCGCGAAACTCCGGCGCTTCGCTATTGATATACAAAAACCGCTTGGCGATCGCCTCGGGCAACAAACCCAAGCCCTGCAGCCTGATACCCATGGACCCGGTATTAGTCCCCTCCGCGGGACCAAAGCAGGCATAACAGCCGCGCCCCACCCTCGGGCATAGCGCACCGCAGCCGGTGCGGGTTACCGGTCCCATACACGGCACGTTTTTACTCACCATCACACACACATGCTGTTGCCGTTTGCATTCCAGGCAAACCTTGTCGTGTTCCAGTTTGGGGGTAACGCCGAACAACAAGTCGCGCACCGCGCGTAACACTTGCCGGGCATCGACCGGACAGCCCCACAATTCGAGATCCACTTTAACGTGATCACGAATGGGTGTCGACGCCGGCAGCGTTTGAATATATTCGGGCGTCGCATACACCGCGGCGACCCAGTCATCGGTGTTGGCAAGGTTTCGCAATGCCTGCAGTCCTCCGGCGGTTGCACAAGCGCCGATAGTAATCAAATACCGGCTGTGCTTGCGAATACGCTGAATACGGCCGCAGTCCGCCGGCGTGGTAATACTGCCTTCGACAAAGGCAATATCAACCTTGGCTTCCGCGTCGACCGGCCCGGCTTCGGCGAAATGCGCAATATCCACCAGATTGGCCAGGGTCAATAGGTCTTCACCGGCGTTCAGAAACGCCAATTGACAACCGTCGCAGGAAGCGAACTTGTGCACGGCAATTTTCGGTTTCATGGTCAAAACCCTTTTACACCGAACAAATCTTTAATGTCCTGGTAACAAAACACCGGACCATCGCGGCAAATAAATTTACCGCCGTATTGGCAGTGACCGCAATGCCCGATGCCACAATGCATGTTGCGCTCCATGCTCAGCCATAATGCGCCTTCATCGACTCCCTTCCCTAACATATGCTTGACCACCACCCGCATCATGCCCTCCGGGCCACACATCATGACGATGACGCGGTCTTTATCAAATTTCAAATCGTCAAATAATCCGTTAACCGGACCCACATGCCAGGGCCATAACGGCCCGCCGGCGTCCGCCGCCACCAATACCTGAGTAGCCGGCGCCTGCCGCCACTGGTCATAACGTTCTTTCCAGATAAAATCACTGGAGTGTTTGACGCCCTGCACGATATTCACCAAGCCAAAACGCTCCCGGCGGCGCATCATATAGTTGATCACCGATACCACCGGCGCGCAGCCCAGGCCGCCGGTAACAACCACGACATCTTTTTGTTCGGCTTTTAGCAACGGCCAGCCCCGGCCGAAGGGACCGCGCACACCGAGCCGGTCACCCGCTTTCAACCTGGCGATGCCCTTGGTCACCCGGCCCACGGTACGGATGGTATGATCCAGCAGATGTTCATCCTGCGGATCGGACACAATGGAAATCGGCACTTCGCCCACCCCGTACAAATACAACATGTTGAACTGGCCGGGTTGAAATTGGTAATGGCTTTGGACTCGCGGATCGGTAAACCCCAAGCGCAGGGTGAACAGGGTCGGTGATTCCTGGATCCGCTCGATGATCGTTGCCTCACAGGGCAAATAGGGATTAAGCATCGGCTTTGTCTCCGCAAATAGCGGCGACTTCTTCGGTAATGTCGATACCGGCAGGGCACCAGGTAATACAACGTCCGCAGCCCACGCAACCGGAGCGGCCGTACTGTTCATGCCAGCTACCCAGTTTATGCGTTAACCATTGCCGGTAACGTTGCACCGTTGCCGCGCGGATCGTGATGCCGTGTATATAGCTATGGCCCTGGGTAAAACAGGAATCCCATTGCCGGAAGTAATCACTGTGGGATCCGTCCAATGCGGGCGCTTCATCTTCGGAATGGCAAAAACAGGTGGGGCAAACCGCGGTGCAGTTGCCGCACGCCAGGCAACGTGCGGCAACGTCTTCCCAACGCGGATGCTCCAGATTATCAAACAAGACTTGCTGCAGGTTTTGTGACGGTAAACGCCGCGTCTGCTGTTGCGCCGCGCGCTGGATTTCCTCCTGCGCCTGTTGCAGCTGCGATTCAGCCGCCGGGACGGTGGCAAGTTTTTTTAGCAGCTCCAGGCCTTTGTCGCTCAGCCCGTGCGCCAGAAAACCATCGTCCAACTCCGACAACACCACGTCGTATCCGTAGCTGGCCTGTGGTCCGTCGCCCGTCGACACGCAAAAACAAGTCTCCGCGGGATGGGTGCAATTGACCGCAACCAGGAACAATTTTTGCCGGCGCGCCAAATAATACGGATCTTTTTTTTCCGCATGCAGAAAATGCTTGTCCTGTATATAGAGCTCCGCCAGGTCACAGGCCCGCACGCCAATGATGGCGACTGGTTCAGGATCAGGTGTCAGGTCCACAAACCGGAGCTGGCCGTCGCCGTTCTGCTCAGTGCGCCACAGGTTTTCCCGGGGCGCGAACACATAAGGCTTGATGGCTTGCGGGCCATTCGCCCAGGAAAAATACCGCTGGTTGCCGGTTTTGGATAAGACATACCGGCCAGGGGACTGCTGCTCCGACACACCCTGTGGAAGCTGGGCACAAGCGGCAAAGTTATCATAGACAATCGCGCCGTCCCTGACCTGAGGACCCACACAGCGGTAACCCATGGCGCGTAACTCGTCGATCAGCACCTGCAGTTGGTCGCGCGTCATGTAGTTGTAAGCGTGGTTCATGTGGCGTTTCGCCAATGCGGGATCACACTTAAATATTTTTCATGTGCGTTGAGTTTGGTCATTGCATTAGCTCAGACATCGTGTAAAGAGCCCATATTAAAACACAGGCTGGCAGGAATTTTTTATGCGTTACATCAATTTGCTCAACAAATTTATAATCGTTGATAAAGATCAATGCAAGCTATATTAGTGTGTGCTTATATATAATTTGTAAACCAAGCAAATTTTGTATATAGCGCGTATCGTTTGTGAATGTAATTTTTATCTGGAAAGGAGGTGAGAACAATGAGCAAAGTAGCCAAATTGAAACCCGAAACACAAGGCAAGGAAGTGCGCAAGGCTGAACCTACACGTGCATTAACCCCCTTCGATGAAATGGATCGTTATTTTGAAAGTCTGTTTCCACGGGGATGGTTAAGGCCATTGCGGTGGGAATGGCCGGCATTACTTGAAGGCGCAGCGCCTTTTGGCGGTAAATTGCCGAAGGTCGATGTCATCGATCGTGAAAAAGAAGTCTTGGTTCGCGCTGAAGTACCCGGTGTGGAAAAAGACCAGCTGGAAATTTCAGTCGGCGAAGCCAGTGTGACGATCAAGGGCACGGCCCACCACGAAGCGAAGGAAGAAAAAGGCGAATACTACCGTTGCGAGACCACGCACGGTGAATTCACCCGCACTGTCGCACTACCCGCTGAAGTGGATAGTGAAAACACCAAAGCTACCTATAAGGACGGGGTTTTGGAAATCACGCTGCCAAAAGTGAAAAAAGCGCACCGTCACACGGTCAAGGTTGATTAATCCTTGATTAAAACGCACGAGGACAAGGAAAATGCAAAAAGGAAAGACTAAAACACGGACGCGGGCTCACCAGGCGACTTTGCGTGAGCTCGCGGAAGCGGATATAACACCGGAAGAACGTGAAGAAATGATCGCGGAAGCGGCTTATTACCGCGCAAAAGCGCGCGGCTTTGAAGGCGATGAACATTTGCGTGATTGGTTTGAAGCAGAAAAGATTGTCGATGAGATGTTGCATAAAGCCGTCACCAAACAAGCGGATATAACGCACTAGCTGCGTTGTATTTACAGCAGCCAGTTAAAACATTAAATTAAACCGGTAAACTAAAACGCTAACTGCGCGTTTACCGGTTATTTTGCACTTTGCATCGGCAATTCACCTTCCTTCACCAACCGTCTGTGGGCGCCGCCATAAGCTGCAAAATAGGATCAAATTAAATCAAAAAACCACTATCCTACGGACAGAGTAAGTTGCAAACGAAAGACGGCATAAGTTACAAAAATCGCCTCGAATTTACTCGTAAGCTGCAAAAATCGCCAAACGAAAATATTTTACTATAGTCTCAAAAGCAGCGATTGCGGACATAGGCGTTTTAGTATCCTAGCGAGTCAATCTGCGCAATAGCAAACATTCAAGGAACGGGCTTGTTATAGAAAAAGGACGTTCAACGCTGCAAATCACCGGCAGGCAAAACGGAGCGCAGCGACGTTTTTGACCAAAAATCGCGGCGCTTTTGACTGTCCGAGAGAAGGGTGTTGTTATGCTGCTTTTCTTACGGCTTCTTCTATGTTCTTTGGAAGCGACGCGGGAATGAAATATTTCTTCGGATATAGGTAGTCTTCTCCTGACTCATCAATTACACGGATTTGTCCATGCTTTTCTGCCTCTGAATCCAGAATTGACTCATATATTTTCCGTTTCTCAAGTGAAGCCGGATAGTCATCATTTTTTATACATATAACTAATTGATTCAAAAGTTTTTTTGTCATGAGGTTGCTCTCAATCTATGTAACGTTTAATCTTGAATTCCTTTTTCCCAATACCGGTTGCTTCATACCAGTGTAGCTCAGCACGTGCTATCGATCCATCTTCGAGTTTTACTTCAGTAAATCCTTTGCGTTTTCGCCACTTTCCTTTTCCGTATATTCTTTGTAATCTTGATAATTCCCTTATCTTTTTCCTGTCGCAAAAGTCTCCTGATTTTCAATTTCACTGATTATCTTAAAATACATTAATGACGTTTCCTTCTGTCATTTGCGTGCATAACGAGGCTGTCGAAAAACCCAAATCGGGAAACATTTCCACGCGCCTTCTATTATTGAAGTACCCATTGGTTGTTTTTTACTTGTTAACGTTATTCGCAATCAAACCGCATGGTTAATCCCTGCGGATTCAATTATGAAGTGCAACAGTTAATGAAGTCTGTGTTTTAAAGAATACTTCATAAGGTGTCCGAAAACCTGGGTAAAAGGGGACTGTTCGTGGGCTGCATCATCGGCCCACGCAGGAACGAACAAGGACAAAGCTACAAGTGCGACTATGATTCTCATTGTTTTAGCGTCCAACGCAAAGCTAACCGGCGCGCGTCTTTTGCGCGTCCTTCTTTAGCTGATTGTCAGCCGCCGTTTCTTTCAAGCTTCCTGCTACATATTTATGCAAGACGCTGGATACCAGCGTCTGATATGGCACACCTTCACGGAGCGCACGCCGCTGTAATGCTTCAAGATCACGACTAGACAGCCGGATATTGATGCGTTTATCTTTTTTGAACGTATTTTCTGCTGCTTCAGCGAGTAATTTCTTTCTTTTCGTGGTCAATACGGACTTGTATTTCCCACTTTCGAATGCATCAAGAATCTCCTTTTCATCCTGATCCAATTTTCTAGAACTCATGGTTTTTCTCCTATGTACTGCTTTGTTGCCTTTCTGCTGGGAATGATGGTTTTCAAAAAGATTTCCTCATCATTTTCAACATACGGCACTAAGCATGCGTCAGAATCAACTTCAACAATAAATATCCGTTGGTTCGGGTATTTTTCCCGGTTGGGATTGTGTAGGTCATCGAGGAGTTGACCTTGCTGGATATAATAGACAATATCTTCGAATGACACGCCTCGATCAGCAATAAGCTGTTGATTCTTCTCATCATTCCAATTGAACACTTTCGTCATGGGTGAAGTATAGCACAGATGTGTGCCTTTTGTACTCAGATTGGGCTATTCTGAGAAGGCTAACGCTTGGCGTAACCGGACCCAAAAAGCAGAGCGACGAAGGAGCGGCGCTTTTTGGGGTCCGCGTTTACGCCATTGTTAGATGTTTTTTGTCAACATGTTGATAGCATTTGAAAAACTATCACCAAATCCTACCCTTGATATTTCAATTCGTTCATTTAGCCCTGTATCGCTTGTGAAGTTTAGGTCTTCGTATAAAGCTATTGGCAATTCACGATTGTCTTTGAAACGCTTATCGGGGCCGCCACGTTTATTGACATACTTCCAGGTTCTATCAACAACCTTTGCATCACTTGGCACACTTCCATCTTCAATAAATCTTGTACTTTCCACTGATATTCTAAGATTTGGATAGCTCACAGCGCCAACACCATTTGACTCAAATATAAGAACCTTATCAGGGAAAAAATACAAGGTTTGCCTTCCAACTGGAATGAATGGAACTGAAACATTGGTTTTTACATATGGCGGGTTTCCTGTTCCCAGTGATATTGAGGTTCGTTTTATTACGCTCGTGGCGCCGGCATTGCGCTTTCTGTCTTTGACAGCGCCCTCTGCCTCTACATGCCATTTGCTCGACTACGATGAAAGCTGACCAAAAGAGTCATGTAGCTTCTGGTAA
>Ga0209640_10002033_pt1 | contig 17533 bp, 16 predicted proteins | sample RifCSP10_1_FD_184018 | JGI IMG/M metagenome (GOLD analysis project Ga0209640, IMG submission 184018) | Soil microbial communities from Rifle, Colorado - Rifle CSP2_sed 10_1 (SPAdes) (version 2) | ecosystem: Environmental > Terrestrial > Deep subsurface > Rock core/Sediment | place: Rifle... | reverse complement strand
CGGAGGATTTTGAAGCCCGTTTTTTTTAGCAAGGCAGCGATGGTCCGGCGGTCAAAAATATACAAATGCCGAGGTGCATCCACGCCTGCCCAGAATCTGCCGAAGATTCTGGCGTCCCAACTGCCGGCATTGGGGACACGCAGGACCAGGATGCCATCCGGCTTAAGGATGCGGTGGATTTCCATCAGGCTGGCGGAGGGGTCGGGAAGATGTTCCAGGACATCCCAAAGGGTGACAGCGTCGAAGTGCGCATCGGGAAAACCGGCTTCTTCAAGCCTGCCATTGAAAACATTTAGTCCATATTGGCTTTGGGCAATATGAGCAGCATCGTGATCGATCTCCACGCCGACCAGCTCGAAATCCGGATAACGCTGCATGCCTCTAAGAAACTGCCCGGTAGCGCATCCGATATCCAGAAGACGCCCCTCATTCTTCACTCGCGTAACAAATCGGCGGCGCTTGTTGATGCCGTAGCTAAAAACGGCATTTTGCAGAAAGGAAGCCGAATCAACGCCGTTGTTGTAGGAATCATATTCAGGTGGATAATGATCAGCGATTTCTTCTTGGCCAGGCCGCGGATTTTGGTAGATTAAGCCACAGGATGTACATTGGACAAATGTGGCTTTTATCTCCTTTCGATCTAAGAGCAAGTCCGGAACTGTGAAGCGCTCAACGTAATCAGTCTCATTACAGAGATTACAGGTCGTACGTTCCATAACTTACCCTAACCGGGTGGTGGGGATACAGCCAACCGTCTTTCCATCCATTCACGAGCGGCCTGGCCAGGTGGGGCTGAAACTGGATGAGATCCGATCCTATTCGGCGAATTAATTGAAGCAGGGAGAATGCGAACATGAGCGGAATTTGCGGACCCCGGGAGTATACCCGATAGAAGCGATTTTGGTTCCGGCTTCTAAGGTAGCGGTGGACTTCTTTCTCCCGGGAGGCGCTCGTCGATACCTTATGCCACATTCTGGCCCTGGGCGCAGCGGCCAACTTGAATCCGGACTGCCGGGCGCGCCAGCAGAAATCCGCATCTTCGCCATACATGAACAGAGAGGTGTCCAGAAGTCCCACGGCCTCAAATACCTTGCGGTTAACCAACATGCCGCAGCCGGTGATAAAATCCACCGGCAATGCCTCTGGGCAGGAGCGCGGTTCAAGTTGTTCCCGGTATAGACTATAGGTCGCCAGGGTCCAGGGAATCAATCGATCTCCCAGGTACCATACCCGGTCCGGCTTGTCGTGATAAAAGATTAATGGACCAAAGATCGCAAACTCCGGATGATTGTTACCGACTTTTTCTAACTCCTCCAGAAAGTCCGGGGATACCGTTGTGTCGTTATTGAGCAACAGGACCCATTCCGCTCCCTTGCTCAACGCATATTCGATACCCAGGTTATTGCCCCCGGTAAAACCCAGATTGCGGGCGCTTTTAATGATTTGCACATAGGATTTGAAGTGGGCCTCAAGCGCCTCAACAGAACCATCGGTGGAGGCATTATCGATCACGATGGCTCTTCCCGGAAGAATGCCGCTGTCAAAGAGCGACTGGATCAAAGCCAGCGTATCCTGTTTTAAATTCCAATTTACGATGACACAATAGAGCGATTGGATCAAGTCAAAACCTCAATCTTTTTGAACTCATAATTTACCAATTTCTTGTACTAAACTGGTTTATAGAGAACCTTGCGAAGGGTTTATGCCCATGCGCTGATCCGGAAATCCAACCTTCGCAAGGTTTCGCGTAATCTTGGTGAAGTTATAATTAGCCAATGCGTATTCTTTACCTGATTGGCCGCGAGGCCAGTTATCCGCGCAATGATGTTATTTTACGCGCATTTCAAAAATTTGGTGATGTTGAAGTCATAGCAGGGGGGGATTCCGGGTCATTAATCTGGCGGTCTGTGCGGGTTTTTCTGCGAGCGCTTCCCCGCCTGCTCGCCAGGAAATATGATCTGATCTTTGTTGGGTTCTATGGGCACCTGATCGTTCTTCCGGCGAGTTGGTTGGCTGGAGCACCGGTCCTGTTCGACGCTTTTGTTTCCAATTATGATACGCTTTGTTTCGATCGCCAGCTGTTTTCACCCAATTCGTTGATTGGGAGACTGGCTTTCTGGTTGGATACGACTGCCTGCCGAACCGCGGACCGGGTGCTGCTGGACACCCAGGCGCACCTGGATTACTTTGCGGAGACCTTCAACGTGCCCGGCGCCAAAATGAGCGCTCTGCCGGTTGGCTGCAACGAGGACCTTTTCCATCCTAAAAGCGCTGAAATAGCCGATGGCCTTACAAAAGTGCTGTATTATAGCACTTACCTCCCGCTCCACGGCGTAGATATTGTCCTTCGGGCTGCCGACTTGCTTCGAGAGGAAAAGCAGCTGTGTTTCAAAATCATCGGATCCGGGCAGGAATATCATTCCGTCCGGCGGCTGGCAGCTGACCTGGGACTCAACAACATGATGTTTGAACCGTCTATCCCTCTAGCGGGATTGCCCAATGAAATTGCCCTGGCCGACATATGCTTAGGTGGACATTTTGGAGCCAGCGATAAAGCCGCCAGGGTGATCCCGGGAAAAATTTACCAGATTTTAGCCATGGCCCGGCCACTGGTGGCTGCCGATACGCCGGCAAATTCGGCGTTGTTAAGCCACGGGAGTACCGCACTGCTGTGCCCATCGGAGGATGCGGAGGGCCTGGCCGCGGCTATTCTCGAATACCACCGAAATCCGGAACTCAGAGTCCGGATCGCGGAAAACGGGCGAGCCCGTTTCCTGGAGGTGGCGAGCGAGGCGATTATCACAGATAGATTACGCGAAATCGTTCAGGGATTGGTCAAAAAAACGTGAAGATCGCGTTTGTGACATTGGGTTACCGCCCTTTCAGGACATCCGGGCTCGATGTGAGCGGAGAGCGGCTGGTTGAAGGCTTGTTGAGAGCAGACCACGGTGTGACTGTCATTGCCGGGAGCCGCGGCCGGGTAGAAGAGAATCACTACCATCCGGCCCTCAACATCTTGCGGATTGCATTAGGTCCCACCGATTGGATCGGATTCGGTTACCAGGCTGCGAAAACGCTAAACCGTTCGGGCACCTTTGATGTGGTTCATTTCTGGGACGTGCATTTCGCCTGGGCCTACCGGCAGAACTACGTGGCGTCTTTGCAGCATTCCTTCCGCCAGCGCCTGGATAGTATCGGGGGATTTTCCGCTTCACCGGCCTGGTTAAAGCGGTTTTCATACTATACAGCGGCGCGATATATGGCGGAGATCCCAGCGATTCGAAGGGCGCGCGGCTTGATCGCGGGCAGTTCCGCAACTCGTGCTGAATTCATCGCGAACTACCCTATCGATCCGGAGCGCGTGGAGGTTGCCAGACACGGGGTCGATACAAATTTTTTTAAAGCTACAGCAGAAGCTGCAGAAGTTCGGCAGCGCCTGGGTATCGCACCGGACGAGCCGGTGATTCTGTTCGTTGGATTTGTAACGCCCCGTAAGGGTCTTGAGTTCCTGGTTGAAGCATTACCTTTCATCAAGCCTACGCCGAAGTTGGTGCTCGCCGGACTGTGGCGAAACCAGGCGTATCGCCACCGGATCATGGACGGGTTGGGAGCGAGGAAAAGCCAGGTGATCGAGGCGGGTTTCGTGTCCGACGCATTGATGCCGGCTTATTATTCGATGGCGGACGTCTACGTGTCCTCAACCCTTTTGGAGGGGTTTGGTCTACCGATTGCAGAAGCCATGGCTTGTGAAACACCCGTGGTAACCAGCGAAGCCGGTTCAACCGCCGAAGTTGTGGGGCCAGGCGGAATTGTAGTGCCTGCCCGAGATCCGCGATCTCTGGCTGTCGCGGTATCATCCCTGCTGCAAGATGAGAGTTTACGAAAAGAGATGGGCAGTAGAGGGCGCAAGCATATTGTTGCAGAATTCAGCCTGGAAAGGATGCTTCAGGATATTCTTGCGGCCTATGAGAGGCTGTGAGACGGGCGAATTGACAATTTTTGTTTTTGCTATATACTCTGCTCTATAAGATGTGATCATATCATCATACCATTCAGCTTTATTTGCAAGGGGAAGCGATGTATAAGCCGGTACGTGCGGGTAGATTGTATGAGCAGATTGTCGAGCAAATCGAAAAAAGCATTTTGGATGGTGGCCTGAAGTCGGGCGACAGATTACCACCCGAACGCGAGCTGGCTGAGCAGTTCGGCGTCAGCCGAACTGCGGTGCGCGAGGCGGTTATGGCGCTGACTCAAAAAGGGCTGGTGGTGATTCACGTCGGACGGGGGACCTTCGTAACCGACGGCACTTCCGAAGTCGCTCGCCATTCCCTGGGGTTGATGATGAAAATCGGCCAGGAGGAGGGGACGAGGCATTTAGTCGAAATCCGGGAAATCCTTGAACCAGAAATCGCCGCTCTAGCAGCCTCGCGGAGATCCGAAGAAAATATCGTTTCGCTAAATGAAGCTGTCAGGGCGATGGATGCCTCTCTGGACGACACGAATACATTTATTGAGGCCGACCTGGATTTTCACCTTGGGCTGGCAGAGGGGGCGCAAAACCCGCTCATCCTTCTGCTGGTGGATGCACTCATTGATCTGCTGCGGGAGCTCCGGGTGCGGACATCCAGGGAAGATGGAGCGCTGGTACGGGCTCAAATCCATCATAAAAGGATCTTGAAAGCTGTTGAGGATCATGACCGGCAAGCGGCCCGTGAGGCAATGCGCCAACACCTGGAGCAAGTTCGAAGAGACAGTTGGAGAGGCGAAAGGAGGTGACCAGACCCGCTTATCTTTGCTTGGTGGAGATGAAGAGTACCATCAATAATTGCCAAATAATAAAAGGAGGAAGAAAGCCGTGAAACGCACGTTATGGTTCTTGCTAAGCACGACAATCATTTTGGGCCTAATCCTTACCGCCTGCGGTGGGGCAGTCACAACGGCGCCCACGGAAGAACCGGTAGTTGAGACTGAAGCGCCTGTTGCGGAGACGGAAGAGCCAGTCGCTGAGACCGAGGAGCCTGTGGCTGAGACGGAAGAGCCCGCGGCGGAGACGGAAGAGCCGGCGGCAGCGGAAGGTCCGATCAAGATCGGCGCATCATTGCCTCTCACCGGCGGGTTCTCTATCAATGGTGAAAAACACAGAGACGGCTACCAGCTATGTGTCGACCTGATCAATGAAAGCGGAGGCCTGCTGGGGAGAGAAGTCGAACTCATCGTCAGTGACAACCAATCCGATGTAGATACGGCTTTGGCCCAGACCGAACGATTCATTAATGTCGACCAGATTGATCTCATCTTTGGGACGTTCTCAAGCGCCCTGACCTTCCCGATGAGCACAGTCACTGAGCAAGCCGGGTTGGTCCATCCTATCCCCTCCGGAGCCGCCCTGCGCATCTACGAGCGCGGTTTCGAATATCTCTTCTACTTCCAGCCCAACGCAGCCGAATACGTCGGTATCTCACCGGTGGAGATGGTCCAGAACCTGGTCCCCGAAGACCAGCGGCCCACGACAGCCGCGCTGGTGTACGCCGACGATTTCTTCGCCAATGCCATCGCCAACGGTTTGCTGGGTGGAACGGTAGAGATCGAGGGGTCGGACCGTGTGGTGGACCTGTCTCCTGGGGTTCTGGCCGAAGCCGGCATAGAAGTGGTCTTTACCGAGCAGTGGCCCGAAGAGGGCTTCTCGGATTGGGTCACGCTGGCAAACTCGGTTAAATCCAGCGGCGCCGAATTCCTGATGGGTCTGACTGCCTCGCCTGATGAGACGATCCAGCTGACCAGGGCGCTACAGACAGTAGATTACCAGCCTCAAGGAGTCTACCTGAGCCAGGGAACTCAGGCAGAGTATGCTGAAGGCGTTGGTGAAGCGGCCGATGGCGTGACCATCCATGCGGCCTGGCACCCACTGGTTCAATGGGAGGGCCTCCTGGCAGGAGAGCCTTTCACGAACCAGGATTTCCTGGCAGCATTTGAGGAGAAATATGGTCGCGACGCTGACGAGGATGAAGCTATCCCCTTCGCCCTGTGCCAGGGAATGGAGCAGGCAGTGCGCGGCGCGGAAACCGTCGATAATGCCGCCCTGCGAGACTGGCTGGCTTCACGCACCGAAGCTGATCCCGTGAGGACCATCCTGGGCGACTTTCACTGGGACGAGCGCGGGCTTCCCGTGGGAAAGCCCTTCCTGATGACTCAGTGGCAGGATGGTGAATTAGCATTCGTTTATCCCGTGGGTGAGTTCCCCGGGACGGTTGACCTGGTCTGGCCCAAGCCAGAGTGGTAAAGGTTGAAATAGCTTCCGCCACGGCCAGGAGATTTCCCCAAGTCTCCGGCCGTGGCCGGATTTACAGGCATTAACATGGCATTATTGGAGATTCGCTCATTATCTAAGAGTTTCGGGGGGCTTAAGGCTGTTCATGGCTGTTCCTTCGCGGTCGAAGAAGGATCGATTACGGCTTTGATCGGACCCAACGGTGCCGGCAAGACCACCGTTTTCAACATGATCAGTGGTCTAATTAAACCCGACGACGGCACGATCCTACTCGAGGATGTTCAGATCAACGGTCTCAAGCCCCACAAGATTACCAGGAAAGGCGTAAGCCGCACTTTCCAGATCACCCGGGATTTGATGGAGATGACCGTGTTGGAGAACCTGGTCATCCAGTCTCCAACCGCGGGCTTTGCGGACCTTTTCATGGGAAGCGTATTGGATCACGAAAGAGAGAAAGCCTTGGAGTTGCTAGAATTCGTGGGAATCAGCGAGCTTGCCGAGGAGAAAGCCAAGAATCTCTCTTACGGGCAGAAAAAATTGATGGAATTCGCGGGTACATTAATGACCGAGCCCAGGCTGGTTTTGCTAGATGAGCCAGCTGGAGGCGTTAACCCGGCGCTTTTGGAACATATCCTCGATCGCATTGCGATGCTCAACAAACAAGGCGTCACCTTCATTATCGTGGAACATAACATGGATGTGGTTATGAATCTTTGCGCTGATGTGATCGTCATGGCCTATGGGAAGGTCATCGCTCAGGGGCCTCCGCACAAAATTCAAAACAACCCAGAAGTCTTGGCGGCCTATCTGGGAGAATCGTGATGGCTCTGCTTGAAGTCGAAAATGTGACCGCGGGTTACCGGGCCGGACCAGATATTCTTAAGGGCGTCTCGATCAAGATCGAGCAAGGGAAGACCTACTGCATCATTGGACCCAACGGAGCCGGGAAGTCGACGCTGCTGCGTGCGATCTGCGGGCTGCTCCATCCCAGGGATGGTAACGTAATTTACCGGGGGGAGATGCTGAATAAATTGCGCACGGACCAAATCCTTATGAGAGGCATCAGCTTCGTTCCACAAGACAGGAGTTTGTTCCCGGATATGACGGTAAGGGAAAATTTGCGGATGGGAGGGTACATCATAAGGGATCGAACGGAACTCAAAGAAAGAGTTGAAGACGCCTTCCAGATGTTTCCGATCCTCAAAGAACGGAGCTCTCAACGTGCCAAAACCCTTTCCGGAGGGGAACAGCAAATGCTGGCGATTGGTAGAGCGCTGGTCCTGCGCCCTGAAATTATCATGCTGGACGAGCCCTCGTTGGGTCTGGCGCCCATGGTGACCAATTTTATCTTCGAAAACATCAAAAAACTCAAGCAGGCCGGGATGACAATTATCATCGTGGAGCAGAATGCCCGGAAAGGCCTGGAATCCTCCGACTGGGGCTTTGTATTGGACCTGGGTACAACCCGTTTCGAGGGTCCTGCTGGCACCATCCTCAACGACCCCCGGATCCAGGAGCTGTACCTGGGAAGAGCGCAGGTGAATCGCCAGGAGCCGAGCCCATGATTCAAAACCTTCAAATTCTCATCTTGGGGATCGCCTTAGGGGGTGTGTACGCTCTCATGGCCTCCGGTCTCACACTGGTCTTTGGGGTGATGCGCATAGTGAATATTGCGCACGCTTCCCTGATGATTGCAGCTGCTTATATCACTTTTTGGGCCTTCAGACTTTACGGTGTCGATCCAATCTTATCCATTGTCATCACTATACCGGTGATGTTTTTGGTTGGTGTTGGAATCTATAAATTGTTCTTCTCCAGAATCGCCGGAACCCAACGGTCGGGTGAGCTGACCGTCTTGCTCACCTTTGCCCTGGCCCTGGTGATCGAAGGTGTGCTGGGATTCTTTTTCTCAAACGTCTTCCGCTCCACCAACCCGGCTTATTCGACGCAGGCCATCCTTTTCGATCCGCTGTACATTCCTAAAGGTCAATTTTACGCAACCTTGCTCAGCCTGGGTCTTATCGGGGGGCTGTGGACTTTCCTGCAGTTCAGCCGTATGGGCTACGCCATCCGGGCCAGCATGCAGAATATCTCTGCAGCGCAAGTGGTTGGGGTCAACGTCGAACGCATATCGATGATTTCTTTTGGGATTGGAATCGCTCTGGCGGGGGCATCTGGTTCAGTGATGTCGTTCTTATTTTCTTTTTTTCCCGGTAAGCATTGGGAGTGGATCGCGATCCTGCTGGCGCTCATCGTGCTCGGCGGTATGGGAAGCCTGATCGGCGCGCTGGTTGGCGCCTTGCTGCTGGCTGTCGCATCTGCTTTTGTTAGCTTTCATTTTGGCCCTACCTGGTCGCCGATCACATTCTTCCTGGCGCTATTCCTGATTCTTCTTTTCCGGCCCCAGGGACTTCTGGGTAAAAAAATGGAGGTGTGATGGCTGACAAGACTGTTACGAGTGAATTAGAGAGCGTAGCCGCCGAGACCCAATCCCTGAAGCGACCCTCGCTGCGTATAAAAAATGTGTTTCTGGGCGGGTTGCTCCTGGCGCTGCTGCTATTTCCTGCTTTACAGTTTACATCTGGACGGCTGAATTACTGGCTCCACATGGCTATATATACCTTCATGTACATCGCCATGGCATCGAGCTGGAACATCATTGGGGGCTATGCGGGCTATACCTCTCTGGGTCACAACGTTTTCTTCGCAGTTGGCGCGTACATTGCAGGTGTATTACTGGTTTACTTCAAAATCTCGCCTTTTCTGACTGCGCCCCTGGGAGGGCTGATCGCTATGGCGATTGGATTGCTGGTAGGACTGATCAGCCTGCGCACGCGCGGTCCTGCGTTCATCATCTCGACGATTGCGATGATCCTGGTGGTCAAGATATCCTTTGACAACTGGGATTATATTGGCGGCTCAAACGGGCTGAGCCTGCCGGCGATCAAATTACCGTTGGCATACACAAAAATGCCCTTTTATTACGCCATGCTGCTGGTCGCCGTAGGCGCAATATACCTGGCCTATCGAATTCGACATTCGAAGTTCGGGTTGGGGCTGCGCGCCATTTCTCAGGACGAGACCAAAGCTGAGGTAGCCGGTATACCCACCAATCTTTATAAAATCCTGGCATTCTCAATCAGCGGCCTGCTGGTTGGCGTGGCGGGTGGGCTGTGGGGTTACTACCTGACCTACTTGAAACCCAGCAACTTCCTTTCTATCCTCGTTGCCGCTCAAATGGTTCTGATGGCCGTTTTGGGTGGCAAGGGCACGGTGGCCGGGCCCGTCGTAGGAGCCGTGATCTTCATTGCCATCAATGAATTTTTTGTGGCCAATCTCGGTTTCACCGAACTGAACATTGTGGCCACCGGTCTGTTGTTGCTCGTGGTCCTACTTTTCTTCCCGGAGGGGATCGTCGGTACCCTCAAAGAAAAAGGTAAGCTGCCTCAAGTCCTGGACTGGGATTAGAAGATCTGTTTTCTATGGGAGACCAACTCACTAAACTTCGACCACAATTGCGAGCAGCATTTGATTTCGCGCAAGAGCAGGTAAAAAACCTGATCCAGGCGTATCCGGATTATTTCCCCATGTACACCGAGCAGGGCAAATGGAAGCACTCGGGCGAGACCTGGACGAATTGGTGCGAAGGGTTCCTGGGTGGCATGATGTGGATTTTCCACCGAAGGACGGGTGATCCGTGGTGGCGGGAAAAGGCCGAACACTACTCCAGGCTGATCGAAGATCGCAAGACCGACCGCAAGATTCACGATCTGGGGTTCTTATTCTGGTCGACGTGGAAGCGCTGGTATGACCTGACCGGGGACGAGCGCATTAACGAGGTAGTGATCACGGCCGGCCAGACGATGGGGCTGCGCTTCAAAGATAAAGGGCGATACCTGCGCTCCTTTGTGGCGGATGAATCGCTGTTTATCGATATTATGATGAATGTGGGCATTCTCTTTTACGCGGCGCAGCAAACCGGGGATGAGAACCTGCTGTGGCGGGCGCACCAGCACTGCCTGACCACACGCCGCTACCTGGTGCGGGGCGATGGCAGCACCGCTCACGAGGGCATCTTCGACTTGGAGACCGGGGAATTCCTCCGGCAATCCACACACCAGGGATGGCGAGGGGATTCAGCCTGGGCGCGGGGCCAGGCCTGGGCGCTGTACGGGTTCGGAACGGTTTACCGCTTGAGCCGCGACCGGTGCTATCTGGTCACGGCGAAGATGTGCGCCGATTACTTTATCGGATATACGCCCTTTGAGGAAGACGCGCCGGGAGGGCCGGGCATACCGCCCAATGATTTTGACGATCCCCGGCGTCCGATCCTTTGCGAGAGCTCGGCAGCCGCCATCGCCGCCAGCGGCTTGCTGAACCTGGCGGACATCGACCAGGACCGCATCCACGCCGAGCGTTATCGTCAAGCGGCGCTGGAGATCCTGGGAACGCTGGCCGGTCCTGGTTACCTGGCCGATCAAACGCCTGGATGGGAGGGAATCTTGAAGCACGGTATCTATCACCAACCCAAGGGCGTGGGTGTGGACGAAAGCGTCATGTGGGGGGACTATTTTTTCGTCGAAGCGGTGGACAAGGCGCTGGCGCTGGAGGATGAGCAGCGATGGTAAAACGCACGGCGATTATCACAGGCAGCAGCCGAGGGATTGGCCGGGGCATCGCGCTGGCGCTCGCCGAGCGAGGCTGGCAGGTGACGGTGAATTACCGGAACAAGCGCCAGGCGGCCGAGGAGACCGGGAGCGAAGTGGAAGCGCGGGGTGGCGCTGCCTTTCTGGTTCAGGCCGATGTGAGCTCAATGGCGCACCTGGACCGGATCGTCGATTCAACATTAGATCATTTTGGCAGTATCGATCTGCTGGTAAATAATGCCGGGATGGGTCCGCGAGAGCGGATGGATATGCTCACAGTCAATGAGAAGAGCTACGACGAAGTTATGGCGGTAAACCTGAAGGGCGCATTTTTCCTGACCCAACGGGTAGCTAACGAAATGATCTCGCTGATCGAGGCGGGCAAAATTCAAAACCCAAAAATTGTAAATATTGGCTCGATCAGTGCCTACACGAGCAGCCCGAACAGAGCCGAATACTGTATCAGCAAAGCCGGGATGGCCATGACTACCGCGCTGTGGGCCGATCGTTTGGCGGAGTATGGTATTAATGTTTATGAAATTCGCCCTGGAATTATTGAGACGGATCTAACTTCAGTGGTGAAAGACAAATACGACCAGCTGATCCTCGAGGATGGAATCACTCCCATCCGGCGCTGGGGACAGCCAGCGGATATTGGCAAAGCCGTGGTCGCAATTGCAGAAGGTTATCTGCCATACTCCACAGGCGAGGTTATCAACGTGGATGGCGGATTCCACCTATCACGCCTTTAATGGAGTGAGTTTCGCCATTTCAGAATTCAGGGAAAGCAACCACAGATACACACAGATAAACACAGATTCTCTAATAAAAATCCGATCAGAATCAGCCAATATCTGTGGCTATCAGTGTTCATCTGTGGTTTCAAATTCTGAGATTAGAATTGGCGAAGGTACAGTAAGGAGAAAACAATGGCCCGCGTGGTTACATTTGGTGAGATTATGCTGCGGTTATCGCCGCCAGATCATCTGCGATTCAGCCAGGCGCACAACTTTGATGCGATCTACGGAGGCGGCGAGTCAAATGTGGCGGTCTCTTTAGCCCATTTTGGGATCGAGACCAGCTTCGTCACGCGGCTGCCGGCGAATGACATCGGCGATGCCTGCCAGAATACCCTGCGGCAATACGGCGTGGATACCAGCCACATCGTGCGGGGGGGAGACCGTTTGGGAATCTATTTCCTGGAACACGGAGCCGTGCACAGGGGCAGCAAAGTGATCTATGACCGGGCGGGATCGGCTTTGGCCACCATCCAGGCCGGGATGGTGGATTGGCAGGCTGCTTTTAAAGGCGCTACCTGGTTTCACTGGACGGGGATCACCCCGGCGATATCGGCAGGCGCGGCGGATGCCTGCCTGGAGGCTGTGCAAAAGGCGAAGGAAGCCGGGTTGACCGTTTCTTGCGATCTCAATTACCGCTCTAAATTATGGAAATGGGGCAAGCAGCCGCAGGAGGTGATGCAGGAACTGGTTGGGTACTCTGACGTTGCCATTGGCAATGAAGAAGACGCAGCCAAGGTTTTTGGCATTCATGCACCAGATACCGACGTCACGTCCGGTGAACTGGACGCAGAGAAATATCGCGCCGTGTGCCAGGCTTTATCGGAGCGCTTCCCCGGGCTCGAGCGGATTGGCATTACCTTGCGCGGTTCTGTGTCCGCCAGCCACAACACATGGAGCGCGGTTCTGTGGCATGCGGAAGACATGTTGTTTGGTCCTCAATACAACATCACTCATATCGTAGATCGCGTGGGTGGGGGGGATAGTTTTGTCGCCGGATTAATCTATGGCCTGAACAATTATCCGGGAGATGACCAGCGCGCCCTGGACTTCGCCGTGGCGGCCTCGGCCCTGAAACACACCATCTTCGGCGATTTCAACCTGGTAACTGTGTCCGAAGTGGAGAAAATCATGAGTGGTGATGTGTCCGGCCGGGTGAGCCGTTGAGCCTATTAGCAGGATGTTTTAAAAGGGAACCATCATGGCCAGATTCAGTCGCTTACAAACCCTGACCGCAATGATCGAGGCTGGCCTTGTGCCTGTTTTTTATAACGGGGATGCCGAGGTAGCCATCCGGATTGCAGAGGCCTGTCTCGAAGGAGGCGCCCGCTGCATCGAGTTCACAAATCGCGGTGACTCAGCCCACCTGGTCTTCGGCGAGCTCATCCGCCATTTTAGAGACGATGAGCGCGCGATACTGGGGGTCGGCACGGTGCTCGACGCCGGGACCGCGGCGCTCTACATTCAATTGGGGGCGAATTTCGTGGTTGGTCCGGTGCTAAACCCCGAAATTGCGCGCCTGTGCAACCGCCGCAAGGTAGCTTACAGCCCCGGGTGCGGCAGCGTGAGCGAAATCTCGCAGGCAGAAGAATTGGGGGTTGAGATCTGCAAGATCTTTCCGGGGACACAGGTGGGCGGACCGGGTTTTGTCAAATCGGTGAAGGGACCGATGCCATGGACGCGCCTGATGCCCACCGGCGGGGTTGCGCCGACAGAGGAGAATCTGCGCGCCTGGTTCGAGGCCGGGGCTGCCTGCGTGGGCATGGGCAGCAAGCTGATCAGCAAGGAGCTGGTGGCTGCAGGCGATTACCCGGCGATCACCGCCAAGGTGCGCCAGGCGCTAATCTGGATCGAAGAAATCCGCAACGGTGAATCACCCCTCTAATCATTAATTTCGTAGGGTCAGGGCGGCGGATCGGCTCTCAAAATCAGCTTGCCCGGAGGAACAACTTGCGCTTAGTGACTGTTGACCAGGCGGTCAACCTGGTTCAAGATGAAGATACAATTCTCATTGGCGGCTCCGGTGGCGGGCATGCCGTGCCCGAAGCGTTGATCGCTGCGCTGGAGCGTCGCTTTCTTGAATGCAGTAAACCCGAAGCTATCACCTTGCTGCATCCAGTGGGATTGGGCGACATGGCTCACCAGGGCGTGGGTCGATTAGCCCATCCGAAATTGCTAAAAAGGATCATCACGGGCGCACTGGTCAATACTCCGGATATCGCCGAACTGGCCAGGCAGGATCTGATTGAAGCGTATACGTTGCCCCAGGGAGCGCTCTCTCAACTGATGCGCGCAATGGCGGGCGGGCGACCGGGGCTGATCTCTCACGTCGGCTTGCATACGTTCGTCGATCCACGATATGGTGGCGGCCGTCAAAGCCGTTCGGCAAAGGAAGACCTGGTCGAACTGGTCACCCTTGGCGATAGGGAATGGCTATTCTACAAACCGATTGAGGTTGACATCGCTTTCCTGCGCGGCACGACCGCGGATGAAGACGGCAACGTGACCATGGAACAGGAGGCAGTGTTTGGCGAAATGCTGTCCATGGCGCAGGCCACCCATCGTTCCGGCGGCGTAGTGATCGTCCAGGTAGCCCGGATTGCCAGGCGCGGTACGCTGGCACCCAAGGAGGTAAAAATACCGGGCATGCTGGTCGATCTCGTGGTCGTCGATCCACACCAACGCCAATCCTACGTTACAGAATACAGCCCGGCCTTTGCGGGTGAGCTACGCGTCCCTCTTTCAGAAATTCCACCCCTGCCCTTCGACGCCCGCAAGATAATCGTCCGGCGTGCCGCCATGGAGCTGTTTCCGATGGCAGTGTGCAACCTGGGGGCGGGGATATCTACTGGAATCTCCTCGCTGGCGGCTGAAGAGGGTTTTTTGGACCAAATCGTTCTGACCAACGAGCAAGGGCTGATCGGCGGGGCGCCGGCCTCCGGGGTCGACGCCGGAGCGGCGGTAAACTACGCGGCGATGATCGACCAGCCTTACCAGTTCGACTTCTACGATGGCGGTGGCTTGGATTTGGCCTTTCTCTCCTTCGCTCAAGCGGATGCCGACGGCAGCGTCAACGTCAGCCGGTTTAACACGCGCATCATCGGCGCCGGAGGCTTTCAACATATCGCACAGAACGCAAAGAAAGTGATTTTCAGCGGCACCTTTACCGCGGGTGGATTAGATATCGCCTGGTCCGGTGGTCGCGCGGTGATCAAAAATGAGGGGAAATACAAAAAATTCGTCGCAGAGCTCGAGCAAATCACCTATAATGGAAAATTCGCCTCCCAGCAGGGCCAGGAAGTCATCTACGTGACCGAGCGGGCGGTATTCCGGCTCGATGGTAGCGGGTTGGCGTTGGTTGAGGTAGCTCCGGGCATAGATGTAGAAAGAGATATTGTCGCTCAAATGGGCTTCCGCCCGGCCATATCAGCGGATCTCAGGGATATGGATGCGCGCCTGTTCCGACCTGATCCGATGGGATTGGGGGACGAAATCATGAAAAAACCACGCATCAATATCCCCCAGCGCCTGCGAGAAAAAGGGAACTTTTTCGATGAATGAACACTCACGAGAAGATACAGACAGGCAATTTCTAGAAGCCTCGGCAATACAAGTAAGCCGGATCGAGGAGGGAGTTGCCTTGATAAAAATCGCTTCTGAGCCGTTAGGCGTGCTGAGGTTCGGGGTCAAGCGCGCCCTGCAGGCGAGTTTGAGGCAATTGGAAGAGGATCCCTCGGTGCGCTGTGTGGTGCTGACCGGCGTCGAGAACGCCTTCTCCGTCGGTTCAGATATCCGGGATTTCAGCCAGCAGGTTGGATGGCTGCTCGAAAACGAATACGTTGAAGCCGGGTTAAATGCTGCCATCGAAGCCTCGCGCCTGCCGGTTATTGCGGCCTGCAATGGCTACACCCTGGGCGGCGGGGCGGTTCTGGCATTAGCCTGCGACATCCGTATGGCGGCGGAGTCAGCCATCTTTGGTTTCCCGGAGGTCAAAGTGGGCGCCTTTGCATCCGGCAGCGGCACGCAGCGCCTGCCCAGGTTGGTAGGCCGCGGCAGGGCTCTCGACCTGCTGATGACGGGACGGACGATTGGCGCGGAGGAAGCGCTCCGGGCTGGGCTGGTCGAGTACGTCGTTCCAGACGACCAGCTGCTGGAGCGGGCGTTAGCGCTGGCTTCCCAGATCGCAGCAAATTCAGCGCCAGCCGTGGCGGCGACGAAGCGGTGCGTCAACACCGGCCTGCGAGAAGGTTTTGAGGCTGGTCTGGCCCAGGAGAGAAAATTGCGAGTCGAAACGGGGGTGGGCGTGGATGCAAAGGAAGGCAGAGAGGCGTTCTTAGAGAAGCGCCCACCGAAATTTACGCAATAGCAAAAGGAGGTTGGCGATGAAATTCGGATTTATACCCACTGAAGGTGGGACTTTCTACGAAGAGTTCCTGGAAGAAGTTCTGCTCGGCGAGGAACTCGGGTTTGACTCTGTCTGGTTGGAAGAACATCACGGGGTGAAGAATCATTACTGGCCCTCCCCCCTGGTGGCTTTGGCTGGTGTGGCAACCAGAACCGAAATGATGATGATTGGCACCGATATCATCGTGTTGCCTTTCTATCACCCCGTTCGGGTGGCGGAAGACAGTGCGATGCTGGACATTATGTCCAATGGTCGTTTCATCCTGGGCGTAGCGATTGGTTACAAGCCGGATGAGTTCGAGCTTTACCAGACCCCGCTGGAGAGGCGCGGCGCCAGATTTGAGGAGCAGGTCCAACTGATCAAGGAATTATGGACCCATGAAGAAGTCAATTTCGAGGGAGAGACCTATCAGGTCAAGGGTCTGAAAATTGAACCCCGCCCAGTCAGCCAACCCCATCCACCGCTTTGGATTGGTGGTTGGGGGGACCTCTCCCTGGCGCGAGCTGCCAGGCTGGGGGATGCCTGGGTTCCCGGACCTACCGCCGACCTCAAAAAACTGCTGGAATGCCAGCAAACCTATCGCCAATACCTGGCGGAAACCGGTGTGGACCCGGAGAGCGTAGCAACACCATTGACCCGCGAAGTGGTTATCGCGCCAACCGATGACCAGGCTCGGGCGCGGGCTGAAGCGCACCTGCTGATTAATTACCGGGATGAATATGGCGGAGGGAAGTGGAAACACCCATTTATCGGAAGCGAAGACGCGGCTGCCGTCGACCAATTCGAAGAAATCAGTCGAGAACGCTTTCTGGTGGGAAGCCCCGAGACTGTGATTGCCGGATTGAAGCATTTTGAGGAGGTATTCGGCGTGGACCACTTGATCTGCCGGTTATACTTCCCCGGCATGCCGCACGACTTTATCATGCAGGAACTCGAGTTGATCGCCGAAGAGGTGATGCCGGCCTTCAGGTCGTTTTGAACCGCGTAGGCGCGAAGGATGATAAGCTCCTTTAAGATGCTTAAGTTTCGCCTTTTTGCGAAATCAGTGGATGAAACCACAGATTCACACAGATCAACACAGATATCGGTTGATTCTAGCCAGATTTCCGACAGCGCATCTGTGTCTATTGGTGTTTATCTGTGGTTTTAGAATCCACGATCAAAATTGGGGAAAGTCCAATAAGTAAGATAGATTTGTGAGACTCTGTGACTGAAACCTACCCTATGGCCATGATTACTGAGCCTGGCAAGGTCGAATTCGTCGAGCGCAGGCTGCCTGCGCTCAGGGAATCCGATGTGTTGATCAACGTGAGGGCCGCGGCGATCTGCGGGAGCGATCTGCATATCTATAAAGACGCTCATCCGGCAGTAACCCTGCCTGTGGCCATTGGTCATGAATTGTCCGGCGAGGTTATTG
>Ga0209640_10002032_pt1 | contig 17537 bp, 14 predicted proteins | sample RifCSP10_1_FD_184018 | JGI IMG/M metagenome (GOLD analysis project Ga0209640, IMG submission 184018) | Soil microbial communities from Rifle, Colorado - Rifle CSP2_sed 10_1 (SPAdes) (version 2) | ecosystem: Environmental > Terrestrial > Deep subsurface > Rock core/Sediment | place: Rifle... | reverse complement strand
GCTCCGGAACGGAACTTCCAACGAACTTCCTTGATCCAGGAAGGTCCCCTCCGGAAGCGCAATCGGTTCCAACTGCTGACTGCCCTGCACCTCGAGTATGACATTCACCGGTCCCGGGACATGCCGATAGATCCAGGCCGAGGCTTCGTAACGGCTGAATGGCCGGGTGAAGTTGAGGGCGAATGCAATCGCATAGCTCGCGGTGGCGACGAGCACCAGGCTGCCCACCCCCGCCACTGCCCAATCGGCACGCAGCCGGCCGAACACCCGGACGCCGCGCAGCGCCTCCCACCCGTGCCAGAGGGCCCAGGCCGCGAGCAGCGCCAGGGTCGGGTAAACCGGAAGTTCGTAGCGCATGGCGGTGACGAACCCGACCGAGCGTCCCAGGAAATAGAGACCGGTCCAGGCGACCGGGATCAAATGGCGCCGCCAGTCGCCGCGGATCGTCCGGGCGAGCGCCCAGCCCCAGCCGCCCCAGGCCAGCACGCCCAGCGGGAGGCCCATGCCATGCAGGACCAGGTTCTTGAACGAGAACCACACCGGCGTCCTGTTCGCCCACTGCATGCCTGGAGGAAAGTCGGTTTCGCCGCTGGCCAGACTGCCAAGCGAGGCCAGGTTATCCAGCCACGCGGGATTCAATGCCAGGCTGAACGACTTGAAGGCGTAGGGCTGGAACAGTCGAAAGGTCACGAGTGAAACCAGCGCCGCCAGAGCCACTCGCCAGGCGTAGCCGACCAGCCGGCGGGGGTTGAAGCCCTCCGGGGAGCCCCAGAGTCGGACCAGGCTCGACAGCACGATGACTCCGGCCAGCGGCGCGGCGCTGATCTTGGAGGCGCTGGCCATCCCCAGGAATAGCCCGAACAGCGCGTAATTCGGCCAGCGATCCTCATCCAGCGCCCGCACCGCAAAGTAGATTCCGCCCAGGATGAAGGTGTTGGCAAACGGATCGACGACAAAGAAGTGCGCGTGTTGGATCAGCAGCACGGAGAATGCGCTAAATGCGGCGGCCAGCATCCCGACCCGCCGGCTGTAGAGGCGGCTCCCGATCAGGAATACCAGGTAAATCGAAATGAGGTCGAAGCTGGCGGAGGCGGCCCGGCCGACCAGATGGATCTGGCTGTAGTCGGTTTCACCGGCCCACTCGCCTAGAATTCGGACGATGAAGATCGGGAGCGTTCCGTAGACGAAGAAGGTATCGCCGTTGTTGTGCGGGTTAAAGCGAGAGTTGGTCGTGTCGAAGTACTCCCGCAGGTTGGCCGGCAGTACGAGCTTGGTCTCCACCCCGGTGAGAAACCGCTCGTCGGGGTGCATGTGAGTCTGGTTGTCCCAGTTGTGGCCGGAGAAACGTAAGACCGCGCCGGCGAGCAGAATCGCGGCAAGCAGCAGGTCCGACCGCCGGACGGTCGGATTCGTGACGGGTGTAGACTCAGTCGCCAGTTTGCTCATGGATGCCCGAGTCTCGCCGGGTTCTGCGCCGATCTACCCCCAATGCTGATCTCCCGATTTCGCTATTATCTCGGCTCCATCCCACGAATGCTGCGAGGCTTCCGCAATTGGCCAACCGTATTGGCGCTGTTCATGCGCCTGCCTATCCCCCGGCCGATCACGCTGATCCTGCGCGACACCGGCCTCGTGCTGCAGGTTCGGACTGCCTTGGACGCCTGGCTGGTCAAGGAGATCTGCCTCGAGCGCCAGTATGAAGCCGCCTCGGTGCCGGTCCAGGATGGCTGGACGGTAATTGACGTCGGGGGCGGGATCGGCGAGTTTGCCATCGATGTGGCGAGGCGCTTCCCCCAGGCAAGGGTCCTGGCATACGAGCCGGCCCCAGATTCCTTTGAGCTGCTGCAGCACAACATTGGGCTAAACCACCTCACGAATGTGAAGGCTCGTCCTTACGCGGTCGCCGCTGCGCCGGGCCAGGTCGTGCTGCAACGACGGTCCGGCCAGGGAGCCCTCACGACGACTCTGGGAGAAGCGGGCGCGGCGACCGCTACGGCGGTCACCCTGGATGAAATCCTGCGCACGAATGGGATCGCCCACTGCGACTATCTCAAGATCGACTGCGAGGGGTGCGAGTACTCGGTGCTGCTTTCTGCCTCCGACGATACGTTGCTCCGGATTACCGCGATTTGCCTTGAATACCACGATCGACTCTCGAGTCGTTCCCATCTTGAGTTGAAAGATCACCTGGAACGGATTGGCTTTCGGGTGTCCACCCACCCGAGCCCTGTGCACCGGGGGCAAGGCCTACTCACCGCAATCCGAGCGGGCTAGCTGCCCGCGCTCGAGGCTGGCGGCACAAAGTAAACATCGAAGTCCTTTCCCTCGGATTGCGAGCGATGAGTAGATAGGATCCCGGTAGGAAAGAGCTCCCGCAGCAGATTGTGTCCGTTCTCGTCCATCGGATGCAGGAAGAACAGGCGGGCCTCAGTGGTCGGCTCAAGCGCACTGACCTGCTCCGGCCAGATGCCGAAGTCCTGGCCCGGCCGGCCGGCGTCCACCGCCACCAAGCGCGAATCGAGCCAGTGGGGGAAGGCCATTATATAGATCTGGCTAAAGCTGCCGACCGACTCTCCGAAGCCGTGGGCGACCGTTCCCAGCTCGGAGGCGTTCCAGGCCCCGCGCCGCATGTGCTCGCCATAGAGCGTCACTCCCAGCGAATAGTTGCCAACTGCGGTGAGCAGGAAGAGCGCCCCGGCGAAGCCCGCCCCTATCCGCTGGCCGGTCTTGCCGCCGAGCCTGCGGATCCCCCACTGCTCGATCCCGACCAAGCTTGTCGCCGCGATCGCAAAGACCGGGATGATCGCGCCGCCGGCCCGGCTCGGATGAGGGTTCTCACCTGGGAAAGCCAACGCCAGAACCGAGGGCAGGATGAGCAGCAGGATCGAGAGCGGCAGGAACAGGTCCAGCCAGTTTCGGCTCTTGGCGTAGCGAACGATGAGCAGCACCACTCCCAGGTGGAACAGCCCGCCGGTTACCCAGTCCAGCGCAGGCCGAAACGGGATGGACAATACCCAGATCTCACCAAAGTCCCAACTGAACATCTTGAGCGCTTCGAGGACGTTATTCAAGAAGATCCCGGTCACGGACCCTTCGATGGCTCGCTCCATTTCGGTCACCCGGGTCACCGTGCGGAAGAAGACCTGGTCCGGAAGCTGGTAGGCGGCGCGCAAGAACGGTACCGCGACAACAACGGTCATCAGCGCGGCCACCCCCAACCAGCGCAGCGCCTCGCGCCGGTGACCTTTCGATTCGCGATGCAGCAGGTACAGCAGCACCGCGAGCACGACCACCAGCGGCGCCAGTCTGGCCGCAGTGTAGCTGTAGATCGAGGCCCCCAGGAAGAATCCACACAGCACAAAATCGTTCTGCCGACGGGCCCGCAGTCCGCGGACCAGAAAGTAGAGGGTCGGCGCGAGCAGGAGCGGATAGAAGGTCGCCCGCAGGCCGACCCGACCGATGACATTCGGCCAATAAGCGATCCCGGTCAGGGCCATCGAAGCCAGGCCGACCTTTCGTCCGCCGATCTCGCGTCCGAAGAGGTAAATGAACGGCAACGCCAACAGCCCGGCGGTGGCGGTGACCTGTTTCAGGGTGAGGAAGTTCAGCTCCGCCCCAAACCATCGGACAGCCGCGGCGGTGGAATAGAACTGCATCGCCTCTCTGCCGGCGTTCCGGGGGAAAAAGATCGAGGTCTCGCCATTCAGGACATCGATGATGTCCAGGATCTTCTCGGCATGGTCACTGGTCATCTCGAAGGGGACTTCCGCCAGCCGGGCGTATCGAAATCCTGCCGCCAGCAGGAATGCCGCCCCGGCGAGCAGCGCCGGGCCGCCGATCGCGATATTGAGTCGTGGCTTGCCAAGCAGCTTTCTGACACTCGCCATGATCCGGGCCGGCGGCGGCTTGCCTTGCCAGAAGGCCCGGCCGGTGGCCAGAATCGCAAGGACCCAGAAGACCAGAGTCGAGAATCGGAAAGTGTTGTCGCCGGACGCCAGGTAGGTCAGCCCGGAGAGAATGATTCCGCCCGTCAAATATCGCAGATCGATCCAGGTCCGCCAGGACCGTTCCGCCTTAGTCTTCTCGGCCTCCCGGTCGAGTTCCCCTGCCCAGAGCGACCAGCCGACCAAGCCGCCGGCGAGCAGGTAGAGCAGCACATTAGCCTGGACGTTCTTGTGTTGTTCTAAACCCACCTGGGCGAGGAAGGCCAGCAGCAGCGCCACCGGCAGCCGCAGCTGGCCCGCCCACTTTCGGATATCGAGCTGGGTAGCAGTCGATGCTGTCGGCAGCGCGACAACTGGTCTAAGTTCGACGAACGGGGCGGCCGCAGCCCGTTCCGGGATAGCCAGCGGCTTCAACCTGAGCAGCGACTTGAGCCAGTCCAGGACCGAGGGTTCGGGGGTCGTTTCAGTCAGATCTGCCATGACGAATCAGCCTCGACCCCGGTCTGGCTTGCGGGCCCGCGCCAGGACGTTTACAAAAGTGCCCTGGGCGCGAGCCTCCGGCCAGTCGTTCGCCTGGTCGAACGCGCGAAAGGCCGCCACCCCGAGGTTGACCGGATTCCAGTAGCTGCCCTGGTTCTGCTCGGCGCGAAACCGGTCGGCGGAGTTGGCGAGGGCCTTTGGGAGCAGATCGCGCTCGATCAAGGGTTTCCCGATCCCATAGACCAGAAAGTGCATGAAGGGGAAGCAATAGTGGGTGGCCTGTTCGACCGCCTCCACCACGAAACCCGCCCGTTCCAGCCGGGCCTCCAATTCTTCGGGCAGATAGAGCCGTTCATGATTGGTCCAGATCCCAACCAGGGGCCCACGCCGGATCGGGTGCCCGCCTACTCCGGTCCAGGCTCGGTTGATCGGATCCCACCAGAATGGATAGTGGGCGTGCGGCACCGAGATGGCCAGCAGCCCACCGGGCTTGAGCAACCGGTACACGGCGCGCAGCGCCGCTTCATCGTCCGGGACGTGTTCAAGAACTTCGCTCATCAATGCCTTGTCGAACAGCTCCGGTGCGAATGGCAACTGCCGAATGTCTGCGCTGACCAGTCGGGCCTCTGCCACTTCCGCCCGGGCCCGACGCAGGCGGTCATGCTGGAGATCGAGCCCGACCAGGCGCAGGCGGCGCAGGCGAGTCATCAACATTAAGTACACGCCCATTCCGCAGCCCACGTCAATGACCCGATCGCCCTCCTGCAGCGAAAGGAAATCCATGAGCATCCGGGCCCTGCGGCGGAAGGCCATGTCGGCTTCATTAAAGAGCAGCCGGTCCAGCAACTGATGATCACCAGCGGAGAGCGAATGGCTGGGCTTGGAGCCGTTGACGGAGTGAACCCCGCCCGGCCGGCGGGCCGAATGGGCACCAGCCTCCCTTCCGCTCAGCCGGGACAGCAGTCCCTGGTAGGCCGTCAAAGTGCGTTCAGTGTCGAAGATCTTCCGGACTTCCTTCAGTTTGGGCTTCAGGCGGTCCCGCTGGCGAAGCCCGCTGACCAGGGCTTCGGCCAGCCCCTTCGGGTCGTTCGGCGGGGCGAGCAGCCCGTAGCCCGTCTCGCGGACGACCACCCGCGCCCCGGGGATGTCGCTCGCCACCACCGGTGTGCCGCACAGCAGGGCCTCGACTTGGACCAGGGCCATCATGTCCGTACGGCTGGGCAAAGCAAACACGTCGCACATGGCGTAGAAATTCGCCATCTGTTGCCGATCGTCGAGCAGCCCAAGCAGCGTGACGTGGTCCCGGATCGGATCGATGAGCGGTCGGCACTGCTCGAAGAAGCTCTCGTAAACGACCTGCTGTTCTCCGGCGAATACCAGATGGGCGGCTGGGATGTGCTGATGGACCAACGGGAGGGCCCGCAGCAGGTCATCGAATCCCTTCTCTGAGACCCAGCGGCCGGCGAATCCAATCACGGCCCGGTCGGAGAGGCCCAATTCGGTCTTCCAGGCCTGGGCCGCCTTCGGGTCCGGGGCTGGGATCTCGACCGGCGGGTACACGGCGCTCAGTTTGCTGCGAAACTGGCTGAGCATTTCAGAGTGATCTGCATAATCCAGGCTGTAGGTGGTCACCGCGCTCGCGAGTCGGGCCGCCAGGTACGACAGCCAGTAGCCCGCCTGCTCCAGCACCCGATTGAACGGGCCTGGCGGCATCACCAAGTCGCCGTGGTGGGTCATCAACAACGGTCGCCCCAGCAGGCGGCACAGCAGCGCAACCAGTGGCGCCTCCGGCAGCGGAGTGTGGATCTGCACGACGTCGTGAGCGCGGATCAGCAAGGCTGCCGCCCAAGGGAAGGCCGGCGTGATCATGCCTCGGCTGAGGCGCCCGACCGGTTGGATCCGGACCACCCGGACGCCGTTCAAAAGCTCGTCCCGCGGGAGATCCCGGCGGTAACGCGTGGTCAGCACGGTGACCTGTTCGCCTCTGGCGGCCAATCCCTCGGCCACTCCAGTCGCGTGAGCGGTGAGCCCGGTCCAGTGGGGCGAGTAATAGGTGAGAACGGTCAGAATTTTCATCCGGGGCGAAGCTTGGCCATTCCGGGGCTAGGACATCCCAAGCGGACGATTATAGCGATCCGGCCTAGGGTTGACAATTCGGACGAGATTCCCACTCGGCCCAGGTAGTCTTGCCCGTGGAGGCTCGGGTTGTGCCGCCGGCCGCTGGCTGGCAGGCCTCTGGCCCGCCAGCGCCTACAAACTACTGCTGACCAGCCACTCGGGGTCGGCCGGATCGCCGCCCTTGCACAACCAAACCAGGAACTCGATGTTCCCCTTCGGACCAAGCAATGGCGAACGGATCAGCCCTTGGGGAGCCAGGCCCGCCTCATTGGCGGCCGCAAGCGCCTCGAACAGCACCTTCCGGTGAATGTCCGGATCTTTGACCACACCCCCCTTCCCGACCTGGCGGCGGCCCGCCTCGAACTGCGGCTTGACCAGCGCGACGACCTCCCCGCGATCCACCAGCCAGCTAGCTACCGGAGGCAGGATGAGCCGGAGCGAGATGAACGAGACATCCACGGTCGCCAGCCGGATCGGCTCGGGGAGCTCGCCCAGGTAGCGGGCATTGGTGCGCTCCATGAGCACCACCCGAGGCTCGTTCCTCAGCCGCCAGTGCAGCTGGCCGTGGCCGACGTCGATGGCATAGATCCGCCCTGCGCCGTGCTGCAGCAGGCAGTCAGTGAACCCGCCGGTCGAAGCCCCAACGTCCGCACACACCCATCCCGCCGGCCGGATCTGGAACTGCTCGAGGGCTGCCTCCAGCTTCTCACCCCCGCGGGAGACGAAGCGGGGAGCGGTGCTGACTTGGACCGCCGCGTCCAACACCACCCGGGTTGAAGGCTGGAGCACCAACTGCCCATCTACCCGCACCTGACCAGCCATGACCATCCGCTGGGCAACCGCTCGACTGTCCACCAATCCCCGCCTGACTAGCAGCTGGTCGAGCCGTTCTTTCGCCTGAGCCATCTATCCGACTCGGGTTAACCCACGCCGCATGGGATGGGCGTCCGCTTGCTTGCCACTGGGGCACCTGCTATCCTACGCGGCATGCTCAAGTCGCTCTTGCGAGCCATGCGGCCACGGCAGTGGGCCAAGAACGTCTTCATCTTCGCGGCGTTGGTCTTCGACGGACAACTCGCCCGGCCGGAGCCGCTCGCCCGCACGTTCGTGGGATTCGTGATGTTATGCCTCATCTCGAGCTCGGTGTATCTGATCAACGATATCGCCGACATCGAGGCCGACCGCCGCCATCCGGCCAAGCGGAACCGGCCGATCGCCTCCGGTGAGCTGGCCGTGAGCCTGGCAGCGACCGCGGCCGGGCTGCTTGCGGTGTCCTCGCTGCTGATCAGTTTCGCCCTTGAAGCCGCGTTTGGCTGGATCGTTGCCAGCTATTTCGTGCTGAATTTACTGTACTCCTTGTGGCTCAAGCACGCCGCGATCATCGATGTGCTGATTATCGCGGCTGGGTTCGTGCTCAGAGTGGCGGCTGGAGTCAGCTTGATCCAGGTGTCGCGGTTTTCCCCCTGGTTGTATGTGTGTACGACGCTGTTGGCGCTGATCATCGGATTCGGCAAGCGGCGGGCCGAACTGCTGCTGCTGGCCGAGGGCGCCAACTCTCACCGCCCGGTGCTGGACGGGTACAACGTTGAACTGCTGGATCAGCTGATCGTGGTCGTTTCGGCCACGACCATTATGGCATACTCGCTTTACACCTTCTCCGCAGAAAACCTCCCGGCCAACCATCTCATGATGCTGACCATCCCCTTTGTGCTCTACGGAATCTTTCGCTATCTTCGGCTCATCCACGTGGAGAATATCGGCGGGGCGCCGGAGGAACTCATCCTGACCGACCGACCGCTCTTGATCACTCTGGTGCTGTGGGGCCTGCTTTCGATCGTAATCCTCTACCTCGGCCGGTGAAGATCGCTTCAGGCAGCCCCCGGATTCCGCAATCCGGGCCCGTTCTGCCGACCCTCGACCCCTGATCGATCCAGTATGACTGAGCGGACCGCACCCGGGAAGGTCATCCTCTTCGGGGAGCATGCCGTCGTCTACGGCAAGCCGGCCCTGGCCGCGCCGGTCCACTCCACCCGCGCCCGGGCTGAGGTCATCGACCTCCCGAAGGATCCAGCTGGATGGGTCCGGTTGGAAGCGCCGGGAACCCTGACAAGCGCGTGGCTACACGAAATGGATGGAGCGGATCCGTTGGCAGCCGGCATTCGCCTCATCTTAAAGGATCTGGGAGGCGAGTTGCGAAGCGCGCTGCGGGTCAGCCTCGAATCCGACATCCCGGTCGGGGCCGGAATGGGATCGAGCGCCGCGGTCAGCGTGGCTGTCCTGCGAGCGCTCGCCGCCCACCTGGGGCGGGAACTGCCACCGGAACGGGTCTCGGCCCTGGCTTATGAGGTCGAGAAGCTGCAGCATGGGACGCCCTCCGGCATCGACAACACGGTCGTGAGCTACGAGCGCCCGCTGTACTTCATCGCCGGCCAACCGTTCCAGTTCGTCCAGGTCGGGCGTCCGTTCACGCTTATGATTGGCGACAGCGGCGACCGCCTCCCCACACGCGAATCGGTCGCGGCCGTACGGGAGCGGCGGGCAGCGGATCCAGAGAGCGTTGACCGGGTGTTTGCGGAGATCGCGGTCATCAGCGAGCAGGGGCGCCGACTCATCGAATCCGGCGACAACCGTCAACTCGGGCCGCTCATGGACCGCAATCAGACTCTGCTCAAGGCGATCGGCGTCAGCAGCCGCGGCCTCGAGGGGCTGATCCGGGCGGCCAAGCGGGCCGGGGCGCTGGGCGCCAAATTGTCGGGGGCGGGCCGAGGCGGGATCATGATCGCGTTGGTGGAACCGGAATCGGCCGAGCCGGTTGGGATCGCCCTGCGCCAGGCCGGAGCCACCCGCACGATCCGGACCGAGATTTCAGGATGATCTTCCTCAAGCTGGGTGGATCGCTCATCACCGACAAAGCCCGGCGCGAGACGCCGCGGCTCGCCGTCTTGCAACGGGTGGCGCACGAAATCCAGGAGGCCAGGCAGATCAAGCCGGAGCTCAGGCTGCTGATCGGGCATGGCTCCGGTTCCTACGGACACCCGGCCGCCGAACTGGCCGGGATTCAGAACGGGGTACGGACCCCTGAGGATTGGCATGGATTCTTGGAGACCTGGGCGGCCGCCCAGCGGCTGCACCGGCTGGTCCTGGACTCGCTCAGCGAGGCCGGGCTGCCGGTCTTGTCGTTCACTCCTTCCGCGCTGGCGGTCGCGGCAGAGGGTGAGATCGTTGCCTTCCCCGATGAGCCGATCCGCAAGGCCCTGCGGGCCGGCCTGATTCCGTTGGTTCAAGGCGACGTCGCCTTCGACCGGGCCCGCGGCGGGGTGGTCCTGTCGACCGAGCGGGTCATGGCTTACCTCGCCAACCGGCTCAAACCCGACCGGATCCTGCTCGCCGGGTTGGAAGAGGGCGTGTACGAGCGCTACCCAGAGCGGAAACGGCTGCTGTCAGAGATCGCTCCGGAAGATCTGCCGGCCATCGACCTGCGCGCTTCGGAGGCGCCCGACGTCACCGGCGGCATGAGCCACAAGGTTCAGTTGGCGATCGAGCTGGCTCAGGCCATTCCGGGAGTCGAGGTACGGATTTTCTCAGGCGGGATGTCCGGCAACGTGCAGGCCGCACTGCTCGGTTACGCGCTCGGCACCCGGGTTCGCGGGTAGCCGGTTCCAGGCGAGAATTCGGGTCGGCATGCTAAACTGGCCTCGATCTATTCGCGGCTCGGAGGGCGTCGGATGAATTCTTTGCTGAAGAAGTTGAAGCTCGAAGCGGTCAACCCCGGCGCCTGCCTGGGTCCTGAGGGTTGGATTCACGACCCGGCCGGCCGCGAACTGGTCTCCTACAATCCCTCCACCAGCGAGCCGATCGGCTCGGTGACCCAGGCCAGCTCTGCCACCTACGAGCGGGTGGCGGCCGCGGCCGTGGAAAGTTTCAAGCACTGGAGGGAGCAGCCGGCGCCGAAACGTGGGCTGCTCATCCGGGATCTAGCGGGCCTGGTCCGGGAGTACAAGGAGCCGCTCGGCGATCTCATCAGCCTCGAAATGGGGAAGATCCGGGCCGAGGGCCACGGCGAAGTCCAAGAAATGATCGACATTTGCGATTTTGCGGTCGGCCTTTCGCGCCAGCTCTATGGATTGACCATGCAATCCGAGCGGCCGGCCCATCGCATGTACGAACAGTGGCATCCGCTGGGCCCGATTGGGGTCATCACCGCGTTCAATTTCCCGGTCGCGGTCTGGTCCTGGAACGCGGCCATCGCAGCGGTCTGTGGTGACCCGGTGATCTGGAAGCCTTCCAGCCTAGTCCCGCTTACTGCGATTGCACTCCAGCACCTGGCCAACCGGGTGATGGCCGATCACGGCCTGACCGGGATCTTCAATCTGGTGATCGGGACCGGCTCCGAGGTCGGCGAGCGGCTGCTGAACGATCGCCGCATCCCGCTCATTTCCTTTACCGGATCGACCGCCATCGGGCGCCGCGTCTCGGAGGCCGTCGGACGGCGATTCGGCCGGACGATCCTGGAGCTCGGCGGGAACAACGCCATCATCGTGGCCGAAGACGCTAACCTCGAGCTGGCTACTCGGGCGATCCTGTTTGGGGCCGTGGGCACCGCCGGGCAGCGCTGCACCTCGACTCGCCGGATCATCGTACAGCGGGCGATAGCCGATGAGCTCACCGAGCGATTGGTCAAGGGTTACAGCCAGGTCCGGATCGGCGACCCGCTAACGGAGAAGACCCTCATGGGCCCGCTGGTCAGCCCCGCCGCGGTCGAGGACATGTTCACCGCCCTCGAGCGGATCCAGCAGGCTGGAGGCGAGATTGTCGTGGGCGGCAAACGCCGATCGGATCTGGGGCCGAACTTCGTCGAACCCACCATCGTGCGGATGCCGACTCAAACCGACATCGTGAAGGAAGAGACCTTCGCTCCGATCCTTTATCTCCTGGAGTACGACACAATCGATGAAGCGATCCAGCTGCACAACGATGTGCCCCAGGGACTGTCGAGCGCCATTTTCACCGACAGTATGCGCACCGTGGAGACATTCCTCTCGGCCCGCGGATCCGACTGCGGGATTGCCAACGTGAACATTGGGACGTCAGGGGCCGAGATCGGGGGGGCCTTCGGAGGTGAGAAGGAGACCGGGGGCGGGCGCGAGTCAGGCTCCGACGCGTGGAAGGCCTACATGCGGCGCCAGACCAATACGATCAACTGGTCGAAAGAGCTGCCGCTTGCTCAGGGGATTGAGTTTGGGAGTTAGGCCGCCGGGCTCGACCCTGGCTGCGAGGGCAGCCTCGGCGGGCTAAGGAGTACCCGTCGCGGTCGGCGTTGCCGTATTGGTTGGGGCGCTGGTCGGCTCAGGAATCGAGGTCGAAGTTGGGGCGGGGGTCAATAGGGGCACGCCGAGGGCGTTCCCGCCGAATGTCACTGCCCCCGACCATACCCAGCCGGTGAGCCCGCCGCCGATAGGCCGGACGTACCACCAGGTGCCGATCGGCGAGCTGTCATAGCGTCCTAGTACATCTGCCTGGTGTCCCCCGAGCAGAAAATCCAAAACTTCGTAGTTATCTCCCGGCCCGCGTCGGATATTCGCATTGTAGTTGGCCGTCACCACGGGGGAGGCGGTCGTGGGCGTAGCGGTGGGCAGTGGCGTATTGCTCGGTAGAGCCGGGGAGGGCGTAGGCGGCAACCGAGTTGGAGTGGGTGTGACGGCAGCCAGGGTGGCCTGGGCGATCGCCTGAGCGGTCGCCACGACTTGATCGCCGGCGAGAGTCGGGGTGACCGATTCCGAGCCGGGGAAGTTGCACCCGGCCAATAGGGCTAGGAGGAGCGCTGTAATCGGCAAACCGCGCATGGGGGTCTGAGTATATCGCGACCACAGGCTGGTACCCTAGTCATCTGATCGCCTTTCGGCCGAGCCTGTATGATAGGGCCATGCCCAGGGGCCAGTCCGAGTTCGAAGCCGAGGTCGCCCAGACCGAGCGGGAGACCGCTGATCCGGCCATCCAGCGGGCACGGGAACAGCTTGCGATCGCCCGTGAACGGATGCTGTCGGCCGCCCTGGCGTTCACCGACGGTACGATCAGTGCCGGGCAGTTGAGGGCGGTTCGAGAGCTGCTTAGGGAGAAGGACAACCACCTCGCCAAATTGGAAGGTGCCACGCCGCCGGTATTTGTCGAAGACCCCCCCGCTCAGCCCGAGGTCGGATTGATCGGTGAAGAGACCCTCACCGACCGCTCGATCAAGGAGACCCTGAGTCTGGAACTCGAGACCGAGGACGCCCCAGAGCTGATGGAGATGCTCACCGCCCTCGATGAAAAACTCGATCGGCTAGAGGACGATTTCGAACACGGCCGGATCAATGCCTCTCAATACCGGGCGATCCGCCGGCACTACCAGGAGCAGCGGGAGGTCGCCCTTCGGCTCAAGCAGTCTCACCCGCGCAGCGACCGCTGGCGAGTCGTCCTGGAAGAGGGCCGCACGACCTTCCTCATGCAGCTCAATGAGGCCCAGTGCACCTGTGTCGCGCTGTTCGATCTCACCTCGCGGGATCGAATCTTCTTGCAGGGCGATATGCCTCCGGCGGCCGAAGAGGCGATGGGTCTGCTTCGCACCTTCGGCCCACCCCGCAAAGAATCCGGCCCCGGCCGGATGCTGGCCACCCACCTGGACGACGGCTCCTGCCTCTTGCTGATCCCCGGCCACTTTACCGCGGTCCTGGCGGTCTTTTCCCAGGATCCGCCCGGCTGGCAGGTTCGGGCGCTGAAGGAAGTGCTGCTGAACTTCGAAGCCGCCAACCGGACCGGGTTGCGCAAGGGCCAGCCAGACAAGTTGGTCTTCCCGGATTTACGCCGCTTTGTGAAAGCCTGAACAAGCCACTCCCAACGCTCACCAATTGAACGGTAAAAAGGGGGTCAGGCTGCGAAGAGCAGCATGGCAACGATCGCCATGCCGACCCCCACCCACTGCCGAAGCTCCAATCGTTCGCCAAGCAACAGCATGGCCAGCAAGATCGTAAGAGCGGGGTAGAGCGCCGTAAAGGCGCTGACCAGGGCCACCTGGCCTTTGCGGACCGCGAACAGGAACGAGAGGGCCCCCAGCATCCCAAGCAGCCCGGTCAGGCTAGCCAGCAAAACCCCGGTGGGATGCGCCTCCGGTTTGAACTTCAAGACCGCCAATACGATGATCGCCACCGGAATTCCAATGAGCGCTTCGAAGAGAATCGTACTGAGCGGACTAATGTAGCGAAGGGTGATCTTGGGGAAGAACCCGTATAGCCCCCAGAAGAGGAAAGTGCCCATCGCGGGTAAGATCCAGTCTCTCATGCGAATCTCCTCAATTTGGATATAATCCCGCTCCCAAATGACCAAAATGCTTCCGGAGGGTGCGGATGGCCGATGGCTACTGCCCGGAGTGCGACGGGGAAATAAGCTTCGATGGGCCGCCGAGAAAGGGGCACAAGGTGACTTGCCCAACCTGTAGTGCAGAATTGATAGTCGTGAGAGCAGCCCCGATCGAACTCGATTGGGCGGATGGGGACTGGGAAGATACCGCCGACGAATCATTCGACGACGAGGAAGAGGACGAGGACGACGACACCGACTTCGATTGACCTGACCTTGCTTCCATAAGATTGATCAGAGGCACACGCCAGGCGTGTGCCTCTTCGTTTCACCCGAGTCAGCCAAGGGTCAGATTTGGGATCAGCTCTCGACCGGGGCAGCCAGCAGAGCCGCATGGGCGGCGGCCAGGCGGGCGACCGGGACCCGGAAGGGCGAGCAGCTCACGTAGTTCAATCCATATTCGTGGCAGAGCCGGATGGACTGGGGATCCCCGCCGTGTTCGCCGCAGATCCCAACCTCCAGGTCGGGGCGAACGGCCCGTCCTTCATTGGTCGCCATCTTCATCAGTCGTCCCACCCCCTCCGGATCGATGGATTGGAAGGGATTGCCGGGGAGGATTTCCTTCTCGATGTACTCCATCAGGAATCCGGCCTCGGCGTCGTCGCGGCTGATTCCGTAGGTGGTCTGGGTAAGATCGTTCGTCCCGAAGGAGAAGAACTCGGCGTACTTGGCGATTTCCCCGGCGGTCAGGGCGGCCCGGGGGATCTCGATCATCGTCCCGAACTTGTAGTCCACCTGGACCCCTTGCTCTTGCATGACCTGCTTGGCCACCTCTTGCAGGGCGAGCTGCTGGGTTTTTAGTTCGTTGACATGGCTGATCAGCGGAATCATGACTTCCGGGTGGACGTCGCCGCCGGCTTTGGTCACGGTGCAGGCGGCTTCCATGATGGCCCGCACCTGCATCTTGGTGACTTCCGGCATGTGGATCCCGAGCCGTACTCCGCGCAGCCCCAGCATCGGGTTCGCTTCCCGCATGCCCTCGACTGCCGCCAGTAACCGCTCTTGCTCTGCCAACCTCACCGCATCCTTCCCCGAGAGGCGCAGCTCGGTGACCTGCACCAACAGCTCGTCGTGGCTAGGCAGGAATTCATGCAATGGTGGATCGATGAGCCGGATGATGACCGGCAGCCCGTCCATCACCCGGAAAAGTCCCTCGAACTCCTTGCGCTGGAAGGGAAGCAGCTTGTCCAGCGCTTCCTTCCGCTCCTCCGGGGTGTCGGCCAGAATCATTTGCTGGACGTAGGGCAGCCGTTCGGACTCGAAGAACATGTGCTCGGTCCGGCACAATCCGATCCCTTCGGCTCCGTACTCCCGAGCCCGCTGGGCATCCCGCGGGTAATCCGCATTGGCCCACACTCCCAAGCGCCGCAGCTCATCGGCCCAGGAGAGGATCTTGATCAGGTAGGGATCCTTGATGTCCGGCTCCATGGTTTCCAGCTGGCCCAGGTACACCTCGCCAAGGGTGCCATCGATCGATATCCAGTCACCTTCCTTGACCTCTCGGCCGTCAACCGAGATCACCCGCTTGTCAAGATCGATGTCGAGGGCCGACACGCCGACCACTGCCGGTTTGCCGAATTGACGGGCGACCAGCGCGGCATGGCTGGTGCGGCCGCCACGGCTGGTCAGAATCCCCTGGGCCGCCAACATGCCATGCACATCGTCGGGTTTGGTCTCGGGCCGCACCATGATGACCTTGCGGCCTTCCTGCTTGGCCCAGGCTTCCGCCCGATCGGCGTCCAACGCCACCTGGCCCACGGCCGCCCCCGGCGACACGTTGAGTCCACTGGCGAGCCGGCGACCCTGTTCGCTCGCCGTCTTCATTTTCACCGGATCAAACTGAGGGTGCAGGAAGAAATCGACGTGGTCCGGAGTAATCCGCAGGACCGCTTCCTTCCGGCTGATCAGGCCCTCCTCCACTAAATCGCAAGCGATCCGAACCGCGGCCTGGGCCGTCCGTTTGCTGTCGCGGGTCTGCAGCATCCAGAGCACGCCGTTCTCGATGGTGAACTCGATGTCTTGGACTTCCCGGTAGTGTTTTTCCAGCTTGCGACTGATCTGCTCCAGCTCGGAATAAGCCTTCGGCAGGTCGGACTTCATGTCCGCGATCTGCTTGGTCATCCGGATCCCAGCCACCACATCTTCACCTTGGGCGTTGAGCAGGAAATCGCCTTCAATCAGGTTTTCGCCGGTCGATATGTTGCGGGTGGTGCTGACCCCGGTGCCGGAGTCGCTTCCCATATTGCCGAAGACCATGGTGACGATGTTGACTCCCGTTCCCAGGTCGTGAGGGATTCCGGCCGCATTCCGGTAATCCACCGCCCGTTTGCCGTTCCAGGATTTGAAGACGGCTTCGATCGCCAGCTTGAGCTGTTCGATCGGCTCGCTAGGGAATTCGCGGCCGGTATGCCTTCTGACGATTTCCTTGAACCGTTCGGTAATCTTCTTCCAATCCTCCGCGGTCAGGTCCGAGTCGCTTTCAACCCCTCGCTGCTTTCGAAATTCGGTCAACACTTGCTCGAACGGTTCGTCGGCGACGCCCATGACCACCGAGCCGTACATTTGGACCAGGCGCCGGTAAGAATCGTAGACAAAGCGGGGATCGCCGGTCAGCTTGACCATCCCGGCGGCGGTCTGATCGTTTAGCCCGATGTTCAGTACCGTGTCCATCATCCCGGGCATCGAGAACTTGGCGCCGGAACGACAGGAGACCAGCAGCGGATCGGCCGGATCACCGAGGCGCTTTCCGGTCCGTCTCTCAATCGTGGCCAGGGCCGCCAGGACCTCATCCCACATCCCCTCCGGGAATTGCTCCCCGGCCGCCAGGTAGACGTTGCAGGCCTCGGTGGTGATCACAAAACCCTCGGGGACCGGGATCTCGAGCCGGGTCATCTCGGCCAGGTTGGCGCCTTTGCCTCCCAGCAAGGCCTTCACCCCGTCCCACGACCCGGCGACGCCCTCCGCCTGTTCTACTTCGTCGTATGCGTACACCCATTTCTTCGGCATATCCATCACCCTCATAAGAACACCGCGCCGGGAGCATCGCCGCGCGGTGCTGGGAACAATGTTACTGCAAAACCGCAGGCCGGGGTTTTAGCCTTCCGCGGGCAGCCCGACCTGAATCTCGTCCCCGACGATCCGCACCGGATAAGCCGGGATGTCCACCACGGCCGGCAGCGAGAGCACTTTTCCGTTCCGCAGGTCAAACCGGGCCCCGTGCCGGGGACACTCGATCTCATACTCCCGCAGCTCACCCTCGGCGACCGGTCCATCGTCATGCGAACACACGTCCGAGATAGCGAAGTACCGGCCCGCAATGTTGAAGACCGCGATCGTTTCGCCGCCGACTTCCAGGATCAGGCGGTCCCCGTTCCCGAGCTCGCCCACGGTCGCCACCGTCACGAATTCGAGCTTCTCATCATCTACCAGTGAGTAGTTGTACATGTGGGTCCGCTACAGAAAAAACGCCGGACGCGGCCGGCGGGCAAGCGAGGCGCGCGGTCCGGCGGTTAGATCGCCGCCAATTCCTCTTCCAAGTGCTCCAGGCCGTAGACCCCTGCCTTGAGCACCTTGAGCGACAGCAGGGCGCACTTCATGCGGACC
>Ga0209640_10002031_pt1 | contig 17548 bp, 16 predicted proteins | sample RifCSP10_1_FD_184018 | JGI IMG/M metagenome (GOLD analysis project Ga0209640, IMG submission 184018) | Soil microbial communities from Rifle, Colorado - Rifle CSP2_sed 10_1 (SPAdes) (version 2) | ecosystem: Environmental > Terrestrial > Deep subsurface > Rock core/Sediment | place: Rifle... | reverse complement strand
TCGAGCATTAGCGCTTCAACCTCATTCAGGAGTGAGGCGGTCACGGGCCTGGTCAGATTATCATCGAGCGGCGGGCCGATGAGCAACACGATCTCCCCCTTCACCTGCGCGTCTTTCATCGCCTCTTCGATTTCCGCGAGGCTGCCTCGAAGAAACTCCTCGTGGAACTTGGTCAACTCGCGCGCGATTACGCACTGGCGGTTGCCGAGAACTTCGAGCGCGTCGGTGATCGTCTGCGTGATTCGATGCGGGGCTTCATAAAATATGAGCGTTGCGCGACTCGTTGCGAGCTCGGCGAGCCGCGCACGCCGGGCCCCGCGCCGCGCAGGCAGGAATCCCGCGAAGGTGAACTGGTCGGTAGGCAGGCCCGACGCGGCGAGCGCGGTGATGAGCGCCGACGGTCCGGGTATCGATACGACGCGGATTCCGCGCTGAACGGCTTCGCGCACCAGTCTGTAGCCGGGGTCGGAGACGGTTGGGGTCCCGGCGTCGCACACGAGAGCGATATCGATCCCGGCTTCAAGCTTGTCCGCTAACCCGGCGGCGCGCGCGCGTTCGTTGTGCTCGTGGAGCGCAGTGAGCGGCTTCGAGATTTGATAATGCGAGAGCAGTTTGCGCGTGTGGCGAGTGTCTTCGCAGGCGATCAGGTCAACCTGTCGGAGAATACCGAGCGCCCGCATGGTTATGTCTTCGAGGTTGCCGATCGGGGTGGAGACAAGGTATAGGATGCCAGACATGAAAAACCATCCGCGAATAATTGGAGTCATCACGAACGTGCGCCGAAGGCGCGTCGTCGGAAACGTCGGATTATAGCTCATTTGATAAATCGAGCGGCATTAATCGGTGCCTCGGTAGTCGGGTCAAAAACTGGTCGCGGTCTAGCCCGACTTAAAGAAGCGCTGAGAATTGCTTAGCTTACCCATTAGCTTATTAGCTTATCCAGAGGCTTGACAAGCTCTCCGACTTAGTGAAGCATTGAACCCCCCGTGAGATTTATCCACAAGAAAGGATGATCTTGCATTTCCATAACGGGAAGCTTAGCATCATAGTTTAGGAGGTACGAGGGTCAATGGAATCCCACTTCTTGATTGGTAATCCATCGTTTCTATCTGGTATGTCCAGAACCCTCGATCTGCGAGGGGTGTTTGACGATTATAACTATAGCCTGACACCGGAACAGGCTGATCAAATAGCGCTCTTCTTAGACTGGTACATGACGAGTCAAGATATTCAAGGCGCAGTCAAAGCGCACGAGACAGAACGTAGCGCGGCGCTAGAGACTCTTTCGAGCGTAAGCCGATAATCGAATGTCCGACCCCGAACGCCCCGACGACTCTCGTACAAACGCCGTTGAGGCATCTGAACCGACAGGTTCACCCCACATTATCCGCCAAGAAGTCATTGTTAAATACGAGGCTCCACTGCCGCCGCCAGGAATGATGGAGCACTACGAGCGGATACTGCCCGGTAGTGCTGACAGAATTGTTACAATGGCGGAAAAACAATCCGCACACCGCCAAGACATCGAATCGCGGGTCATCACATCGAATATTGGTAACGAGCGATTAGGGCAAATCTTTGCTTTTATTCTTGGCCTAATCGGGTTAATTGGAAGTATTGTGCTAGCATCTTTGGGCAGAATCTCGATTGGACTAATAATGTTTCTTGCTATCTTGGTTAGTTTAGTTGCGGTCTTCATCGTGGGCAGATATGCACAAAGTAGAGAACGTGAAACTAAACTGGACAAGTTAAGGGATGCGCTCAAGTCAGCCGCCGTCGAGCCTGAACATCCGACGCTGCCTAAATAACAGCGGCGCTAAGTCAGCAACACGCTAATACCTACTATCGGCGCCTCCGTGGACGCTACCAAGAAGGTCAGGCGCGCCGCCGCTATGGAGCATTCCGGTACTTATCGAGTATAATCCACCCTCTGATTAAGACATCTAATCGAGCCGAGAGGAGCAGACAATGGACAATATTCAGATAAGAGCGGACGTCGACAGGAACGACATACAAGTCTGCCGCTTCACGGTTGACAGGGCGGTGCATTCGGGCTCGGATGCCTACGCCAGCCCTGAAGAGGCCAAAGCGGACCCCCTGGCGGACAAGATACTCAACATTCCAGGCATCGCGAAAGTCGAGCTCTCAGAGAACGTCGTCACTGTCACCCAGGACGCGGGGCAGGACTGGCGCCAGATCGGCAAACGAGTCGGCACGGCCATCCGGCACTTTATCAATCCGCCGCCGGAGATAGCCGAGGGTGACAGGCTTCCTTCCGAGGCCGTCAGGGAGCGAATTCAGCGGATTCTCGATACGCAGATCAACCCGGGCGTCGCCGCGCATGGAGGCTTCGTCGAGTTGATCGACGTCGCGGACGACACGATATACATTCGCATGGGCGGCGGGTGCCAGGGGTGCGGCGCGGCGGATGTGACTCTGAAGATGGGAGTCGAGCGGTTGATCCGCGAAGAGGTGCCGCAGGTGCGCGAGATACTCGACACAACTGATCACGCCGGCGGCACGAATCCCTACTACGCGCCGTCGAAATAGGACACGGCGATCACGAGTTTCGATTAAATCGGATTCAAGCATCAAGCTCAGGCTGGCGACCGTGCCAGTCTGAGCTTGTGTTGTATTTGGAAGCGAGAGCGTCGAATGGGAACGACCGTTGAGCGAAGCGCCCTCCCGCCGGTTCGCAAGACAGAAATCCTGGGCTGGTGCATGTACGACGTTGCGGACTCGGCGTTCACGACGGTCATCGTCACCGCGCTCTACGCCCCCTACTTCAGCAAGATAGTCGTCGGGAATTCGCAGCAAGGGGATTTCCTCTGGGGCCTGGCCGCTTCGATATCCGAACTGGTCGTCGCCCTGCTCGCCCCGATCCTCGGCGCCATCGCAGACTTTTCCGGAAGCCGAAAGAAGTTCCTCGCGGTGTGCGCGGTGACGATCGTCTTCTTCACAGCCGCATTGTACTTCGTAGGGCCGGGAATGACGGCGATGGGGTTCGCGCTTTACGTTATTGCGAACATCGGGTTCTCGGGCGGCGGGGTGTTCATCGACAGCTTCCTGCCGGGCATCTCGAACGAGAAGAACGTCGGGCGCCTATCCGGCCTCAAGTGGGGTATGGGATACGCGAGCGGCCTGGTGGCGACGGCGTTGTGCCTGCCGCTCTCGAAGGGCATCGTGGACAACCCGACGCCCGACGAGTTGTTCGAGGCGCGGCTGATCCCGGTCGTCGTCGCGGTTTACTACGCCGTCACGGTCATCCCGACTTTCGTATTCTTGCGCGACAGAAGCGTCAGGAAGCCTCTGCCCGCGGGCGAGGGCTACGTCACGGTCGGCTTCCGCCAGCTCAAGCGGACGCTCAAGCACATCCGGCGGTATCGCGAGCTGTTCAAGCTGCTCATCGCGTTTCTGGTGTACAACGACGGCATTGTGACCGTGATCTACTTCGCGGCGCTCTACGCTACGGAGACGATCAAGTTCACGACCGAAGAGGTCGCGGTGATGTTCATAGCGATGAACGTGATCGCTGCTGCGGGCGCTCTTTCATTCGGGCTACTCGCCGACCGCATCGGCCAGAAGCGAACCATCTTCATCTCGCTCGGCATATGGATGGCGGCGGTCGTGCTCGCGTACTTCGCGCACTCAAAAGGGAGCTTCTACGTCGTTGCGACGCTCGCGGGCATCGGGATGGGATCGTGTCAGTCGGTCACTCGCAGTCTGCTCGCGCTGTTCACGCCTAAAGAGAACGCCGCCGAGTTCTTCGGTTTTTTGGGCATCGCGGGCAAGGCGCTGGCGTTTCTGGGCCCGATCATCTTCGGAGTCGTCTCAAAGACGACGCACAGCCAGCGGCCGGCTATCCTCTCGGTGGGCACCTTCTTCGTCATTGGAGCGATCCTTCTCGCCTTCGTCAATGAGCGACGAGGCAAAGAGGCGAGCGCGATCCCGGTCGACAGGGAGGTGTGATGCCTGAAGCGTATTTGCGGAGAACCGCAACGCGTCCGTGAGCCTGCGACCTGCCTGCCATCACGAGTCGATCACGATTCCTCACGTGCTCTCGATATTCCAGATGTCTCTCGCGTATTCCCAGATGGTGCGGTCGCTCGAGAATTTGCCAATGCGGGCGACGTTCAGGATGGCTTTGCGCGCCCACTTGTCGTGGTTGTTGAACAGGCGCGCGGCCCTTTCGTGCGCGTCGAGGTACGACGGCAGGTCGGCCAGATGAAAGTAGCAGTCGCCGCCGTCGACGATCGTTTGATAGATCCAGTCAAACAATCCCGGCTCGCGCGGATTGAACAGCCCGGCCGTGAACGAGTCCATCACCCGTTTCACAGCGCCATTCGTCTCGTAAATCTCGCGCGGATTGTAAGAGCCTTCTTTTCGCAGCTCCCTGATCTGGTCGAATCTCAATCCGAAGGTGAAGATGTTGTCGGCGCCCACTTCTTCGAGTATTTCGATGTTCGCGCCGTCGAGGGTGCCGATCGTCAGCGCACCGTTCATGGCGAACTTCATGTTACCGGTACCCGACGCTTCCATGCCGGCGGTTGAAATCTGCTCGCTCAAATCGGCCGCGGGTATGATCCTCTCCGCAAGCGACACGCGGTAATCGGGCACGAAGACGACCTTGATCTGCCCGCCGGTCCTCGGATCGCCGTTCACGACTTCGGCAACGCTGTTTATCAGCTTGATGATCTGTTTGGCGGCCCAATAGCTCGGCGCCGCCTTGCCCGCGAATATGTAAGTGCGCGGGACGGTGGGCGGCCGGTTGTCCTCGATCAGGCAGAGGTATTCATGAATGATGTGCATGCAATTGAGCAACTGCCGCTTGTACTCGTGAATCCGCTTGACGTGAACGTCGAAGAGCGAATCGGGATCGACGACAACGCCGGTCGTCTGGGCGATGAGCCTCGCGAGCCGTTCCTTGTTTGCGAGCCTGGCTTTCTTGAACTCGCCCTGAAAGACCGGATCGTCGCAGAACGGATCGAGGTCCCGGAGCTTTTCTAGATCGGTGATCCAGCGGTCCCCGATCGCCTCGGTGATCAGCTTCGACAGGTGAGGATTGGCCTTCAGCAACCACCGCCGCTGGGTCACGCCGTTGGTCTTGTTGTTGAACTTTGAGGGCCACAGTTGGTAGAAATCCGCCGCCAGCGACGTTTCGATCAAGGCAGTGTGAAGCGCGGCGACGCCGTTGACCGAATGGCTTCCGACCATCGCCAGGTGCGCCATGCGAACGTGTTTGTGTTCGCCGTCCTCGAAGATCGACATGCGATCCAGGCGGTCGCGATCGTCGCCGAGTACCGTGATCACTTCGTCGAGAAACCTCCGATCTATCTCGTGGATGATCTGGAGGTGCCTCGGCAAAACGTATTCGATCAATGACTCGGGCCACTTTTCGAGTGCTTCGGGCAACAGCGTATGATTGGTGTAGGCGACGGTCTCGTGCGTGATCGCCCAGGCGGTTTCCCAACTCAACTCCTTTTCATCGACCAGCAGACGCATCAGCTCGGCTATCGCAAGCGCGGGATGAGTATCGTTGAGTTGAATGGCGACCTTCGACGGGAGGTCCTCCAGCCGCTCGTGGTCTTTAAGGTAGCGCCTGACGATGTCCCTGACGGCGCAGGCTACGAGGAAGTACTCCTGGACGAGCCGCAGCTCGCGGCCGGCCTTAACCGAGTCCGAGGGGTACAGGACCTTTGTGATCGTTTCGGTCGCGATCTTCTGCTCGACCGCTTTACGGTAGTCGCCGTTGTTGAAGACGGCGATGTCGAACTCCTGAGACGAGCGCGCGGAATACAATCTCAAGTAGTTGACCGTGCGCCCGCCGTATCCGACGACGGGCATATCGTTAGGGACTCCGAGCATCACGTTGTAGTCCAGCCATACCGGATGCGGATTGCCATCGCGGTCGTGGACATCCTCGATCTTGCCGTAGACTGGAATGACGCATGCCTCCTCGGGCCGCTTTATCTGCCACGGGATGCCGTGAGCCAGCCAGTTGTCGGGCTGCTCCTTCTGATAGCCGTCCTTGATCTCCTGACGGAACAACCCGTACTCATAGTTGATCCCGTAGCCGAACCCCGGCATGCCGAGCGTCGCAAGCGAGTCGAGAAAACACGCCGCCAGTCTTCCGAGCCCTCCGGTTCCGAGCGCAGCATCCGGCTCTGACTCCATCACCTGATCGAGGTCGTACCCCATCCGTGCGATGGTCTCGCGGCACAGATCGAGCAGGCCAAGATTCGAGAGGTTGTTCTCGAGCGAACGGCCCATGAGGAATTCCATCGAGAGATAGTAGAGACGTTTGGCATCGGCGCGCTGGTAACGCTCCTCGGTGTCGATCATCGCATCGAGGAGCCGCTCTCGCACGGTGAGGGTGACGGCGAGGAACAGATCACGCAGCGACAGCTCGTCCCGCCTTTTTCCGAGCGTGTACCTGACGTAGCGGTGGATCGAGTCTTGAAGCGCAGCGGCGGTGAGGGCGGTGCTTTCTCCCGTGTAGATCGTCATTCCCGAACTGCTATTCCTCCGTGCTCTCTCCTGGATCGCACATGGTAGAGACTAAAGCATAGGATGACAACCGAGGATTAGCCATAGTGATCGCAGCTCCACGATCAGATCGTTGTTCATCTGCAAAGCTTCGACCGCCGCACGTCCTGTGACTGTTCGGCCTATTATTCGCGCGCCCTCTGAGGTCCATTCGAAATGGGTCGCCCATCGCTGCTGACGCGGGTTGAATAAGCGGACCCGACGGCGAGTCTGGGGATCGCGCGCGCGTGTGCGATGCCATTTGTACGCGTTGCAGGCAATAAGCGCAGAAGGGGTCAGGAAACTCGGCGCGCAGGGCTCTGCGCAAAGCAGCCGTGTTCGCGCTCACGCAGCGGCTCCGCTCATCGGCTCGGTTCCCCCTCGACTGGCCTTCTGGCGTTGCGCGAGGAGGAACCGCGCTTTGGCTTTATTCTGGGAACAGCGCAGGTATTCTTCCCGGACCGCAGCCCATTCCGCCGCGTCGCGCGCAGTGAGCCGTCCGCTTTCGGACTTGCGCGCGAGCGCCGTAAAGCGCCTTTGGAGTTTGGCTGGCAGAAACGTAGTGGCAATGGCGCGCAAGGCTGCGTCATCGAGCAGCGCCCAGCGCGAGAGGTCGGCTGCTACCTCAGGCGGAAGGTCCTCCGGCAAGGGCGGCATTCTGGTCTCCAGCGTCGAGACGATCATCTCCGACACGTCGCACTTCACGGCGCGAGCCGCTTGCTCGACACGCTCATAGAGGCGGTTGGGTAATTGCAGCTTGATCGGCTTGGTGGCGACTTTCTTGTGTCTTGCGTCGGCCTTCATAGGGCTGATTCTAGTGCCCAGCCATCAGGGAGTCAAAGATGCGGCTTCGGGATCCCTCCTTGGTAATGACGCGCCTGTCGCCTGGCCCGCCCGCCGCCTCCGCGTTGCGGCGCATCCGTCATCAATATAGAATCCACGACCGCGCGCTTTTGTCGGCGCTTACGTTGAACGCGGCTTGAGGCTTTGAATGATGCCCACGAGGGAAGACGCTTGGAATCTGCTCTGTGAGTACACGAAGGGTGACTCGCTTCGGAAACATGCGCTGGCGGTCGAAGCGGTCATGCGCGCGTACGCGCGGCGGCTTAGTGCAGACGAGGATGAATGGGGACTGGTCGGAATGCTGCACGACTTCGATTATGAGATGTATCCGAATCCGCCTGATCATCCGATGAAGGGGTCGGAGATCCTCGGCGAGCGCGGCTACAGCGGCGAAATACGCCGCGCCATCCTCGGCCATGCGACCTACACCGGCGTCCCGCGCGATACGCTTGTTGCAAAGGCGCTCTATGCGTGCGACGAGCTGACCGGTTTCGTCGTCGCATGCACTCTCGTGCGTCCGAACGGCATCTGGGACCTGGAGTCGAAATCGGTTCGGAAGAAACTGAAGGACAAGGCGTTCGCGAGGACCGTCAATCGCGACGAGGTGTACGAGGGGGCTGAGGAGTTCGGCGTCGACCTGGGCGAGCATATCGACTTCATAATAGGGGCCCTGCGCGAGGTCGCGGCCGAGGTGGGGCTTAAGCCGAAGAGCGGCCATGAGCAGTGAACGCGGCTGGGCCGGCTGTCATCGAACTTGCGGCCTGGGCCGGGCATTGAAATGAAATCATCCATCTTGACAATAAATCAGGGTGCGTGCGACTATCACCGCTGTGCTTTTCCCCTGATTGATGGTCACGCTTCCCAGTGCACGGCGTGCCTGCGGAAGGGGACCAATCTTCAGCAAACGACAAAGCCAAATGTGCGTGCCCGTGAAAGACGACCGCCGGCGCACGCAGTTAGTACAAAGCCTGGGAGGAGTTTTCTTCAATGAAAAGTATAGTGATGACGAAGGCTGCGCTCGGACTTGTGTTGGCACTGCTGGTGCCCACCTATGGAGCGAGATTGGATCACGGGGCATTGACGGGGTACTTCGCTCAGGATCCGTCGCCTGAAGAGTATGCGGCTTACAAAGCATATTACGACGCGAATGCGGCCAAGGATTATGCAAAGGCGATGGAACTGGCCAAGGCGTACGTAGAGAAGTTCCCCACCGGAAAGTACGCAGACTATCTCAAGAGGTGGATTGTCCAAACGCGCGGTGGGCTCTTCAACGAGGCGCTGAAGGCCAAAAACACAAACGAGATGATCCGTCTGGGCAAAGAGGCGCTGGCGGCCAATCCCGAGGACCTTGATTACCTGTACCTGCTGGCATTCGGGATACGCGGGAACGAGATTCTGGCGCCGACGCCGAATTACTCCCACGCGGCCGAAGCAGCCGATTTCAGCCGGCGCTGCATCCAGATCCTCGAAGCCGGCAAGATCCCTGCCATCGTCGATAAGACGAAATGGAATCAAAACCAGTACGTCTCGCTGCTCTATCAAACGCTTGCTCTGATCGATGACAACGGCAGCAATGTTGACAGCGCGCTCGAAAACTACCGGAAGGCCTCCGAACTCGATCCCAACACGGCGTTCAATTTCTTCAAGCGCGGGTCACTCGTCTATCAAAACAAGTACCAGACCGCCGTTCAGAAGTACTTTGCCTTTCCGGACGCGGACCGAACCGCCGACGCCGCCAGCACAAAGCCCGAGGTAAAGGCCGCACTCGACGAATTGAACAAACAAGCGGACGCGGTCATTGACATTTGGGCGCGCTTCATGGCGCTGACAGCCGTCAAGAACGACTTCGGTGATGCTCGAAATCAGGTGGAAAAGGCTCTCACCGAACTCTACAAGTTCCGTCACCCTGATTCGGCCGACGGCCTGCAAAAGCTGATCGATCAGTACCGCTCGGTCAATCCGCCTGCAGCCGCATCCAACACCGGGGTTGCTCAGAAGCCCTAGCAGCCTCATCACCGCCGGCGGGTGAACAGCATCCGCAAAAGCCATCTCTAATCCGAGAGGTGGCTTTGCTTTTTCATGCGTCCGTTCAATCACGCGCGACTCAAGACTCACGGCTCGGCGGCCTAGTGTGCTATATTCTGAACGCGCGGGTTCAATGACGCGAAGCCGGAATATGATCTCAGTCGAACGCGAGAAGCTGCTTTCCGAACTCGAGCAAAAGGTGGGCTACTCCTTTCGCTCGCGGGCGCTGCTCGACCGCGCGCTCACGCACCGCTCGTTCGCGAATGAGCAGGCCGGAGATCGAGGCCAGCACAACGAAGCCCTTGAGTTTCTCGGCGATTCGGTCCTCGGGTTTGTCGTAAGCGCGTGGCTGCTGGAGGGCTTTCCCGACCTGCCGGAGGGCAAGCTGTCCAAGATGAAGGCGCATCTCGTCAATGAATCGAGCCTCGCCGAGCTCGCCGACGAGATAGACCTGGGACGTTACATTCTGTTGAATCGCGGCGAAGAAAAGACCGGCGGCCGCCGCAAGCGCGCGCTGCTCGCCGACGCCTACGAAGCGCTGATCGGCGCTATATACATCGATTGCGGCATAGCGGGCGCCGAACGATTCCTGCGACGCGAGCTTCGAGATAAGGTGGCGTCAATAGATCCGTCGGGGATGATCGGCGCGGATTACAAGTCCACCTTGCAGGAACGATTGCAGGGGTACGGCGCGCCGGTGCCCGAGTACGCCGTCGTGGAGGCGCTCGGGCCGGACCACCGCCGCACTTTTCGCGTAGAGCTTCGCATCGGGGGCCGCCCCCTCGGAGTCGGCGAGGGGCATACGATCAAGCTTGCTCAGCAGGATGCGGCCCAGCAAGCGCTGGCCGAGCCCGGGGCGATTGAACGACTGGTCGAGGAGCGCGCCGCATCCCAGAACTCCCACCGCCCGTCGAACGAGCCGCCTCCTTCATACGAGCGCACCGACGCGTTGGGAACGACCGCCGAGCCGATCGCAGCCCCGATCGAACCGGCGCCCGACTTCACAACGAACAACTCCGTTCCCGAACCAGGAGCACGGCGATCAGTCTTCGAATCAGAGGCGCAATCTGAAACGGAAGCGCGCGGCGCGAGCGCAACAGACGTCTAGTCAAGGCAGAAAGAGGATCAGGTATATCGGGATATGAGCGAGAACTTCGAGGTGGATTCGCAAGCGACTAAAGCTGAGGTTTCCGAGGAACCCTCATTCAAGAAGAGCACCGTGCGGGAGTATTTCGAATCGGGCGTCGTCACTTTGATCATGGCGCTGTTCGGGATGACCTTCATCGTACAAGCCGTCAAGGTGCCGACCGGTTCCATGAAGGATACGATATGGATCCAAGATCATCTCCTGGTCAACAAGTTCATATTCGGTTCTCATCAGCGCGCCTCGCTGCCGATCTTCCCGGCGCGCGACATCAGGCGCGGAGACATCATAGTCTTCAAGAATCCTGAGACGCCCGAAGTCAACTACGTCAAGCGAGTAATCGGACTGCCGGGCGAAACCGTGGAGTATGACGGACGCACGAATAGGGTCTACATAAACGAGCGGGAGTTGCCGGAGCACCGCATCTATGTTGAGCCTCAGAGCAACGATGACAAGGCGCCGCTTACCAAGGTCAGCGATGAGAGCGGACCACCAGAGGCAACATGGACCGTGTACTACTATCAACAGGCGGACGACGGCGGCGCCTTCAATGAGGACGGGGGCAGGTATGGGATCAGGGAACAACCGTTCCGCGTCCCGGTCAAAGGTGAGGATATACGCGAAGAGATAAAGAGCAACCCTCAGCTCCGGCGCGTATACGACGCCGACAACGATGGCCGTTATGATTCCGATCAGTATTTCTGCATGGGCGATAACCGCGATAACAGCCTCGACAGCCGGTTCTGGGGCACCGTGCCGCAAGGCAACATCGTCGGCCGGGCGATGTTCGTTTACTGGTCGCTGGACAGGAGCGATTCCGCGACGGAGACGTCGAACATCCTGAGCGACATACTCTATAACTCACGGTGGTCGCGCACCGGCAAGTTCATAAAGTGACGACGACACGCTGAGACTTTCTCCCAACCCTGATGTGAAGTGTCGAAGATCGACCCCGACAAAGCAGACGGTTACTCAAGCACGACTTCCATCGATGTTCGTTTGACGAAGTTGCGATCGCGCATCAGCGACATCGGGCAACAGATCGATTCACAACGAGCCAAGACCGGAGCTGCGCTGGGAGGAGGTGTTTTCCTTCTGCTGCTGGCCGTCGGCGGGTTCTACGAGGCCGTTTGGGGTCAACCCGCGTTTTGGTCGGAGCTCGGCATAACCGCGATCCAGTTCCGGTGGATTACCGTAGCGCTCTTCGTTGTTGGGTTTGGCGCTCTCGCGGTAGGGGCCGCGCGAGTCGTGCGGCGGGGCCGCAACCGCTATGACGTTGAACTCGAGGACCTTCAGCGAGAACTTGAGCGCCTTACCGATAGCCGGCAATCGGGTGGTGGTTCCTCGTAGCAAGCGGTGCTCAGAGATGTGAGCGGGATACAACTCTGAACACCGCATTCTCACTGAAGCTGGTCGTCCTCAGGGCTTCGCGAATTTCGAGTCCTCGATGGCTACGTTGTGTTTCACCTCGGTCAGTTTGATGGTGAAGCTGAACGCGGCGGTCGACTGACGAAGCGTAAACGGCATCTTGATCCCGTCCACTTCCTTATAGTCTTCCATGAACGCCTGGATAGGGAGCTTGCCTTGAGGGGTTTCGCGCTCGGTGTCGGCGCGGACCATCAGCGCGGTTTCCACGTCGAAGTAGAGTTTTTCAGTCGACCCGTCCGGGGCGGTCGCGGCGACGGCATAGGCGTCGCGGTCACCAACCTTCTCTTTTCCAGTGAGCTCCATCTTCGAGTATATCTCCTTCAGCCTGATGTCCCTGTAGAAGTCGTTATCGCGCTTAGACGCCGCGAGTTCAGCACCCGTCTTTTCCCGGAGCCCTCCTTGCGGCTCCTCGGCCCAGCCAATCGTACCGTCGAAGCCATCCCTGATAATTCCGAACCCGGGGATGTCGAGAACGAGCAGCGACTTGTTTGGAGCCTTCGCAAACATTTCGGCCGATGCACTGACGCCCATTGCGGGTATCTCGAATGTTCCTTTCGCGGTCCGGCTCGTCAGCTTTTGGACGGCTTCTTTCCCACCGATCGCCGCGACGTACCTGGCCAGCACTTCGTCGACGCTCGGCATCGCTGCCGGCTTAGCCGTCTCAGGCGGTTTGGTTCCGCTGTCTTGCGGCTTCTGCTGGGAGACTGCCGACACGGCGGCGATCAGTCCAATGACAAATGTTGTTATTAAGCGCTTCATTAGTGTGTCCTTTCTATGTTGAATCCAGATCTCTTGATCTGTCGAATGGCGGCGTCGAGCTGAATATCACGCCCCCGCAGCAAAGTCTCTCGGCTCAGCTTCACTTCGAGGTCGGGAATAACGCCGCGTCCCTCGATCAACGTGCCTTTCGGCGTCCTGAAGTCGGCTATCGCATATTGAAACAGCGCGCCGGTCGGCAGCTTCTCAAACACCGACGGCAACGCCGCGCCGACGCTGCGCTCGCCGACGATCACTGCCCGGCCGATCTCCTGCATGCCCGCCGAGAAGACCTCGCTCGTCGACGCGCTCCCGCCTTCGATTAGAATAACAAGCGGGCCGGTGTACGGATCTTTCTGCGGAAACACGGCGAAGTTCTGATACCCGCTGCGCAGCGTCATTCTTCCCAGCGAAGTCTGCTCCCTTGCCAGCAAGCCGGCTATGCCCGATGACATCCCGCCAAGGCCGCCCGGATTGCCCCGTATGTCGAAGATGATTCCCGGAGCGTCCTTCATCGAGCGAATCGCCGAACGAATCCTCTCCATCAACGGCATGACGAAGATGTTGAACCTGATGTAGCCGATTCCTCCAGCCAGACGCTTTGCCTCGAACTCGGTGTATTGAGCGGGGAAGTTACCGAAGCGCGGGGACATCTCCCCGTTGAGCCGCTGCCGCTCAAGAGTCACTTCCTGCGTTCGGTTTCGCTCGTCCGCGAACGCAACGCGCACCGCAGTGCCCGGCTTCCCGTTGATGCGCGCCAGTATAGTCCGCGCCAGTCTAAGGCGAATCATAGCCGGGCGCTCGGTACTCTTGGCGAATCGCGCGGCGATCTCTTCGACCGGCGTTTGATCCACCTTCCTGACGACGAAGCCCGAGCGAATTCCCGCGCGCGCGGCGGCGGACTCCGGCTCCACGCGGGTGATCAGGGCGAGCCCGTCGACGATGCTCAAACTGATGCCGACTCCGCCCGTGGGAGGCTCCTTCGCGTCGTCTTCCACAATGGCCTCAGGTGGAATGATGTTGAAGTGCGACTGATGAAGCTCGCCGAGCATCTTCTGCAGAATCGCGTAGAGTTCCGCATCGGACTTCACGGCGGCGACTTGCGGTTCGTACTGCGCCCTGACCTTGTCCCAATCGACGCCGCCGAATGTGGGGTCGAAGTGTTTCTCTTTGACCGTGCGCCAGACGACATCAAACGAGCGCTGCCGTACCTCAATGCTTGCGTCGGGGGAAGGTACTGCGCCGACGACCGGTGCGGGCTTGCTTTGGGGCGCTGCGAATGGAGCCAGCCCAGTCGCCAGCAACGCAATCAGTAAGAGCCTTTTCATCAGGGATCCCCGCGCGATGAGAAACGAAGTCTATCTCACGGGCTGACGTGCGAACAAGGAGGGTCAGCCCACGTGTCAGCCCGCCGACGAGATGAGCATCTCTCACGTCGAAGGACCGCTCTTCCCAAGAGTAAACGTGTAAACGCACTCACGGCCCTGGGCCTTAAGACATTTTCCCAGGCACGGGCTCATCTCGTAAGAAAGTCCCAGAGCATCAAGCCATCCGGCGACCCGCGCGAAGATGCCGCACTCGTAGTCCTCCAGGCCCGCCCGCGCGGTGTTCTCGTGAGCAAAACAGCGCTGCACGTTCATCTGAAACGCGGCATCGTTGGTTTTGACCACGCGATAATCGAGCAAATCGGGCCCGAGCAGGCCAATGAAGACTTCCTGTGCAACCAGGTAGTCATCAACAGATTCCACCGGCGCCAATCGCAACGTGCGAACGATGCGTTGGGCTTCAACTCTGCCGATCTCATGCGCGGCGAGTTGATTGAGCCGATTCGCCGTTTGAACGCCGCACTCCTTCGCGACTACTGTGAACCAGCGCGCGTCATGCGACATCCAGCACTTGATCAACAGTGCTTCGCGATCGGACGGCGCGAGTCCGCCGAGCATGCTGATTGCTTCCTGCTTCAGCGTGGTTCGTAGATCATCCAGGTCGTTCATAGAATAGCTTTTCCTCCGCGTATGTAAGAGCTGGTTATCCCGGCAGCGCGCCCTCTCGTTTGAGCCATGCCTGGAGCGCTTCGTTCTCACGGGCGATCTCCTCCGCGTTTATCAATCCTCGCTGAAGGGCCATCGATATTGCGCGCGAGCGGGGGCTGTAAGTGTTTCCCCAGCGATCATCGGCTATTTGCTCGAGGTCAACGCCGAGCTTCGCATAAAGCTCGCGCAACCGGTTCTGCGCGCCGCGCTCGCTCAAGTACCGGCGGCGCGCGATCGCCTTGTCCGTCAGTCCGAGCGCGATGTCGATCAGAGCTTCGTACTCGATGTCGGTCAGCCCGGACGCGCGGCTGACGGCGCGCGATTGGACGGTTCGGATCTCCCGGTCGATCCAGCACTGCTCGTCTATCATCACTGCGCGAAGCGCCGCAACGAGCTTCTCGTCCGAAGAGGATTTCAGCACATAGCCATAAACCGTCTCGGCGGGCACGATTCGCGCAAGCTCTCGCACGTAGATTTCGTCCTTGTACTGCGACCAGAAGACTATTCGCGTGAGCGGCGCCTCGGACCACATTTGCTTCGCCGCTCGAACGCCGGATACGCCTCCAAGCTTAATGTCGAGGACAACGAGTTGCGGCCGGTGCTCGCGGACCATGTCGGCCGCCCGGTTGCCGTCGTCGGTGTCGAAGACAGGTCCCGCGTCGGCGAAGTTGGCCGCGAGAATCGCGCGCAGGTAGTCGCGCTGAAACTGCATGTCTTCGGCGATGACGATACTCATTCGGTCCTCATCGGAACGAGCAGCTCGACCACGGTGCCCCGTTCGCCCGTCGCGCGCAGCCAGGTGAGAGTGGCGCCGATCAGCCTCGCTCGGTATCGCATGTTCTCGAGCCCGCGCGCCCTTCGGAGATCACCCGACGACATAATCCCCCGGCCGTCATCGGTCACCCGGACCAGAAGGTCGTCGCCGGCCTGTGTTATCAACAACTCGACCAGGCTTGCGCCGGCGTGCTTCGATATGTTGGTCAGCGCCTCCTGTACGATTCGATAGAGCAGCACCTGTTCGATCTCGGACAGACGCACCTGGGATTCGTCGGCCAGGCAGGCGAAGCGAGTTGCAAACGGCTGCTCGCACGAGGCTGCGGCGCGCGCCAGGCAGTTCTCGAGCGCCGGCAAAAGCCCCAACGTGTCGAGAGCCGACGGGCTCAGGCTCTCCATCGCGCGGCGTACCTCGTCCATCGCAACGTCGATTCCCTGGACCAACTGCGTCAACCCGTCGCGCACTTCACGCGACATGGCCGTTGCGGGCTCGTCAAGCAGCCTCCTCGCCAGTTGTCCAAGCTCGCGCAGGTCCGACAACGTCTGGTCGTGAAGATCGGCGGCCAGCAGTTTCCGCTCGCCTTCAGCCAGAGTGACGAACTGGAGCAACCCCTCTATTACCTGGCGCTGGGTGTCCACGGCGGTTCTTCTCCATCTGCGGATACGACGCTACGCCGCAACGGGGACTGTGGAATCCCGCAGTTCCAACTGCGCTCCACGAGCCCGATGTTTGCGGAATGTCCCCTACATCCCGCTGCGTGCGAGGTGTAGACTGCGCCCGTCTTCCGAAGATGTCAACGCTTGGGGCGGGACCTCTATCTCGGAGGGCCTGCCCCCTATTCAGAGCGTCACGTCTCTAGCGGAATGATGGACGGATGAAAGGAGTGGACAAACATGAATTGCCTAACACGACGCTCTGTCGCGATGGCGGCGACGCTGGTGATGACGTTCGGTTCCCTGGCGCTGAGCGCACCAAAAACCGGTGGCGGCGACAACTCCTATTTCACCGTGACCGGTCGCGTGATCAAGATCGACGCGAAGCAACGCACCCTTCTGGTCGCCGATCGCCAGCACGAGAAGCTCTATCTGGCGACCATGCCGGAAGGAGCGACGGTGAAGATCCTCTGGGGCACATACGCCGGGATGACCAGCCCCGATTTCAGTCACGTCCGCCGCTACGACTTGATCCGGATGCGATGCGTGCGGCGAGGCGATGAGCGGCTTGCGACCATCGACAGCGGACGCCAAGCAACGCCGGTCCTCGCCGCCCCTTAGCTTCATAGCCTGATAGGTACGAAGCCCGCGGGCGGCCCGATTCCCGGCCCTCTCTGGGGCTGCCCCAACCGACCCGCTACTTGCCTCGCCTGAAGGCCCGGACCGCCCTGCCGTCCCCGCAAAACGGGGAAGTGCGGTCCGGGCCTCTCCTTATGAGTGGGTGTTCGGAGCGCGCGCGAATCAGCCGGCAAGGGAAGGCCGAGAGCTTCTTATCATTGACTGCGCCTCGGCCGTTCCCTTTGTTCTTCCTTACTTGCCAACGACTAGCGGACTGGCGGGGTGCGGCGCGGCCGGGGACGAGGAGTTCCTCCGGGGCGATCCGCGATTGCTTCGGTTGAGCCCTTCATCGCGCGGTTGATCAGGTCCAGATGAACCTCGACCTTCCCGGCGTCTTTGAGTCGCTTCTCTGCGGCAGACACAAAACTCGAATAGATGATCGCGGCCCTCGCGTCGCGCTGTCGGTCCTCAATTGACTTTCGCGCCTTTTGAAAACCCTCGCCCATGTCCGGGTTCGACTTATCGATGAGAGCGGCGACGACAAGCACGTCGCCGTCGTCGCCCTTGATCGGTTCTCGGGTTACTTGACCCTTGTCGAGCTTGTAGACCTGCGAGCGGCTCGCCTCGCTCACCAGCGGGCCTACTGACTGGTCGCCGATCCCTGAGCGCTCGTCTGTTTTGATGCGCATTGAACCGGCGATTGCCTTCAATTCCTCGGGCGACCGGGCTTCGGCGAGCTTGCGCGCGA
>Ga0209640_10002030_pt1 | contig 17549 bp, 12 predicted proteins | sample RifCSP10_1_FD_184018 | JGI IMG/M metagenome (GOLD analysis project Ga0209640, IMG submission 184018) | Soil microbial communities from Rifle, Colorado - Rifle CSP2_sed 10_1 (SPAdes) (version 2) | ecosystem: Environmental > Terrestrial > Deep subsurface > Rock core/Sediment | place: Rifle... | reverse complement strand
AAATCACGACGACGTCTTCCGCGAGCTTGCCGGTTCGGTGTTCGGCAATCTCGAGATCAATCGCGAGTACGTGCATGAAACGGCGGACGGTCGCCGTCTGCTGGTGCTTCATGGCGATGAGTTCGACAGCGTCGTCAAGTGCAGCCGCTGGCTGACGAGCCTCGGCACCTGGGTGTACGACCTGCTGCTGCGGCTCAATCGCCACGTGAATCTCGTGCGCCGTGCATTCGGCTTTCCGTACTGGTCGCTGGCCGCGTACGTGAAGTCGAGAGTAAGAAACGCAGTCCAGTACATCGGCAACTTCGAGCAGGCGGTGGCATTTGCTGCGCGCCGGCGCGACATGGACGGAGTGGTCTGCGGCCACATCCACCGCGCCAAAGTGGCCTCGATCGACAGCGTGCTCTACTGCAACGACGGCGACTGGGTGGAAAGCTGCACCTCGCTGGTCGAGAACATGAACGGTCATCTGTCGCTCTGGCACTGGGTCGAGCAGCGCCGGCGCATGGTTCAACTCACGGACGCAGCGCATGCAGTGATCGAACGCGCGGCATGAAAATCTGTTTGGTGACGGACGCGTGGCGGCCGCAGACCAACGGCGTCGTCACCACGCTGACCCGTACACTCGAAGGGTTGCAGCAGCTCGGGCACGCGACGCGCGCCGTCGCGCCGGCGGCGTTCCGGACGTTTCCGTGTCCGACTTATCCGGAGATTCGTCTGGCGCTGTTTCCGCGCCGCCGGCTGGCGCGAACGCTCGAGGAGTTCACGCCCGACGCGGTGCACATCGCGACCGAGGGTCCGCTCGGTCAGGCGGCACGACACTGGTGCCTGGATGAGGGAATGCCTTTTACGACCTCCTACCACACGCAGTTTCCGCAATACATTGGCGCACGCTTTCCGGTCCCGCAGAGCTGGTCGTACGCATTCCTGCGTCGGTTCCACGGTGCCGCGGCACGCGTCATGGTGGCGACCGAACACATTCGCCGTGATCTCGAGGCGCACGGATTCCACAACCTGGCCATGTGGAGTCGGGGAGTGGACGTGGATCTATTCCGCCCTCGGACGCTCGACTATCTGTCGGGCCGGCGGCCCATCACGATGTATGTCGGGCGCGTTGCCGTGGAGAAGAATCTGGATGCGTTCCTGTCCCTCAAGCTGCCGGGAACCAAATACATCGTCGGCGGCGGACCCGCACTCGATCAGCTTCGGCAGAGATACCCCGATGTCGTCTTCACGGGTTACAAGTACGGCGAGGAGCTCGCGAGTCACCTGGCGGCGGCCGATGCCTTCGTATTTCCCAGCCGCACCGACACTTTTGGGTTGGTGCTCCTCGAGGCGATGGCCTGTGGTGTGCCAGTGGCGGCGTATCCGGTGGTGGGGCCCATCGACGTGGTCAAGCGCGGCGTGACCGGTTGCCTGCACGAGGATCTCGCGACAGCGGTTGCCGGCGCTCTCGAGCTCAATCGAGACGATTGCCGACAATACGCCCTGAGCTTTACGTGGGAGCGAGCGACGCGGCAGTTTCTCTCCAACCTCGAGCCGAGTTGCGGGCAGGTTCCGGCCTGATCAACACAGAGGCTGCCAGTGCGCCTCTTGGCTGACGAACACGCGACGAATCGACACGCACCTGCAATCACCCTGCAACACCGCTGCAGTACGGTGAACTTACAAGGTCGCTGACATTCTTCCGCCCAGATCGGAGCCCTCGCGTGACAGAAAGCCGCAAGCGGTCGGTGTCCGTGCGCCTCGCGAGCACGGACATCCGCAAGATCAAGAAGCTCGCGCAACGACTGAACGTGCGCGACACGGATATCATCCGCTTCGCGATCAAGACCGCGCTCGCGCGCATTGCGCCGCTCGAGGACTCCTCGATTCGAGGCAGCCGCCTCATCCCGGTGTTTGTCGAATACGGCTCCGAGTTACTCAGGCACTTTGATCTGGATGCGGCGCGGCTCGACGACATCATCAATGACGGGGCCACCGCTGAGCAGCGCGTTGACGGCGACGATATCGCTCTGCTCGCGATGGGTGATGGGCAGCAGGGCTACGCCATGCTCAAGCTGAGCGGCCTCGGCCGAGAGCCAGCGCCCGACAAGAGCCCTGCGACCACGCTGCGACAGTACCTCTACGAGAAATATTCGTTTTCACGGCCAGCGCCGGCGGGCACTGCGGACACCATCGGCGAGCGCCGCAACGGCGGCGCATGAGCCGGCCGTCACACAACCGTCACGTCCGTGTAGCCGATCTGTAAGGCAATGCGCCTACCGTTGCCAGTCAAAGCGAGAAGCGCCTCTATCCGTGCAACCGACGTCAAGCCGGTAGGCGGATGCGCAGCGTGGGGACAACTTAATTCACACACGTCGGGAGAGCCTGTCGATGAGACTCACTAATCTGTTGCTCATTAGCGTTTTCGCCATCGGCGTCGCGGGCTGCGACACCGGGGGCGTGGATCTCAACGTCGCCACCACCGACAATTCAGTCGATAACAGCACGACCAATCCCGGTGGCAGCGACAATCCCTGCGCCAACTACACCGATACGGCCAGCAACACGGTCAGGCGTGGCTCCTTCGACGGCACCAACTGCACATACGGATCGGACTTCGTCGGCGCAACCAACCCGCTGACCGTGAACTTGACGATCCCGTTCATCTCGGGCGTGCATATCTTCCAGGACAGCCTGTTTGTCGGCCAGAACGTGACTTCGGGAGCGGCGCCAGCGGCAGGCACCGGCCCGACGCTGACGATCGCGGCGGGCAACACGCTCGCGTTCCTCGATTCAGCCGACTACGTGCTGATCAATCGCGGCGCGACGATCAACGCGGTGGGATCGCAGGCGGCACCGATCACCTTGACCGGATTCACCGACGCCGTCACCAACACGGCGGGACCGGAGGACGTCCAGCTCTGGGGCGGAATCGTCATCAACGGCAACGGCATCACCAACAACTGTGACGATGCCGAACGGGCCGCGAACCAATGCCACGTGGTCTCCGAGGGACAACCCTCCAACTACGGCGGCAACAACAATGCCGAAAGCTCGGGCTCACTGCGCTACGTCGTGGTCAAGCACACGGGATTCGAGGTCGCCCCGGGGGACGAGCTGAACGGGATTACGTTCAACGCCGTCGGTTCCGGAACCACCGTCGAGAATATCGAGGTCTACAGCACGTTCGACGACGGCGTGGAGTTCTTTGGCGGCGCCGTGAGCATCACCAATCTCGTCGCGCTCTACGTTCGCGACGATTCGATCGACTTCTCAGACGGGTATGTCGGCACGGTTCAGAACGCGCTCGTGATTCATTCACGCAACAACGGCAACCGCTGCATCGAGGGCGACAACGTCGGCGAGGCGCGCAGCATCGGCGGCGAGCCGCTCGAGACGCCGCCGCTGACCAACCCGACGATTCGCAATATGACCTGCATCACTTCGAATTTTGACGCCGGCACGCACGGTGACTCCGAGGGCCCGCTGCTGCGGCAGGGCGCCCAGATGCAGCTCATCGACAGCATCGTGTACGGCGGTTACGGCACCAGCGTCAGTAGCCTGTCGTCCAACGAATGCATCGAGATCGAGAGCCCTGTGTCGCTGGCGTTTGCGTCGGCAGGAGGCTCGACGATGGGCACCACGATCATCGCGTGCCAGGAGGCCGTGAAGGGGACGCTCGCGAATGGCGACGCGCTCACCCAGTGGGCCACCGGGGCCAATCCGAGCACCAATGGTGCCAATTACAGCTTCAATGCCAACAACACGGTCATCACCGACCCGGCCAACGCCACTGTGCGGATCCTGGCGCCGAATTCCTTCTACACGGCGACGGCACTGGCCGATGCCGCTGGCGCTGCGATCACTCATCCCCTGGTGGGCGGGCTGTTTGGGGCGGTCAGAGCGGCCGACGACTGGACGGCCAGCTGGACCTTCGGCCTTCATCCGACCAACCGTGCTCAACCGCTGTGGTTCGAGTGACCCGCTTCGACAGGGCGTCACTCTTGGCGACGACCGGCGATGAAGAGCGATCGCCGCTGCGAACGCATCCAGCGATATTGAGGGTGGGAAACGATGAACACCGAACTTAGAAGGGCGGTACGCGTTCTGTTGGCGTGCGCCGCCGCCGGCATCAGCGGACAGTCGAGCCTGGCGATTGGTCAAGACGATCCCCCGGGACAGAGCGCACAGGATGCGGGCGCCCCGGACCAGAGTGCGGATGCGGCGGCTCAGGCAGCAGCGGCGGCGCCATCGGGGGACGATGAGGTCATCGAGCGAATCACGGTCACCGGCCGATCGAAGTCCGCCGCAACGGACGTGGTTCAGGAGCGCATCGAATTGCCGGCCGTCGCGGACCTCCTCGGCAGCGAGCAGATTAGCCGAGTGGGTGACAGCACGGTGTCCTTGGCGTTGCGTCGCCTGCCCGCCGTCACGCTGGTCAACGATCAGTTCATCTACGTGCGCGGCCTGGGCGAGCGCTATTCGAGCACCACGCTCAACGGCGCGTACGTTCCGTCGCCCGATCTGACGCGCAACGTCATACCCCTCGACCTGTTCCCGGCCGAGATCGTCGAATCTCTGGCCGTCTACAAGGGGTTCACTCCCGACAAGCCTGCGGCGTTTGGGGGCGGGAGCGTGGACATCCGCACGCACGGTATTCCGGAGGACCCGCTGTTCAACCTGCAGGTGGGGTCGGGATGGAACTCTGACAGTTCCGACGACGGACTCAGCTACGCGGGTGGCGGGGACGACGACTTGGGAAAGGACGACGGCACTCGCCAGTTGCCGATGGCCATCCGCGACGCCGTCCAGCAGTACCAGGGCAACCTCGCGCCCGGGGAAATCTTTCAGGCGCTGGGGCGCGACGGCCAGCTCCACAGTATCAGCGAGGCGGAGTCGATCAACCGCGATCTGGCGACGAGTTTGAACCGGAATCTGGACATCAATGAGCAATCGATGGATCCGGACTGGTCCGTGGAAGCGACGGCGGGCAACAGCTGGTATCTCGGAGAGTCGCAGAACTGGCGCTTCGGCGTGATCGGATTGGGTGACTACAAGAACCAGTGGCGCAACCGCGATCGGGTGAACCGTTCCGTCTTCAATCCGGAGGAGGTGGCATTCGAAACGCGCCGCACCACCAACCAGGTCACGCTGACCGGTTCACTGAACGTGGGTCTGGAGTATGTCGGTGAGCACAAGATCGAGGTGGCCGGCCTCTATCTGCGCAACACCGAAGATGAGGCGTCCATTTCGACGGGCAACAATTTCAACTTCCAGCGGGCGTCCGGCCAGCAGCTGCGCGGCTATCGATATCGGTTCGAGAAGCGCGAACTGGAATTGGTCCAGCTGCGAGGTTCACACACCCTGGGCGCGGAAACGCTCGGCTTGCTGAGTGGTCTCGCCGACTTGAGCATCGCCCGGGATCTGAATTTTTCGTGGTACGGGTCCGACGCCACTGCGAAGACCGATATCCCGAACGAAGTGCTCATCTCAGCGGAGGATTCGATCGTTCCCGAGACCGGCGAGCTCATCTCCACCCGCTTGAGAGCGACGGCGACAGCGGCGGAGTACCGCTTCACCGAGCTTCAGGACGAGGCCAACAGCTACGGCTGGAGTCTGAGCAAGCCTTTCGAGATCGGGAGTGCGAATCTCGAGCTGTCCGGCGGCTGGGACTATTACGAAAAGGGGCGCGGCTATCTTCAGACACAGCTCGGCCTTGGAACCACTGCGCTGGGATCCGAAGCGGCGCGAGAGGGCACCCCGGGTCAGGCCTTGAGCGATGCGAACATTCTCGATCCTGCCAATGGCTACATCTTGTCGATCGGGGGTATTGGCACCGAAAGCTATCTGGCGGCCGAGCAGGTCAGCGCGTACTACGGAAATTTCGACCTCGGATGGCGCGACACGTGGCGGCTGGCTGGTGGCGTCCGCTGGGAGGACTTCGAGCGGGTCTCGGTTCCCATCGACCCGCTGGAATTCGACATCGCAGTCGGCAAGATTCCCATTCCAAGCGATCAACTCGAGTCCCTGGTAGTAGTCGAGGACGATTACTATCCGGCGCTCGCCCTGACCTACATGAGGCCGGACTTCTGGGCGGAGGACTTCCAGCTGCGCTTTGGCTGGAGCGACACGACCGCGCGGCCCGACTTGCGCGAGGTTTCTGGAGCGACCTACATCGATCCTTTGACGGAAGCACGCGTCCGCGGCAATCCGAATCTCGTCAATTCGGCCATCACCAACTTCGACGTCCGCGCGGAATGGTTCTTCGGCAGCGGTGACAACTTCACCGTCTCCGCGTTCTATAAGGACATCGCCGATCCCATCGAGACGATCGAAGAGGCGGGCTCGGGTGACAACGCCTCGCTGACTTTCATCAATGCCGAGTCTGCGGAGCTCTACGGAATGGAGATCGAATGGCTCAAGGGCCTGGGATTCCTCAGCGGCGCGCTGGGTTCATGGACCGATGCCTTATTCATCGCCGGCAATCTGACGGTCAGCGATTCCGAGCTGATCGTCGGCAACCAGGCCCTCAATCTGACCAACCAGAAGCGCCAGTTGACCCAGCAAGCGGATTACGTGGCCAACGTACAGATCGGTTTCGATTCTCCAAATGGTGCTCACACGGCCACGCTGGTCTATAACGGATTCGGCGAGCGGGTTTTCTTCGGCGGCAGAAACGGCGCGCCAGATGCATTCGAACAGCCGTTTCAATCGCTGGACCTGATCTATGCCTTCTATCCGACCGAGTCGCTCAGCATCAGGCTCCGGCTCCAGAACCTGCTGGACGAAGATATCGAAATTCAGCAAGGTGGCGTGACGATCCTGGAGCAGACGATCGGAACGACTGTCAAGCTCGACGCGACGATGCGATTCTGAAGCTCGACCGCCACGGGGCGGCGACCGGGCCAACATGCGCACATGAAACGCGCGCAACGGCATCGTTGCGATCGAGCACTTCTCCTGTGGATGCGGGTACCACTCGTATTGCTCGCCGCAACGCCGCTGGTGTCCGCTCAGGCAGCCGATGGGCCTGTACGCTTCCATGAGCCTGCTGCGTTCGACTCGCCGCGCCTCTCGCCGGACGGCGAATGGATTTCATACCTCCGCCAGGAAGACGATCGGCAGTGGATCATGGTCCAGCGGACGAGCGGCAGCGATCTTCGTTCTTTGTACAGCGCCAGATTGCCGGATGAACGCGTGAGGCATTGCGTCTGGGCAGGCCCCGACCGACTGGCCTGCGGGATCGGCACGCTCGCACGGCGCCGCGGTCTCGTGCTCGAGCAGGCGCGGCTTCATTTGTTCGACCTTGGTAAAGGCAGCCGTCGGCCGCTGTTGCCGGGATCGAAGGATCGCATCGGCGATCGCGTGATCGACACTTCTCCGGAGGACGGCTCGAGCCTGCTGCTCCTTCTGGACGACAACGGTGACGGTTACCCCGAGGTCGCCCGGGTCGAACTCTCGACGGGCGCGGTGCGTCGTGTCGTTGCGCCTCGCCCGCCGATTCGCCACTGGATCACGGATGGCAGGGGTTCAGTGCGGCTCGGGCTCGGATTCGAACACGGCATGGGCAGCGTCTATGTCCGCGATCCCGAGACCGGTGAGTTGGCGCTGCTGACTCGCCAGGAATTGGTCGATCCCCAGGCCTTCGGTCCGATCGGTTTTGGATCGAGCCCGGGTGAGCTGTACGCGATCCGGCTCTACGACGGCCGGTACGCGCTTTTCCACGTGGATCTCGACCGGGGAGGTGCGCTGTCGCTGATGATGACGCACCCAGTGTACGACGTTCTCGGGCCGCTCGATCTCGAGCGTGGCACGCGGCAACTCCTGGGCGTGCGTTATCTCGCAACGCACGTGCAGAGCCATTTCTTCGATGGAACCGCGGCCGCGCAGCAACGCTGGATCGACGAGCGCCTTCCGGGAAGAGTCAACTACGTCCTCGAGCGCAGCCGCGATCGCTCGCGGCAGCTGGTCTGGTCCGAGAGCGATGTCGATCCGCCGACGCTGTTCATCCTCGACGTCGTGGGCAACGCGCTCCGACCGATCGGGCACCTGTATCCAGAGGCCGAGCGGGGTCGTCTCGCTCCGACGCAGCCGGTCGTGTACCGGGCGCGCGACGGCCAGGCAATCGCAGCCTACCTCACGTTGCCGACGGACCAGCCTCCGGTTGGCCTGCCGGCGGTAGTGCTCGCGCACGGCGGTCCGGAAACGCGCGATTTCTGGAGATTCGATCCGCTGGTTCAGTTTCTCGCCGCGCAGGGCTATGCGGTGCTACAGATGAACTTCCGAGGCTCCGCCGGGTACGGAATCGATTTCCTGGCGGCAGGCGCCGGTCATTGGGGCGGTACGGTTCACAATGACATCACGGACGGCGCGCGGTGGCTGTCCGAGGAGGGGTACGTGGATGCGAAGCGCATCTGCATTATTGGCTCGAGCTTTGGGGGCTATGCCGCGCTGCTCGGCGCCGCGCGAGAGCCAACCGTTTATCGCTGCGCGGCGAGCTTTGGCGGCGTCAGCGATCTGGTCGCGCTGGCGGAGTTCAAGGAGCGCTTCGAGTTCGCCGAGGTCTGGCGCTCCAGGATCGGCAGCGATCCGACGGTCCTGGCCCAGATGTCGCCGCTTGCGCTGGTCGACCTGATCGAGACCCCGGTGCTTCTCATTCATGCCCCGGACGATACCGTCGTTCCCGTGCAGCAGAGTCGCCGCTTTGCCGCCGCTCTGCGCCGCGCCGGAAAGAGACACGAGTATCTCGAGGTTCCGGCGTGCGATCACGACATGACTGCCGCCACTTGCCGGCGTGAAGTGTTCGAAGCGTTCGGGACGTTCCTGAAACAATGGCTTCACGCCGATGCGGGAGACTGAACAGATGTTACAAACCCGGTCAGCCGGGTTGCAAGACGTCGAGGCCGGCGCCATGACGCAATCCTCAGCATCGGCAGCCTATTGCGCCGACGTGCTCGTGGCTGTATTACACTGCGTCGCAGGCTGTCGGACGGCGGCCCGGAGCTGACCATGGATACCGCAGACCTTTCACATCACATCTCACGACGGTTCAACGAGGACCTCGAGCGCCTGCGCAACAAGGTACTCACCATGGGCGGATTCGTCGAGCAGCAATTGCAGAAGGCGATCACCGCGCTGGTGGAGGGCGACAGCTCGCTCGGTGAGTCCGTCGCGATGGACGATTACAAGGTCAACGGTATGGAAGTGTCGATCGACGAGGAGGCGAGCCGCATCCTCGCCACGCGCAACCCGACCGCCGGCGATCTGCGCGTGATCGTGGCCATCATCAAGACCATCACGGATCTCGAGCGCATCGGCGACGAGGGCGAGAAGATCGGTTACATCGCCTCACGGCTGGCCTCGATGGAGCGCCCCGCAGACAAGTATCGCGAGGTCAAGCATCTCGGCCGTCAGGTGGGCGAGATGGTGCATCAGGCGCTCGATGCGTTTGCTCGCTTGGACGCGCAGGCGGCGCTCACCGTGGCGCGCGAAGACAAGACGATCGATGAGGAGTACGAGGCCATCCAGCGCCAGTGCATCACGTTCATGATGGAGGATCCGCGCACCATTCGGCGCGCACTCGACGTCATGTGGGTGGTCCGCGCAATGGAGCGCATCGGTGATCACGCCAAGAACATCTGCGAGTACGTGATTTACATGGTGCACGGCAAGGACATCCGCCACACGTCGCTCGAGGACGTGGAACGCGAGCTGCGCGCAGGCGCCAATTGATTTCGTGTCGCTCACCCGACGCCAGCTGAACTTCGGTGGCGCGTTGACCTGCGCGCTGGTGCTTGCGTTCGCGTACTACCTGCAATACTTCCACGCCCTGGAGCCGTGCCCGCTGTGCATCTTCCAGCGCGTGGCCGTGTTCGCAGTGGGCGTCGTGTTCCTCGCGGCGGCGCTGCACGATCCGGAGAGAACCGGCGCGCGAGTCTACGGCGTAGTCATCGATCTGGTGGCGCTGGCGGGGATGGGAGTCGCGGCCCGGCACATCTACATCCAGAGTCTGCCGCCCGGAACCGTGCCGTCATGCGGCGCGACTCTCGACTACATGCTCGAGATCTTCCCGCTCGTGGAAGTGATCCGCACGGTGCTGACGGCGTCGGGGGAATGTGGCGTCATCGATTGGCGCTTCCTCGGCCTGAGCATGCCGTGGTGGGTCCTGATCGGCCTGGGGGTGCTCGGCGGCTTTGGCGCATTCGCAAACTGGGTGCTGCCGCGCCACGCCCTCAGAGCAGGAGCAGCTCCATAACGCGCGTGTAGATGCGGCCGAGCGTCTCGATATCGTCGACGCGCACGTGCTCGTTGACCTTGTGGATGCTGGCGTTCACCACGCCGAGCTCCACCACCTCGGTGCCGGTCGGCGCGATGAAGCGGCCATCGGAAGTGCCACCGCCGGTCGATAGCGCCGGGGTCAATCCGGTCACGTCCCTCACAGCGTGACTCACCGCATTCGACAAGGTTCCCGGTGGCGTAAAGAAGGGATTGCCCGACAGGAACCATTCGAGCGTGTACTTCACGCGGTGCCGGTTGAGAATCGATTCGACCGTTTGCTCTAATCCGGCCACCGTCTGCTCGGTCGAGAACCGGATGTTGAAGCGCGCCTTGAGCTCGCCGGGAATGACGTTGGGCGCGCCGGTGCCGGCATTGAGATTCGAGACCTGGAATGTGGTGGGCTGAAAGTGCTGGTTGCCCTGGTCCCAGACGCGCGTCGTGAGCTCGAGGAGCGCCGGTGCGAGAGCGTGCACCGGATTGTCCGCGAGCTGCGGATACGCCACGTGACCCTGGATCCCGTGCACGGTCAGGCGGCCGCTCAACGAACCGCGTCGCCCGATCTTGATGGTATCGCCGAGCTGTTTTTCGCTCGAAGGTTCGCCGACAACGCACCAGTCGATGCGTTCGCCTCGTCCCTGCAGGACTTCGACGACGCGGCGCGTTCCGTCGACTGAGACGCCTTCCTCATCGCTGGTGATCAGCAACGCAATCGTGCCGGAGTGCGAGGGATGCTCGCTCAGGAATTGCTCGCACCCGGTGATCATGGCCGCGAGGCCACTCTTCATGTCGGCGGCGCCGCGCCCGTAGAGCAGGCCGTCCCTCAGCACCGCTGTAAATGGGTCGCTCATCCATTCTTCGAGCGGCCCCGTCGGCACGACGTCGGTGTGCCCGGCCAGGCACAACAGCGGCCCGGAGTTGCCGCGCCGGGCCCAGAAATTGTCGACATTGTTGAAGCGCAGCCGCTCGACGGTGAAGCCGACCCGTGCAAGCCGCTCGCCGAGCAAGTCCTGACAGCCGCCGTCGCTGGGACTGACCGAGGGGCGGGCGATCAGCGCCCGGGTCAGTTCAAGTGCGTCGGACATCGGTGCTGGAAGTGCTCCTGCGGATCGGTGAAGTGCGAGACCCGCGGCTTTATAAGGAGAATCTGCTCTGCTCGCAAGCGGGCGGCCGGCCGAGCGGCCGTCTCGGCGGGCTCAAAGCCGCAGCTGCCCCTGATGACAGCTTTGCTACAGACAAGCGTTCGCGCTTTGTGAGGCGACCGCCGCGAGGCCGGAAACCGAATGCAGACATGCCACTTTGTCCATCCGGAACATCGAGTTAGGGATGAGCTCGAGGACTGACATGCACTTGTAACATTCGCCGCTTATAACGCTCCGCGGCGTTCGCAGGCGCAAACAGAATACCAATCCGGAGGCTCAACGTGTTCAAGAAACCCCTGATCGCGGCCGCGGCCGCAGGCGTCATCATCGCGGGTCTCGCGCACGCGCAGGCGGCACGCGACTACATCTTTATCAGCGGCTCATCCACCGTTTTCCCCTTCACGACCACCGTTGCCGAGCAATTCGGCCGCGGCGGCAAGTTCAAGACCCCGAAGGTCGAGAGCACCGGCACCGGCGGCGGCATCAAGCTGTTCTGCGCGGGTATCGGCCCGCAGCATCCGGACGTCGCCAACGCGTCGCGCCGGATCAAGGCGTCGGAAGTTGAAGGCTGTGCCAAGAACGGCGTGAAGGACATCCTGGAGGTCAAGATTGGCTACGACGGCATCGTGCTCGCCAATGCGAAGGAGGGCGTGAAGCTCAGTGTGAGCCGCAAGGACATTTTCCTGGCCCTTGCGAAAAAGATCCCGGATCCGGCCAATCCCAACACGCTCATCGACAACCCGAGCAAGACCTGGAAGGACGTCAATCCGTCGCTGCCGGCACAGAAGATCGAGGTCCTCGGACCGCCACCGACGTCGGGCACGCGTGACGCGTTTGTCGAGCTCGCCATGGAGCCGGGTTGCGCGTCTTTCTCCTGGTTGAAGGAAATCAAGGAACTCGACGAGAAGCGCTTCAAAGCGGTGTGTCACGGCATCCGCGAGGACGGCGCGTTCATCGAGGCGGGTGAGAACGACAACGTGATCGTGCAGAAGCTGGCCGCGAATCCTCAGGCCGTCGGCGTGTTCGGCTACAGCTTCCTGGAGGAGAACCTCAACAAGCTCAAGGGCGCCAACGTCGATGGAGTCGCGCCGACTTTTGAGAACATAGCGGACGCGAAATACCCGGTGTCGCGCGCGCTGTACGTGTACGCGAAGAAAGCGCACATCGGCGTGATCCCGGGACTTGCCGAGTTCGTGCAGGAGTACACGAGCGACAAGGCGTTCGGCAGCGAGGGATACCTGGTCGACAAGGGACTCGTGCCTCTGCCGAGCGCCGAAGCCAAGAAAGTTCGCGCCGACGTGGCGTCGATGAAGAATCTCAAGCTTTGAGCCAATCGATGCAAGCCGGCGGCGGATTCCGCCGCCGGCTTTTTTTGGCGACCGGCCCAATCCATCAGGACAGTTGTCTGACAGACGTATGACACCAGCAACAGCACGACTAACACCGAGGTTCCGGAAAGAGAGATCATGCATGAACAGCAGAACGCTCATTGGTGTCGCATTGATGGCGATGCTTGCCGCGCCGGTTGCTGCGACCGCCGCGTCGGATGCCGAGTTCGCGGAGCTCCGCCGCGCACTCGAGCAGGTCACTCAGCGACTCGATGCGCTGGAACAGAAAAACGTCGCACTCGAATCCCGCAACCAGGAGCTCGAAGCGAAAAGTAAGTCGCTCGAGGAGTCCAACGACAAGCAGACCGACCAGATCGCGCAGGTCAGCTCCAAGGCCAAGGCCACTGACTGGGCGTCGCGGATCAGCTGGAAGGGCGATCTCCGCTACCGCCACGAGAACGTCGATCCGTTTGAGACGGTCAACGATCAAACGCGTCACCGGATCCGTGCGCGCTTCGGTCTCAATGCGAAAGTCAACGATACGCTTACGACCACCTTGCAACTCGCCACCGGTGGCGGCAATAACGATCCGCGGTCGACCAATCAAACGCTGGGCAGCGGCCTGGACCGCAAGCAGGTCAGCCTCGATCTCGCATACCTCGACTGGGCGCCGGTGCAGGGGCTCAACGTGCAGCTCGGCAAGATGCCGTATCCATTCCAGCGCGTGACCACCGCCTTCTGGGATCCCGACATCACGCCCGAGGGTGGCGCATTCAAGTTGGCGCGCGGTCCCTTCTTCGCCAGCGCCTTCGGCTACTGGCTGTCGGAGTCTTCCCTGCAATCCGACTCGAACGTGGTGGGAGCGCAGCTGGGCCTGAAGGGTGATCTCGGTTCGATGAAGTGGACTGCTGCCGCCATGTACTACGACGTCGGCGCGGTGCAGAACGAAGTGACGTCCATCATCGCGCCGTCAGCCATGGCGCCCGCCGTGTGCGCGGCGGGGCTGCTGAACAACGCGTTTTTCGGCGGCGCGCAGGGAAACACCACTGTGAACCTGGGCGACAACTGCTCGCGCCTGTTGAACGACTACAACATCTACGAGGTGCTGGGTCAGGCGGAATTCAAGCTGGGTTCTCTGCCGCTGGTGGTGTTCGCGAACTACGCGCAGAACACCGAGGCAGAAGATCTGGATACCGCGTATGCCGCCGGCTTCACGCTCGGCCGTGCCAGCAATCCGCAGACGTGGGAGCTCAGCTACCTTTATCAGAAGACGGAAAAAGACGCGCTGTTCGCGCAATTCGTGGATTCGGACTTCGGCGGCGGCCTGACGGACGTCGACGGCAGCGTCGTCAGGCTGGGCTATGCGCCCGCGCGCAACTGGGTGTTGAACACGACCTACTTCATGAATGAGCGGTTCGTCGATCGGCCGCTGACAGTCGGCGGTGTGCCGCTGACCGGGCTCGAATACGACCGGCTGCAGGTCGATTTCATCGTCAAATACTGAACGGTACGGGCCGGCGGGTGCAGCATGACACTGCTCTCGCTGGCCCGTCCGGGTCTCGTTCCACGTCCACAGTCGGTGCGCTGTAACAATCCCGTAACACCGGGGTTGAACACTCTGGCTCTGGCCCGAGCAGACAGGGCGAATTCGGCGTCGGGTGTTGACCCCGGGGCAGCGGCTGGGTGATCTTGTGCTGCCCCGACGCGATTACAACGATTGCCAACACAAGGGGCGAGCCCGACCCGATGTCCGCAACGACGCTCGTACTGGTGCTGCTGATTCTGTCCGTGATCGCCTATCGGTTCGGGCGGACGCGCTCGATCGCCGTGGTCGGCGGCCGACGCGGACAACGCGATCTGCATTCCTTGCCGACGTACTACGGCCTGCTCACGGCGTTGTGGTGTGGCCTGCCGGCGTTACTCGTCGTGGGGCTGTGGACCGCGGCGCAGGACTCGGTGATCACACGCTTGGTGCTGGCCGAAATGCCGCCGGCGGTGCAGACACTTCCCGAGGACGAAGTCTCGCTCATCCTCAACGACGTGCGCAACGTGGTCGCCGGCAACATGCAGCTCTCGCAGGTCTCCGCGGATGCGCAGCGGGCCGCGACGGCGTATCTGCGCCTGGAGCACACGAGCCGCATGGCACTTGCGGTCGTTGCGCTGGCCGCTGCAATGCTCGGTGGGGTTTTCGTGTGGCGGCGCATCGCGCCCCAGCTACGCGCTCGCAACAGCGTAGAGAAGATCTTTGAATGGCTGTTGCTCGGCTGCTCCACCATCGCGATTTTCACCACGATCGGCATCCTGTTGTCGGTGCTGTTCGAGTCGATCCTGTTCTTCGGCCACGTGCCGGTCTGGGACTTCATCTTTGGACTGGAATGGAGCCCTCAGACCGCCATTCGTGCCGACCAGGTCGGCTCTTCGGGGGCGTTCGGCGCGGTTCCACTGTTCGCCGGCACGCTGCTCATTTCCGCGATCGCGATGGCGGTCGCAGTCCCGATCGGGCTGTTTTCCGCGATCTACCTTGCGGAGTACGCACACCGCAAGTTCCGGGCGACCGCCAAGCCGTTGCTGGAAATCCTCGCCGGCATACCGACCGTCGTCTACGGCTTTTTCGCGGCGCTGACCGTCGGTCCGCTGTTGCGGTCAGCCGGGGAGTCGATGGGTCTCGACGTCGCGTCAGAGAGCGCGTTGGCCGCGGGGTTGGTCATGGGCGTCATGATCATCCCATTCGTTTCGTCATTGTCCGATGACATGATCACGGCCGTCCCACAGTCGATGCGCGATGGTTCATACGCCCTCGGCGGTACGCCGTCGGAAACGATTCGGCGCGTGGTCCTGCCGGCCGCGCTTCCAGGCATTGTCGGCGGTGTCCTGCTCGCGATCTCGCGGGCGATCGGCGAAACCATGATCGTCGTGATGGCGGCGGGCTTGTCCGCCAATCTCACCGCCAATCCGCTCGCCGCAGTGACGACGGTTACCGTGCAGATCGTGACCCTGCTGGTCGGAGACCAGGAGTTCGACAGCCCGAAAACGCTGGCCGCGTTCGCCCTCGGTCTGGTGCTCTTCCTCGTGACGCTGGGACTCAACATCATCGCGCTGCACGTGGTGCGCAAGTACCGGGAACAATATGAGTGAAGCGATCCCCGGCGCCGGCGCACGGCTTCCCGAATCGTTGCGCGATCATCGCAAGGCGGCCGAGGCGGTTGCGCGCAGTCTCAAGTCGCGCTATCGCGCCGAGACCCGATTCCGGCTCTATGGTCTGGGCGCCGTGTCGCTCGGGCTGGTGTTCCTTGCGATCTTATTCGTGACCATCATCGGCCAGGGCTGGTCGGTGTTCCGTCAGAGCTACGTCCACCTCGAAATCTTCTACGACCCCGAGGTGCTCGATACCGACGGGACGCGCTCCCCGGAGTCGCTGGCGCAGGGGGACTACAACGCTCTGGTGAAAGCCGCGCTGCGCAAGCTGTTTCCCGACGTCGAAGGGCGGCCAGATCTGCGTCAGCTGTACGGACTCGTGAGCTCCTCTGCAGGTTTCGATCTGCAAAAGCGCATCGCGGACGGTCCCTCGAAGCTCGGCACCAGCGAAACCCTGTGGCTGCTGGCGAGCGATGAGCTTGATCTGTACTACAAGGGCCGAATCGAACGCAGCGAGAGCGAGGAGTCACGTCCGCTGAGCGATCAACAGCTCGCCTGGGCCGATCGGCTACGATCCAAGGGTGGCGCGGAGCTGCGCTTCAACCGGGTGTTTTTCACGTCGGGTGATTCACGTGAGCCGGAGCTCGCCGGCGTCTGGGGTGCGGTGGCTGGTTCGTTCTTCACGCTCCTGGTAACGCTGGTCCTTTCGTTTCCGATCGGCGTCGCCGCCGCCATCTATCTTGAGGAGTTCGCCAGGCGCAACCGCTGGACGGACCTGATCGAAGTGAACATCAACAACCTGGCGGCCGTGCCGTCGATCGTGTTCGGCTTGCTGGGCCTCGCGGTGTTCATCAACTTCTTCGGCCTGCCGCGCTCCGCTCCAGTCGTCGGTGGGCTGGTGCTGACGCTGATGACGCTGCCCACGATCATCATCGCGAGCCGTGCCGCACTCAAAGCGGTGCCACCCTCGATACGCGAAGCGGCACTGGGCATGGGCGCATCGCAGATCCAGATGGTCGCGCACCATGTGCTGCCGCTCGCCATGCCGGGCATGCTCACCGGAACCATCATCGGCATGGCGCGCGCGCTGGGCGAGTCGGCGCCGCTGCTAATGATCGGCATGGTGGCGTTCATCGTCGATGTGCCCAAGAGCCTGCTCGATCCCGCCACGGTGTTGCCGGTGCAGGTGTTCATCTGGGCCGACGTGCCGGAACGCGCATTCGTGGAACGCACATCGGGTGCCATCATCGTGCTGCTGGCGTTTCTGATCCTGATGAACGGCCTGGCGGTGATTCTCCGCAACCGCTTTGAACGGCGGTGGTAGCCGGCGTATGACAGTCGATAACGAGGTTGAAATGACCCCAGTCGTGGCCGAAGACAGCTCGGTGGCGAGCAGCGAGGCTGGCGTAAACGTCAAGCCGAGCCATCGTCAGCCGGCGGGACTGGACCTCACACCACAGCCGGGGGCTGGCACCGTTGGCACGATCACCGTCGACAATCCAATCATGTCTTCTCGCGACGTGAACGTGTATTACGGCGACAAGCACGCGATCAAGAATGTAAGCCTCGACATCGCGCGCAACCAGGTGATCGCGATGATCGGTCCATCCGGATGCGGCAAGTCGACATTCCTGCGCTGCCTGAATCGCATGAATGACACCATCGAGTCGGCGCGCGTCACCGGATC
>Ga0209640_10002029_pt1 | contig 17553 bp, 14 predicted proteins | sample RifCSP10_1_FD_184018 | JGI IMG/M metagenome (GOLD analysis project Ga0209640, IMG submission 184018) | Soil microbial communities from Rifle, Colorado - Rifle CSP2_sed 10_1 (SPAdes) (version 2) | ecosystem: Environmental > Terrestrial > Deep subsurface > Rock core/Sediment | place: Rifle... | reverse complement strand
GGCGGCCGAAGGGCTGCGTGATGACGCACGAGAATTATCTGGAGCAGTGCATCTCGCTGACGGCGCTTTATCCCTTTTGGCCGGGGGTGCGCTACCTAAGCATCCTGCCCACCAACCACGCCATTGACTTCATGGTGGGGTTCATCGGGCCGTTTGTGTGCGGGGCGGCGGTGGTGTACCTGCGTACGCTGCGGCCGGAGTACGTGCGCGAGGCCTTCCCGCGATACAAGATCACCTACATGAGCCTGGTGCCATTGGTGCTGAAGAATCTGGAGCGCGGCTTGCGCGAGCGCTTTGCGGCACTGCCGGCGCACAAGCGGGTTGTCCTCAAGGGGCTGATCGCGGTCAATCGTCTCCTGACGCGCAAGCGGCCAAACCTGAAGCTAAGCCGGACGCTGCTGCGCGACGTTCACCAGGCGTTCGGCGGGGAGCTGCGGGCGCTATTTGTGGGTGGCGCCTTCACGGAGGCCTCGACGCTGCAATTCTTCTACGACCTCGGCATCCTGGTAGGGAACGGCTACGGGCTGACGGAGGCGGGGACGGCCGTGACGCTGAACGACTTCCACCCCTTCCGGCCCGACACCGTGGGCAAGCCGCTGCCGGGGATGGAGGTGCGGATCCTCGAGCCGGACGCGGACGGGATTGGCGAGGTCGTCGTGCGCAGCAAAACCGTACTCTCGCACTATCTCGACGACCCCGAGTTGACCGCGGAGGCGCTGGTGGACGGCTGGCTGCGAACGGGCGACCTGGGGCGGATGGACGCGACCGGCCACCTGCAGCTCTTTGGCCGCAAGAAGAACATGATCGTGACCGAAGGCGGCAAGAACATCTATCCCGAGGATATCGAGACGGTGTTCGAGGGCTTGCCGGTGAAGGAGTTTTGCGTGCAGGCGGCGAACTACTTGTGGCCGCAGCGGCGGATGACGGGCGAGCAACTGCTGATTGTGCTGCGGCTGGAGGCAGGGCAAGAGCTGACCGACCAGCTAAGACTAGAGTTGAGCGGGCGCAACCGGAAGCTGCCGGACTTCAAGCGGGTGAGCGGCTATCTGCTCTGGGACCGCGATTTTCCCCGGACGGCTTCGCTCAAGATCAAGCGCGGCGAGCTGGCGGAAGAAATCCGCCAGCGGGCGGAGCGAAGCGCTGTGGTTCAACTGCGCTCACCACAAGTGGCGAAACTGTGAGCGAGCGGATCCTGGCGGTGGTGAATCCCGCGGCCGGCGGCGGGCGTTGCGGCCGGTTGGCGGGAGCGGCGCTAGAGCGGCTGCGGGCAGAGGGCCTGGCGCTGGAGGTGCGGGAGACGCGCGCACCCGGCGAGGCGAGCGAACTGGCGCGTGCCGCCTACGCAGAGGGATGGCGGCGGTTTCTGGCGGTGGGCGGCGACGGGACGGCGTATGAAATCGTGAATGGGCTCTTTCCCGCGGCGGAGCGCGGGCCGCGGCCGACATTGGCGTTCCTGCCGCTGGGGACGGGGAACTCCTTTCTGCAAGACTTTTCTTCCGGCGGCGCGGAGGATGCGCTGGAGGCGCTGCGGGCGGGCCGCGAGCGGGGGTGCGACGTGATCCGCCTGACGCACAAGGACGGCGTGCTGCACTACATCAACCTGATGACCCTAGGGTTCGCCGCCGACGTGGCGGCGCTGACCAACCGGCACTTCAAGCCGCTGGGGCCGGCGGGGTATCTGCTGGGAGTGCTGGTGTGCCTGGCGCGGCTGGAGCGGCGGCCGTTTGCGCTGCGGGTGGACGAGGAGGCGGAAGCGGACCGGCGGCCGTGCCTCTTTCTCAGCTTCAGCAACAGCAAGTACACGGGGGGTACAATGCTGATCGCGCCACAGGCCGACAGCAGCGATGGGTTGATCGAGTACGTGCGCTGGGGCCCGATCGGACGTCTGGGGCTGCTGTGGAACCTGCGGCGGCTCTATGACGGCACGCACATCCATCATCGGCTGGCGTCGCGGCAGGGGGCGCGGCGGATCACTTTCGAGCTCGAGGCGGCGGTGACGGCGATGGTGGACGGGGAGGTATTGTCTTTGCAGTGCCGCTCCCTGGACGTCCTGCCGGGGGCGCTGACCGTGGTGGCATGAAGAATCTCTACCTCGTCCTGCGCAGCGTATTTTTGTGGGTGCTCAGCGGGCTGCACTTTTTCTCCGTATGCACGGCGCTGGTGCTGCTGGGGCTGGCGGTGGATCCGCGGAAGAACGATGGGCCGCAGCGCTGGTTCTTTCGTAACATCCTGCGGCTGGCGGGGGCGCGGTTTCGGGTGGTGCGGGCGCCGGGGTTCGATGGGAAGCGGACCAGCATTTTCATCTGCAACCACGTCAACCTCTTCGATCCCTTCGTGATTTATTCAGCCATCCCGCAGTTCGTGCGCGGGTGGGAGCTGGAGTCGCACTTCAAGATTCCCGCCTATGGTTGGATGATGGGAAAGTTCGGGAACATCCCCGTATCGGAGAGCACCAACCCGGAGGCGGTCAAGAAGCTGTTGCGGCGGACAAAGGAGGCGCTGGACAGCGGGGTGAGCGTGATTGTCTTTCCCGAGGGGTCGCGCACGCGGGACGGACGCGTGGGGCCGTTCCGCGAAGGCATCTTTCGTCTGCTGCCCCATCTCGCGTTTCCCGTGGTGCCGATGAGCATCGTGGGGGCTTTCGAGTGGCACCGCACCGGCGACTGGAAACTCTATCCCGCGACGGTGACGGTCTATCTGCACGACACCATCGAGACCAAGGGAATGACGAAGAAGGACGCGGAGGAGTTGCGAGAGCGGGTGCAGACGATCGTGGCCGGGCCGGTGGAGGCAGGGAGGCACAGAGAAAGAATTTGAAATTTGAGATTTGAAACCTCAAAGGTGAAGTGAGTGGGATGGGTTGCACAATTTCGGTGCAATGCAACTTGATGAAACAAAAGCAGTAGTAATTTTCGTCCGCCCTTCGACTCGCCGCACTCGCTCAGGGCGTATTTTGCGGCAGCGGGACGAAAAGTTGCACAATATTGCTGCAACGCATCCGCCTGAAAAGTCAGCAGTTAAAAATACTTCCGCAGAATCCGCCCATTCGACTTCGCTCCCTTCGCCACTTCCGTCAGGGCAGGCAGGACGGAATTTGCGTGCCTGCGGTGAGATTGCACAATCTTAGTGCAGTGGAAGTTGATGAAAGCAGGACAGTAATAATTTTTGTACGCAAATTCCGCAAAATCCGCAAAATCCTTAGACATCGAAGGGGGGACTATGGTAGCGATGATGCGGAGGTGTGCCTACCGCGGACGAGGGCCGCGATTCTCCTAGTCAACGGCGGATAACCCCAATTGCCAGAATGAGTTGGAGGCGGTTCCGGGTTGACATAAGTCAACGCTCTAAGGGTTTTAGAATGAAGAGATTGGGGCCAAGAACAGCTGAAAAAGCCCCGGGGGTGGGGGGGGTGGCAGTAGTCAACGCAGGGACGGGGAAAGCCGGCCGGTTTTCACTCATTGGTGACCACTTCATTCTACGGAGCGGGAAGAGAATCAGGCAGGCGGGTGAAGATCGGGCAGCACGCGGCCGGCCTGAGTTTCGCGCCAGGTGTAAACGATGCGATGAGTGACGGTGAGGGTGGAGAGCACGGCGATGACCCAGAGCACAGGCGCCATGCGGTTGAAAGCGCCGCCGAGGATGAGCAGCACCACGCGCTCGGGGCGCTCCATGAAGCCGACCTTGCAGGTGGGGATGATGGATTCAGCGCGAGCGCGCGAGTAGCTGACCATGAAGGAGCTGACCATGGCCACGATGGCGAGGACGACGTAGAAGAAGCGGCCGATCTTGGCGTAGAAGATGAGCAGGCCGAGATAGAGGATCATGTCGGAGTAACGGTCGAGGGTGGAATCGAAGAAGGCGCCGAAGGCGGTGACGCGGCCCTGCTTGCGCGCCACCTGTCCGTCAGCGATGTCGAGGAAGCCGGCGAGGAAAATGACAGCCGCCGCCCAGCGGAACTCTCCGGCGGCAAAGCAGACGGCCGCGGCGGTGTTCACCACCAGGCCCAGAAGGGTGAGGTAGTTGGGATGAATGCCGGTGGCCGCGAGAGCCGCAACGATCCGTTCCAGCAGCCAGCGGCTGCCGCGGCCGATGGTTCTCGTGTACATTCAGCTCCCGTTCGACGCGCCTTTCATGGCGCTCGAATGAATCATATGCCAGGGGCTTCATCGCCTCAAGCCCGGCCACGACGCGCACGATGAATCAAGCCTCGCTCAACGCGGTCTATACGCGCCGCTCCATACGGCGACGCTATGAAGTGTGGTTCGTCCGCTTCCATCTGGCCGACGGCAGCGGTGCCTGGTGGTTCCGCTACCTGTTGATGAACCCGGGCCGCGGCCCCGACACACACCGTCGGGGTAAACTCCGGCGGAGCGCGGGCGAGCCGCAGGGGGAGCCGGTGCAGGTGTGGGCCACGTGGTTCCCGCGCGACGGCCGGCCGCAAAGCCTCATCCAGGGATTTCGCCTAGGGGCGCTCGCGCTGAGTGAGCGCGGTGCGAGTCCGTTCTTCTTCCGGGTGGGCGAAAACTGGATTGACGAGAATGGTTGCGCCGGCCGGCTGGATTTGCAAGGGGCGAAGGTGAGCTGGGAGCTGCGCTGGCGTTCGAGCTTCGGCAGCACGGTCACCGATTGGGGCTGGATCGGATTCTCGCGCACGCCGCACTTGGACGCGATTGTTTCCGGCACGGTGAACTTCAACGGCCGCAGCTTTGTGAGCGACCCGCTGGGCTTCGGGTTGCAAGGGCACAACTGCGGCTTCCGTCACCGACACCTCTGGAATTGGACCCATTGCACGCTGGACAATCCCGCCGGCGGTGTCTCAACGTTTGAGGCGCTGGAGTACGAGATCCCGATGAACCTGCGCGTGCGGCGGGCGCTGCTGTGGCACGGCGGCCAGCTCTACCGCTTTGAGGAGTTCGAGGAACTGAGCCGTGATCGCGAGCGCCTAATTTGGGTCTTTAAGTGCCGCAGCGCCGAGCGCGGCGCCCCCGAAGCCTCGGGGCTGGTGTTTGTGGACGGTCGTGGCGCCTCGCTGCATCGGCTGGCGTACGTGAAGACGGATTGCTCCGGGACCTTCGAAGTCGCGAACAACAGCCTGGCTCGCGCCACGCTTTACTTCGCGCGTCCAGGCCAGCGGCTCGAAGTGCTCAGCACCGATGCCGGCGCAGTGCTGGAGATGGTTGGCTGAAGTTCAAGCCGGCAGAGCGCCTAGAATCGTAGGGTCGTTTGCAGGTAGGCGAAGTGATGGGTTTCGGGGCCGCGCGTGCGGATGGCGAAGCGTCCGGGGAGGAAGATGGAATAGCCGCCTTGCAGGGCAAGGTGTTGTTCCCAGAGAGGCACGCTGACCGTGAGGTCGAACTCTTGCCCCAGGTCGCGGCCGGCAGCTCCCGTGGGATCGAGACCCAGCACGCGGCCGCCGGCGTTTTTCCACGGGCCACGCGAGGATGCCAACAGGAAGCGGTGATAGTCCGCCTGCACCGCCAGCCGCGCATGCGGTCGCGCTGAGGCTGTCACGCGGAGGTCGTGCAAGTTGCGAAGGCCCACCAGGTCGGCGTAACCGTAGTATGGGTGGTTGGTGGGGAAGAGGTTTTCGAACTCGCGCGAGTCACCGTCGGATGGATTGTTGTCGCCCGTGGCGAAGTCGTACTCGAAGCTCACCGCGGGCCGCCATCGGCCGCCCCACGCGTAACCGGCAGAGGCCACCAGAGCGGCGGCGCGATGCCCGTCGGGTCCGCGCTCTCCAAACTGCCAGGCATTCTCGACTTCGTAACGGAAGCCGGTGGCGGGCGCGTGTTCGCGGCGGAAGCCAAGTGTGACGATCCCCGTTGTCTCCGCCGGGCGGGACGCTTCTCCCGCGGTGCGCAACCCGTCGTGGAAGAACAGGCTGTAGAACTCCGTCCGCCTCGCGGAGCCTTTTGGTGCTTGCGAGAGGTAAACGCCATAGAGGTCGCGATGACCCGGGCGATGCGGAGCGCCGGCACGGCGAACATCCACCAGGCGGCCCCAGAAGCCATCCACCGTCCAGGCGGAGCGCGTGTAGCGCAGCCGGGCGGCGTCGAAGGAGCGGCCGACGTTGTCCCAAGCAAACGCCCCAACGAGCCGCTCTTTTCCATAGATGAGTTCCTGGCGCCCGGCACGCAGTTGCCAAGGAGAGCTCGCCGCCAGCGACCAATCGGCGTAGGCTTGATACAGGTTGGTGGCGAGGTTGTGGATAACCTTGTCGCGCTCGGCCCCGAACAGCCAGACGTCCTGGCCTTCGACGAAGAAGCTCAGTCGCTTATGCGCCCGCAGCAGCAGGCGCAGCCGGATGCGCTGCCCGAGGAAGGCGTCGAAATCGTCGGCGGGTTGGAAGTCGGTGTTGTCGCGAAACTCGCCCCGCCAGCGCAGCTCTGCGCTGATCTTCCACTGTTCTGCCTTCTGAGTCTCCTTCGCGGCGTCGTCCTCTTCAGCTTTCAAGCTGCCTGGAATGAGCAGCAGAAGGAGCGCAACCAGGGCCGCACTCCAAAAGCGAGCCATGACAGACCCCTCGACCACTAACCGCGAGCAGGCTGGCGCCGGCCTAGGCGGCGGGAAGAATCTCGGCGGCTAGCTTGTCCATCAAGGCATGCAAGCGCTCATGCGTGCCCGAGCCCATCTTCTCTTCGTCCACCTTCTCGAAGGCGGCGGCCATCTCGTCCTGTTCGGCCGGCGTCAGCAGGTTCTCCGCCATCACGAACAGGATGTCGTTTTCCTTGGCGATGTGATCGCGGAGGAGGTCGGCGTAGTGACGCGCCGCGGCCGCCCAGCGGCCCCTTGCCTCGGCGGCGCCGCCGCGGAAGGCCTCGGCCGCCTCGAACATCTCGCGTATGAGTGCGCGTCCTTCTTCGTGCTCGTACAACATTACGCCCACCGGGCCGCCCGCGCGCGGCAGGCCTTTCCTCTCCAGGAGGGGAAACAACAGATCCTCCTCTTTGCCGTGATGGCAGCGGTCGGCGAAGAGGCGGAAAAACTCCAGCAGCTCGAAGAGCGTTTCCGGGGCGACGGGCTGGCCGGCGGCCAACTGTCGAGCCACTGCCTCGGTCACATCCAGCATGCGGAGAATGGCATCGTGCTCCTTGCGAAGCATCGTAGTTGCAGCGTTCATTTTGGGACGAACCTCCGTATCAGAATCGTTTTCCGTCTCCGGGGCTCAGGAGGCGAGCCGGAACCCGAGAGTCAGAAACAACGCAAAGAAAACCGACAGGGCGACTTCGCTCCACCCCAGGCGCCGCAGTGCAAAGGGGCGCTCGCCTTGCGCCGCGCCCCAGCCGGCCCGCGCTGCGGCCAGCGCAAACGGCACCGCCACCAGCGGTGGGATCCAGCGAGCAATCAACAGCGAGGCTACAAAAATCACCATCACCGCATGGCAGGCGATCATCCATCGGGTGGTCCCGCGCAGCTCCGGGCGGTGCACCGCCAGGCGGTGGCGGATGCGCGCTTTGACGTAAACAACGCCAGCGCAGAAGAAGACGCAGTTCAACAGCCAAACCAGCGCGCCCGTGGCGTCCAGGCTTCCCGTGGCCACAACCCAACCGGCCAATCCGGAAAGCGTAAGCCCCGCTGTCCCCAAGAGCTCCGCCGCCCAGGAGCGGTCTTCTCCCTCATGTCCCAGTCGAAGGTGAACGGCAAGGAGGAGTAGTGCCAACAGACCAATGGGAAGGAGGAGGTAGAGTTTCCAACCTGAGATCAACCCGACGCCCAGTGCGCTCGCGACGGTGGCGTAGCCGCAGGCGAACTTCTTCACGCGGCTGCGGGGCGGACTGCCCGCGCGGCGATATAGCCCCTGGTTGAAGAGCAACTCTACCGGGTAGCGGGCGATGAAGGCGGCCAACACTGCACCCAAACCGACCACCACCGCTGGAGTCCAGTAACCGGCAATGACAACGGCGGTCAGATAGGGGATCAATACGATGCCCCAGGCGCCGTGCTCTCGCGGGAGCAGCCACGAAGTCGAACTCAAAGGGGTGTCCATGAACGAATTCCATTGATAGACCATCTTATCCATTATGTCAAGATATTTCTTACAAAACAGCGATTCCACCCAGTATAGCGCCATAAGATAAATCTGTAACACTATGATTTTGAAGGCATAATCGAAAAGACTGGCCACTGTGAGTTTTTTCTTGACAAGCTAATGATGATGGAGTATTAACTCTACACTAGTATGTTTTCTCGCGCAGCGGAATACGCGGTACGGGCCATGGTTTTCCTGGCCGGACAACCATCCGGCAAGCTCACGGGTGCGCGGGAAATTGCAGACGCTGAGCAAATCCCCGCACCCTTTCTCTGGAAGATTCTCCACAATTTGACGCGCCGGAAGCTAATCCGCTCATTCAAAGGTGTGCGTGGCGGATACGAACTCGCCCGGCCTGCCGCAGGAATCGCTTTAGAGGACATCCTCCACGCTACGGACGGGAATGATCTTGTCTCCGGTTGTGTGCTGGGTCTGCCCGAATGCAATGAAGAAAATCCCTGCCCGCTGCACAACTCCTGGAAGGACGTGCGTGTGCACTTGGCGGAAATGCTTGAGCGAACCTCGCTCGCTGATTTAGCCGAGGTTGCCCGTCGCCGCAAGGCCGCAGGAAAAGCAGTTTAGGCTCCTTTGTTTGGAGCCCGAATGGATAAGCGCATCCAGTCACGGGCTATGAGCACTGCCACCGAGACCGCGACTTACACTGTTCGCGCCGCGGACCACTCTTACTGGCGCGAGCAGATCAAGTGCCAGCATGCCTGTCCGGTCCACACCGATGCCCGCGGCTACGTGCGAGCCATCGCCGAAGGCGATTATGAACGCGCCTACCTCATCGCCCGTGGCCCCAACCCGCTTGCCTCTCTGTGCGGACGCATCTGCGGAGCGCCGTGCGAGGCCGCCTGCCGGCGCGGGACCATTGACCAGCCCATTGCCATTCGCGCCCTCAAGCGTTTTGTCTGCGAACAGTTCGGGGTCGAGGCCCACCGGGAGGCTGGCCGCGAGCAATTTCCTTACGTTCGGGGGAAGACCGAAACGCGCCAGTGCGACGACCTGGACGAGCTCCGACACCTGCTGGAGTTCCTGGCTCGCTCGGAGTTCCCCAAGCCCGCGGGTGAGCCCGTGGCCATCATCGGCTCCGGCCCCGCCGGCCTGGCTGCCGCTCACGACCTCGCGCTGATGGGCTTCCGTCCCACCATCTTCGAGATGGAGCCGCTGCCGGCAGGAATGCTCTTCACCGGTGTGCCGGGCTACCGGCTGCCCGCCGAACTCATCCGCGCCGAAGTCGCCGTGATTGAAGCGCTGGGCGTCGAGATCCACTGCAACACGCGCGTCGGCACGGACATCGGCTTCGACCAACTGCGGCGGGAGTTCGCCGCTGTCATCATCGCCTGTGGCGCCAAGCGCTCGCGTGCCCTCCCGATTCCCAACGCCGAGGCCATCGGCGTGATGGGCGGAGTGGACTTCCTGCGCGACGTTGCTTTGGGCAAGAAGGTCGAGCTCGGTCAGCGGGTGATTGTGGTGGGCGGTGGCAACGTGGCCTTCGACGTCGCCCGTACCGTGCTGCGCCAGGAGGAGTACGACGTCTCCCGCACCGCCGCGCGGCTGCCCGGCGTGCGCGAGATCCACCTGGTCTGTCTCGAGTCCTTGGAGGAGATGCCGGCCGACACGGTGGAGATTCTCGAGGGCGCCGAAGAAGGCATCCTCCGCCACAACAGCTGGGGTCCCAAGGAAATCCTGGTCCGCCCAGTCAACGGCCAGAAGTTTGTCACCGGCGTCCGCTTTACCCGCTGCCTTTCGGTCTACGACCAGAACAAGCGCTTCGCGCCTCGGTTTGACGAGAGCGAACAGACTACGCTCGAGGGGGATACCGTGCTGCTTTCCGTCGGCCAGTCCGCCGACCTGAGCTTTCTCGACCCGGCGCGCGATGGCCTCGAGATGCGCTCGCCGCAGCAGGTTGTCAACGACCCAGCGACTGGCGCCACCTCCGCTCCGGGTATCTTTGTTGCCGGCGACATCGCCTACGGCCCGCGGCTGATGATTCATGCCATCGCCAGCGGCAAGCAGGTGGCGCGCTCGGTCTACCGCTACTTGAAGGGGCGAGAGATCGCTCCGGAGGAGGTGCAGTTCCACTTTCCGCTGGAGCGCTACCATCGCGAAAAAGACTATGAGCGCCGGCTGCGCCAACACATCCCGACCCTGAGTCCCGCCGAGCGCCTGCGCAACGCCGCGGCGCTGGTCGAGATCGGCTACAACGAACCTCAGGCGCGCGCGGAGGCGGGGCGCTGCCTCGACTGCGGCATCAACACCATTTTCGACGGCGAGCGCTGCATCCTCTGCGGCGGCTGCGTGGATGTCTGCCCCACGGTCTGCCTGAAGCTGGTGTCGCTGGACCGGCTGGAGCGGACGGCGGAGCTCGAGGGGGCCGTGCGCGAGCTTCTGGGGGAGTCTGTCGAGGAGGCCTCGGCCATCCTCAAGGACGAGGACCGCTGCATTCGTTGCGGGTTGTGCGCTGAGCGCTGTCCTACCACGGCCATCACCATGGAACGGTTACTTTTTGCGAAGGAGTGGATGCCATGCCTGCCCCAAACCAACAGGGCGAGTCTCGACTCGCCTCGCCCCGCGTAAGCCGCCGCAGCTTTCTCAGCCTGGCCTCGCTGGGCAGCTTCTTCGCTGCTATTGGCGTGGCCGCCGCTGGCATGCTGCGCTTGCCGAACCCGACGGTGCTGCCCGGACCGGTGCGCCGCTACAAGATCGGCCACGCGGAAGAGTACCCGGTCGGCAGCGAGCGCCGGCTGGAGGCCGAAAGCGTATTCATCTTCCGCGACGCCGCGGGTCTGTACGCCGTTTCGGCCGTCTGCACCCACCTGGGCTGCATAGTGTCGCGATCGGCGGAGGGGTTTGCCTGTCCGTGCCACGGCTCGCGCTTTGGCGCCACCGGCGAGGTGCTGAGTGGTCCGGCGCCGCGACCGCTGCCGTGGCTCGAAGTCACGCGCGCACCCGACGGACAACTGGTGGTGCTGGCGGACAACGAAGTCTCGGAGGGGACCCGCTTCCGGGTCTAGGAGTGAGCGATGGCAGACACCGCAGCCCGTGAATTTCTCCACAACCTGCGGCACTTGCCGCAGACCTTCAAAGACGCCTGGCTGCGCTTGGGGAAGGTCCCGGAGTCGGAGCGCGAGGAGTCCCAGGCCACATTCCACAACTTCTTCCTGCACATCCACAGTGTTCGGGTGCATTTGCGCACGCTCAATCCCACCCTTACCTTGGGGCTGGGACTGATCGCCACCGCCAGCTTTATCATCCTCACCATCACCGGCGTCCTGCTGATGGTGTACTACAAGCCCTCCACCGAGCTGGCCTACCAGTCGATGAAAGACATCCACTTCACCGTGGCCACCGGCCGCTTCATGCGCAACCTCCACCGCTGGAGCGCCCACCTGATGGTGGTGGCGGTTTTCGCCCACATGGCGCGGGTGTTCTTTACCGCCAGCTACAAGAAGCCGCGCGAGTTCAACTGGCTGATCGGGCTGGCGATGCTGGTGACCACGCTGGGGCTGAGCTTCACCGGCTACCTGCTGCCCTGGGACCAGCTCGCCTACTGGGCAATTACCATCGGCGCCAACATCGCCAACTCGCCCCGCGAGCTGACCGACGCCCTTGGAATCACCGCCTGGCTCGACCCGGGCGGCTTCCAGAAGCGGCTGCTGCTCGGAGCCAACTACGTCGGCGAGGACGCCCTCATCCGCTTCTATGTCCTGCACGTCTTCGTGCTGCCGCTGGTGCTGCTAATCCTGGTCAGCGTGCACTTCTGGCGCATCCGCAAGGACGGCGGGCTGGCGAAGCCGGAAGACCCCATGGGCGGACTGGCGGAGTGGGGCGGGGAGCGGCGGCCGGTGTTCGAGCCGTTGGCGACGAAAACTTACGGGCTGATGGCGGTGGTCAAAGGCCGGCGGCCGCCGGTGAACCGCGGCCCGGAGAACACTGTGATGAGCTGGCCCCACCTGTTCTGGGCGGAGATGGCGGTTTTCATGCTGACGGTGGCGGTCACGCTGATTCTGTCCTTCTATTTCGACGCCCCGCTGAAAGAAATCGCCAACCCGTCGGTGCCGGAAAATCCCGCCAAAGCCCCGTGGTACTTCCTGGGGCTGCAGGAGCTGGTCTCCTACTCCGCCTTTACCGGCGGGGTGCTGATTCCGCTCATCGCCCTGGTCGGCCTGGGACTGATTCCTTTCTTGGACCGGAAGCCGGGCGGCGAAGGCGTGTGGGTTGGCACCCCGGGCGAGCGCCAGGTGGCCTGGCAGTCGCTTCTGTATGCGCTGGCGGTGACGGTGGGGCTGCTGGCCTTCACCATCAACTTCGGCTGGCTGCGCCACTGGTTCCCCAACATTCACCAGCTCTGGATCATCGTCATCAACCCCGGCACGCTGCTGGTGCTGCTCTACGCCGGCTGGTCGCTGCTGGTGTTGCAGCGCCGGAACTCGGTGCGTCTGGCCGCCGTAGCCCTGTTCACCTGCTTCCTGGTCGGGTTCACCCTGCTGACGTATTTCGCCACCGTGCACCGCGGCCCCAACTGGGAGTTCTACTGGTGGCCGTCGCAGTGGCCGGTGCACTAGGAGGGAAGTGGGAAGTGCAAGATCCTGCGCAACCCTTCCGCTGGGTTTTGCTCGTCAGCAGCCTGTTGACCTTTTCCTTTCTGGTGGCTTCGCTGGTGGAGGAGAACTACCTGGTCGAGTGGCGGGTGCGGCAGCGCGAGTATCAGTCCATCTTGGAACAAAAAGCCACCGATGAGCTGGGTCGGGCGCTCCTGCGGAATTACCACATCGGGCTCCGGCAGATTTCTGTTCCAGCGCTCCAGGTGGTGGACCGCTGCGTGACCTGCCATCTCGCCATCGACGACCCACGCATGAGCGACGTGCGCCAGCCTTTTCGCACCCACCCGGGCGACCTTCTCAAAAGTCATCCGATCGAGCGCTTCGGCTGCACCAGCTGCCACTTGGGCCAGGGGCGAGCCACCAGCTATCGAGATGCTGCTCACGAGCCGCTCGCCTTCTGGGATGAGCCAATGTTGAAAGGCAAATACCTGCAGGCGAGCTGCGGCAAGTGCCATCTGGCCGGCGGCCTGCCCCAAGCGGCGTTGTTGTCGCTCGGCCGCACCCTGTACAGGGAAGAATTTGCCTGCGACACCTGCCACCGCATCAACGACGAAGGGGGCACCGAGTGTCCTGAGCTCACCCACGTGGGCAGCAAGCCGTTGGGGGCCTTCGATTTCGCCCACGTCAAAGGGGCAAGAACCCGCCAGCAATGGCTGTTCGAGCACTTCCAGGATCCGCAGGCGATTGTCCCCGATTCCCTGATGCCTAACCCGGAGATGACGGAGGAGCAAGCCCTGGCGCTGACTGTGCTCATGCTCAGCCTGACCGACGACATCCCGCCCTTTGACTACATCATGCGGCCCGCCGCGGGCTCGACCCTGGCGAGCGCGGAGGCCGCCGCTCGGTTTGAGGAAAAGGGCTGCTTGCTCTGTCATCAGTTTGGAAGCCGAGGAGGCGTCCTGGGTCCTGATCTGGCCAGCTTGACCCACCAGCGCAACGCAGACTGGCTCTTCCGACATTTCAAGGACCCACATGCTGCTGTTCCTGGTTCCGGGATTTCGCCGGTGCAACTCAGTGACGCTGAGGCGAACGAGTTGACCCGCTATGTCCTTTCGGTCCAATGAAGCGCCAAGGGGAGGAACGGAGGGAGTGGGTTGCTTCTCTGAAACCTTTGAGCGAGGTGAAACAATGAAAACGCTGTCCCTCACCGCAAGGCTGGGTCCAGTGTTGCTCCTGGGGTTGGTCCCGCTAACGGTGCAAGCGCAATACGTGGGTGCCAGGCGCTGCCGGCCCTGTCACCTCCCTCAGGGGAAAAGCTGGGAACAGTCCCGCATGGCGAATGCCTTTGAATTGCTGAAGCCGGGCGTGGCCGCGGAGGTCAAGCGGTCGCGCAATGTTGACCCCAACAAGGACTACACGCACGACCCCAACTGCTTGCCTTGCCACGTGACCGGCTATGAGCAGCCGGGCGGTTTTGTGAGCTTGGAGAAGACCCCCCAACTCGTGGGGGTGCAGTGCGAGGTCTGCCACGGCGCGGGAGGCGGCTACCTGAAACCCAACCTGATGAGCCTGCAGAACAAGGCCTACAAGCGCGCCGACCTGATGACCGCCGGTTTGCTGACTTCTTCGCCCGAGGCCTGCAAGACCTGCCACAACCAGAAAAGCCCTTTCTACAAACCGTTTGTCTACGAAGAGCACCTCAAGAAGGGCATACACGCGCACGAGCCCTTGAAAAACAAGCACGACTGAGGGGGAATCAATCTTGACCGTCCGAAAACACCCTCCTGCCTCCGCGACCGATACGAGGATTCACTGCGGCTCTTGGGCGGCTGGGCCGCCGGCCGTGCGGTGGGCGAACGACTAGGGGTGCAAGGAAGATGAAAGACCAATCCGGCCTCTATCGCTGGACGTTGCTCTTCGCCAGCTTGTTGACCTTGGTCTATCTGGTGGCGGCGGCGGTGCGGGAGAACTACTTGGCCGAGTGGCAAAGCGTCCAGCACGCCTATCGGGACGTGCTGCGGAAAAAGGCCACCGATGAGCAGGGCCGGGAGTTGCTGAAGAACTTTCGGGTGGAGTTGAAACAAGTGAGCGTCCCGGCGCTCAAGAGCGTCGACCGCTGCGTCAGTTGCCACGTCGGCATCGACGACCCCCGGATGGTGGACGTGCCCCAGCCTTTCCGCGTCCACACGGGCGATGTCCTGCAACACCATCCCATGGACCGCTTCGGTTGCACCGTCTGTCACCACGGCCAGGGCGCCGCCACCAACTTCCGTGACGCCAAGGCGGAGGACGTTTTCTGGGACAACCCGCTGCTCACTGCCGAGCTGACACAGTCGTCTTGCCTCACTTGCCACGACGCCAAGCAGCTCCCGGCCGAACAGGTGCCGCTGCTGCTCGAAGGCATGCGGCTCTACGAGAGGAAGAGTTGCGGCTCGTGCCATCAGATCGGTGGCCGCGGCGGGACGCGGGGACCAGCGCTGGATAACGTGGGCGCCAAAACCCGCCACCAGTTCACTATGACCAACCTCAAGCCGCCCTATACCACCTGGAACTGGCACCTGGCACACTTTCGCGACCCTGCCGGCGTCGTCCCCGGCAGCCAAATGAAAAACCCAACCGTTACAGAGCGCGAGGCACTTGCTTTGACCGTTTACATGCTGGCGCTGTGGAACCGCGACGTCCCGGAAAGCTACCTGGCGCCGGACAAAATCGAGCAGAAGTTCCACAAGCTGCATCCCCAGCCGCAGCCGGCGGAGGACCTCTACCGGCAGTATTGCGTTGCGTGCCACGGGGACGGGGGCTACGGCCGCTGGGACAAGACATTCAACCGATTCATCCCGGCTATTCGCGGGCCATCGCTCGCCGCCACCGCCACCAAGGACTACTTGGAGCTCAATATCGCCAAAGGTCGCCCCGGCACGGAGATGCCGGGCTGGGAGAAGCAATCCGGCGGATTACTGGCCGAGGAGATTACGGCCCTGGCGGCCTACCTGCGCGCGGGCAGTCCACCAACCCAGGTTTCCGCTTCCCTGGCGCCGGGTGACCCCGAGCAGGGCAGCGTCCTCTTTACACAAAACTGCGCCGGCTGCCACGGGCCCGCGGGCCTGCACGGGATCGCGCCCGAGCTGGCCAACCCAACTTTCCAACAGTCGGCGAACGACGCGTTCATCGTAAGCACGATCCGCAACGGGCGGCGCGGGACGGCGATGCCGGCCTTCCAGCGGCCCGGAGCCGCCGGACTGACAGACAGAGAGATTTCCGACCTGCTGGCCTACATCCGCACGTGGGGCGGCAGCGCCGGGACCGGCATGAACGCTGAGGCGAAGAAAGCCGCCGGCAGCGCAGGAGGTGCGCCGTGAAAAGCGGAGAAAACGGCAAGAACCACGGCTGGTCGCGCCGTTCTTTCCTGCGCGCCGCGGCCGTCGGCGGCGCTGCGCTGTATCTGCCCGGATGCCGCAAGGCGGAGAAACCCGCACTGACCGCTTTTACTGGCGACTTCGACCCGCTGCGCAGCTATCCCTACCGCGGCTGGGAAGATCTCTACCGCAAGATGTGGACCTGGGACAAGGTGGTGCGCTCGACGCATTCGGCCAACTGCACCGGCTCGTGCTCCTGGAAGGTGTACGTCCGCAACGGAGTGATGGTGCGCGAGGAGCAGGCGGCCGACTACCCGCGCATCAACGCCGAGCTGCCCGACTACAACCCACGCGGGTGCCAGAAGGGCGGTTGCTTCGTCGAATACGTCTACAGCCCGCAGCGGCTGCGCTATCCGCTCATCCGCATTGGCGCCCGCGGCGAAGGCAAGTGGCGGCGGGCTTCTTGGGATGAAGCGCTCACGCTCGTCGCCGAGAAGTTGCTCGACAATGTCTATCAGCACGGCCCCGACACCAACACTTTCTTCAGCGTGATTCCCGCCATGAGCCCGGTGAGCTTTTGCGCCGGCTCCCGCCTGGCGAACTACCTGGGCGGGGTGATGCTCTCGTTCTACGACTGGTATTGCGACCTGCCGCCGGGCGAGCCGCTCACCTGGGGCGTGCAGACGGAAGCCTGCGAGTGCGCTGACTGGTTCAACGCCAAGTACATCGTCTTCTGGGGCTCGAATATCTCCCAGACGCGCATCCCCGACGCGCACTTCGCTTTCGAAGCTCGCTACAACGGGGCCAAGCTAGTCTGCATCTCGCCCGACTACAACTCCAGCGCCATCCACGCCGATCTCTTCTTCCAGATCAATCCCGGGACCGACTGCGAGTTGGCGTTGGGCGTGGCCAAGATCCTTGTCGATGAGAACCTCATCGACCTTCCCTACATCAAGGAGCAGACCGACCTGCCCCTGCTGGTGGTCAAAGAGACGCGGCGCTTCCTGCGCCAGTCCGACCTCTCATCGGGCGGTAAAGAGGACATCTTCTATTTCTGGGACGCCAAGCAGCGGAAAGCCGTGGCGGCGCCTGGGTCAATGGGCTCGGAGGAGAAGACGATCCGCACCCAGGGGATCGACCCGGCGCTGACTGGGGCCTACGCCGTGAAGCTGGCGGACGGGCGCACGGTTGAGGTCACAACGGTCTTGGAGCTGCTGCGGGCACAACTGGCCAACTACCCGCTGGAGAAAGTGGCCCGTGTCACCGGCTTGCCCGCGGACGAAATCCAGTTTTTTGCGCGCGAGCTGGGCACGCGCAAGCCGGCGATGATCATCCACGGCGCCGGGACCAACCACTGGTTCCACAACGACTTGATCAACCGCGCTTTCATTCTTCTCGTGGCGCTGACGGGCAACGTGGGCAAGAACGGCGGCGGCTTCAACCACTACGTGGGCCAGGAGCGCATCTGGCCCGAGCACGGGTTCCTCGAGCTGGCCTTTCCCGAGGGGCGCAAGAAGCAGCGGTTCCAGAACACGACGCTGTGGAGCTACGCCCACTCGGCCAGCCGCGACCCGCACCTCTACAACGGCAAACCCATCGAGTGGTACATCAACGAATC